>Ga0207993_1000343_pt1 | contig 18567 bp, 10 predicted proteins | sample ETN01SmetaG_2_FD_185791 | JGI IMG/M metagenome (GOLD analysis project Ga0207993, IMG submission 185791) | Marine microbial and viral communities from oxygen minimum zone, Eastern Pacific Ocean - ETNP2014F12-01SV265 (SPAdes) (version 2) | ecosystem: Environmental > Aquatic > Marine > Oceanic ...
TTTTCGAGTTATTTATGAGTGATTTAGCAATAAAAAATGAAATACAACTTCTTGGCCCGATTGGGAGCATAGAGGCGTATATTAGCATCGTCAATCAAGCGCCCGTCTTAACAAAAGAAGAAGAGCATGCACTTGCTGTCAAATTCAAAGAGAATAATGACCTTGATGCTGCTAGACAATTGGTTCTCTCTCAATTGCGTTTTGTTGTGCACATAGCAAGAACATACAGCGGATATGGTCTGCCTCTCGCTGACATTATTCAAGAAGGAAATGTTGGCCTAATGAAGGCAGTCAAAAAATTTGATCCTGATAAAGGAGTAAGGCTAGTTACCTATGCTGTCCATTGGATTAGAGCTGAGATACATGAGTTTGTATTTGATAACTGGAAGATTGTTAAGGTTGCAACAACAAAAGCACAGAGAAAACTCTTTTTTAAGCTCAGAAATTCAAAAAAGAAAATAGGTTGGTTAACCAATGACGAGAAAAACCTAATTGCTAATGACTTAGGTGTAAAAACAAGAGATGTAGAGACCATGGAACAAAGATTGGCTTCCAAGGATGTATTATTTGATCGCCCAGAAGATGACAATGATTCTTACGTCAGTCCTGCTGGTTTCTTGCCAGCGCCAAATAGTGACCCATCTAGACTTGTAGAAAAGGAAAATTGGCTTGAGAGCAATATAGAGCTACTAAGCGAAGCAATGGATAATCTCGATAACAGAAGCAAAGAAGTATTGAAACTCAGATGGTTAACTGAGGAAAAAGTAACCCTCAAAGAGCTTGCAAAGAAATTTAATGTTTCCCTAGAGAGAGTGAGACAAATCGAAGAACAAGCCATCCTCGATCTACGTGAACAACTCCTCAACCCATAGGCCTGTTAGAAGTTTTGTTCGACGAAAGGGGAGGATCACATCTTCTCAAAAATATGCATTAGAGAATCTTTTACCCAAATATGGCATTCAATATTCAGCAGACCTTGGGATAATACCTGATAGCTTTCTTGGCGATCCTGAAAGTCCTTTGATCATCGATATTGGTTTTGGAAATGGCGAGTTGCTGGTATCTGTGGCAAATGAAAATACACAAACACACTTCGTTGGTATAGAGGTCTATGATGCTGGAATAGGGCATTGCTTAAAATTAATCGATGAAAATAATTTAAAGAATTTAAAGATTATAAGTGGTGATGCGGTCGAAGTACTGAAATTTGGAATAGTGGATGCCTCTATCAGTGAGATTAATTTGCTATTTCCTGACCCATGGCCAAAAAAAAGACATCATAAAAGAAGGATCATCAATGGTGACTTTATTCAGCTTATCTCGAAAAAGCTAATGCCCAATGGCATGGTTAATATATCTACAGACTGGGAAAATTATGCGGAACAAATTGATGCTCTTTTTTCAGAAAGGCAAGACTTTGAGAAAAAAGGTTTTTCAGAAAGAGTGTTGAGCACAAAATTTGAAGAAAGAGGGGTTGTTTTGGGGCATGAGATTTATGACTTTTGTTTCAAATTAGTCTCTCAATGAACCAAGCTTAATCATTGGTGCCGAAAGTCTGCTTGCCCCTTGTAAATATCGATCAATTGCAAGAGCTGCGCCTCGCCCCTCATTCATAGCCCAAACCACTAAAGACTGTCCTCTTCTTGCATCCCCAGCAGAGAAGACTCCGTCAACATTGGTTGTAAATTTTCCATAGGCTGAATCAATATTTCCGATATCATCTATTGAAACACCAAAGTCATTGAGTATCTTTTGTTCTGGGCCTATAAATCCAAGTGCAAGCAACACTAAGTCTGCGTTCCAAGTTTTTTCAGTACTGGCAATTTCTTTCATTTTCATTTTTCCATTCTTTTCCTGGACCCATTCAATCTCAACTGTCTTGAGGCCAGTCACAAGTCCATCTTTGCTCGTAAACTCTTTGCTCATTAATGAGAAGCGTCTTGGATCAGATCCAAATCTTTTTTCTGACTCTTCATGCCCATAGTCAGTCCTCAAAATGTTTGGCCAGAGTGGCCATGGGTTGTCTAAACCCCTCCTTTTTGGAGGCTTACTCATGATCTCCATATTGACCATGTTTTTGCATCCATGGCGAATTGCAGTAGCAATACAATCTGTACCAGTATCGCCGCCCCCAATTACAATCACATCTTTATCTTTGGCATCGATGTAATTACCATCTGACAATGAGCTATCTAATAAGCTCTTGGTGTTCTGAGTCAGAAAATCCATTGCAAAATGTATATTGCTGGACTCTCTTCCAGGAATAGTCAGGTCTCTTGCTATGGTTGAGCCTGTTGCTATCAAAACAGCATCAAATGCTTTTTTGATCTCATCAGTAGAGATATCAACTCCAATGTTGCAATTAGTCTTGAATTCAATTCCCTGAGACGCCAGTAGTTTCACTCTTCGATTCAACAAACTCTTTGAAAGCTTCATATTAGGAATTCCATAAACAAGAAGACCTCCTATTCTGTCCTCTCTTTCAAAAACTGTGACCGAGTGTCCCGCTTTATTAAGCTGATCTGCTGCGGTGAGTCCTGCTGGTCCTGACCCTACAACTGCAATCTTTTTGCCAGTTGATTCAGCTGGTTGCTGCTCTTTGACCCAGCCTTCTTCAAAAGCTCTGTCAATGATTGAGTTTTCGATATCTTTAATCGTGACTGCTGGCTCATTAATACCCAAAACACACGCTCCCTCACAAGGTGCTGGGCAAACCCTTCCTGTAAACTCTGGAAAATTATTTGTCTTTGTAAGCCTTTCATATGCCTCTTTCCATTTTCCCTTATAGACTAAATCATTCCATTCTGGAATTAGATTATCGATCGGGCACCCATGCTCTGATTCACAAAATGGTACGCCACAGTTCATGCATCTCGCGCCTTGTTTTTTCAGCTGTTCTTCTTCTGCAGGAGTATAAATTTCGTAATAATCCAATGCCCGATCCACTGGATCACGCCAGGGTGTCTTTCTTCTTGGGTATTCCATAAAGCCTGTTGGTTTGCCCATCTCTATACCCCCTTCCTTTGTGACTTTCTATCATCCACATCAAAGATAGATTCGATTTCTTCATTGTGTTCTGCTCTTTCGTTCATGACACGCTTGTAATCAATTGGCATGACCTTGATAAACTTCTTCAAGCTATTATCCCAGTCATTCATGATTGCCTCAGCCAATGGTGAATCAGTATATTCATGGTGTAGCTCGAGTAGCCTGAGTATTTCCGAAATGCTGGTCTCGTCTTCCAGAGTTTCAAGTTCAACCATGCCAGTATTGCACTTGGGCTCAAACTCATCTCTTGGATCAAAGACATAAGCAATTCCTCCAGACATACCAGCTGCGAAGTTGACACCAGTTTCTCCCAAAACCAAAACCCTTCCGCCTGTCATATATTCACAACCATGATCACCAACACCCTCAACAACAGACCATGCTCCGCTATTTCTAACGCCAAATCGTTCGGCCGCTATTCCCCTGAAGAAACCAAAACCTGAGGTGGCGCCATAAAGTGCGACATTACCAATAAGGATATTATCTTCAGATTTAAAGTTGGTGTTCTCTGGAGGCTGAACGATAATTTTACCTCCTGAAAGACTTTTGCCAACATAATCATTGGCATCGCCAAATAAGTTAAAGGTCACTCCTTTTGACAAAAAAGCTCCAAAGCTTTGGCCTGCAGAACCAGAAAAGTTCACTCGAATAGTGTCTTCAGGTAGACCTTCTTCTCCCCATAGTTTTGCAATTTCGTGGCTCAGCATTGCACCTGTAGCTCTATTGAGGTTTGTTATCTCATGGTCAAACTCAAGTCTGTCTTTTTTGTTAAGTGCATCTTTACAGTTTTTGATCAGACCATGGTCTATGACCGACTCTATGTCATGAACCTGATCAATTGTTTTCCTTATCTCAACATCGCTTCTGATTTCTTCAGCGCTCACTAAAAGCGGGCTTAAGTCTAGCTGGCTTGATTTCCAATGCTGCTTTACTTTCTCAGTTGATAGAAGGTCTGTCCTTCCCACGAGATCGTCAATGGACTTTATCCCAAGTCTTGCCATGATTGCTCTTGCCTCTTCAGCAACTAGGAATAGGTAATTAATAACATGCTCTGGTTGTCCATTAAATTTCTGTCTAAGTATTTTGTTTTGGGTAGCAATTCCAACTGGACATGTATTCAAATGACACTTTCTCATCATAATACAGCCAAGGGAAATCAATGGCGCTGTAGAAAAACCAAACTCCTCAGCACCAAGTAGCGCTGCAATGATTACATCCCTGCCTGTCTTCAGGCCGCCATCTGTTTGCAAGGTGACCCTGCTTCTTAGATCGTTCATAATCAAAGTTTGATGAACTTCAGCCAGTCCCAGCTCCCATGGCATACCTGCATTCTTAATACTGGTCAAAGGTGATGCGCCTGTCCCGCCCACATCGCCAGAGATTACAATATGGTCAGCATGCGCCTTAGTAACGCCAGCAGCAATTGTTCCTACTCCGCTCTCCGAGACCAACTTAACACTGATGTCAGCAGACGGATTTCCATTTTTTAGGTCAAAAATTAATTGGGCCAAATCTTCAATTGAATAGATGTCATGATGAGGAGGGGGGCTGATTAAGCCCACCCCAGGCGTGGAGTATCTAATTGAAGCAATTTTTTCATCCACTTTCCTTCCTGGCAGCTCTCCTCCTTCACCAGGTTTGGCTCCTTGTGCAATTTTAATCTGAAGCTGCTGTGCGTTCGCAATATAGTTTGCTGTAACACCAAATCTACCTGATGCAATTTGCTTAATTGCTGAAGATTTGGAGTCACCATTCTTCATTGGCTCATATCTTACGGGATCTTCTCCTCCTTCACCGCTATTACTCTTTCCCCCAATTCTATTCATCGCAATAGCCAAAGTTTCATGTGCCTCTGGGGAAATTGAGCCGAAACTCATAGCCCCAGTGCAAAAGCGTTTTACTATCTCACTTGCTGGCTCAACATCTTCAAGTGGTATGCTCTTATTATTAGGATAATTGAGCTTTAATAGCCCTCTAAGATTTAAAGCATCTTCTGCTTTCTTGTTTGCGAGTTTTGAGAATTTCTCATATGCGCTTTCATCATTTGTTCTCGCAGCCAATTGAAGTGACCAGACTGTTTCTGGATTCCATCCCTTTTTCTCTCCCTCGCTTCTCCAATGGAAATCTCCCGGGTTTGGAAGATCTGTTGAAGGTTTGCTTTTGTCATCTGGCCATCCGAGGCTATGCCTCCTTAAGTCTTCAAGCTGAATTGTATCGAGATCGACTCCTCCGACTTTGCTTACAGTGCCATCAAAACATTTATCAATCACTTCTTTAGAAAGACCAATTGCCTCAAAAATCTGGGCTCCCTTGTAAGACTGAAGTGTTGAGATACCCATTTTGCCCATGACTTTTAAAATACCCTTTACCACAGCTTGCCGGTAAGCGTCGATTACCTCTTCATATTCATCCAATGGCACCCTATTTTCTGGCCCTCTCTTATAATGAGTATGTTTGATGACATTCTCAGCCTTTGCTTGCATTAGGATTTCATATGCCAAGTATGGATTGATTGCGTCAGCTCCATACCCAAATAAAAGACAGAAGTGATGAACCTCGCGAGCCTCTCCTGTCTCAACGACTATAGCTGCCTTTGATCTCTTGGCAGATTTCACAAGATGGTGGTGAACTGCGCCACAAGCCATCAAGGCGCTGATAGGTGTCCGGCTCTCATCCATCCCTCTATCACTTAACACTATAAACCCGATGCCATTATCTACAGACTCTTCTGCTGCTCTACATATCTCATCGATTTTTTCATTTAACCCAACTTCTTTGGTGTAAGTGATATCAATAACCTTGCTTCTGTGATTCAAATAATTTAGATGCTTTAATGCATACATGGCAGTATTTGTGAGTATCGGGTTCTCAACAAGGATCCTGTTTGCATGTTTTTCACCAGGCTCTAAGAGGTTTCCTTCTGGTCCGATATAGCACTCGAGAGACATTACAATTTTTTCTCTAATTGAGTCTATCGATGGATTGGAAACCTGAGCAAATCGTTGCTTGAAATAGTCATATATAAGTCTGTGATTGTCACTGAGAGAAGCTAAAACAGTGTCATTGCCCATTGAACCAAGCGGATCTCTCAAGTCATGCACCATTGGAAAAAGCATGAATTCCAATGTTTCAGAGGTATATCCGAATGCTCGCATACGCTTGAGAAGCTCTTCTTTTCCGTATAGCGGATCATTAGAAAGTTGTTTTATTTTTCTGAATCCAAACCTATTGCCATGAAGCCATTCTCTATAAGGGTTTTCTCGTACTAGAGGATCTTTGACATCAGAGTCGCTAAGCAGCTTGCCCTTATTAAAGTCGATTAGAAATATTTTTCCTGGCTGCAATCTTCCCTTTTTGATTACTTTTTCGTTAGGTATATCTAAAACCCCGACTTCGCTTGCCATGATTACCCTGTTATCTGACGTAACATAATAGCGACTGGGCCTGAGTCCATTTCTATCTAAAATAGCTCCTATTGCGTCGCCATTGGTAAATGAAATTGATGCAGGCCCATCCCATGGTTCCATGAGATTCGATTGAAATTCATAGTAAGCTTTTCTGTCTTTAGAGATCGTCTTCTTTTTCTGCCAAGCCTCTGGCACCATCATCAAAACTGACTCTTCCATTGAGCGTCCTGAAAGGGTTAAAAACTCAAGTACGTTATCAAAATTTCCTGAGTCGGAGCAATTAGGCTCAATAATAGGAAAAAGATCCTCAAGCCTATCTCCAAAAATGCCTGACTCCATATTGCCTTCTCTGGCCTTCATCCAATTGATATTGCCTTGAATAGTATTTATCTCGCCATTATGAGACATAAAGCGATTTGGCATCGCCCTGTCCCAGCTTGGAAACGTATTTGTAGAAAACCTAGAATGGACCATGGCCACATGAGAAGCATAATCGGGTTCAGTTAGGTCACTAAAAAAGTTTCCTACTTGATCACAAGTAAGCATTCCCTTGTAGACGATTGTCTTAGAAGACAAGCTACAAATATAAAACAGGTCTGCCTCATCAAGCTCAGAATTGACACGCAAATGGTTGCTGACTTTTTTCCTTGCGAGATACAGTCTTCTTTCAAAATCTTCCTGGTTGAAAAATGAGCTATTATCTTTCACAAAGACTTGCTCTATTTTAGGCATTGCTTTTAGAGCTGATGGGCCTATATCAGCTTTTTTTATATCAATCGGCAGATCTCTCCACCCAATTATTTCTAGCTCATTTTCACAACAAATTTCTTCAAAAGATTTTTTGCAGAGCTCTCTTTCTTTACCTTCATTAGGTAGAAAAATATTGCCTACTGCATACCTGCCTTCTTCCAAATAAACTCCGAAGCATTCCTTAGAAATGCCTGCAAAAAAAGTGTGTGGCATTCCAGTAAGTATTCCAGCTCCATCGCCGCTGTTGGGCTCCGAACCTCTAGCGCCCCTATGATCCATATTGCATAGAATCGTCAAGGCATCTTTTATGTTTTGATGGCTGGGCTCTTTGTTAATCTGAGCCACAAAGCCAAGGCCACAACTCTCCTTTTCAAATCGGGAGTCGTACAAGCCAATATTTGAGTCTTTTTTCAGCCTCATAACTAATTCTTTTTATTTTTTCTTAACCGTTAACGAACTTGGTTTGTCTGTCCGTCATCATTACCTTTTGGCCCGATGGGTCAAAATTTGCTCAAAATCACTGGGAAATTGAAAATGAATTTTAGCAAATTTGAATTGAAATTTCCTGTGCAACGTTATTATATGGATATTCCAGCCATATCTCCGTCGTTATCTTCGGCAGGCTAACTGCAATATAAAAGGGAAAAAAATGGAAGAGTTTAAATTAATCATAGAGGCAATTGGTGGTTTTCTTTGGAACAACTATACCCTCTATGTCGTTGTTGCCACTGGTATTGTTTTTACAATATGGAGTGGATTTTCACAATATTACGCTTTGACACATGGTTTTAAGGTAATCAAAGGTGATTATGATAAAGATGATGATCCGGGTGCAATCTCACATTTTCAAGCCTTGTCAACTGCACTCTCAGCTACGGTAGGCCTTGGTAACATTGGCGGTGTGGCCTTGGCTATATCGCTCGGTGGCCCAGGGGCGGTATTTTGGATGTGGGTTGTAGGATTTTTAGGTATGGCTATTAAGTTAAGTGAAGTCTCGCTCTCGATGATACACAGAAATATAGATGAAGCAGACAATCCCAGTGGTGGCCCAATGTGGGTTGTTGAAAGAAATTTTTCTGGGAAAAAGGGGTTTATGAAAATCATCGGAAAGCTTCTTGCTGGGACATTTTGTTTTGCTCTAATAATCAACACAATCACTGCAGGAAATATGTTTCAGGCTTGGAATGTTGCAAATCTGACTCAAGCTTATTTTGGTGTCCCAACTCTAGTTACAGGTGCCATATTGGCCTTGATTGTTGGGTCTGTAATCATAGGCGGTATAAAAAGAATCGGAGCAGTGACATCAAAACTTGTTCCAATAATGCTCATAATTTATGTCATTGCTTGCATATATGTTCTTGCAATTAATTTTACAGCGATTCCAGAAATGCTAAGGCTCATTGTGAGCGCAGCATTTTCTCCAATGGAGTCAAGCAATGCCTTCCTTGGTGGAACCGCTGGAGCAGCCTTTATATTTGGTATGCAGAGAGCGCTTTTTTCAAATGAAGCAGGGCAAGGTTCATCTGCCATTGCTCATTCGGCTGCCAAAACAGATGAGCCAGTTAGAGAGGGTGTTGTAGCAGGCCTAGAGCCTTTTATTGATACCATTGTTGTCTGCACGATGAGTGCGCTGGTAATTTTGGTTACAGGCATTTGGAATCGACCTGCAGAAGTTCAACTTTCCAATCTTTCAGTAAATCATTCTGGTCAAAATTGGTCCATTGATGGAACAATTGGTGATGCTCCCACGCTCAGTTCTGGCGACAAAGTTTTCATGATTTACTCTGGCTCAAAAAATGCTGAGTCTGGTAATGCTTTAAACAAAGTTTATGGGACAGTGGTTACTGATGGCACACAAACATCTATCAAATGGAATGAAATTACCTCTAATAAACAGCCTGAAACAAATGGCGAAGTTTATCTTGATTATGTAGGCGCCAATTTGACTGCAGCAGCATTTGATAAGGTCTCAGATGGTCTAGGCAAATGGTTGGTGACACTTGCCTCTTGGCTTTTTGCCATATCTACTATGATTTCTTGGAGTTACTATGGTGAGAAGGGTGTTTCCTTTCTGCTTGGCGAAAAAGCAATACTCACATACAAGCTCGCATTTTGTATATTGGCTGTCTTGTCCACCACTGGCTTTATTCAGACTGACAGAGAATTAAATCTGTTTGCCAACCTTGGCACAGGCCTTTGTATCATGGCAAACCTTCCCATACTCTGGCTTTTTGGATATCAAGCAATAAAAGACTATAAAGATTATATTTCTAAACTAAAAGCTGGTGAATTTGGGTAGGAATTAATATGACTAGAAAAGAAGAAATTAAGATAAAACCATTTTGGTACTCTGATATTTGGCTATGGCCTAAACTAATCACTATCATTACTACACTTGATAAAAATGGCACCGTAAATGCTGGTCCATATTCTCATATCATGCAGTATGACGTGATGACAAAAAACCCCAGGATGTTGATAGGATTCAGACAGGATTCACATACATTTGTAAATATTGAACAAACCGGAGAATTTGTTGTGAATTGCCCTAGTGCGAGTCACCTCGATGACATGATGGAAACTGCAAAATTTTATCCTGAAGGAATCAATGAGCTGGAGTTCACAAAGTTTACTCAGATTCCATCAAAGAAAGTTTCCCCTCCAAGCCTTGAGGAATGTCCCCAGATCGCAGAATGCACGGTTGATGAGATCATCAAGCTAGAAAAAAGCTCTGGTATTGTAATTGGAAAAATAGAGGCGATAGTCGTTGATAAAGAATTGGTCGACATGGGGAGAGAGGAGAGAATAAAAACAATGGATCTGCCAATTGGAATGGGTGATGAGGCCAGACAAACTTATTATCACACCACTGCTGAAACATTGATCAAACATGATCTTGGACAGCCAAAAAGCGCAATGCAAGGTGCAGATGCAAAAACTTCTATGGAGTGGGATAATGACGCCACTGAAATGCTCATGGGCGTCCCGCCCCCTTTGAGAAAGATGGTCATTGAAAATACCGAAGAGTTTGCGGTAGAAAAAAAAGAAAAGACTGTCACGGGTGAGGTATTCAGGGAGCTAGCTAAATCTGTTGGAATGGATCCGGATGTAATGGAGAGATTTAGAAGTGGTGGCTGAAACCATCAACATCAAAAACAAGGCCTTACTAAAGGATCAGTGTTATATCAACGGAGAATGGATGGTAGCAAACGATGGTTCTTCATCAGAGGTTACCAATCCTGCAAATTCTGAGAGACTTGGATCACTTCCTAATTGTGGAGCAGATGAGACCATTTTAGCCATCACGGCAGCAAATGAAGCACAAAAGATTTGGGCAAAAACAGATGCAAAAGAGCGCTCTTCTGTTCTTAAAAATCTACATCATTTAATGCTTGAGAACCAAATGGACTTGGCAACGATTATCACGCTTGAGGGTGGCAAACCCATATCTGAATCACTTGGTGAAATCGCCTATGCAGCCTCTTTTTTTGAATGGTTTTCAGAAGAAGCTAAAAGAGTTTATGGCGATTTAATACCAGGCCATCAATATGATCGAAGAACATTGGTGATCAAGCAACCAATCGGTGTTGTTGGGTGCATTACACCATGGAACTTCCCTTCAGCAATGTTGGCAAGAAAAATAGCGCCCGCTATTGCAGTTGGCTGTAGTGTAGTAGCAAAGCCAGCGCCTGAAACTCCTTTTTCTGCAACAGCAATGGCATATTTATCTGAGCTCGCAGGAGTTCCTAAAGGAATATTTAACGTGGTCACTGGTGATGCAGAAAAGATTGGCTCGGCTATGACATCTCATAAAGATGTTAAAAAAATCACTTTCACTGGTTCCACTGCTGTCGGTAAGCACTTGCTCAAGGCATCGGCTGATTCTGTTAAGAAGGTTTCTCTAGAGTTGGGTGGGCATGCTCCGTTTATAGTCTTTGGAGATGCAAATCTTGAGGCTGCAGTAGAAGGTGCGGTGATTGCAAAGTATAGAAACAGTGGTCAAACATGTGTTTGCGCAAACAGAATTTATGTTCAATCCAGCATCTATGATGATTTTTCTCAGCGTTTTACTGAAAAAGCCTCTGAATTGGTGGTTGGGAACGGGCTTGATGAGTCCACCCAACAAGGGCCATTAATTAGTGAGAATGCAATTGAAAAAGTTTCTAATCATATAGAGGATGCCAAGAATAGTGGTGCAATTATAACAACTGGTGGCAATCCTCATTCTCTCGGAGGTCTATTTTTCGAGCCGACTGTTTTAACAGGAGTATCTGATGAAATGTTGATCTCAAAAGAAGAAACATTTGGTCCGGTTGCTCCAATCTTTAGTTTTGAGGCTGAGCAAGAAGTAATAGAACGAGCAAATAATACGCCTTATGGTTTGGCCGCATATTTTTACACAACTGATCTAGCTAAATCATGGAGGGTCTCGGAACAGCTTGATTATGGAATGGTTGGGTTAAATACTGGAATAATCTCTACAGAAATGGCTCCATTTGGCGGAGTAAAAGAATCAGGAATCGGTCGGGAGGGGTCTAAATATGGCGTGGATGATTATCTAGAGATTAAATATGTATCTCTGGCTGGTATTGAAGAGTAATTGTTTTTAATAAAAACACCTGTATGATTCTTTTCTATCGGTCATATCCCAATGGAAAATAACGCTCCCAAATTAACAGTCGGCCCCGTCTCTAACTCTATTTTATCCATGATGTTGCCCATGGCTTTGGGCATCCTTGTAATGATAGGCAATGGTCTTGTCGATGCTTATTTTATTGGACAGCTAGGATATGCGCAGCTCGCTGCTGTCAGTTATGCGTTTCCCGTGTGGTTTGTTGCAGCAGGCATAGTGATGGGCCTTGGCACAGGAACCTCTTCTGTTTTGTCGAGATTCATCGGTGCTGGTGATACAAAAAGTGTAAAACAAATAGCAACCCATTCTATGGTGCTTGCCGTCATGGCAGGTGCTGTGGTCACTCTAATTGGACTTCTTTCTATAGAGTCGCTCTTTGGTCTTCTAGGTGCCAATGAGGAGTCGATGCCTTATGTGAAGTCGTATATGACAATTTACTACTGGGGCTCCTTATTTCTTGGAATCCCTTTTATTGGCAATTCTATTTTAAGGGCCAATGGCGATGCCAAAACGCCTTCTATGCTGGTTGCCTTCTCTGCAATAGTGAACGCTGTATTGGATCCTTTTTTAATCTTTGGTTGGTTTGGTTTTCCAGAAATGGGTGTGGCTGGAGCAGCTCTTGCGAGCGTTATATCAACTGTCGCATTTCTCTTTGCTTCACTCTGGGTACTCATTGTTCGTGACAATTTACTCACCACAATTGGGCATAGCCTTAAATCAATGATTTCATCATGGAAACAAGTGCTTCATGTTGGATTGCCTGCTATTGCAAGCAATTTGATTGCCCCGGTTTCAAGTGCCCTGGTTACAGCGTTGGTCAGCACATACGGTCAAGAGGCTGTTGCTGCTTATGGTTTGGCTGGAAGAATTGAGGCCCTTGTAATTGTTTTACTGATGGCACTCGGTGGTGCCACGGCTCCGTATGTAGGACAAAATTATGGAGCTAAAAAATTTGATCGCTTGGTCAATGGTTTTAAGTTCTCTGCAAGATTCGCATTGTTTTATGCCATATTTTGTATCGTTTTTTTATATTTTGGATCAGCCACTATTCTCGGGGTGTTTACTGATAATGAAGATGTGATTAGGTTGGCTATGATTCAGCTGCTGATTTGCCCTTGGGGTTATGGTTTTTTGGGGATCGCTTCAATTTGTAATGGTTCATTTAACGCTTTTGGAAGACCTTTGCCTGCCATGACAATATCAATCTCAAGAACATTGGTGATATATGTTCCACTTGCCTATGCATTTGCACATTATTTGGGTTTTCAAGGTATATTCATCGCACAAGTTCTGGCTAATATTTTTGCAGGCTGTGTAGCTATTGTTTGGTATAGAAGAGTTTTTAGAGAGGTTGCTAACTAGACTAATCTTCGCCTTGGAGTTGCTTAATGATAGACTCATCCTCAAGAGTGGATATATCTTGTGTGATGGCTTCATCTCTTGCAATTGCTCGAAGCAATCTCCTCATAATCTTGCCAGAACGTGTTTTTGGCAAATTATCTGAAAATCGAATTTCATCTGGTTTTGCAATTGCGCCGACTTGTTCAGCCACCCATTTCCTAAGAGCTTCCTGCATTTTTTTTGCGCCTTTTCCACTCGGTCTCTCTCCTTTGGTCACAACAAATGCAAAGATGCTTTCGCCTTTGACTTCATGTGGTCTTCCAACAACAGCTGCTTCTGCAACCATTTCATTTGCGACAAGCGCCGACTCTACCTCCATCGTTCCCAAGCGGTGGCCTGAGACATTGAGTACATCGTCAATTCTGCCCATAATCCAATGGCAACCATCCTCGTCTTTATATGCGCTATCACCAGCAACATATTCAGCTCTTAATGCTGTTGCAATAGAAGAAGATAAAGAGTTATTAGCTGTAGTAGCTAAACCTTTAATAGCTTCCCTTTGCGTATGTGCTGAAGCACTTAATGCTGCATCTCCTGCTACATATTCCGTTCTTAAAGCTCCTGCAGCTGATCCTGAGTATGTATTAAACGTAGAAGTTAATACTCTATTTCCTATACTAGTCGCTATAGAAGCTGAGAAGTTAGGATCGTCATTTAAAGCTGCTGCTAATTCATCTAAAGTATCTAATGTTTCAGGTGCCGAACTTACTATTCCAGCTACCTTTGCATCTATATAAGTTTTTTGAGCACCTGATAAAGCTGTATCTGCTGCTACATACTCAGCTCTTAAAGCCGTAGCTATAGAAGAACTTAAAGTATTATTAGCTGTAGTTTGAGCTGTATTTAATGCATCTCTTTGAGTATGTGCTGAACCAGATAAAGTGTTGATCATTGCAACTCTCTGTGAGTGAGCCGATGCCGAAGTCGCTCCTCCTGCTCTAGCTGCATGTGCTGAAGCACTTAATGCTGATATATTAGCGTCTAAATGTGCATCTACTGATGCTGATAAAGTTGAGTCAGCTGCTACGTACTCTGCTCTTAAAGCAGTTGCAATAGAAGAACTTAAACTATTGTTAGCAGTAGTAGCTAAACCTTTTATTGCTTCTCTTTGTGTATGAGCAGCTCCTGATAGAGCATTATCTCCAGCTACTCTTTCAGCTCTTAATGCTGTAGCGATTGAACTACTTAAAGTATTATTTGCAGTAGTTGCAAGACCTTTAATAGCTTCACGTTGAGTATGTGCTGCTCCTGATAATGCTGCAATGTTTGCATCTAAATGAGTATCAACAGAAGAACTTAGAGCTGATATATTTGCATCTAAATGAGTATCTACTGATGATGATAAAGATGAGATTAAGGCCGTTCTCTGAGTGTGGGCTGACTGTGAAAGACCAGAAGTTCCTCCTCCACCTTCTAGACTATCTAATCTTGAGTCTACAGAAGATGAAAACGTTCCCCCGGCTGCTAAATAATTCGCGTCGTTTGCCAGCTGACTAATTGCTGATCCAGAGACGACTACTTTTTTCCATGTTGGCATCGTTATAAAATTTTAAATTTGTTCTTTTTAATAAATATGTTTGTTTTGTTATTCCTGACCAATATATAGATCGTAATTTGAATCCAAATACAATGTTCCTGCAACTGCGGTTGGTGTAGATGATTGACTGACTAATCTAAGTAGTCCATCACCTGTTATTCCGAATGTCTTTACCGAACCGCTATATACGGATAAAGCATCACCAGATCCATCCTTTCTTAAAGTTAATGAACCTGTTATTCCAATTTCGTTAGTTGTATTGTAAACTGAACCAGTTTGTTGAAATACATTTAAATCTACTACTCCTGTTATAAAATGTGTAGATCCTGTATTAACGTTTACATTACCTCCTGTTAAGTTTATACCATCTCCAGCAGCAACATCTAAAGAAACTGATCCTGCTGTTCCTCCTCCTGATAAACCATCACCAGCAAATACTGCTGATATATCTCCAGTTCCGGAAACACTAGAAGGTTCCCATTGATTATTAGAACTGTTATATTGTAATACTTGACCATTAGAAGGAGATGCACTACTAACGTCTGTTAATCCACCTAATGTAGATGAACCTCCTCCTGAACCAGAAGATGGTAAGTAAAACTCTGCAAAAGATCTTGAGTTTACAAATCCACTATATCCTGGAGTAACAAATGCTTCAAACTTAGATACTACGTAAGTCTTATCCGTTTCTTGAACATAGATAACCTGTCCTTCAGCCACCCTTGATTCGTCAAGGTTATGCATATCGCTACCTGAAGTAACGGTAATCCATCCTCCTTGTACGTATTTGGCCTCGGTAAAGGCGCCGGTATTACCCGACCTTACATAAATATCACCAGCTGTTGTTGGCATAAATTACTTTATTATGGCGCTGAAGCCGAATCCGGCATCAAGTACGCTCTTGAGTTATTAGTATTCTTTCCTTCTGAATATATCATTCCCCATCTTGTATTACCTTGTACGGCATTTTCAGTATTGAAATAATATACTCCTGATCCTAGTGTTCCTGGTATAGAAGCATCTTTTGCATATAAATAGAATTCATTGTCTGTACCTGTACTATCAGGTGGAACTCCATCATACATTGAAACAGGTTTTCCTGCTAATGCTGATGATGAAGGGAATACAATTAATACGTGCTGTGATCCTCCACTAAAGTTGAAGTATCCTAGGCTTGATACTCCATTACCTCCATTATTATCATCTAAAGTAGTCATTGTTGAACTTGAATGATATAATGTAACAGTTGCAGTTGCACCATAAGAAGTATTAAATGTACTACCTAATGATCCAGACTGTAAATGTGCTATAATAGAACCAGATTCAATTCCTGCTTCATCTGCTCCAACATCTCCTGCTGTACCCATAAACTGTGCTTCTGAAGCTGGGTTAGCTGCCCAACTAATTCCGTATCCATATACGTTAAATGGTTGTGCTGCTACTGTAATAGTTCTACCTGTATAATCTGTTTGTTTACCAAATGCATCTGTAATTCTAACATTATAGTTAATAGTACCAGCTACTAAACTTGAAGCTGCTTCTATTGCTACAGATGATGAATCTGCATTTAAATAATTCACCTGTAATTGTGATGCTCCAGTTCCTGATAATGAAGCACTAAAAGGTGTATTTGATTCAGTATCTGAAATAGTAAATGTTACTAAGTCAGTACCTTGAGCGTTAGATGCTGTCCAGTTAGCTGGTATATCAGTAAATGATGCTACCGTTGGTGCCTGGTTAGCAGTAACGTTTATATTGATTGCTGAACTGTCAGAATTACCATATTGGTCAGTCCAGTGTATTGTTGTTGATATTGTATCACCAGAAGAATATGAACCACTTGCTATATTAATTGATGATTCTAAGTTACCACTTCCATCTACTACTATTTGATGATTAGAAGAAGATATAGTTGAATATGCTTGTGAACCATAATTAGGTGAATAAGTAACTCCTACTTGTGCTTGAGTACCTGTTCTACCATTTGAGTTAGTTACTACCTCTGATTGACTTACTGCACTTTCTATAATATAGAATGTACCATTAGTACTTATTGTTCCATCATCTGCCTGTGCTATAGTAAATGTATGTGATTCAGTATTAGTACTAAATCCATGATTATCTGTTATTGATCCAGATATGGTATAGGAACCTGCTGCTAAACTTCCTGTCGGCTGCACTAGGAAAGTATTGCCCGATCTCTTAAAGTTTAACCCAGCAGATTCAGCTCCTACGAAATTATCATACAATATCGTATCACTTTCAGTATCCGAGAATGATATTGTAGTTAATGTCGACCCTGAACGAGCTAAATTGGTATTTAAATTTCCAGACGTATTACTAAATATAATGTCAGGAGCAGTATTTTCAGTTACATTAACTGATATACTACCAGAACCTACATTACCATAATTGTCTGTAAATGTAATGTTTGAATTAATAGTTGAACCATCTGTATTACCAGAACCAGAAATATTAGTTCCTACAGTTAAGTTACCGCTATTATTCACTGCTATTAAAGCATTTGATGATGTAAATGATTGTACTGATGGACTGCCTTCATAACTATCATAAGTTACTGATAAGTCACCTTGAGTTCCAGTTCTACCATTTGAATTCGTTACAATATTGTTTCCTGATGTTGCACTTTCTATTACATAGAACGTACCATTAGTTGACATAGTTCCTGTATCTGCAGCTGCTATAGTAAATGATCTTCCATTATATTCACTTTGCTTACCAAAGTTATCTCTAATTGCTACATTATAACTATATGACTGAGTTACTAATTGCTCTACTGCTTGAATATCCCAAGAAGAAGAAGCTATATTTTGAGGTACTAAATTTAATTTAGCTGCATCTGTACCACTTAAACTTGCTGTAAAAGGAGTATCTGTTTCTGTATCACTTACAGTAAATGTTACCATTGAGCTTCCTGATACTGCTTCATTAGTATTATAGTTACCTGTAGTGTTTGTAAACGATGCACTTGGTGAATTATTAATTGCTACGTTTACTGTTATAGAATCACTATCTGTATTTCCATATTGATCAGACCAATTGATAGTAGATGTTAAAGTATCTCCTGATACAAATGATCCACTCATAGGTACTGCAATTGTTAAACCACCAGAACTATCTACTACTATTCTATGATTAGAAGAAGAGATAGAACTTAATGAAGGTGAGTTATATGCTGGTGACCAGCTAACATCTACATCTGCTTGAGTTCCTGATCTACCATTACTATTAGTAACAATATTAGACCCACTATCAGCAGATTCGATAATGTAAAATGTTCCGTTAGTTGATAAAGTACCGTCATCGGCTTGTGCTATTGTAAATGATTCTGAAATAGGATTAACCTCAAAGCCATGCTCATCAGCAACTGAGGCAGTAAAGTCATAGACACCGGCTGATAAAGAAGCATTAGTTCTAATCGATACTTCAGATCCTACTACTGTAGTTACTATATTAGCAGAAGAAGGATCAAAAGATAATGTTGTTAAATCTACAGCATTACTTTCAGGATCAGTATATGATAATGTATATAGTACACTACCAGATCTAGCTCCATTTGTATTTAGGTTTGCTGTAGTTGGTGTTGCAGTTAAAGTTGGTCCTGCATTATTAGTTATATTAACAGTAAATGCAGAAGAGTTTCTTGTTTTTTCAGAAGGAATGAAGAATTTAGACCCAGATGCTTTTTCATTAAGATGGTACAAAGATATGGTTTACGGTACAAAGAACCCATGGGGTCTTGCTGCAAAGAATAGTTTTATTATTGCTAT
>Ga0207993_1000344_pt1 | contig 18563 bp, 18 predicted proteins | sample ETN01SmetaG_2_FD_185791 | JGI IMG/M metagenome (GOLD analysis project Ga0207993, IMG submission 185791) | Marine microbial and viral communities from oxygen minimum zone, Eastern Pacific Ocean - ETNP2014F12-01SV265 (SPAdes) (version 2) | ecosystem: Environmental > Aquatic > Marine > Oceanic ...
ATTCTAGCATTTGGACTTACTCTTATTAGAGAGATTATTAAAGACATAGCAGATATTAAAGGTGATAGAAAAGTCGGGTTAAAAACATTTCCTATAATATTTGGTAAGGAAAAATCTTTTAAACTATGTGTGGTTTTATCAGTATTGTTTGGAGTAGGAGCTTTTATACCTTTTATTAATGGGTATTATAATATGTTTTATGGTGTTTTGTTAATTTTGACTGTTGAGATTCCATTGGCAAAAGTAGTAATTTTAATTATAAATAAACCTAGTATCGAGATGGTAAAAAAGAGTGCTGATTTATTAAAGATGAGTACTTTTGGAGGTTTATTATCTATTTTAGTAGGAACAGTATAATGACTTCAGAATTTGTACATTTACATAATCATTCTGATTATAGTTTATTAGATGGTGCGCAGAGAGTGGATCAGTTAGTAAATACAATTGATGATTTAAACATGGACAGTTTAGCTCTAACTGAGCATGGAAATATGTTTAGTGTTATTCCTTTTTATAAGAATGCAAAAAAACAAGGTATTAAACCTATTATTGGCTGTGAAACATATGTTGCTGTTGGTAGTCGACATGATAAAAAACAAATTGCTGGAGGAGGCTGGGGGAACAATCATTTAATTTTATTAGCTCAGAACCAAACAGGGTATCAAAATCTTATGAAGTTAGTTACTATTGGGTACCTCGAAGGTTTTTATTATAGACCAAGAATTGATAAGGATTTATTAGAAAAATATAGTGATGGTCTTATTTGTTTATCTGGGTGCTTAAAAGGAGAAATTCCTGAAAAAATGTTAAATGGAGATTATGAAGGTGCAAGAGATGCAGCGTTAAAGTTTTCAGAGTTATTTCCTGACAGGTTTTATCTAGAAGTTCAGAATCATGGTATTCCTGAAGAGATAGCAAATATTGACAACATGGTTAAATTATCAAAGGATTTATCTTTGCCGTTAGTATGCACAAATGATGCACATTATTCAAAAAAAGAACATTCAGAGGCTCACGATATTCATATTTGTTTAGGCACGGGAAAAGAAAGAGAAGATCCTAATAGATTGCGTTATGCAACTCCAGAATTTTATTTTAAATCTCAAGATGAGATGCACAAACTATTCAAAAATGTTCCTGGAGCTATTGAAAATACAAGGCGTATAGCAGAAAGCATTGATTTTAAGATAACTACTGGAAATTATCATTTACCTAATTTCCCCATTCCTGAATCTAGTCAAAACGATGATCCAGATGAATATCTCAGTTCATTAGTGAAAAATGGAGCTGAAAAATTATATGCTGAGATATCACCAAAAATTGACAATCAAATTAATCACGAACTTAAAGTCATCAAGAATATGGGGTTTGCAGGGTATTTTTTAATAACAGCTGATTTTGTTCAATATGCTAAAAATAATAATATCCCGGTTGGTCCAGGTAGAGGATCAGCCGCTGGTAGTCTAGTATCTTATGCTTTAGGGATTACAGATATTGATCCAATAAAACATAACCTATTATTCGAGAGGTTTTTAAATCCAGATAGAATAAGCATGCCAGATATTGATATTGATTTTTGTATTGAACGCCGTGGAGAAGTCATTGAATATATAAAGAATCAATATGGAGATAATTCAGTATCTCAGATCATCACATTTGGTTCAATGAAAGCTAAGCAAGTTATTAGAGATGTTGGAAGGGTAATGGGTTATTCTTTTAGTGAAGTTGATCGTCTAGCAAAAACAATCCCCGATGAGTTAAATATAACTTTAGAAAATGCAATTAAAAAAAGTACAGAGTTTCGCAAAATGGCTCAAAATGAATTTAAAGAATTAGTTGATCATTCATTAGTTCTTGAGGGTATGAATCGTCATGCGTCTATTCATGCTGCTGGAGTAGTAATCGCACCGGGAGATTTAACTGATTATGTCCCATTATATAAATCTTCCGCTGGAGACGTTACTACTCAATACGATATGAAGGGGTTAGAAGATTTAGGATTATTAAAAATGGATTTCTTAGGATTAAGAAATTTAACAGTAATAAGTAAAGCGCTTGCCCTTATTAAACAAAAAGGAGAAAAAATTGAAATTGAAAAAATTTCAATGCAAGAAGAAAAAGTTTATGAGTTATTTGCTAATGGTCTAACTATTGGTGTATTTCAATTTGAATCATCAGGGATGCGTGAATTTTTAAAAAAATTAAAACCTACAGCTATAGAAGATCTTATTGCAATGAATGCGCTTTATAGGCCTGGTCCAATGAATAACATTGACAATTTTATTTCAAGAAAGCATGGAAAAAAAGAGATTACTTATCCACACGGCATGTTAGAGCCTATTTTAAAAGAAACTTATGGTATTATAGTGTACCAAGAACAAGTAATGCAAATAGCTCATGATGTAGCAAGCTTTACTTTAGCTGAAGCTGATATTATGAGAAGAGCTATGGGTAAAAAAGATAAAAAATTAATGGATCAACTTTCAGTTAAATTTATTGAGGGAGCGCAAAAAAAAGATATATCAAAAAGAAAAGCAGAGGAAATATATGCTTTAATTGAAAAATTTGCCCAGTATGGATTTAATAAAAGCCACTCAACCGCTTATGCATATATTGCATATCAAACTGCTTGGCTTAAGACATTTTATCCATCAGAGTTTATGGCTGCAAATTTGACAAGTGAAATGTCATCCATTGATAGAATTGTCACCTTGATAAATGAATGTAAAAAATTAGATATAGAAGTTAAGCCTCCAGATATTAATGTTTCATTCACTCAGTTTTATCCGGTAAATAATAAAACGATATCATATGGTTTAAATGCTATTAAAAATGTTGGTGAAAAAGCTTTGGAAAGTATTATTCAAGATAGAGAAGATAATGGTTTATTTACTTCTATTTTTGAATTCTGTTCTAGGATTGATCAACAAAAAGTAAATAAAAGAGTTTTAGAAAGTCTTATAAAATCAGGATCAATGGATTCATTAGAAGGTGTAAGATCTCAAAAGTATGATGCTATAGATTCAGCGATCAGGTATGGGCAGCAGATTCAAAACTCAGGTGATAAAAACCAAGGTGACCTTTTTTCAAATGATGCCGGTGAAAATAATTTAATCAAAACTCCAGAGTTAAAAATCATTGATGATTGGGATGAAAAATCTTCTTTAAAATTTGAAAAAGAAGTTTTGGGGACATATGTTTCTGGGCATCCTTTATTAGAGCATTCTGAAGAATTAGAGGACTTCACGTCAATTGATTTTTCAGATAAAATCCATCTTAAAAAAAATATGTCACTAACTATTGGTGGGATGATAACAAAAATTATAAAAAAATATGATAGAAGAAATCGTCCTATGGCATTTTTTGAAATGGATTGTATTGGGGGAAATGCAGAGATTATTGCTTTTTCTGACTGTTTTGGTAAATATGAAAATCTTATTGTTGAAGATACTGTTGTATTTATAAAGGGGAAAATGGCTGATGATACTAACTTTACTGATATCAAGGTGATGGCAGACTCAATAATATCTATAGAAAATGCTAGAGATTACTTTTCAGGGAAAATAATCATTAATCTTCAAAATTATAACATTACTTCTGAGGGTATCGAAGATTTATATGAATTTGCTAAAAAATATCCAGGACATTGTAAATTAATATTTCATTTGCCGAATCCCGATATAAAACTAAAAAAACCACTAATAGTTCTAGCTCATAATATTAAAGTATCAATTAATAAAAGGTTTATTAAACAACTTCGAGAAAAATATGGTAAAGAGAATATTAGGTTAGAATGATTGTTGTTATCCAAAGGTGTTCCAAAGCTACTGTTTTAATTAAAAATAAAGTTTTTTCCAAAATTGATAATGGCTTGATGATACTTTTAGGGATAAAGAAGGGCGATCAATTTAGTGATGCAGATAAAATCATTGATAAGGTTATCAATATGCGAATATTTAATGATAAGAATAATAAGATGAACCTATCTGCAATCGATAAAGAATCAGATATTATGGTTGTTAGCCAATTTACTCTTTATGGTAATATTAAGAAAGGTAGAAGGCCTAGTTTTATTAATGCTGAAAATCCCGATATAGCAGAAAAACTATATAATTATTTTATAGATAAAATTAAAGCAAAGGGGTTTTTTGTTAGAACTGGAAAATTTGGCCAAACAATGAGTATAGATTTTATAAATGATGGTCCTGTAACTTTTATTTTAGACTCTAAAGATATTTAATATTATTTATCTGCTAGAATTATAACAAATTCCACTAAAAAAAAATATAGTAAGGCAATTATTTTTTCCCACTTTTTTGATTCACTTTTCCAAAGCCAATATGTAAATATTATAGCATTAAATAAAAATACCCATATTGATAATAGAGTTAAAGTAAAAGTAAAGTTAGTAAACGACAATAATCCTAATAGGATAAGTAATCCTAATGATATTATGACAAATTCTTCTATATAATGAATTATTAAACTTTTTTTTTCTTTATTCATTGTTTATTGTTAAATAATTAAATACAATATACTATATTTGAAAAATAAATAGGAAACTTGTAATATAGTATTAATTATGAAGTCTGTGTTATGATAATTAATTTAAAGTGTCTATGGATAAGAAAATAAGAATTATAATGGCTAAGCCAGGATTGGATGGTCATGATAGAGGCATAAAGGTATTGGCTTCTGCTTATAGAGATGCTGGCATGGAGGTAATTTACTTAGGTTTAAGACAAACTCCTGAAATGATTGTAGCGGCTGCTCTTCAAGAAGACGCAGATGTTATTGCTTTATCAAGTTTGAATAATGCCCATAATACTATTTTCCCTAGAATTGTTGAGCTAATGAATTCAAAAAAATTAGATAATGTTTTATTAATTGGTGGCGGTATAATTCCTAAAAGAGATATTAAAGATTTAGAAAAATTAGGAGTAGGAAAATTATATGGACCAGGTACTCCTGTTAATGATACGATTGAGTATATTAAAGATTGGGTACTAAAGAATAGATAAATATGGATTTAAAAAATCAAATAGAACTTGAGTTATATTTTGCTGATCATTTTGATACTATATTATTTCCAGTATTAGCAGATATCTATTTTCGTCAAGAAGACTATAGAAGGGCTCGCAAAGTTTGCAATATCGGATTAGGTTATCATGAAAATGATCCAGAGGGAAGGTTTTTGTTAGCAAAGGTTGAAAAAGCTGAAGGTAATCTTAAAGAATCTGAAAGAGAGCTTGAGCACTCTTTAAAATACGCTCCAGATAATATATATGCCGCTATTATGCTTTGCGAGATAAAAACAGTTTTAGGTAGGTCTCCATCTAGATTATTGACTTGTTGGAAAAAAGTTGCCTCACTAGATCCTTTTAATCAGACAGCTAAAGAATTTATAGCTAAGATGGAAGCAAATAAATCTCAGCAAAAAACCAAACCTGTAAAGATAAAACCCCCAAAGTCTACAAAAAATAAAAAAATAAAAAGTAACGATGAATCATTAAATGTTAGTGTGCGCCTTGCAACATTCACTTTGGTGAATGTATTAAAAAACCAGGCATTGTTCTATCAAGCTTTAGAAGTATTAGATTTATTAGAAAAAAAAGGTGAAGACCCTGATATGATAAGACTAGAGAGAGATTCCATTAAAAATTTAATCAAATCATCAGAGAAAGAAGATAACAAAAAATGACAGAGAAAATATATTTCAATAGGCAAGGAAAACTATCAGAAATTTTAGAAAAGGAAAATATTGATGGGCTTTTAATTTCAAATTTAACAAATATTCGATACATATCTGGCTTTACTGGTTCTGCTGGGACATGTTTAGTAACTAATAAAGGAAATTTTTTCATAACTGATGGTCGTTATATTGAACAATCAAAAAACCAAGTAAAGGGATTTAAGCGTTATATTGATATGTCATCACATCTCGAGATAATTAAGAAAAACAATTTAATTTTTGATGGAATGAAAATAGGTTTTGAAGCGGACCATGTTAACTTTACACTATATGAATCTATGTTAAATACGTTCCCTAATATAAAATGGGAAGGTACAAAAATGATTTTAGAAAATTTAGCATCAGTTAAAGATCAAACCGAGTTAGATGCAATAAGGGTCGCGGTTGAAATTACTGATAAGGTATACGAAGAAATTTTACCCATGTTAAGGCCTGGGTATACTGAAAAACAAGTTGCTAATACATTAGTTTCAAAATATAGAGAATATGGTGATGGGGAGGCATATTCTCCTATTGTTGCTACTGGGCCAAATGGTGCTCTGCCTCATGCTGTTCCAACAGATAGAGAATTTAAAAGAGGAGATTTTATTGTAATTGATGCAGCGGCTAAATATGCTGGATATCATGCTGATATGACTAGAACACCTGTTGTTGGAGAAGCAACGGATAAGCATCATGAAATATATTCTATTGTTAAGGAAGCGCAGCAAAGAGGTTGCGATATAGCTAAAGCAGGCGTTTCGTGTAAAGATGTAGACGCGGCAACACGGGATTATATTCATGAAATGGGGTATGGTGATTATTACACTCATGGGACTGGACATGGTCTTGGATTAGAGATACATACTTCTCCAAGATTTTCACCAATGAGTAAAGAAATATTAGCTAAAAATAATGTGATGACTATTGAGCCTGGAATTTATCTAGCTGATTGGGGTGGAGTTAGGATTGAAGACGATGTCATTATTAATAGTGATGGATGTGAAATTTTAAATAAAACAACCAAAGATCTCGTTATTTTAGACTAAATACTATTTCCATTTTATAAATAATATTATTAGATATGGCTTTATTGCCTTTAAGTAAAAATGAGATGGACAATGGGATTAAAATTTTATCCCAAAAAGATTCTCGGTTAAAAACATTATTTGAGCAATATAATGTTCCTGCATTGAAAGATGAGAAAAATTATTTTTGGTCTCTATGTAGGTCAATCATATATCAACAAATTAGTGGCAAAGCTGCACAAGTAATTTCCGAAAGATTTATTAATCTTTTTCCATCTAAAAAAGAGTTAACACCCAAACAAATAATAGAGGCTAATATAAATGATTTCTATGAAGCTGGTCTATCCAAGCAAAAAGCTAATTATATAAAAAATATTGCTAGTGCTTTTTATAATAATATCATAGATGAAAATAATTTATCAAATTCAAGTAATGATGATATTATCAAAACTCTTACAAGTATTAAAGGTATAGGTCCCTGGACAGCTGAAATGTTTTTAATATTTACATTAAAAAGGGCTGATGTGTTTCCCTTAACGGATTTAGGTATACAGAAAGGGTTTAAGATATTTTTTTCTATGGATAAAATGCCATCAATGAGTCTTATGAAAGATGAATCTCATAAATGGAAACCATATAGAACGATAGTTTCTTTATATTTGTGGTTTGCTGTTGAAGGTCCATTTGAATGGTAAACATTAACCAAATTGAAGTAATATTTTTTGATATAGGAGGTGTATTATTAACTATCCATCCAGATGTAATGATTACAAAGATTTCAAATTTAACAAATATACCTTTTAAAATATTGAAAGATTCTTTTCCTGAAGATCAGCATGATCTTTATGAAAAGGGTGAAATAACGGATTTAGAGTGGTTTCAAGCATATAAAAAATCACTTCCTAATGTAAATAGTTTAACTGAGCATGAATTCTGGATTGCTTGGTCAATGTTAATTGGGAAAGAAACAGAAGTCTTAGATATTCTCATTCGCCTCAAAAAGAATTATAAAGTTTGGTTACTATCAAATACGAATTCCTATCACATAATGAATGAAGTTGAAAATAATTTTGCCTTCCCAAATCTGGTTGATGGGAAAATTTATTCTTTTGAGGTAAGAAGTCGTAAGCCGGAGAAAAAGATTTATGAAGTGGCATGTGAAAAAGCTAATGTAGAGCCATGTAGAAGCATTTTTATAGATGATCTAGAGTTAAATATAGTTGGTGCAAATAAAATAGGGATGAACGGTATACACTATATAAATACTAATCAGTTGAATAATAAATTAGAAACTTATGGATTAAACTATGAATAAATTTATTATATTGGTCTTCTTATTTATTAACATTGGCCTTTCACAAGGTGCCTGGAGTTTTAGTAATCGTACTCATGGTGAATTAAATTGGAAAACAATAGAAACTGAAAATTTTAATATTCATTTTCATGATGAGATATATGAAATTGCAGTTAGAGGAGCAAATATTGCTGAGGAGATTAGACCAATAATCATGAAACAAGTTGGTCTAGATTCTTTACCTAAACTTAGTATCGTCTTTACCTCTGAAGATGAAATAGCTAATGGATTTGCAAACTCTGCTAATTATACTTTGATTTGGGTTGATCAAAATGATGCGGCAATTGAATTATTAGATACTAAGTGGCTTGAACATGTCCTTGCTCATGAACTTCAACATCTAGCATTTTTTAATGTTGTTAAGTCGTGGCTCCCATTCCCCATGAATTTTTTATATAGTCAGGTCCCGTTATGGTTTATTGAAGGTTTAGCCGAATATTATACAGAAACTTGGAGGCCGTATAGATTTGATATTTCTCATAAATACCATGTTTTAAAAAATAAAATTCAATCGGTCAAAGACCCTCATAATGATGGTTTTTCAAAGCTTCTTTATTTTTCTGACCGTTTTGGTGATGAAAAATTAATTCAAATATTAAATTTTAGAGATAAGCAGAAATTATTCAATTTTAAAAAAGCATTTCAAAGTATTACAGGTATTTCAATAAAGCAATTTGAAGAAGATTGGCGAAGACACATGAATACTTATTATTTCAGTATAATATCTCAAAAAGAATCATATAAAGATATTGGTGATATATATTCTTTGCCCTTGCGATATGTATATGGTTTTGATTTTTTTAATTATGATAGTACAAGAATGTTATTAGTTGGTAGACAAAATGATGAGCAACTTGATTTATCATTGTTTTTGGCTACAAGAGATACGTTAAAAGAAAAAGAAAAATATGATAAACTTATTAAAAAAAATGTAGATAATAAAAAAACCAAAATAAAACCAATTTGGGATCTTAAAGAATTAGATTTTGGTAGAATTGGTTATGATGCAAAATTATCTCCAGATAATAAGAAGATAGTATATTCAAAATATAGATACGGTAAAAACCAATCTCTTTTATGGGATATTTTTCTAATTGAATTAGAAACAAATAAAAAAACTAGAATAACTAATTCTTTAAGGGCAAATAATCCTTGCTGGTCCCCAGATAATAAGAAAATTGCGTTCGTGTCTCATCAAAATAGTACATCTAATATATACACAATAGAATTAAAACCTGAAAGTGAAATTACTAGACTAACTAATTATTCTGGAGATGTTCAAATAGTGACTCCTTCTTGGAGTTATGATGGCTCTAAGATAGCATACGCTTTATCTAAAGAAGATGCAAATATGGATATAGTAGTTTTCGATATTGAAAGAAAAGAACCAGTAAGGGTAACCAAAGCTAAACATGTTGACTATAGACCTATTTGGCATTCAAATGGAGAAAAAATCACATATACTTCTCATAAAGAGTCAACACCAAATGTTTTCACCGTTGATATAAACACAAAGAAGATTATTCAGAACACAAATGTAGGGGGCGCCTTATGGGGTCAGGGTTGGAAATATGATAAATCAAAAATTGTGGCTCTTACATTAGGAGATGCAGACTCATCAAGAGTCGTTGAAGTTAATACTAATAAAATATCTGATAAAGTTGTCGTTCAAATGAATCCTTATTATTCAAATTGGCGTTATAAAAAGCCTGATCACATGATTCCAAATTTGGATTCACTAACTAATAAATATCAAGGAGTCGAGATAAAAAATTATTCTTTTATAAAAAACATGAAACATCTTGGAACTATATTGCTACCTGATGTAACAGGATTGTTTTATAATGGCTCATTCATTGATGTGACAGGTAGACATGTATTTAATTCTTTTATTATTAGTGATTGGAATGATATATATGGGGCATTCGGATATCTAAATGCAACTGGTAACCCTATGGGCGGGTTTTGGAGTATAGAATGGTATAAGGATTTAATGTTTGAAGAAAGATATTATAATAAGAATAATGATTATTTGATTGAGTTCTATAATGGCTTGAAAATATTTGGTTATCAAAATTATAATTTTGGGAAGAATATTTCAGCAAATCATAATATTAAGTATGGAGTTAATTTTTTTAACAGGAAAGTTGTTTTTTCCCCTGATAGTTTAGATATTTTTACTAATGCTGAACCAGAAAGTGGAAGAGAAGGCGCGATATCATTGTCATATACTTTTACAAATAAGAGACCGAACATTACTAATCAATATGTACCAAAAAATGGTTATGGTTTAAAATTTGAAATAGAAATTGTCAACAAGAATTTTTGGGGAGACTTTAATTATAATCATTATAATTTTGATTCATTTATAAATAAAAAATTAGGTCCATTTGTATTATATGTTCGTAGTAGATATGAACAGGTTTTAGGTTCTCCGCCTAAGCAAGAGACAGTGGGCCTTGTAGATATTCCGAGTAATTATTATTCTGGAATGTTGATTTTAGGGAAAGAACATATGAGCCCCAGAGGGTGGTCTGGCGCCAATTTAGGAGATAGAGCATTTTTAGGGACTGCAGAAATTAGAACTTTAAATTTCAATTTAAATTTTTTAGAGATATTAAAATTTATTAAAGTAGGGAAATTATCCTTTTCTCTAATATCAGATATTGGCAAAACTTGGGGTGAAAATAAATATGATTGGGTGACAACAGCTGGAGCAGAATCTAGGTTGTCTGTTATATTTGGTAATATGCCAGTATTGATTTATAGTTTTGGCATAGCTCAAACTATTGATCAATGGTCAGACAATCCTAATGCCAAAGGTATAGGTCCATATATTAGGTTGGCATTAGTGAACCCTTTTTAGTTAAAAAATCCAAATTTATTTACTGATATAAAAATATTAGTTGGACTAGTTCTAAAATTATTTTGATTTTTAGTATAATATTCATTAACTAATCCTAGAGTTATTCCCCAATTAGTATTTTGTCTGTATTCGATTTCAAAAATTGTTTGAAACCTTGATATATTAGATTCTATCAGTTCTGATATTTGATGAAAATATTCAATTTCTAACTTTGTTTTAGTTTTGCCCCAGCCTTTATCAATACTACCAGCGCTTTTAATATAAGATGTCTTTTCATTGCTTTCTATGTAATCAGATATATCATAGGCCCAACCAATTTCTAATGTCATATTCCCATTATTGATTTGTTGTAATAAAACACCTAGACCTTGATTGTAATGATATCTTAGGTTTTTATTGGATTTATGATAGACATATGTTCTAAAATGGTAATATTTTTTATTGAAATCATATTTATTACTAGACTTTGCTCTTATTCTAAAATCAGAATATGGGTTAAAAAAATGACCAAAAAACCGCAAATCTCTGAATGTATTTTGAGTGACACGTTTTATCCTATAATATGTAGCAAGGCCAGTCTCATTTATTATCCCATTATTAACTACACCAAATCTTGCATAGTCTTTCCACTGTATATTTTCTTTATCTGGATCATGTGCTAGCAGAATAGTAAATATTATAAATACTGCTACTAGCTTTCTAATCATTGTTTAATTCTTTTTCCTGATTGCATCATTAATATAGATAAACTTGTAAATAATAAGGTTAAAAACATCGCCATCCAAAAACTAATATATACTGATGAGTCGCTCGTTTCAAGAATTGTATATCTAATTCCATTTATCATATAATATATTGGATTTATATAGCTAAGTGTTTGGGCCCATTCAGGTAACATTTTTATTGAATAGAAAATGCCTCCTAGAAAACTAAGTGGTGTCAGAAAAAAATTTTGAATCATAGCTAGCTGATCCCAGCTTTCAGCTAGTTGACCCATAACAAGACCCATGCTTGAAAAAGCCCACGACACTAAAAATATGAATACTAATGTTCCTGTAATGCTATATACAGGTAAGTCTATTAGTATAACACCAACTAAAAGAACTAGTATACCATTAACCATTCCTCTAATTGTACCACCAATAATATACGCTAATGCTATTTCTATTCCTGATAATGGAGCCGTGAGTAGGTCTGGTAATTGTTGAAGTAGTTTCATTTGAAGCATTGATGATGAAGTATTTGATGTAGCATTGTTAAGCGTGTTCATCATAATTAACCCTGGTAGTATAAATAATGTATATGGTACGCCTTGTATTTCTGAAATACGTTGTTCTAATGTAAAACCAAATATTAATATATATAATACAGATGAGATTAGTCCTGGGATTACCGTCTGCCGGTACACAGAAAAAAATCTACCTACTTCTCTTCTAGTAAGTGTCCAGAGGCCAATCCAGTTTATTGTTATTTCATTTTTCATTGATATTTTTTCCAGTGATATCTAGGAAAACATCTTCTAGAGATGATTGTTTTGTTTTTAGATTATATATTGGGACATTTGCATCTGATAATTTTTTAATGATATCAGGGATTTCTTTTTCAGGGTCATCTATGGAGAAATGTATTTTTGATTTTTCAATTTTGAATGATAATCCAGTTAATAATTTATGATTAATTTGATCTTCTGTTGTTTGTACTGTTACACTAGCTTTCCCGTATTCATTAGTAAGTTGTTTTGGGGATCCTTTTTTTAAAATTTTTCCTTCATCAATAATAGCTACCTTTTCACAAAGTAATTCTGCTTCCTCAATATAATGTGTTGTTAAAAGGATTGTTTTCCCATTATCATTAAGTTCGCGTAAATATTTCCACAAGTCATGTCTTAGTTCTACATCAACGCCAGCTGTTGGTTCATCAAGTATTAATATGTCTGGATCATGAACTAAAGACTTTGCTATTTGAAATCGCCTCTTCATACCTCCCGATAGCTGTCTTAATCTGGAATCTTTCTTTTTATCAAGACCTAATCGGAATAATAACTCATTAATTGTATTTTTTGCCTTTTCAGGATTTATTCCATAATAACCAGCTTGGAAATAGAGCAATTTTTCTATAGTAAAAAACCAATCAACAGAAAGTTCTTGTGCGGCAATGCCTATTTTAGATCGTGTATATCTATAATTATTTATTGTATCTTGATTAAATACTAAGCAAGAGCCACCATCTTTAAATACTAGGCCTGTAAGAATATTTATTGTTGTAGTTTTTCCAGCCCCATTAGGGCCAAGTAGTCCAAAAAATTCACCTTTAGGTATTTCTATATTAATCCCCTTTAAGGCTTTGATTCCATTATAGGATTTTTTGAGATCCTTAATTTTTATAGCTGTTTTTGACACTAAGCTTTAATTAAAACCAATATGGGAATCAAATGGACTTGGGAAGTCAAAGCCTTCTGCTCCTGGGAAATGAGCTATAGATACAATGAATCCCCACGGAATTAAAATTGAGGCCTCAACTTTTTGGGTTTTTGTTTTATTATTATTTGATATTTTTGGAATAGTAAACTTGGGTTGATATATCCATAATCCATATTCATCATATCCCTTAACTCTTACAAAAAATTTATCATTTTCGATACCAATTTTTTTTAATGGTTCGTAGTTATCTAATATAACGAGGATTATATCTCCAACAATTTCTTCGATTTTCATTACATCCATAAATAAACTTACTGCTTAATTTTTTATTTTTCGTTAATTAACTTTAAAAATTCTTGTTCTGATATAATTGAAATATTTAATGTTTTAGCTTTTTTTAATTTTGATCCTGCCTTATCACCAGCGACTAGATGAGTAGTTTTAGTACTTACAGTATTTGTTGTTTTACCGCCAGCATTTTCCACCATAACTTTTGCATTTGTCCTATTAAGAAGTTTAAGAGCCCCAGTAAAAACAAATATTTTATTATTTAATAAATTGGAAGTTGGGGTTGAAGTTGATTTGATAGTTACACCTTTATTTAAACAGTTATTTACTATATTTATATTTTTTTCATCATGCCAAAAATCAATTATTGAATTTGCTACAATTTGACCTATCTCATGTATTTTTAATAAGTCACTTTTTTTTGCATTTATAAATTGATTTAAATTATAATTGCTTTCTAATACTTTTGCGGTATGCTCGCCCACATTTCTTATTCCTAGGGCATATATAAACCTTGCTAGGGTTGTATTTTTTGAGTTCTCTATAGATTTAATAATATTTGATGCAGATTTATCACCCATTCGATCGATATTTGCAATCTGATTTTTTTTAATGGAGTATAAATCGTCAATGTTAATCACTAATTTATTATTAATTAATTGTTCGATTATTTTCTCCCCTATACCTTCAATATTCATTGCTAGTTTTGAGCAATAATGTTGTATTCTAGCTTTTATTTGCGAAGGGCACGATATATTTATACATCGTATTATTGCTTCATCATTTTCTTTTCTAGCTTTTTTCCCACATGAAGGGCATGATGTATCTATTTTATATTTTTTAGCATTTTTATTTTTTCGAGAAATAACTTTTATAATTTTTGGTATAACGTCTCCAGATCTTTCAATCAACACGTTATCCCCTATTCTAATATCTTTTCTATCTATTTCATCTTGATTATGAAGCGTAACATTTGTTACAGTTACACCTGAAACAAAAACAGGCTCAATTCTTGCAACAGGAGTAAGTGCTCCAGTTCTTCCAACTTGAACATCAATGCTCTTTATTATGCTTGTTGCTTGTTGTGCCTTAAATTTTCCGGCGATTGCCCACCTTGGAGATCTGCTCCTGGAACCAGCTTTTTCTCGAAGACTGTAGTTGTTAATTTTAAAAACAGTCCCGTCAATTTCATAATCGAGATTTAATCTGTTTTTTTCTAAATCATTATGATAATTAATAATATTTGTTTTCCCGGAAATTTTTTTTATTAAATTATTTATTGGTAAGCCTAATGTTTTTATGTGTTCTAAAAACTCAGAATGTGTTTTATAGTTGACGCCTTTTATATCTCCTGGTTCATAGCAATATATAGATAGCGGCCTATTTGCAGTTATAGTTGCATCTAATTGCCTTAAGCTACCAGCTGCAGCATTTCTTGGGTTAGCAAAAATCTGTTTACTATATAACTCTTGTTTTTTATTTAATTTATTAAAATCTTTTTTTCTTATAAACACCTCCCCTCTGACTTCTAATAATTCAGGAATATTATCACCTAAAAGTTTTAAAGGTAGTGATCTTATGGTTCGTAGATTTTGTGTAATATCTTCTCCATTATAGCCATCACCTCTAGTTAAGCCTAAAATAAATTCACCATTTTTATAAACTAACTCAACTCCAATCCCATCTAATTTTGGCTCTGCCATGTATTCAATATTTTTATTAGTATTAAGAAGTTTTTTCATCCTCTGGTCAAATAAGTCTAGCTCATTATTGTTCATAGCATTAGCTAGTGATAGCATTGGTTTACTATGCGTTATAGTTTTAAAATTTTCAGATGGTTTAGCGCCAACTCGCTGTGTAGGAGAGTTAACGTCAATTAATTTTGGATATTTCTTTTCTATTTTCTCAAGGTTTTTAAATAATCTATCCCACTCACCATCTGTTATGAGTGGTTCATTTAGAACATAATATTGGTAATTATGTTTTTCTATAGATTCCCTAAGTTTTTTGATTTTTTTATTAATGTCTTTCATTTATTCAAACGTTTTTTTTGTTCAAAGTATTCTACAGGATTCACGAATTTTTTTTCTATTGGTAAAAGTTCATTATCTCTATTAACCGGAGCTCCATATATTCTTCCATCATTTGTTTTTACTACGAAAAAGTATTCAATAGAACTTCCAGGGAAATCATTTATGTCAATTTTAATATTATATAATCCTTCTTCACCATGTAGTTTAATTTCTCTATAGTTTTCCATTAAGTCTGTCCTAAATAGTAATAAAACAGTTGATAGTGAGTGACCTTTAAGTTCAGTAACTAAAGTTAATTCAAATGGGCGACCGATGAATAATGGCTCTGGTGGCGAGTGGAATAATTTTATATCGAAATTATTATTTAGTATGAATGTTTCTTTTCTATTTATATCATTTGCTTGAACGGGTAAAGAGAAAACAAACAATAAAAAAAAACCAATATGTTTTTTTAGCATACTTTTCCATTGACACTATAGTATTTCATTTTTAATCTTTTAATTAGGCCAGTTTCTAAATCATAGGTTTCACAACTATCATAGGGTTTAGCATAGATATGTAAGGTTTCTACTAATTTACCTGAATTATTAATAATTGAATGGATATCAGCCGGTCCATCTACATATCCTGGAGGGGCAAGAACTGTTTCTACTTCTTCAAGTTTTAGAGGTTCTCTTGACTTCATTTCATAATTTTTAATATTTAGTTCGCCATTTAAAACTTTAAACCAGCATTTTTCTCCTTCGTGGCCATGGATTGGAGCCATTTGATTATTATTCCAACATATCAATAAGATCTCAAAATTTTCATCTTTATAAATCATGTTTCTTGTATATTTATTTTTATTAAAAAATGAATATTTTTTGATTGAAGTTAATGGTATGTTTTTTTCATAAATATATTTTGATACTTTTTTAATAGGGAAATCCTGTTTTGCAAAAGCTTTTAAAGATTTAATTAATGAATCCATATTTTATTAATTTATTGGTGACCAGTTATCAATTCTTCTATTTAAGATGCCTTCTTTTAGACAGTCTTTTTTCCAATATTTTATGCTTATTTTATTTTTTATAAAATAATTCAAAGCACATTTGGCATCGCTTTCATATCCAATTGGTAATCCAAAATCTTGATTATGTGTAATAACAATAAATTTATCAAAATGTGTTTTAGAGAACTGAACAGATTTAGATATGGCTTCCATGGCAGTGATTACACTACTATCATCATTATATTCAATATCTAATTGAAGAATTTTCTCTTTTTTATTTTCATATATATGAATACCTAATACTTCAGGAAAATTTTTTATTGAGTTACAATAATTTTGAAGCATTGTTGTGATTTTTTTATTTTCATAGTTTGTTATACTAAATATTAATTTATTAAATAATATAAAAATAATTATAAATCTCATTTTACTTGTTCGCTTTAGAAATAATTATTATAGCTAAGGTTAATAGTAAACATATAACTAGGATAGATATTTTTTTTACATTCTTATTTATTTTAATAGCTGACTTAGCTTTTAATGAGTAATCATTATTTAATAGAGAATCCAATCCAAATTCCCAAAACAAAGTATCGTTATTAAACGTTGATGCGTTTGAAGAAAGTATTTGCCCAGGCATTATTACTTTGACCTTAAAAATATCATCATTTAAATCTAATGTTGTTTTTAAATATTTTTCATGGGATTCCATTTGCTTAGCTAACTTTTTAGCAAATTCTTCATTTGTTTTGAATGGTTTCATAGTATTCTCAATAAATTCAACCCGATTTTTTGTTATATATTCTAATTTTTCATAAGAGTTTATTCTAGAAAAAGAATTTTTAAAATGATTAACAACTCTATCTATATTAAAATCATAATCCCCCCCCTTTTTTTCTAACTCATATAATGATTGGGATATGATTTTTGTTAACACTTTAGGAAGCCAACTTAGGCTATCAATTTTATCATTTATTATCGCTGTAAATAAATCAGGGTAATTATTTTTAATTTTTCTGCCAGAAAAAATGACTTCAAAATCATATAGCGTATAAAAAATATTTTTTTCTTCCCAACGTTTAAATCTATACGATAGTCCATTTTTATCACTAGATATATATATGCTATCGTTATAAAGTGCTTCAGTAGTCATAATCCATATAGAATCATTTTGATTAGTGTTTATTAGGCTACTATTAATTTTCGGATGATTAAAATCTTTATTATAGATATCTAAAGAGTCCCCACTACTTTTAAACTTCAAGTATGTTTTACCATTAGGATGTATTTGGAAAAAAATAATGTTTTCCACACAGGAAATATTTATTAATAAAAATAAAAATAAAATTTTATATGAAATCTTAGTCATACAATAAAAATTAATTATTTAATTTCTCATAAGTACAGTTGCCTAAATGACAAAATTAATGTTACTTTTCACCATGATAAAATACACTATGCGCACCTTAATATTTATCATTTTAGTTTTATCGTATAGTTTTCTACAAGCGCAAAGGCCTACAAGTCATTCTTTTATTGTAAATACTGAACAAGGTTTTATTGATTATGCCAATCGAATTGTTGTTTGTAGGGGCACAGCAGATATAATTGGTAAAGAATCTATTGACAACTCTTTAAATGTTGTTGAAAAAAATATAAAAATAGCTAAAGCTGAAGCGAGAACAAATGCGAGAACAAACCTCATAGAACTTATGAAGCAGGTTAATTTTGATGGAAGATTAGTTAGTGAAATGATGAATGATGAGCCAATAATCGCAAATAGAATTGAGGGGCTAATTGGTAGTGCATATCAGCAAGGTGAAATAGAATATTTAGAAGGGAAAAAAGTTGC
>Ga0207993_1000348_pt1 | contig 18437 bp, 18 predicted proteins | sample ETN01SmetaG_2_FD_185791 | JGI IMG/M metagenome (GOLD analysis project Ga0207993, IMG submission 185791) | Marine microbial and viral communities from oxygen minimum zone, Eastern Pacific Ocean - ETNP2014F12-01SV265 (SPAdes) (version 2) | ecosystem: Environmental > Aquatic > Marine > Oceanic ...
AACATAGCCTCAAGCTCTTGGATACTTATGAATTGTAAAAGATCATCTCCAACTGAGCGATCTATAAAATTCTCCAAGTCAGCTATTAATACCTCAGGTATCTCTAATCCAGCCCAGTCCCAGATAACAGTCCTTAATTTGAAATCAACATGAAATGTTAGTCCGTTATCTATACCCCAAATCTTTCCATTACTCTCTCGAAGACAATGACCACCTTTTCGGTCTGTGCTGTTAGCGACAAAATCAAATAAACATATACGCTGTAACATCCCATGATTCTTCGGGTCTTCAAGCATATGAAAGTAATGCTCTTCAAAATCGCAAGGAATAAATAATTGGAGAGACCCAATGCCAAATGGGCCATCGGTTTTAACCGTAGGAGGAACGACATCCCAACCAATCATTTGAGCGACCAGAAAAGATGCAATCTCCCTTTGATATAAACCACTCGGAAAATCCCACAAAGGCCTCTCACCATTTGATGGTTTGTATATTCCTTGTAAGTCAGCCCCATCATCAAGGACATCTACTAGATACGTTGAATTAGAACTCCACGCCATTCTGCCAATAATTTCAATTTGGCTGTTCTGAAGGACCTTGACAGCATCATCGCTAGCGATCTCTGGCCTGTCGCGAAAGGGGGATACATCTTCTTCCATGGCTCAATTAGAACAAGGACACCAGCCATCGGCATAATTCAATGGCTCGCCACAATAGTTACAAGGAGGCCTACCAGCACTAACTACCTCAGTCGCCTTTAAAATAAATGCTTTAACTTGACCAGGTGTCAGGTGAATTTGTGCCATAGCTGCTTCTTCGCTCTCTTCATTTAATTCCTCAGCCACAACAACAAATTCTGACTTATCCTTCTCAAACGCAACTCCAATACTGGAGACCACCCAATCTGGAGTTACTGGCTCAACTAGATCTAGCGCCAAAGGAATATCTTCGGGATTGATCGGTTCAACATCCCCAATAAGTTGATCAAGGAAATCTGCCAACGCTCTCACTTGCATCTTCTCAAGCTGAAGTGTTGCCAAGTCCCCCGGGTTACCAAATTGAAGGAAAAAGACTCTTTGCCCAGAGGGCCCAACAGTTCCAGTAGTGAAGTGCTGTAGCTGACCGAAATGAAATGACCGGCTCACTATCAGGTTTGTCCTATCAAACTAGAAATATTGGCTCCTGTTGAATTGACGGCAAGAACAAATGGGCTTTTAACTCCAAAAATGACTGGGCTAACGGAACAAGGAGAAATGTGAAGCCGTTGAAATAAGTCCAAAGGTGTCCCAAGCGCAGCAGTAAGAAACGCTTTGATCGTGTCTGCATGTGAAACCGCTACGACAATTTCTCCCCTATGATTCTCACAAATATTTGTTACTGTTGATACCATCCTCGACTGCATCTCCATAAAAGATTCCCCACCAGGAAATCTAAAAAGTGAGGGGTTCTTTTGTACCTTTTCCCAATCATTCAACTTTCGTAACTCTGACAATTTACGACCTGTCCACTTGCCAAAATCAGCCTCAATCAACCCTTGATGCGTACGAACTCTTTTGCCAAAAGCTTTAGCAATCGGCTTAGCAGTCTCAAGAGTCCTTTCCATAGGAGAGGAGTAAACAGCGTTAACACTGTTCAGAGAGCTTAAATATGAAGCAACTTTCTCTGCTTGGTCTTTGCCTAAATCGCTTAGATGAAGCCCTTTCGTACGGCCTGGCAAAATTTTCCCCGTCGTCGGCGTGTGACCATGTCGGACGAGAATAACTACAGTTGCTGATCTTTCCAAGTGTGTAGATTTCGTCTTACTCGCCACAATTCACACGTTACCGGCAGAACCGACATTTTTTTCAAGTCAAAAAAATATAACTGAACTTCGCTAAGTGGGTTGCCTGATTATGAACAAAAGCTATGGTGCAATTTATGAGTTTATCAAAGCTAAATAAGGACATAATAGAATGCCGTAAATGTCCCAGACTCGTAGAATGGCGAGAAAGAGTAGCAGCAGAAAAGCGAGCGTCCTTTAGAGACCAAGAATACTGGGGTAAACCAGTTCCATCATTCGGAGACCCGAAAGCCAAACTCCTAATAGTTGGTTTAGCCCCAGCAGCACACGGCGCAAATCGAACTGGTCGCATGTTTACCGGAGATAGAAGCGGCGATTTCTTATTCTCAGCTCTTTATAGAGCCGGTTATGCCACTCAACCAGATGCAATCAGTAGCGATGACGGAATGAAACTCCTAGATGCATATATAACTGCACCAGTCCGGTGTGCTCCCCCCCAGAACAAACCAACCGCACTGGAACAAAAGACATGTAGCGACTATTTGAAACGTGAGTTCACGTATCTAAATAATGTCAAAGTAATCCTCGCTTTAGGTTCAATCGGCTATACAGCTATTTCAAAAGAGCTGAATATAACTCCGAGACCTAAATTCGCTCACGGATTGGAAGTGCAGCTCAAATCAGGTGAAATAATTCTATGTAGCTATCACGTAAGCCAACAGAATACATTCACGGGAAGGCTCACCGAAGAAATGTTTGATGCAGTGCTAGAAAGAGCCAAGAAATTGTCAGGAAAAAACAAACAAAGGGCGAGTAGACAGTCGTAGGAATCAACTTAACCCGATAGCGTCAAACATGATGAAGAAACAATTAGCAATCATAGTAATAGCTTTATTGGCACTAGCCGCTTGTGGTTCTTCGGGGAAGCCGCAATCCTTTTACGAGCAACGTGGTCCCCTTAAAGAAGATTACAAACCCTACGCAGCGGAGCTACTCGGCGCTGACGAAAATTCTAACGATGTGCCTCTTGTCCACCGAAACTTCATTGAAGGTTGTATGAGAGTTGGATTGATTGAATTTGAAGAAGGCTCACAGCAATTGATCAACCTAGCAACCCGCTGCGGTTGCAGTTACGCAGGCCTTGTCAAATTTGTTGAAACTCTAACACCGACTAACGAACAAGCTTTCAAGCTATTTGAAGAGTATGACAAACAACTAAAAGACGAAAATGGTTTCGCTAATTTAGACGATCGAGTAAAGGATATATTCTCCTCTTGCCAAAGCTGATTTCGCTTTGCTTTTTAGTGCTCTCAAGTGCTGTACTCTTACTTTCAAGTTGCGCTACCAATGCAAACGACAGCGGCTTCTCAAAGAACCCCGGGCCAATTTCAGCTAATCTCATAGGAGCACTTCAAGACGGCGAAGATCCCAATACCGTCCCTGAAGTAAAACGAAATTTCCTCAAAGGGTGCGTAACTGGAGCATCAGGGTCAATACCAGACCTTGTCGCAATACAGGAAACAGGCCTCTTGCGGGTTTGCGGATGCAGTTATGACAGAATGGTCCAATACTTTATTGATCAAGCAACTTCTTTTGCAGATTCATCAACCTCACTGTCAGATATTGAAAATTCCGCATTTACATCCTTTAAAGACTTAGACGATGACTTTCAGAAGGGTAGCGGAGAGTTTAGTGATAAGTTACTTAGAGTGTTTCAGCAATGTATTCGGGATTCCGCCCCTACGATTTCTTCTTAGGGAGACCAAGTCTGGGACTTTCATTGGCCCATTCTGGCCATCGAGTTCTACTCTTCTGAGCAAGTTTCTGCATGAGTGCTATAGCTCCAGGGTCATCATCACCAGGCCTAGTCTCGATAGCTCCATCCTTGATCATTGCCTCAATGATCGCTCTACCTAAGTCTGTTCGAACGACAGTAAGGGTCCAATCAGTCAGCTCCCCTATCCCCCCAGTAGAGATATCAGCGTGTTCCGCAGCGAAATCAGGACAGTGGTTACATCCTTCTCGGGTCCAGGCGTGACACTCTTTTAGGTTGATTTCGTGGTAGTCACCATTTTTCATCCATACCTGGAACACTCCTTTAATATTCATTTTCGAAATGTCATCTTTGTGTAGGCCATATTTGACCCAGAAGAGTTCATCAAACATTGAGTCGTCAAAGGACTTGGAACAAAGGAGTCCAATATTAAGTTTGATAGGCTTTCCGACTTTTCCGATCTTTCTATTCCACATCACAGGGGCAATAGATGTTTGGCAGCTCATACCAACCAGAGCGAGCTGAGTTAATCCGCGTTCTTTGGCTTCAGGGTAGGCCATTGTGTTCGCAGAATATGTGTAGCGACTTCCAGCCCCAGCAAGAACTTCTTCGCGATTCGTAGCTACCATCGGAATAGCTTTCCAACCGGCATCTTCTCCTTCTTCTGAAGACCCTTCAAGGCCGGAAACAAGAGCTCCGTCAATAATATTGTTCTCCAAGCACCAGATCAGTATTGAGGAAACTAGCCCACCGTCTTGTCCGACGTCGTATACAAAATCGTCAGATGCTCTAACCAAGAGGATATCTTTGTAGATTCCTGCAATTTCTTCATCTTCTCTGATACGCCCGAAAAGATGCTGATCAGCTTCTGTTTCCCAATCTCGAAATCGAGGACAGGCTCGAGTGCAGCTAGTGCATCCCTTCTCACCATGTCCGCAATTAGCTAAACCCAGTTCTTCTTCAAGGTGAAATGGTTTATATTGCCCCGGTTCATGTTTATAGCCAATCACATCATGAGGGCAAGAGATCACACACCCTGCACACCCCGTGCATAACCCAGATGTGATTACTTCGTCGTACAGCTCTTTCCATTGAAAGGTCCAACGACCCTTCTTTTCTTTAGGAGCAGTCTCAACATTCGTCATGATGCGATGATACAAGCCTCTATTCTAATTGAGTTGAATTACTTGGAAGTTTGTCTGATTTAAGAAAGCGCCCTCGGCAGGATTCGAACCTGCGCACATGGCTCCGGAGGCCAATGCTCTATCCCCTGAGCTACGAGGGCGAATAGTTCAGATTACCTTGATATGGCTTTTGGTCAAACGACTGCATTAACCGCCGGATGCGAATTGGCCAGCTAACTCACTTAATTCAAAGTCTTCATAAGGGTTCTCGAGCCATCCATCAGGCAAGGAAACATCTTTGGGCCCTCCTGTATGACTTCTTGGAATGCGATAGGCATCTAGGGGTAAAGATAACTCTGCGTCAAAATTATCAATGATTGAAGTCAGGTCGTCTAGTGAATTTATTTGTTGGATCTCTCTTCTGATATCTTTTCCAACTGCAAAGCCTGTTAGATACCAAGATGCGTGTTTTCGAAATGTTCGCAATGCAGTTTGAGATCCATTCCATTCGACAACCGCTTTGGCATGCGCAAGCATTGCATCTCCAACTTCCCCAAGCGTTGGGAACTGTGATGCCTCTTTTCCCGAAAAGATTTCACCTAATTGTTTGAACAGCCAAGGGCGGCCAAGGCAGCCCCTGCCAATAACTACGCCATCTGCGTTAGATACTCTCATCATTTCAATAGCGTCATGGGCTTCCCATATGTCTCCATTTCCGAAGACCGGTATCGTTTTAATATGTTCCTTAAGTTTTCGTATAGCCACCCAATCGGCTTGCCCGCTATATAACTGCTTAACCGTTCGGGCATGCAAAGAAATAGCTGAAGCTCCTTCCTCTTCAGCGATTTTTCCGGCTGTCAAATAAGTAAGGTGGTTATCGTCGATACCCATTCGAAATTTCACAGTTATAGGAATCTCGTCTTTTGCGGCTCCTACAGCGGATTTGATGATTTTTCTAAACAGGTTTTGTTTATATGGGAGAGCTCCTCCGCCGCCATGCCTTGTTACCTTTGGAACTGGGCAACCAAAGTTTAAATCAATATGCTCAACGTATTTTGAAGCTACTAGCTTCTGAACGGCTTCTTTTATTGATATGGGCTCGGTGCCATAAAGTTGAATAGATCGTGGTGACTCATTCTCACCAAACTCGGCTAGTTTCATGGTCTTTTTGTTCTCTTCAACAAATGCTCTGGCTGTAATCATCTGATTTACGAATAAACCCGGAGCGTGATTAGGCTTAACCGAATCTCGAGAACTATCGGCGAGTCCTTGATCCATGAACGATCTACATAACGAACGAAACGGAACATCTGTCACTCCAGCCATAGGGGCCAAGATCACTGGCGGCCATATGGAAATCTTTCCTATAGAGGGAACTTCAGGGGCTTCTGTTTGCAAAGTCACATCACTAACCTATACGGCAAGTCTCCTACTTGGATCTTGTTGACATATTTTAGCTGTGTTGTTAAATGAATAATCAATAAATGCAAGCGAAAACGCACGCTTAAACATACGATGGAGAATCAACCTATAAAAACTCCATATGATTACTAAAATAATAAAAGATTCGTTACGAGAAAATCTCAAAGGATTAGGAATCAACGTCCTAACCGATCAAATAAGTCTTGAACGACCCGCAAATAGAGATCATGGAGATTGGTCCTCAAATATTGCTTTGGTGACTGCCAAAGATGCTGGGCGACAGGCGAGAGGGTTAGCGGAAGAGATTGTAAATTCATTAACTACCAATCTCCCTGATGGGATTACAGAAGTCACTGCCGCGGGTCCTGGCTTCATTAATTTTCGAGTATCGGCGGAGTTGAGTTATGGAATAGTGCTCGAGGTGTTAGAAAAGAAAAGCAGATACGGGTCCTCTAATAGGGGGTCAGGAAAGCAAGTCAATGTTGAATTTGTCAGTGCCAATCCCACAGGTCCTCTTCACGCAGGGCATGCCCGAGGTGCCTGCTACGGAGATGCAATCGCAAATCTTCTTGAGTACGTGGGGTTTAGTGTTCATAGAGAGTTCTACATGAATGATAGAGGATTACAAATGAAAGCTTTCGGAAAATCACTAGAGGCCCGAAAGAACAATGAATCTCTCCCAGAGGACGGATACGGAGGCGAATATGTAATTGAGTGGGCTAAAGAGATGCCTGCAGGCTTAGCACTGGAGGAAATTATTACCTGGGGTTGCGAGTTCGCTAAAAATGATCAGCAAGACACTTTAAGCGAGTTGGGCATCTATTTTGATACCTGGTTTAGCGAAAAGTCCATGATTGATAATGGTGAGATTGATCGAGTCCTTGCGAATTTAGCTGAAAAGGGAATGGCATACGAAAAGGATGGAGCCACTTGGCTATCTTCGGTTGAATTCGGTGACGATAAAGACCGAGTGCTAATAAAAAGCGATGGCGAATATACGTATTTAACTCCCGATGTTGCGTACCACAGAAATAAATTTGAACGATCTGATTGGTTGATAAACGTTTGGGGGGCAGATCACCACGGCTACATAGCACGGATGAAAGCTGCCATGCAGGCATTGGGGTATGACTCTGATGCACTCACAGTTCAGGTAACGCAACTCGTCAAGCTTCTTCGGGCTGGGGAGGAAGTTAAACTCTCCAAACGACAAGGTGACATTATTGAACTCCGAAGCATAATTGAGGAGATAGGTGCTGATGCGACTCGATTCATGTACCTCCTACAATCGGTTGATTCAAAACAAACATTTGATCTGGAGTTAGCAGCATCTCAAGGGATGGATAATCCCGTTTATTATGTTCAGATGGCTTATGCAAGACTTTGCTCAATCGAACGGAATGCAAATGAGCATGGTTTCGATTTTGAAATACTTCCAATTGATCAACTAAGTGTCTTGGGGCATCAACGGGAAATGGAGATTATTCGTGGACTTGAAATTCTTCCAGAAGCTATAGACTTGGCTGCACGTGAACTGGCTCCACATAAAATAGTCACATGGGTCAGAGACTTCGCTAATTCCGTTCACGGCTTTCATCATGATTGTTATGTCATCGGTGACGGTATCAGTGAAGAATTAACAAATGCGAGACTTAATCTGGTAGTAGCATCCAGACAGGGCCTAAAAGTTGGCCTTGACCTATTGGGCGTTAGCGCCCCAAACAAAATGTAGGACTAGCTATGGCTGAGAGAATTTCAAGAGCCCTATTGCCTGACAATACGTCTGTAGCTGATGATGGCATGGCTATTTTTGGCGGAGTGCGAACTGACGATCTGGTAACCCAATTTGGGACACCACTCTTTGTGTATGACGAAGACCATATCCGTAAAAGATGTCAAGAAGCTGTAAAAGCCTTTCCTGATGGCGTGTCGTATGCTTCAAAAGCTTTTTTATGTAAAGCGATAGCAAAGCTGGTTCATGAAGAGGGAATGGGTCTTGACGTAGCGACAATAGGTGAAGCATATATCGCTCTTCAATCAGGAGTGCCTGCAAGTGATCTAACGTTGCATGGCAACAACAAATCAATGGAAGAGTTACGCTACGCAGTGGATAACGGAATTGGCAAAGTGGTTATTGATAGTTTCGACGAGATCGATAAAATTGAGCACCTTTATGCAACGACAAGAAAACCGATCAAGGCTTTGGTTCGGGTTACACCTGGTGTTGAAGCCTATACTCACAAATATGTAACTACCGGACAAGTTGACTCTAAGTTCGGCTTTACTGTTCAGAATGGCCAAGCCGGTAAGGCCATTGAAAGGGCTAAGTCCTCAGGCGCAATTGACCTTATTGGTCTCCATGCCCATATCGGGTCTCAAATTTTTACGAGTGATTCTTTCCGCAAATCAACGGATATTCTTGTCAACCTTGCAGAGCACTTTGGGCTTCCCGAACTTTGTGTGGGAGGTGGTTTAGGAGTCCCATATCTGAACGATGAATCCTCCATATCTATCTCTGAGTGGGGGCGCATCGTCCACGACATAAGTAACTCATCGTCTGCAACGCTTAAAATAACTTCAGAACCTGGGAGAAGCATTGTCGCATCTTCAGCAGTGACCATATACACGGTCGGAACTATTAAAGAGATAGAAGGTGTGAGAACATACGTCGCAGTTGATGGAGGAATGCACGATAACCCACGACCAGCTTTATACGGAAGCGACTATGAAACGTTCCTAGCTCGATCAATCAATGAACCTCGAGAGCAAAAAATAACTCTTGTCGGCAAGCACTGCGAATCAGGAGATGTCCTTGTAAAGGAAGGCGATATTCAAGATGACCTTGTGGTAGGTGACTTATTGGTCACGCCAGTCACAGGAGCATACGGGCATTCCATGGGATCAAATTACAATAAAGTTCTCAGACCGGCAGTAGTGTTTGTTCAAGGCGGTAAATCGCGCCTAGTTCTCCGCAGAGAGGAACTTTCCGATCTTCTCAACAGTGATGTCGCTTAAATCTCAGCTATAAGTTCCCATCATCTGCTTATTCCAAATCAATAAATTAAATCAAACTTCTGTCTGTCCTCATGTAACTTAGAAGAATGGGAAAAAGTCGGATACGCATAGGCCTCCTTGGGTATGGAACAGTCGGATCAGCATTTGTTGACCTGCTTGAAAGTCAGAAATCAACAATCTTGTTGAGGACCGGACTTGAATTAGTCGTAACTCACGTAGCAGTAAGTGATCTCAACAAAGACCGCCCCGGCTTGGATGCCCAAACATTACTGACCGATAAACCCAGCGAAGTCATTAAAAATAATGAAGTGGACCTTGTTGTCGAGCTCATGGGAGGTTTGTTGCCAGCTAGAGACTTAGTTAAGGCAGCTCTTGAGAACAATAAACCAGTAATCACAGCTAACAAGGAGTTGCTCTCTAAAGAGGGGAAATATCTCTTTGCGCTAGCGGGCGAAAGAAATGTCGATCTTCTTTTCGAAGCAGCTGTTGCTGGAGGTATTCCTCTGATTCGAGTCCTTCGTCAGTCACTTTTGGGGGAGCCTGTTGAAAAGATCATGGGGATCGTTAATGGCACCACAAACTATATTCTTTCTCAAATGGAAGAAAAGGCTATGCCGTATAGTGAGGCGCTATTGGAGGCACAAAAGCTGGGTTATGCAGAAAGTGACCCCACGGCTGACGTAAGCGGACAAGACGCAGCATCAAAAGCGGCAATTATCGCAATGGTTGCTTTTGGCGCTGATGTATCACTTGATGATGTGCTCTTTGAGGGTATTCAAAATATAAGCAGCGCCGATGTGGCTTTTGCTAGTAGAGCAGGATGCGCTATCAAACTTCTAGCTATGGTCTCAAAACACGAGGACGAACTAGAGGTGCAGGTTTACCCAGCGTTGCTGCCAAATAGTCACCCTTTGTCCTCTGTCAGAGACAGCTTTAATGCTGTCTTCGTCGAGGGAACTGCAGTTGACAGTTTGATGTTGTTCGGTCGAGGTGCAGGAGGGATGCCGACAGCTTCTGCTGTACTCGGTGATGTGATTGATGCGGCGCTGAACCTTTCAAATAAAACTTATAGAGGCATGGAAGACTTGAAGGAGGTTTCCATTCTTCCAAGTGGTGAGCAAAAGTCCGCTTATTATGTCAGCGTCCAAGTTGTAGATGAACCAGGCGTTTTGGCAACTGTGGCTTCAGTATTCGCAAAGAGTGACATATCTATTCAAACAATGGAACAGGAAGGAATGGGTAGAGAAGCACATCTTGTATTTATCACTCATGAAGTTGAAGAGAGTAGGTTAGAGGGAGCCTTATCTCAGCTTTCAAACTTATCTTGCGTAGAAAAACTTGGCACTGTTATTAGAGTTCTTGAAGCATAAATGCGTTACGTTAGCACGAGAGGTAAATCCCCCGAAGCAAGTTTCAAAGAGGTTCTTCTTAGAGGTCTTGCTCCAGACGGAGGACTCTATCTACCAACCACATGGCCTCAATTTAATGTAAACGAATTAAGAAAAGTTCTTGGTAGCGACTTTAGTTACCAAGCCTTAGCATCTGAAATCATTTATCCATTTACTAAAGATTCGATAGATAAGGATGAACTAAGCGACCTAATTCATCGCGCTTATGACTCTTTTAGCGCTGAGGATATTGTTCCTATGAAATGCCTCAACAGCAAACTTTGGATTGCAGAGCTGTTTCACGGACCAACGTTAGCTTTTAAAGATATTGCCTTGCAGTTAGTAGGTGAATTATTTGAAAATCAACTTCAAAAGGAGTCTGAGAAGATAACGATTGTTGGTGCTACGTCAGGAGATACCGGGTCAGCCGCAATAGAAGCTTGCCGAGATCGAGAAAGTATGGAGATATTCATATTGCATCCACACGGGCGTACCAGTGAAGTGCAGCGAAGACAAATGACATCGGTTCACTCAAAGAATGTATTCAATATCGCTATTGAAGGAACCTTTGATGACTGTCAGGACCTAGTTAAAGATATGTTCGCGGATGTTGATTTCAGTACCCGCATCAATATGTCAGCTGTTAACTCAATCAATTGGGCGAGAGTGATGACTCAAATCGTTTATTATTGGTGGGCATCAATGCAAATCACCGATAACGGAATAGTCAATTTCTGCGTGCCAAGTGGAAACTTTGGGAATATATTTGCTGGGTTTAGCGCACACAATATGGGATTGCCTGTAGAAAAATTCATAGTGGCATCGAACCGTAATGATGTTCTTGACAGATTCTTCCGTAATGGCGAAATGGAGTTGCGAGATGTCGCTCCCACGTACTCTCCATCAATGGATATACAAGTGTCCAGTAACTTTGAGCGATTGCTGTTTGAGGTATTTGAACGAGATGGGCTCCGAGTAGAGCAAGCTTTTAAAGCGTTGAGATCAGAAGGTAGTCTTTCTGTCAGTGGCGACACCCTCGCAGGAATTCAAAGAAAATGGGCAAGTTCTAAAGTTTCTGACAGCGAAACTCTTGCAAGGATTAAGAAAATCTCAGAAGAATATGGTTACGTGGTTGACCCCCATACAGCTGTCGGTATTGAAGCTGCCGAGAGGCATGCGGGGGTATCGCAAGCACCAATAATTTCTTTAGCGACCGCTCACCCGAGTAAATTCCCTGACGCGGTTGAAGAAGCTAGTGGGATTTCCCCAACCCTTCCGAGTCATCTCAGTGACCTATATGAGCGAGAAGAGTCATATGAAATTTTGCCAAATGATGAAGGGGCTGTGAAGAACTACATACTTGCGCAAAGAAAAGGTGAATAAAATAAGATTCTCGATCTGTTGCTGAATGAGCCTACTTTCCGATAAAGTCACTTTGTCGGGACGCTTATGGCAACGAACTAGGCTGCATCTCCTTGTGCAGTTTGACGAAGTTCTCCGACGAAGAGGCTAACGAAGCGAACACGCTGCTCGTGACAACGTAGATTGAAGAGGATAATGACAACTGAATCTCCAGATCGTAAAGACCTTGAATCGAAAGATAAAGAATCCCTTGTGGCTATCGCAAAAGCTATGGGTGGGAAGCCAACGTCCAGGTCAACAAAATCGGATCTTGTGGACATAATTATTGAATTAGCAGGTGGGGAAAGTTCCGCCAATAATCAGTCCGAAGACGATAACTCCGCAGCTAGCGCCTCCTATTCTGCGGATCCCATGGCAGATGCTCGAGCTGAAGCAACCCAAGATACAAACACAGCTAATGGTAACGAAGAGAATAACGGACGGAAAGGACGAAGAAAGGGGAAAAGCAAAGAAGCTATGGAAGAGTGGGCAGGTGATCCTGTAACAGCGGAGGGGCATTTAGATCTTCGAGATGACGGGTACGGGTTTTTGCGGGTAAATGGATTTCTTCCAAGCAGAGATGACGTCTATGTGCCTGTAAAATTCGTACGTCAATATGGTCTTCGAAAAGGAGATCACCTTCTTGGCGCATTTCGTCCTGCAAATCGATCGGAAAAAAATCCAGCTTTGCTTCAGCTTGACGCAATAAATGGAATCCAAGTTGATGGTGCACTAGACCGACCAGACTTCGCAGATCTTACTCCTGTGTATCCGAATACAAAACTTAAATTGGAGCGCCCCGAGGACCCAGAAAACGTGACCTCGAGATCCCTAGATTTAGTAGCACCAATTGGCAAAGGACAAAGAGCTTTGGTTATCGCTGATTCAAGATCAGGTCGTGAGGAATTAATTAAAGAAATATCGCAATCAATTGAAAGTAATTACTCTGAAGTCAAGCAGCTCGTATTGTTAGTGGATACCCCTCCGGAGCAAGTGACAGACATGAAGCGTTGGCTAATCAAATCAGATGTAGTCGCTTCAACATTTGATCAATCACCTGAAGAGCATGTTGCAATAGCGGAATTAACTATTGAACGAGCCAAAAGAATGGTAGAGATGGGTGAAGATGTCGCCGTGATCATAGACGGAATGACTTCTCTGGCTAGAGCTTATAATCAGATCTCAAATAACAACGGCAGAAGCAACTCGAGCGATTTTGATGCGTCTGCTTTATATCTCCCCAAGAGGTTCTTTGGCGCTGGCAGAAAGCTTGAAGAAGGCGGTTCACTCACTGTCATAGCAAGCGTTATGAGCGGGACGACCTCGCGTTTAGACGAAATGCTAGTTCAAGAACTTCAGGGAGGAAGCACCTCAGAGATTTATCTAGCGCAGGAAATCTTTGATGCTGACGTAACGCCAGCACTTGACTTAAGAAAATCTAGCACTCAGAATGAGGAATCTTTCAACACGGAAGCGGAACAAGAAAATTTATTGCGATTACGAAGCAAGATACGAGAAGCTATTGCAGCAGGCTCACCAACCGACGGCATGAAGTATCTGATCGAGCAGATTTCGCAAACAGATGATAATTCTCAGATCCTTGATAAGAGTGCATAGAAAGAATTGCCTCTTGGGTGCATAAACTGAGGTCCAAAGATACGCTAAAAGCACAAATTTGTATGGAGTTAGAATGAAAGCAGATATTCATCCCGAATACAGGGCAGTTGTATTCCAAGACACCTCTTCTGGTGAATCTTGGATCACACGATCCACCATAGAAACAGACGAAACAATCAGATGGGAAGATGGGGAGGAGTACCCTCTTGCGAAGGTGCCTATCTCTTCCACAAGCCACCCATTCTTCACAGGAACAATGACGATTGTTGATACTGCCGGGCGGGTTGAGCGCTTTGAAAAGAGATACGGCAAGCGTAAACGCTCATCGGATTCCGAAGAATAAATACCAATAGCACCACTAAAGTAATGGTTGACTCCACTCAACTTGAGCTTTTGAATGTTGTTAAAGCGCGCGCTCTGGTCGAAAAAACATTTCCGGAACAAGACTTTGAAGTAGAAGTGAAAAATTCGGCTGTGCTGATAAGTAATCAAGAGACCATCTTCGTGTACGCCAAAAATGAAAAGATTTCGGCGCTAGCAATAGCACTCACAATCACGGCTTGTAAAAATTCCTGGAACTTGATCCTTGACGAGCCTGACAACAAAGTTTTGACACAAATCGCAGGACTTCAAGATGATTGTAGTCTTTGGATTGTTGATGGTGATTCTTTGGCTCCTCACCCTCAAAGAGGTTCAGACGAACTTAAGAGCCAATCTATAGATCCGCTCATACGAAACTTGCTTGAGAAAAATCACTGTGTCGTCACTTTCGAGAACGGAAAAGTCAAAGGAGAACTGAAGGGTCTTCCAATTGCTGAGGTAGTCACAGGACCCGACGGCGAGAGTCACCTTGAGGTTGGTGTCGGAACCTACGACAGAGAGGCCCATAAAATAGTAAATTACAACGAGCCCGTTGAAACAACATTGGAGCGTATTAGCCAAGAAGTATCTAAGTACCGCAATAAAGACAGCGTTGTCCACCCGCTCAATAGAGTGGCAAGACCAAATTGGCTCATCCACGAGGTTATGAGTGCGGGTTCTGAAATTGGTGTGACAGATTTAAAACGCGTTCCATGTCCGATAGAACCAATAAGCGTTTCAGATTCTCTTCCTGCGTCCGCTATCGCAAAGAAAAATAATCAACTTATCCTTCTGACTGCTTATACTGGCGCCGACTTAGAAGCAGTCCCGGTAGCAGCTCAGCTACTCAATTCTTATCCTGCAGATGAAATCTGGTTCTTGCACCCACAAAAGGACGACTATTCTGCCATCAGGCGTCAAGCAGAACACCTAAAAGTTCCGACATCTTTTATTTCAGTGCCAGAGCCATGGCCTACTGCCCCTAGTATGAATCACTAAACTAATCACTGAACATAACAGTCCGAAAGTAAATGAGGCTATTCTCACTTCATGGCAGATCTTCACGAAGAACTAGAACAGGAATTTCTTGATATACAAGACCGACTCGGCGATCAGGACCTGCTATCAGACCAAGTGGAGTACGCAAAGGTTGCTAAAAGATATAGCGAACTCGAAAATATAGTGAAATGTATTCGGGATATCAGGTCATCAAATGAAGATATAGAGACAGCCAAAGAAATGCTTACTGAAGCTGATGGCACCGATCGCGAGCTCCTCCGCGATGAAATCAACGCAGCGCAAATAACTCTCGAATCACTTGAAACGCAACTAAGGCAGCTCCTTATTCCAAAGGACCCAAATGAAAATAAAAATGTCATTATAGAAATCCGCGGTGCTGAAGGGGGAGAGGAAGCAAATCTATTTGCTCGCGACTTGTATGAAATGTACGCAAGCTTTGCAAGTAAGCGAGGTTGGAAACTAGAGGTGCTTAACAGCCAGCCCTCTGATAAGGGGGGGTTTACAACAATTACGTTCATTTTAAAAGGTAACGATGTGTGGAGTAACATGAAATATGAAGGTGGACCTCACAGAGTTCAGCGGGTACCCGTTACCGAAACCCAGGGTCGCGTCCACACATCCTCGGCAACTGTTTCTGTCTTGCCAGAAGCCGATGAAATAGATATAAGGATTGAGGAATCTGACTTGCAAGTTGATGTCTTTAGGTCCTCCGGACCAGGTGGGCAATCGGTAAACACAACGGACTCAGCTGTCCGAATAACTCATAAGCCGACAGGGATCATTGTGTCAATGCAAGATGAGAAAAGTCAGCTTCAAAACAAAGCCCGAGCGATGGTTGTTCTCAGGTCAAGGCTTCTTCAAGCTGAGCAAGAAAGAATACAAGCTGAGCAATCAGCTTCCCGCAAGGGCCAAATGGGTGGCGGTGGACGATCAGAGAAAATCAGGACTTATAACTTTAAGGAAAATAGAGTTACTGATCATAGGATAGGCCTTACCCTATACAAGCTTGACCGCATTCTCAGTGGCGACATTAATCAGGTGACAGATGCTCTCGCAGAAAATGAAAGAGCATCTCAATTGACGACTCTTGAAGATGATGAGTAACTCTCCGAAAATAAAACATGGACATGACACTAAAAACACGTGGGCAGAGTTGCTCGAAAGTAGTGTGTCTGCCTTAGAAGCAAAGAATTTTCCCAATGCTCGTGTAGAGGCTCATTGGATTCTGGAAGTTGCATCTGGATATGGGCGAGAGGAACTGATCTCAAATCTCAATACTGAAGCTTCAATATTGGGTGCGAAACACTTAAGCAAAATCTTAAATAAAAGGCTAAGTGGTGAACCCATCCAATATGCATTGGGGTCGTGGTCATTTAGGCAACTTGACCTCCTGGTAGACAGCAGAGTACTAATTCCAAGACCTGAAACAGAAATACTCGTCGATGTTGCTCACGGTTACCTGGGCGAATGCGATCGAGATGCACCCCTTCGGGTCTGCGACTTAGGAACCGGTTCAGGGGCCATTGGATTGTCTATCGCTCAGGAACGCGATGACGTCGAAGTGTACCTAGTTGATAACTCATCTGATGCCCTTAAAGTAGCTTCCGCAAACCTGGCAGGGTTAGGGAACCATGCTGTGAAAGTGAAAGTCTTTGAAAGTAATTGGTTTGACCAACTTCCGGATGAATTAAAAAATTCGTTTCAGCTTATAGTGTCAAATCCCCCTTACATAGCCTCAGGAGAAGAGCTACCGCCAGAAGTAACTAACTATGAACCCCATCAAGCACTCTTTGCTGGCGAAAGAGGAACCGAACATGTCGAATCAATATTATCCTCGGCCCCTACATGGCTATCAGCGGGTGGAACAGTCATACTAGAAATGGCACCTCATCAGACTGATTACGTCGCCGAAATAGCAGTAGGTCAGGGTTATTCAGATGTGAAAATTACTGACGATCTAACTGGGAGAAAAAGAATAGTGAGTTGCACATGCAGAGACTAGAGCTATCTACTCAAGCCGATGGTGTCCTAGAAAGCGCAGCGAAAGCCTTGCTAGCAGGAGGCGTAGCAATATTTCCCACTGACACTGTTTATGGGATAGGGGCACTGCCTCAACATTCCGCAGCGCTTCACCGAATTTATAAGCTAAAAGATCGGCCCCTAGGTATGCCGCTTCCGTTGCTTATTAGTGACATCGCTCAAGTCAGAACTGTCAGCTCATTCGAAAGCGAAAGTCTGCACTTGCTCGCTAAAGCATTTTGGCCAGGTCCACTCACCTTCGTTTTGCCGGACGCTTCTACAGCATCGAACAGCTTTGTAGCTCAAGATGGGACTATTGCGGTGAGGAGCCCTGATCATGCGTTCATTCAATCACTTTGTAAAGTCGTGGGCCCGATTGCTGCAACTAGCGCAAATCTTCATGGCGAACCCACCCCACTTCAAATCTCAGGAATGCCAAAGGCTTTCGAAGCCGTTGATTTGATGATCGATGGAGGAGAATGTTCCTATGGAGCGGCCTCAACGATTCTTGATCTCTCAAAAGAACGTATAGAGGTTCTCAGAGAAGGACCAATTACAAAAGATGCAATCCTAAGAGCGCTAAGATAATTTTCTAAAAAAGGCTCCAAGGATCTGATAAATCATCACATCCTTAGCTAGGAAGAACTAGCTTCTACTATATGGAAAAGATTGCCGTGGGTTGTGATCATGCGGGTTACGCTTTGAAAAGTGAGTTAGTTGGCTATCTAGAGGAATTAGGCTACGAAACATTAGACCTCGGAACAAACAGTCATGACAGAGTAGATTATCCAGATTACGGGGCTGCAGTAGGTCAAGCAATAACAGAGGGCAAAGCAGATTTAGGCGTACTGGTTTGTGGAAGTGGTATAGGTATCGGTATTGCTGCAAATAAGATTTCAGGAGTAAGGGCTGCAACGGTTCATGATGTAACGTCGGCTCATCTTGCTCGCGAGCATAATAACGCGAATATAATTTGCTTCGGAGAGCGCCTGATAGGTCCCGAAATCGCTCGTGAGTCACTAGTTGCTTTTCTAAACGCTGAATTTCAGGGCGGCAGACATGCCGAACGTGTTCAAAAGATTAGCGACTTGGAGTCTTAAAGCCCAGCGAAGACTCAATAATTGAATCCAAGATCCAAATCTACAATTGATGCCGGTCGCTCATCATAGTGGAAACTACGTTCTGAAGATTTAATCTGGGTAACTGCATTAATTCAAAATTTAAATCAGCGAGGTGACCTCTGGATAGAGAGGGTTTTCTTGTAGCAGTTTTGCGGATCTCTCTCTAGCAGAAGATTGCACAACATCAGAAAGTATGAACTTCGCTTTTGACGGGTCTCCAGAAGCGGTAGTTGCAGGGTCAACTGAAGTTAGCGTGGAGCAGATGATGTCAGCTACTTCATCCATGTCCTCGCAGGACATTCCAATGCTTGTCAATGCTGGAGTCCCTAACCTAATTCCAGATGTATACCAAGCCCCGTTTGGGTCAAAGGGAATGGAATTTCGATTTACTATTAC
>Ga0207993_1000350_pt1 | contig 18358 bp, 1 predicted proteins | sample ETN01SmetaG_2_FD_185791 | JGI IMG/M metagenome (GOLD analysis project Ga0207993, IMG submission 185791) | Marine microbial and viral communities from oxygen minimum zone, Eastern Pacific Ocean - ETNP2014F12-01SV265 (SPAdes) (version 2) | ecosystem: Environmental > Aquatic > Marine > Oceanic ...
GTGAAGCCTGCATTACTTACTAAGGAATTTCCGCTATCAAAGTTAGTAAAGTCCAATTGGCCAGAATAACTGCCTGAACCCCAATTAAAAGAGCCGTTAACCGTTGCATGACCGGAATATTGTTTGACGCCGTAATCGGAATTTGCTTGATTGTATCTGTAAGCAACGTTAAAAACAGCCTTGCCTGACATGGAAGCAGAACCTGAAGTAGGAATCTCGCTTTGATCGAGCATATCACCGGCTACCCAAAAGCCTAGATGCACTGCCGCGTTTTGATCTCCTGCGTTTGGTGATATGTCAGGCGATCCCATTGCCCAAGCACCCCAAGTTGAATATTCAGCATTTGTACAATAGTAACTCTCACAGTCAGGCATACCCTCGCCGACTAAAGTATTATCATCTGTGTCTATCGTTTCCCAAGAGACTAAAACTCCAGCTAGATTATTAGAACCCCCTGAGGTTCCATCTATCTGAGTGCCGTCGTCTTGAATCTGGGCACCGAACATCTCATTACTTATATAAGCAGACTTAGCTTGATCGTTATTGGCATCTCCAAATTTTAATGTCATCGAACCGGTATCCACAGTACTCCACGTAGCGGTGTAATTATTGCTAGGAGCTGATGCTACGGTCATAGGAGCAACAACTTGCACATCGTCGTTGGTTGCATCGAAGGTAAAAGTTGCCAGAGTATTGGTCGAATGAACCCTAGCCAGTTGACCGTTACCCACCCCGCTGACATCAAATTCCAATAAGCCACCAAAAAAACCGCTGTAAGAACTTGCACTTGATGAATAAAAATCCGTAGAACGGAAATCACTCAAGGAGACCGACTGACTAGTAAAGTGGCCTGTGGGATTTTGCGGGGTACCGGTACTGTACCTTATTGCTTGTCTTACTATCGCTTGATTAAAAGTTCCTACTTGAAAAGAATCCTCTCTAGAATCGTAACTCACAGCTAAGGTCATGGCAGATGATTTGTAGGGATCAGAGGACGTCAGCATTGCTCCTACCGGAAAAGTACCGCTCTGCTCTCCACCAAAGAAACAGCCCGCTTCAGTCGCAGTCGCACATTCAATAGGCCCAACTCCGTAGTGAATTCCTCTGGAATTGCTGCTGGTATCGTCTTGAAAAGACCAATAATGATATCCGTCCATTCCCATGCCTGTATCGCCCACAGAATATCTAGTCGTATCGTTACTCCTGTGATCAACTTGAGTGATGACGACGTTCAGTAAACTTTGTTGGTCGTCTCTGTTGGTGTTGCTAGAGTGCACAACTGAAATTTGTGCATACAGTCCAACCCCGATACCGTTATCGTTTAATACTTGCCATAAGTGGCTTGTACCCGATGGAACGTTACGGAGATTGTCCGAGCCCCAATAAAATTTTTCCTCAGAATAGATAGCGCCAACCATCGCAATACTAATGTACTCGTATTGTTCGTCGTATTGAGCAATGCCTGAGCGCATACTGTTACAAGTCCAACTCGCTCCTTGTGCAATACATAAATTAGCTGCCTCTAAATTAAAGTCATTACTGTTGACGGTCATATTTTTCCAGGCGTCGATCGGGATAAAAGCTGGGAGAAAATAATCATTGGCAATACCCGAAGGATCGGTGTTTTCTATGGGGATCGGTACCCACGCAGTAACCACCTTGCCGCCGCCGGTAAAGGAGGTAAAAGTACTGTCCTTTAGTATTTCTCCGGCCGCAGTAACCATATCTTTGTAGTAAGTGATGGAATCCACTTGCGCATCAGGAGTATTAGAACCGGTAGGCGGATCTATTTTACTAAACGCCTTGTCTAACATCCAAGTCCTTATAAGTTTGTTATCTTGTTGCGTCAAGCCCGTGCCCCATGCTGAACTGAGATCCCCGTGGATGAAAAGATCTGCATGCACTCCAGGGCCTAAATCTTCCGCTCTGAAATAGGCTGACATGCAATTTGAGAAATTGCTAACGGAGCCACCTGAGCCCGCTCCGCAGTACATAGGTTGGCCGTTGGTAGCCGATAATATCGCCGGCCCTGGGGAGGCGACGTACATTGTAGTGTTATTCAAGCCTTCGTAAAAACTGCCGCTGGCAAAAGTTCCGCCAAGCCGACGATAACCCCCGGTTCCGGCGTTCCAATTGTTAGAGAACTCGACGTCGCCACCGATAGCTTGAATCCACTTACGGGTTTGTTGCGGGAGCTGGCTTTCGGTAAGGCCATCTCCGTCATCTTGGTAATCTCCGTATATTTTGACGTAGAGCAATGACGAGGGTAATTTCATCCAATCGACGAAAAAATCAAGGTCGGTTGCCATACCAGATTGGCTTGTCGAATCAGTATAGACATACTGGCGATTATCAATGATAACGTTAAACCTGTTGAGGTAATTATCGCTGGTGCTGCTAGTGGTTTGCTGGGCATAAAGCGAACTTCCTGCTGATTGAGCCATTTCCGAAGTATAAGTACGGTTGAACATAAAAGAATTGGTTTGGAGGTTTCCACTGGCAAAATAACCGGAGGCGTTGTTGCAATAAGATTCAGCATACCCCATACAAAAGACACGTAAATCCTCCTCCATGATATTGAAATTTGAAGAAACCACATTAGTGGTTTGTGTCGTCATAAACGCAAATTCATGCCAACCATTTCCATTGAAATTGGTACGCCCTGCGGTATGAATTTTACTGCTGCCTCCTGTTGAGTTCACATCTAACATATCGGTGGCTCCGCCAAAAGGCCAGTAAAACCCATTTTTAAAACCTGCAGCATTACCAGAACCTGCAGCATTGTTGTTAGGTGCATAGGCACCCTCTAAGTCCCCGCTTCTGAAAACGGGAAAATAAAAATCTAGATTTTCTTTTACTCCATGACCGTATTGAAGTCGAATTCCGCCACCGTGCAGAGCATTACTTAAGCCTTCTTCTCTGATATTATCCTGATTGTTCTGCCTGGTTGGATTTCTTAAGCCGACCAAAACCTCCTCAAAAGTTTCTGCACCGGCTTGATGGCCTCGGGTTGCGGTAGCCGACAAGCCCGATCTTGAAGCATTGTGGAAGGCACCGGAGTAACGAACCAATGAAGCATTGTTCTCACGGGCATTTTTCACCGGTATCGTGATGGCGGTGGTTGTGCTATCGCTACCGACGGTAGCGGTCAGATTAATGGTATGAGATTTAGCGGTTTCAAAATCTAGGTCTATGTTCGTGGTTATGGCTCCGGTACTGGAATTAACTGCAAAAATATTTTTCTCGTTACCCGAAGTAATGCTATAGACCGGCGAGCCACCTAGTTCATTCGCAAGTCCAGACACGGAGGCAACTGCAGTACCGGGATTAAAGTTTGCATACCTAGTTCCACTTTCTGCCACCGTTGGATTGGCTAGGGTAGTAACAAGATTGCTTAAACCGCTGGCATCGCTTACGTTTAAAGTAAAAGTTGTAGAAGTCGTAGTGGTACCGTCATTGGCAGAAACAGTAAACGTATGCGAGGTCTTGGTCTCGTAATCCAATGCGTTAGCCAAAGTTACTTGTCCGGTAGATGAGTTGATTGCAAATTTATTGTCAGCATCGGTTATCGAATAAGTGATTGTGCCTTCGGCATTGGATGCACTTGAATTCAAAATTACGGTACCGGCAGAGATGTTTTCTGATTGTGAGCTTGAAGCCAAACTTCCCGAGTAACTTAAATCGATATCGCTCACCGATAAGCTGAAGGTTTCAGATAACGTGGTACTACCGTCGGTCACCGAAACCGTGAAAGAGTGCGAGGTTTTTGTTTCAAAATCTAAAGCGTTATCTAGAGTAACTTCACCGGTAGAAGAATTAATGGCAAATTTGTTATCCGGATCGCTGATGGAGTAAGTTAAGGATCCTTGGCCATTGGAAACAGACGAAGTAAGGATAACTGTTCCGGTATTAATACTTTCTACTTGCGAGTTAGCTGCCAATGATCCTGTGTAACTTAATTCCGTAACGTCGCCAACGTTTATTAACAGAGACTTGGTAACAGTATTAATCCCATCGGTTGCTTCCAATGCAATGGTATAGCTGGTTGCAGACTCGTAATCTAAAGCGCTTGCCAAAGTTACCTTGCCATCGGCATCGACAGAAAATTTGTCGCTGCCGGTGCCTGATAATGAAAAGGAAAGTGTATCGCTTTCAGGATCCGAAAAAGTTGAAGTTGCGATGGTTGAACCGACCGCTGTATTCTCAAGAAACGAGTTAAAGGCAACCGATGAAGATAACGATGGAGCATCGTTAGCATCGGTAACCGTAACTGTAATAATTTTAGGAACCGAGAAAAAACCATCGCTGGCAAAGACTGTAAGCTCATAAGTGGTATTGCTCTCATAATCCAAAGAATCGGTAAGGGTAATCTGTCCGTTATTATCGATAGTGAATTTATCGCCGCCGCCGGACAACGAGTAGGAAATCGTTGTGTTTTCTGGATCGTTACCCACTGCTGTTGCAACGACTGAATTTAAAGAAGATGCTTCACTGATACTGAAATCCTGGACTGCTAAAGACGGTGCCTCGTTATCGTTAACCACGTAAATAGTTATCTCTTCGGTCATAGAAACAAGACCATCGGTGGAAGTTACCTCTATGGTGTATTGTGTTTGCGATTCGAAATTTAGGGAAGATGCTAGGGTTATCTCACCGGTAGATGAGATAGCAAAGTTTTCACTGCCAACACCAGAAAGGCTGTATTGCAGAGCATCTCCATCTTGGTCAGCAACCGTAACCGAAGCAACTACAGCACCAATCTCAGTGGTCTCACTGATGTTTGATCCGTTGGTTTGAATGTCATCTAGAGATGCATTAACAGACAGTAAATTATTATTCTCCACAGCCACCAAACTTGGAGCATCGTTTTGATTGGTGACCGCGATTGTAAAGTTATCCGTTTGATTGTTCCCTGATTCATCGCTGATCGAAACAGTAATATCCAATGTTGAATCGTCTTCAAAATCTAAGCCTGATATTAGAATGATTTCTTGAGTTTGGGGGTTATAGACCACTTTATCGCTGTCTGAGCCGGTAATCTCTACGGTAACTTGATTATCTTCTGTGGCTTCCAAGTCAATGGTTCCTATCGAAACGTTTGAAGCGTTCTCTGCTAACGAGGGCGTTATAGTAATATCGGCTGACAAGGAATCGGTTGTCTCACCTGCTAACGCGCTGGCAAGCGGCGTGCCCTCAGCAGCCTCAGCAGTATCTTCTTGTTGAGCGGTGTCTTGCACTGTTTCTTGTGCCACCTCACTCACGTCCTCAACTGCCTCGGTTTCTTCTGCTGACTCAGTTTCGGTTTCAGCGGCTACGTCAATATCCGATCCAGTATCGATATCAGTCGCAGTAGATAATTGATCGGGTTCGACGTCGGATGAATTATCGGAAATACCGCTTGAGTCCAAAGCACTTTCATCGATTTCTGGTTCATTATCGGTATCGCCGTCGGTCTCAACGCCGTCTTGATTGGTATCCGAATCTGTTGTGTTATCGGTTTCTTGTGCTTCGGTTTCGTTGTCGCTGTCAGTGGATTCTTCTGATGAACCGTCCTCACTTCCAGAATTTTCATCTGCTTCGGAATCAGAACTTTCAGACTCCTCTGATGATTCTTCTGAACTTTCCTCGCTTTCTTCAGATTCAGACTCAGACTCATCTTCCGATTCCGATTCTTCCTCGCTGCTTTCGTCTTCAGACTCACCTTCTTCTTCGGATTCTTCCTCGCTGCTTTCCTCTTCGGATTCTTCTTCTTCGGATTCTTCCGATTCGCTTTCTTCACTCGTTTCTTCTTCTGTTTCTTCGTCCTCTTCTTCTGGCGATCCTTGCAAACTCTCCTGCATCGCTAACAGTTGATCAGCAGTCAACAATGAAACGTCTTCAACGTCTTCTAGCGGATCATCAACCACTACGACAAATCCGTTTCGGGTTAGCACGTACGTGCCGTCTTGATTTAAAGCAGGCGTGACCGTCATCTCATCACCGTAAATAAAGGAAGCTTCGGTGGTCTCACCTTCACTATCAACAAAGACAATACCCCCTCTGATACCGACGGTGGCTGCATTCGTTCGAATAATTGCAGGGTTATTTTTGGTGACCTTTCCACCAACTAAACGCATCAAGCCTTTACTGGTAACCGTCAGGGAACCCTCAGCGGTTTCTGGGTTATAAATAAAGGAATCTAGAGTGACCGACGAGTTAGGTCCAACGGTAAACGCAGTTCCATCAACCAGAAGCATCTGCGCTTTGCCGTTCTCGTCGGTCTCAATAGTGTGGTTTTGGATGATTTTGTAACCTTCATCAACGAGTTTTTTTTCTTGTTCTAAAGTTAAATCAGTGGTGACGGTATCGACAGCGGCAGCAACTCCAATTCTTTCTTGTGACCATAAAGAGATGCTTCCGGTCAGGATAACAATATAAAAGATAAACGTTTTTAAGGTCCTTCTCATATTCATCTTTAATCAATTAAATAAACTCCTTCGGCAAAATAAAAATCATTGGCTCCCGCGGTGCCCAAAGCGCCTGATTTACTCAGTCCAACTCCTAATCGCCCGCCACTTTCATCAGGTGAGGAGTCTCCGTAGAGCGCACCCGCTATCACTGCCTCACGAGTCCAGCCGTTATTGGTATCGGCTAACGAGCCTGTGTATGTCGCACCGGAACCAGAAATGTTGACCGCAAAAGAGGTAAACCCAGCATTGGCCACAATGGCATTTTTATCATCAAAATTAGTGAAATTAAACTGTCCGGTGTACCCGCTCGCACCCCAATTGAAACTGGCTGCTACATCAGCAGTGGTCGTGTACTTATGCACGTCGTAGTCAGTGCCGGATTTATTGTATCGGTAGGCAACGCTCATTACCGCTGCACCGCTCATGGAGGCCGAACCGGAAGTCGGCACTTCGCTTTGGTCTAGAACTTCTCCACCGACCCAGGTACCTAAGTGCACTGAGGCGTTTTGTGTGCCTGAATTAGGTGAAATATCCGCCGCGCTCATGGCCCAAAAACCCCAACTGGAATAAGTAGTATCCGGAATGGCATCGTTGCCCCCGGAATGAAACAAATCAGAATCAGGCGTATCGAGTGTATTGAAGGAAACCATAACACCGGCTAAATTGTTTGACCCGCCTGAGGTGCCGTCGATCTGGGTGCCGTCGTCTTGAATCTCCGCCCCAAGCACATCCCAAGAAAAATAAGCTGACTTAGCCTCGTCGTTATCGGCATCACCAAACTTCAATGTCATTGATCCGGTATCCACAGCTGACCAAGTCGCGGTGTAATTGTTAGTAGGGGCTGCGCTAACCGTGACCGGCGCTACAACCTGCACATCGTGGTAAGTGCTATCAAAAGTGAAAGTTGCCAAGGTAGAACTCGAACGCAACGAAGCCAGTTGGGAATTACCCGTCCCGCTGACGTCAAACTCTAAGATACCACTGAAAAATCCGCTAAAGCCAGACGGATCATATCCAAGGCCACTGATCCCTCCTCTGGTTCTAAAATGATCAAAAGTATAATTATTCGAACTAGAACTTGCACTAGGATTCGAATGCTCTTTAAGCATGGCTTGGTCAAAGGAGCCAGTCGAGAAAGTATCGGCATTACCGTCGTAACTCACACTCAACGTCATATCTCCAGACTTATAAGGATCAGAAGAAGTCAGCATCGCAGCTTTGGTATTGATAGCAGAGCCGCCGTAAAAACAACCGGCGTCGTTTGCCGTGGCGCACTCTATGACTGAGGTGCCGTAGACGATTGCGCTGCTGTTATCGTTAGCATTAGTGGGTTGCTGATAAGACCAATAATGATAACCGTCTAACCCAATGTTGGTGTCACCAACCGAGTATCTAGTAGTGTCATACTTTCGGGCATCCATTTGAGAAATAACTACGTTTAGCAGACTTTCCTGATCGTCTCGGGTGGTTGATCCTGAAGCTCCGTCGTAGGAATCTTTAAAAGAAATTTGTGCCCATAAACCAGGGAGCACACTTTGGTTGTTACTTCTATCAAACACATTATCATCGATGTGTTGATACCAAAGAGACATGCCTTCTGGCACGTTGTTATCGCTCCAACCAAATCGGCTAGTATGGATAATAGAACCACTGCCGGTTCTAAAAGCCAATTCATGCCATTGGTAAGCATTTGAATAGTCACTGTTGCAATTGCTTTGAGTGTCTACTGCCAGGCAGTAATCAACGCCAACGTCCCCGTAGCTCCAAATCGATGTCGGTATGAAGTTTGGATAAAAATAATCGTTGCTGGTTCCGCTAGGAGAAAAGTGCTCTCGCGGGATAACCGCAAATGCGTAGATGTGCCTTGCCGTATTCGACGGGAAGCCCTCATCAACCCTTCCTGCTATGGTGACTTGATCTTCAAATAGGTTGTAGGTGGATGTGGTGCTACCACCAGCCGCATCAACAACCACTTCCATATAATCATAAACATCCGCAGCATCTATTTGGGATTCTGTGACGGTGCTATTGATGTCCGACATACCAAAATAGAAACCTAAAAAAGTATTGCCTGAAAACCCTGGATCACAAACAAAAACGGCTCCGTCTCCGGCTAAGTTTGCACAACCTGTTGGAAGAGTCATTTTTTGAGCAGCTAGAAAGTAATGATTTTTGCCGGATAACTTAGCGTTGTAATCGTAAGATCCTCCTGAAATGCTTTGGTAAGGCCAAAGATATTGGCGGCTTCCCACATTTCCTCCAATTTGAGTACCGGCGTCTGCAAGAGTGTTTCCACTAAGTCCCATACCGCTCAAAATACTTCTAGCCTGCGGGAGATCGGTTGATGCCGTTCCACAACATCCACCGTACTCATAAACTATGTCAAAAAGTGTGCCTCCATTATTTACAAAAGTTGCAAGATCACTACTAAAATTTTGACTTGAGCCATAACGAATATCAATGATGATATCAACACCGGATGTCGACGGAAGAGCGCCCGGGTTCTGGTAGGAGGTAGTAGAGAAGCCAGCAGCGGTCAGTGCATCCATCCATTGATTATCGCCGGATTGATTCCCATTATAAGAACTGTTTGAATATAAAATTATTGCATTACCGCCGCCTGTGCTGGAGGAATAACTTATATTTTGAGCTGCCTTATCGGTGGCCATAAACCAAAAGTTACCGCCTTTCATTCTGCCTGCTGAAATAACTTCTGAGTTGCTGATGGTTGTTTGTACCGACGTGCCCAAAAGGCTTTTGTACTTACCGTTGACCGAAGCGGAGTTAGGTGCAAATGCGAATTGTCCGTTGCCGCCGGTATCGGTTGGAAAAAAGTAGCGCCAATTGAGTGCTGTGCCTCCGGCAATTTCGACCGGAACGGAATTATTTGCAATGTTATGAACGTTCGTAATGTCATCGGTTGGCGCTGTCCCGATTTGCTCTAAATAATAATTCGGCAAACTGGATCCAGACGGTCCTCTGGTTGCTGTAGCAGCAAAGCCCGATCTAGAAACCGCATGATAATCAGCAGAATATCGCAACACCACCGAATTAATTTCATTTTGGTTGGTAACCGGCACAACGATGTTGGTTGAGGTGGTATCGCTACCTTGCGTTGCCGTTAAGGTAAGGGTGTGCGATTTTGCGGTTTCAAAATCAAGCGCGGTTGCGGTGGCTGAAATTGCTCCGGTGCTTGAATTGACAGCGAACAAACCTGCGTCATTACCAGCGGTAATGCTGTAGGTTGGTGAACCGCCGTCGCTTTCTATGCTGCTCACGGTGTATAGCCCGGTCCCGCTGGAGCTATTTTCAAATGCTGGATAGCTTTGACTGGTGACCAAGCCACCTAAATCAACGTCGCCAATGTTAAGCGTAAACGTTTCAGATGTGGTCGTTATTCCGTCGGTTGCCGTCACCGTAAAGGTGTGCGACGTTTTAGTTTCGTAATCCAACGCATTGGCTAAAGTCACTTGTCCGGTCGATGAATTGATTGCGAATTTATTATCGGCATCGGTCAGTGAATAGGTGACCGTCCCTTCTGCGTCACTGGTTGAGGAGGACAAAATGGTAGCACCGGTTGATACGGTTTCTAATTGACTGCCGCTAGCTAGGCTTGCGGAAAGCGATAAATCGACATCGTTGATTTGTAAGGTAAAAGTTTGCGATTCGCTGTTGCTGCCGTCGCTGGCGGTAACAGTAAACGAATGCGAGGTTTTGGTTTCAAAATCAAGTGCGCTTGCTAGGGTCACTTCCCCGGTGGAGGAATTAATCGCAAATTTATTATCTGGATCATTAATGGAATAAGTAACAGCGCCTTCCGCGCCGCTGGTGCTTGAACTTAAGATGGCCGATCCGGTGGCAATCGATTCATTCTGAGAGCTGGCTGCCAGAGTTCCGGAATATGATATTTCAGCGACGTTACCGACGTTAATGGTCAGAGTCTTAGTCGTTACATTAGAGCCATCCGAGGCATTTAAGTTAATACTATAAGAAGTGGCAGTTTCGTAATCTAGCGAGCTAGCAAGAGTAATTTTCCCCTCCGCATCGACGCTGAATTTATCGCTGCCGGTGCCGGAGAGTGAATACGAGATGGTGTCGCTCTCTGGATCCGTACCGGTGGTAGTAGCAATGGTGGTGCCCACTGCGGTAGTCTCTTGAAATGAGTTAAAAGCAACCGCAGCACTGACGCTCGGAGCTTCGTTGGCATCGGTGACGGTAACGGTTACGGTTTTTGGCACGGTAAATAAACCGTCGCTAGCAAAAACCGTTAATTCGTAGCTTTGATTTGTTTCGTAATCTAAAGTTCCATCCAGCGTAATGTTTCCATCTGCATCGATTTGAAAATTGTCACTGCCCTGTCCGGATAAAAAATAACTAACGTTTGAACCTTCTGGGTCTAAACCGGTAGCTGTTGCCAAAGTTGTTCCCGAAGCTGCATTTTCAGCTACCGTGAAATTATCAAGAGTTACGCTTGGCGCTTCATTATCGTTCACAACGTAAATGACTACGTCTTGGACAATCTCATTGATCCCGTCCGAGCTGACCACTTGAATGGTAAATTGGCTTTGAGATTCAAAGTTTAATTCTGAAGTCAGAGTGATTTCTCCGGAATTAGAAATAGCAAAGTTATCGCTGCCTGCTCCAGCTAAAGTGTATTGCACGGTATCGCCATCGGGATCGGCGACGGTGATGTCGGCCACTACCGAGCCTAGCTCAGAAGTTTCACTGATGTTGGAAGCGTTAGCTCGAACGTCGTTTATCGACGCGTTGGCAGAGAGTAAATTATTGTGAGTCATCGTAAGCATGCTCGGTGCTTCGTTGACGTCTTCTACGTCAATACTGATGTCGTTTAATTGAATGTTCCCTTGGTCATCGGTGACCACCAAGGTGATGTCTAAAGTTTCGTTGGTTTCGTGATCCAAACCACTGATAAGTTCTATAGAGTTGGTATCCGGATTGAAAACTACTTTATCGCTGTCCTCTCCGGTGATCTCAAAGTTAATCTCAGCATCACCTGGGTTAGTGATCGATAGCGTCGCAATGGTCTTACTGTCTTCGTTTTCTATAACTGACGGCGTGGCAACGATATCAACTTCCGGTGCGCCAACTGATTCATCGGCAGCAGTTTCTTGTGCAACTTCGGTCACGTCTTCGACTACCTCAGTTTCTTCGGCAGGTTCGTTTTCGGTTTCGGTCTCAACGTCAAAGTCATTCCCGGTATCGATATCGGTGGCGGTGGTTAATTGATCGGGTTCAACGTCGGAAGAGTTGTCGGAAATTCCGCTGGAGTCGAGTGCACTTTCATCAATCTCTGGTTCGCTGTCGGTCTCCGTCTCGGTTTCGAGAGAGTCATCCGAACCAACATCGCTCTCGTTTTCCGTAGAATCGGAACCGGAATCTGAAGCGTCGTCCTCTGCTCCGGCTTCATCGCTGCTTTCATTATCGGAACTATCCTCGGTATCGGATCCGGACTCTGAATCTTCGGAACTGTCTTCTTCGCTGGATTCTTCGCTGGAATCTTCGCTTGATTCTTCCTCGCTGCTTTCCTCTTCGGATTCTTCTTCGCTGCTTTCCTCTTCGGTCTCACCCTCTTCTTCGGCTTCTTCTTCGGATTCTTCCTCTTCGGACTCTTCTTCTTCGGTTTGTTCTTCTTCAGCTTCACCTTCTTCGCTGCTTTCCTCCTCGGATTCCTCTTCTTCTGGCGATCCTTGCAAACTCTCCTGCATTGCTAATAGTTGCTCGGCAGTTAACAATGAAACGTCTTCAACGTCCTCTAACGGATCATCAACCACAACGACAAACCCGTTTCGAGTCAGAACATAAGTACCGTCCTGATTTAACGACGGAGTCACGGTCATCTCATCACCGTAAATAAAGGAAGCTTCGGTGGTCTCACCTTGGCTATCGACAAAGACAATTCCACCCCTAATACCGACGGTTGCTGCGTTGGTTCGAATAATCGCAGGGTTATTTTTGGTGACCTTTCCGCCCACCAGTCGCATCAGCCCTTTACTGGTAACAGTGAGTGATCCTTCTGCGGTTTCGGGGTTGTAAATGAATGAGTCGAGGGTAACCGACGAGTTTGGTCCAACGGTAAACGCAGTTCCATCAACCAGAAGCATCTGCGCCTTTCCGTTCTCGTCGGTTACAATCGTATGGTTTTGGATGATTTTGTAACCTTCGTCGACAAGTTTACGTTCTTGTTCCAAAGTTAAATCAGTGGTGGTGGTGTCTACCGCTGCGGCGACTCCGATTCGTTCTTGCGCTTGAATTACTCCTGTTATAAAAAGTAACGCACTAAACAGTATGGTTGATGGTTTAGGTGGCGCAAGAAAATGTAACCCTTTCTTGCTCATAATCTTTTTATTCTGACATTTTGTCATATTTCAACCCAAAAATCCATTTTCTCCCTTATTTACAAGTTTTTATTAGGTTGGATAGAGTATTTTCTTTGATTTTTTTAATTAATCAATCAAATATATGCCTTCAGCCATATAGAAGTCATTGGCGCCGGTTGTTCCTAAAGCACCGGATTTGCTTAAACTTACGCCCAAGCGCCCGCCGCTTTCGTCCGGGGCCGAACCGCTAGCTCCGTAGAGCGCTCCGGCAATAACTGCCTCGCGCGTCCAACCGTTATTGGTGTCGGCTAACGAACCGGAATAAGTTGCTCCCGAACCGGAGATATTGATTGAAAACGAGGTAAAACCTGCGTTGGCAACGATGGCATTTTTATCGTCAAAATTAGTGAAGTCAAATTGTCCTGAATAACTACCCACACCCCAATTGAAAGTAGCCGCAACATCCGCTGTGGTAGTGTATTTGTGGACATCGTAATTAGATCCCGACTGATTATGTCGCGATGCGACTTTCATCACCGCTGCTCCGCTCATCGATGCAGAACCGGAGGTTGGAATGTCACTTTGATCGACCACATCACCCGCCACCCAAGAACCCAAGTGCACCGAAGCATTTTGAGTACCCGAATTAGGAGAAATATCCACCGAGCTCATCGCCCAAAAACCCCACGTTGAGTAGCTCGTATCTGGCATGGGATCGTTGCCCCCAGAGTGGAATAAATCTGAGTCGCCTACTTCTATGGTGTTATATGAAACCATGGCGCCAGCTAAATTACCGGTACCGCCTGACGAGCCGTCAATTTGCGAACCGTCGTCTTGAATCTCGGCCCCAAAAACTTCTTTAGATATGTAAGCAGATTTTGCTTCCGAGTTATTGGCATCACCGTATTTTAAAGTCATAGTCCCGGTATCAACGGTCGACCACGTAGCTGTGTAATTATTGGCAGGCGCAGAAGCTATTGTTAGCGGCGCCACCGTTTGCACTAAGTCGTTCGTATCATCAAATAGAATTGTAGCTAGCGTGCTAGTTGAATAAATTCGAGCCAGCTGACTTTTACCGCTATCGTGGAATTCTAGAATCCCGCCGAAGAAACCGTTATGAGTCGAAGCGCTGGAAAGATATCCAGCCTCTGCGCTTGTTCGAAAAACGCTTATGCCTACGCCCGCTTCTTGCCAACTAAAATTACTTCCATCCGATCTATCTTGAACTTGTTGCGTAAAACTTGCTTGAGTAAAGGTTCCCTGATTAAAAGCTCCCGAGTTAGCATCGTAAAACACACTCAACTGCATGTCCTCGCTGCTGTAGGGATCTGAGGGCGTTAACAGACTAGCAAGCGGTCTACTGGAAGCTTTTGAGTACCAGCAACCTGATTCACGCGTGGTAACGCACTCCACCGGTGAGGTGCCGTAGAGCAGTGCTTTGGAATTATCGTCGGCATTGGTTGGATCTTGGTACGACCAATAGTGATAACCGTCAAGGCCGTAGTTAGTATCACCAGCAGAATAACGGTCGGTGTCGTTTTTTCTGTAATCGTAATCGGCAATAAGGACACTGAACAGGCTTTGTTGATCGTCTCTGGTGGTGCTACCGGAAGCACCGTCGTAGGAATCTTTGAAAGAAATTTGCGCCCAAATTCCAACGCCAGGAGATCGCGTTGAGCTATCGGTCTTGGTATAAACCTGCCAGAATAAAGATTGACCTTCGGGTACTTCGTTACTGTAAGCGCCAGTGCAATTTGAATCAAAACGACAACTTTGTATTCCGCTGTAAGCATTTGTGCTTGCAGCCCTTTGCGCTTCTTGGACCCAAAGCCAATCTGCATCGGTTAGTCCCGGATTAGTTCCTAACTGACTGTCGTAGGTAAGACCGACATCCCCAAAGCTATCTGACCAAGCGTTTGAAGGAATAAAGTTAGGATAGAAGTATTCCGTACCGCCTGTGAAATTTCTTACTGGGATCATCACTCCCGCCATGACTCTTTTTGCGCCATTGAGATACGAAGCTACAAAATTACTCCAACTATTATTTCCGGTGCTTTCAGTGAAAGGGTCACCGACAAAAATGAATTGATCTTGGAAGGATTGAAAAATTTGATTTGTGCCGTGCTTGTTGATCATGGCATCAAAAAACCAGTCCATAAAAGTATTATTGTGGATTGCGTTCGTATATTCCACATCTGTGTAGTGAAGGACATCTGCGGTGGTACCGCTTTCTAAATCTTGGCTGCGAAAATAAGAAGCCCCATATAGACCACTAGAAGGATAAAGCAAAGTACAACCGGTACAAGCCGTTGCGCTGTATCCAGGCCCATTATCGTATACGTCGTGATTTTTAATGCCGTCGAAAAAGGTCGGCAACGTCAGTGATGAATTCGAGCCCTTTGCCCTATCTACGGAACTGTTAAATGTTATCGACCCCCCAAGGTCTGAAATTAAAGAGGAATAGTGGCTAACAGCGTAGGACGTTCCACAACAGCGCTCGATTATAAAAGCATAAGCTAGACTACCGGGGTCTGCTGCCCATGCTTCGATCCTATCTTGTTCTCCGTCCCAAATCATTCGGTAGCCTTGAGTGTGATTACCTGAACTAAGCCTGCCATCCCATATAATTTCAAAGTCATTGAGCGTATCGTAATAAGCTGCCATTGGGCTCGTAGAACTAGGCTGTTGGTATGAAGTCCAGCCAGACCCTATGATTCGGCTGTAGGTAACGTTAATACCCTTTGCCTCGGCTCGGTCTTGAAGGCGTGAAGTATAGTTGTAGTTAAAAGTATCCAATATCAACATATCGATGGAACCGGCTATTGATAAAGAGGCTTCATCCTTATCTAATTGCATGAAAAAGAATTTTTCGTTAGTTTTATCTTGACCCCCGTAGAGTATCTCTGACGTAGCGAAGTCTATTTTGTTAGAAGAGTTTGCTTTATCGACGATTTTCGCAGTAACTGTGCCGTCAAAAGTAGACAATCGAGCCCCATTACTAGTGTTGTTAAGCGGAAAATAATATTGCATGTCGACAGCGCTGTTTCCTTCTTGAGACACTACTTGCGCATAATTGGATGCAGTATTCCTTCCGCCATTTGATTGCCCGGTATCTATGTAATATTGAGTGGCATCGTCGGTTGCACCCTCGAGCACGAAATTAGCCATGGAGGAACCGGACGGCCCTCTGGTTGCCGTTGCTGAAAACCCGGTTTGTGTAACCGAATGATACGCCTGTGAAAATCGTACCGAGGCCGATAGAAAATCTTCATTATTCTGAATGGGGATAACGACGGTGGATGACGTCGTCTCGCCACCGGCCGATGCGGTTAACGTTAACGTGTACGATTTAGCATCTTTGAAATCGACCGCAGCCGCCGTGGTAATAGCTCCGGTGCTGGAGTTCACGGCAAATTTACCCGCGCTGTTTCCAGCGGTTATGCTGTAAGTTGCTGTACTGCCGGTGTCATTTTCTAGGCTGCTCACGCTAGCGACAGAGGCGCCGACACTGGAACTTTCACTCAATGTCGCACTTGCTAGGGACGTAACTAAATTGGCTAGATCAACATCGGTAACGTTTAGAGTAAAAGTCTGTGAGGTTGTAGTGCTGCCATCACTCGCCGTTAAGGTAAAGGTATGCGCAGTCTTAGTCTCGTAGTCTAAAGCATTGGCTAAAGTTACCGCTCCGGTGGATGAATTGACCGTAAATTTATTGTCGGCATCGGTTATGGAGTAAGTGATCGTGCCTTCTGCGCCGCTTGCTGTGGGAGCTGCAACAATCGTTGTTCCTGCGGCTATGCCTTCGGTTTGTGTCGCGCTGGCTAGGCTTGCAGAAATGGATAAATCGACATCGTTAATTTGCAAAGTAAATGTTTGCGACTCGCTGTTGCTGCCGTCGCTGGCGGTAACGGTAAACGAGTGCGAAGTTTTCGTCTCGTGATCGAGCGCATTAGCCAGAGTCACTTCCCCAGTAGATGAGTTAATAGCAAATTTATTATCCGGGTCAGAAATAGAATACGTGACGGTGCCTTCCTCACCGCTGGTGCTTGAACTTAAGATGACCGAACCGGTAGAGATGGTTTCGTTTTGAGAGCTTGCCGCCAAACTTCCGGAATACACCAACTCAGCCACGTTACCGACGTTAATGGTGAGGACTTTTGTGGTGGTGCTAGTACCGTCGCTTGCATTTAAATTAATTGAATAAGAGGTAGCCGTCTCGTAGTCCAAAGCACTGGCTAAGGTAACCTTCCCGTCAGCGTCCACGCTGAATTTATCGCTGCCCGTTCCTGAAAGCGAGTATGTAATCGTATCGTCTTCTGGATCGGAGCCGGTAGAAGTAGCAATGGTGGTCCCCACAGCGGTGTTCTCTAAAAACGAGTTAAAAGCAACTGATGAGGTAACTGACGGCGCTTCATTGCTGTCGGTGATGGAAACGGTAATTACTTTCGGTACCGAAAACAAACCGTCGCTGGCAAAAATAGTTAACTCGTAACTTTGTGCAGTTTCGTAATCCAAAGAATCGATTAAAGTAATGTTTCCGTTGTTATCGATTTGAAAATTCTCGCTGCCTGTACCCGCGATGGTATAAGTAACGTCCACTCCTTCAGGATCCAGACCGGTTGCTGTGGCGAGCACTGTTCCAGCTGCGGCGTTTTCAGCCACCTGAAAATTATCAAGAGTAACGCTTGGGGCTTCGTTATCGTTCACAACGTAGATAACGACGTCTTGAACGATTTCATTGATCCCATCCGAGCTGACGACTTGAATTGTGAATTGGCTTTGAGACTCAAAATTCAACTCTGAGGTCAAAGTAATTTCACCGGAATTTGAAATAGCGAAGTTATCGCTCCCCGCACCGGCTAAAGTGTATTGCACGGTGTCACCGTCTGGATCGGCAACCGTAATATCAGCAACCACTGCACCTATTTCGGTGGTCTCACTGATGTTGGAGCCGTTGGCTTGAACGTCGTTAATCGATGCGTTGACCGAGATTAAATTATTGTGCGTCATCGAAAGCATGCTCGGCGCTTCGTTGACGTCGTCCACTTCGATCGTTAAATCGTTGATTTGAATGTTCCCGAGATCATCGGTAACCACCAAGGTGATGTCTAAAGTATCGTTGGTTTCATGATCTAAACCATCGATAAGCTGAATGGAATTTGTCTCTGGATCAAAGACGACCTTGTCGCTGTCTTCTCCGGTGATCTCAAAGTTAATTTCATTTTCTCCAGGATTGGTGATCGATAACGTTGCAACGGTGGTGTTGCTTTCGTTTTCTGTAACTGAGGTAGTGGCGACAACATCGACCTCTGGCGCACCGACCGATTCATCGGCAGCAGTTTCTTGTGCAACTTCAGTAACGTCTTCGACTACTTCAGTTTCTTCTTGGGTTTCGGTTTCAGTTTCAGTAGCTACTTCAATCTCTGTTCCTGTATCGATGTCTGTTGCAGTGGTTAATTGATCTGGAGCAACTGCTGAGGAGTTATCGGATATACCGCTTGAGTCTAAAGCGCTCTCGTCTATTTCTGGTTCGCTATCAGTATCCGGTCCGGCATCCAAGGCATCGGTATC
>Ga0207993_1000353_pt1 | contig 18281 bp, 18 predicted proteins | sample ETN01SmetaG_2_FD_185791 | JGI IMG/M metagenome (GOLD analysis project Ga0207993, IMG submission 185791) | Marine microbial and viral communities from oxygen minimum zone, Eastern Pacific Ocean - ETNP2014F12-01SV265 (SPAdes) (version 2) | ecosystem: Environmental > Aquatic > Marine > Oceanic ...
ATGGAAGATCTAATATCTGTAGTCGCAACAGGGGTAGAAGACTGCGGTCTTTTTGATGAAGAATATGAAGACGCCGACGGTGGAGACTATTCACCGCCGGTAATAATCGGCGAGTTCAACTTCGAAATCCTGTCAGAACACCCATTTGACTGTTTGAACCAAGAACTCGATGTGTTCGTAGACGTTTTCGGCATTTACGTCATTTCTCACTCAAGCATCCCAACAGAATACGTTGAACATTCCGCCAACGTGGTCGCTGAATTTATGGACAATGACGCCGACGGTGTCATGGATGACCCTGAAGTTCACCGTTTCCTCGTTGAAAACAATTTTGTTGTCCCGGTTTGGACCGAATCAATGCGAGAAGAAGTATTTCCTTCGCTAAGAGGCACGTTTTGTGAAGACAACCTCGGCTGGGCCGCCAGCATGTATTACGGAGAAGACGACTGGGCGTTCGGTGGAATAAAACAAGCAGGCACATGGGACACCAACCTGGAAGAAATATGGCATGTTCTTTCAATGGGCTGGTATTACACCTACCCAGAATACTTTGGAGACGAACCCGGTAGTCGACTCGCTGACGCCATGGATGCTGCCCGTGGCGGTCAATTCCAAACCGTTCCTAACAGCTATCCTGAAGGTGCTTGGTACAGCTACGACGACTACACCTGCGACTATTACTGCCAAATGCACGAATACTTTTATTGGATTTTGATGGCCAATATGGATGCTCTTGATCCGGCATATACCGACAAATGCGCCGACAGCGAAGACGAATGGTATATCTGCACTAAAGACGAGTTACGACAAATAGATCCGCAAGCATATGACCTGCTCAACAACCAAGGATTCAATCTCCCCACCAATATTCCTGTAGGGAACTATCAACTCGCCGGGGACTAAAACTAGTTAGTTACTCGGAGTGGTTGGTGAATTCCAGTCCTTTGAATTCACCGGAGGTTCGCCATTGGTCAATGTATTTAAAATACGCAACTGAACCTTCTGGGTAACCACCAGCGTTTAAAGTTTCTAAACGCCCTATCGGTTGTCCTTCGTTGTTGTAATACCCGGGTGTGCATTCAGGGTTCCCAAAGAAAGACCGAGGGTTTCCTTGGATCATTTCAATCCATTCACGCTCAGCTTCTTCAGTCACTTCAACTTCGTCAGCGTCAATTTCTAATGCATGGGCGATGACTGAAGCGATGGTTGTGCCGGCTTCCACCAGATTGTGGGTCACGTTAGAAAGAAGGTTCCCTCCCTGAGCAAGACTTGAAATGAAAAGGTTAGGGAAGTTATGCATATGGATTCCATGCAAACTTTGCATTCCGTCCTTCCAGTGATCTGTCAACGTTTCGCCGTCTTTGCCGAAAGTTTCAAAACCGGATCGTCTTGATTGCGGCGTTCCGACTTCAAAACCTGACGCGAAAATGAGGCAATCAAGTTCGTAATGAGTTCCGTTAACCCAAACACCCGTTTCATCTATACGTTCAACACCTTTACCGTCAGTGTCGACGAGATGTGCACCTGGTTCGTTATAGGCCTGTAAATATTCGTCATGAAAGCAGGGGCGTTTACAGAGTTGCCGATACCACGGTTTCAGTGCTTCAGCAGCTTCAGGATCTTCAACAATGGAATCAACACGGGCCCGAATTTCCTCCATTTTTTCATCGTCACTTAATTCATAGGCTTTGGCAAATAACTCTGGACCAGGTTCTGTGCCAGGCTTCTTCAACTCTTCGCCGATTCTTCCGATGATGCGGCGAGTGAGATCAGTCCACCCATCTTTCACCAAGTCCTCTTCGGCCAGTCCACCGGTTTGTACCGTGGCAAAATTTTCTAACCATTTCTTCTGCCAGCCCGGCTCAAGAGTGTCAAACCATTCAGGATCAATTGGCTGGTTATTGCGTATATCTATTGAAGACGGTGTGCGTTGAAAAACATAAAGTTCCCCTGCGTCACGAGCCAAATGGGGGATGCATTGAACAGCAGTAGCTCCGGTGCCGATAATACCAACGCGTTTATCAGCCAGATTCACCATCGGTGCTCTGGTTGCGTCACCACCGGTGTAGTCGTAGTTCCATCGGCTGGTATGGAAACTTTCGCCTTCAAAAGTTTCAATACCGGGAATGCCAGGAAGCTTTGGTCGCTGCAGAGGCCCTGTGCCCATGGCAACAAACTTTGCTTTTATGGCATCGCCACGGTCAGTGTGAATAATCCATCTTGTTTGTGTGTCATCCCATTCGAGTTTGGAAACAGAAGTAGAAAACAAAGCGTTCTCATAGAGTTCGAACTGGGTGCCGATACGTTGAGCATGAGCGAAAATTTCGTCAGCGAACACATATTTTCTTGTTGGCATGTGTCCGGTTTCTTCCAGTAAAGGCAGGTAAACCATTGCAGCGGTGTCACACATCGCTCCGGGGTAACGGTTCCAATACCAAGCTCCTCCGAAATCTCCACCGCCTTCAATGATGCGCACATCGTCGACTCCGGCTTCTTTTAGGCGAGCCCCGGCACATAAGCCAGCAAAACCACCTCCGATAAAAGCAACAGTTACTTCATCAAAAAGAGGTTCACGTTCTACTTTTTCAACGTAAGGGTCTTCAAGAAGGTAAGCGAAACGGCCAGTAGGTTCTAAATATTGATCATTCCCATCAGGACGCAAACGCTTGTCGCGTTCTTCGCGATACTTTTTCCTTAAGGATTCCTCATCAAATGTTTCAGTGACTGTCATCTTTTTCCCTGCATGTGTATCAATATAAACGGGAGTAACTAAATTTTATCTGTCTTGTTACTGCATAGTAACAAGACAGAACCTTTAGATCTGCATTCAGTCTCTCAAATGAGAGAAACTCCGGTAGAAGTTTGGTTCGGTGACTCAGTTTCCCGAAAAACAAGTAGTGACAAGAAGTTGTATCAAGTTGTGACTATTCTTGAGTCGTCAACGACAAGTTCTCACAAATTTATGTCTTTCCTCAGTTCCTTCCGCCTCGTTTTTGTAGCTGTTGTTTTAGCGTCAAGTTGCTCTGCTACTTCTAGAACTTCAGCGATTTCTGGTTCGCTTGACGCGCTTTATCCAACGACGACAACAACGACAACGACGACAACCACAATTCCTGACGCGGTAGTGATTGAGGTCGAACCTCCACCCGTGACTCTCGAAACGTTGATTGACACCTATTTTGAACCGGAAGACAAAGAGTGGGCGTTACGTGTAGCTAAGTGTGAATCATCTGCAAGACCAGACGACAAGACAAGTGATGCATACAACGAAGAAAGTGGTGCTTCGGGATGGTTCCAACATCTTCCAAAATTTTGGGAGGAAAGAACAAAAGCAGCAGGAATTCCTGGCGCCGATATTTTTGACCCTGTCGCCCAAGTTCTGATAGCAGCGTATTTACTGTACGAAACACCTTCAGCGGAAAGCCATTGGTACCCATCAGAGCATTGTTGGAGTAAAGGCTAGAGTTAGGTTATGTCGATTCTCGAAATTTCTCAATTGAGATAAAAATGGTTAATAAACCAAGTGTCTTATTTCTCTGTGTGCATAACGCGGGAAGATCACAAATCGGAGCTGGGTGGATGCGTAGCCTTGGAGAAGAAGCAGTTCAGGTTTATTCTGCCGGGTCGGAACCCGCAGACCAGATCAATCCGATGGCAGTCAAAGCAATGGCTGAAGTGGGAATAGACATCACGGATCAGCAGCCCAAGAAATGGACTGATGACCTGGTTCAGGAAGTAGATGTGATTATTTCAATGGGGTGCGGAGATACCTGTCCGGTTTATCCCGAGAAACGTTATATCGATTGGGAAATCGAAGATCCCGCAGGGAAAGGAATTGAGATGGTCCGTAGTGTTCGAGATCAGATCGAAAAGCGTGTTCGAGAGCTACTGGTTGAACTTTTAGGTGAAGAGAACAAATGACAAAGTATGAAACAGAAATACTGTTTATTGACGCAGAATCCAAACAAGATTTAGAATCTACAATTCAAAAAATCTCTGAATTAGGGGATGGGTGGATCAATGTGGAACCCATTGTGGCCGAAGATCACCAAAACGAAGTTCCAGGGTTTTTCGCCTGGTTTTCTGCTCGAGGACCGAAAGTTCCAGTGGGAACTTTCGTGCCTGGAAATCAACAGAACCTGACTTCTGTGGGTGTCGCCCATGGGTCAGGGCGAGGAGCTTCTGAACAACTTGAAAAAATGGGAATCAAATCCTCAGAAGTATGGGTTTCGCGTCAAGATCATGCCAAACATGGACTGGTTTGGGAAATAAACCCTCATCAAGTCGTTGCATCCGAGGTCGCTTCATTTCTTCTTCAAAGCACTGTGGGGCTCTCTACTGTGCCGACCACAGGTGGCTGGACAGTCACTGTTCATCAGCCTGTTTGATTACTTCAAACTTCAGCGACTGCCTGCATGATTAGAGACACTGCTTTTTCTGGATTGATGCTGTAAGCAACCCTGCAATTAGGTTCAGAATCTGATCCGGCACCGCGTTCATCAACGAGAGTCATTCCTCGTGTATGTTGCCCCTTAACTTCAACGGTTACGTAACGTTTTTCGAAAGTGAAGAGCTCTGGGTGAGTCACCGCAAGTACCGCACACGGATCGTGCATGGATCCCGTGTCAGTGCCGAGATGTGAACGATAAAAATCCGCATAGAAGTCAAGAAGGTAGGCCATAGCTGAACCCACCGGGGTGTCAATCGAGTGACAGGTCTCGGTTTCTTTAGTTCCGACTTGAACTTGATGTGTCAAATTCAAACCAATCATTGTGACCGGACTTCCGCTGTGTAGTACAACTTGAGCAGCTTCTGGATCCGCATAAATATTAAACTCGGCAGCAGCGGTAACGTTTCCAAGCCCTCCAGCGCTTCCGCCCATGAAAGTAATCGAAGACACTCTTTTAGATAAGTCAGGGTCTACTTGGAGAGCGAGAGCAATATTTGTTAGAGGGCCAATGGGCACAAGATGCAACCCTTCTTCTTTCCGCGTTGTTTCAACAAGAAATTCAACTGCATCACTTGAGTCAGGTTTTTCTGGCGAGTGGGGGAGGTCTAAACCACCTAATCCGCATTCGCCGTGTACGTGACCGGCGGAAAGAGGAGCGGCTTCAAGAGGTTCATGGGCGCCAGCATGCACGGGAAAATTTGAACCAATTAGAGATCTGAGACGTAAAGCATTTGCCGTAGTTTTATCTAAAGAGACGTTTCCTGAGACTGTAGTAATGGCAACCACTTCAGCCCACCGTGCGGCGGTAACGATAGCGAATGCATCGTCTATACCTGGATCGCAATCAAGAATGATGCGTGGTTTATCAGTCATAGTGAAAACTTATCTCTAGTTTTCGAAAAAAAGAGGGAGACAGGTTTTTAACTTAAGCGTTTTTCGTTTGATGCATGCGTTGGACAGTGCACGTCAATACTTTGCGCGCCAATTGTGGAACTTTGTCCAGAAGAATAGAGAATTCTTGACGATTCATAGTGTCAATGACCATATCTGTATCAGCGACAACGGTAGCGGTGCGAGGGGTGCCGGCAATCACGCTAGTTTCACCTATGAAGTCACCCTTTTTTAGCTGGGTTAGTTTTTCTCCGCCCCGGTTAACAGTCGCTTCACCTTTTCTAATGATCATAAATTCTCGCCCGTGTTCACCTTCACGTGCAAGATGATGACCGGCTTTAACATTGACTGTGGTCGTTAGACGATCAACTGACCGTAACTCTTGTTTAGAGAGGTTAGAGAATATTTTCACTTCGTTTAAAGCGACGGGTTTATCTTTACAAATCATTAAAACTCCTGAAATCAACACTTACATTCTGGCATTGAAAAAGGAAAATGATTGGGTGTGGTGACCGACAACACATGTGTCGTTTGACTCACCGACTTTGGAATAGTTTTTCTAGTTTGTGAGAATATCGAAGAAAGTACCCCAGCCGCCTTTGCCGTCTAGGCGATACATTTCTGAATAGCCGCAACTACTGCAACTGATAACACCAAATTTTTGATTTTGTAGATTCAAGTATCTACTTATTCCAGAACCGGTGGTTCGTATCTCTCCAGTTGTGTATTCAGTGCCATTGCACTTGACACAAGAGAAGGATCTCGTTTCTGTAGGGTCGTCCATAACTGCTCCTATCTTTCCTTAACACAACGTAGTTGGATTTTGAGGGTTATGCCAGAGGCTGTTGGTATAGATGCCGATTACTAGCTAAGAGAATATAGAACCTTGTCCGTCGTCAGGCCCGAAAAGATTATTCTCTGAATCGTCAAAAGGCTCTTTTCTTGACCTTGACGATCTCTTTTCTTGACGCTCATCTCCTGATGTTGATTCTTGTTCACTTGAAACCATTTCTCCAGAAGACCGGGTTTTTCTTCTGCGACGAAAAATCCAGATCGATATGATTATCAAAATTACGGTGGATGGAATTCCGCTTGTGACTTGGCTTGAATAGGTGGCGCATTCAGTAACGCAGTTGGAGTCCAGAGGGGTATCAAACCCTTTATCGGCGGCTTCTGCAATGTAGCTAATCAACCAGGCAATTTGAGCAAAAGTAAATATAAAAAGAACGCCTAATCCGAGTCGTTTCAAAAACATAAGTTAGCTACCTCCTGGTAATAGTCTTATTGTTGTATCTATTTTAAAGCATTCTTTATCTTGTCCGCTGCCGGAAGAGCCCCTCTTGAACCACGGTGGCCACATGCAGCCCGCCGGGTGTGAAAACCTCTCCGGTGGCGAGGCCACGACCACCAGTTAATCCATGTGAGCGGAAGTCGTAAAGTAACCAGTCATCTGCTTTTGCTTGCCGGTGGAACCAGATGGCATGGTCAAGGCTGGCGCCAATAAACGTCTCGTAATAGGCGGGATCTCCTCGCTCAACTCCTTCCAATAACGGATGAGAACGTCTGATAGTACTCATCGGCATTTCGTCGGAAGCAAAAGCCAAGCCACAGGACTGGAGAATTCGACTATCTCCAATAGTGTCGGCAACTTTCATCCAAGTCGCAGTACGTCCTTTTTCTTGTAGGGCGATGCGTTGATTCATGAATCCCCAATCATCTGAATCTCCGCTTCCAGGCTCACCCACGTCATCTAAAAGATGTGACTCTTGTACATCGGCTTGATCTTCGTCTATTTGAAAAGAGCAAGAAAGATTAAAGATCGCTCCATCAGATTGTCGAGCCACTACTCGTCGGGTAACGAAGGAGCGTCCATTCCTGATCCGGTCGACTTCAAAACGAATCGGTTCGTCGCTAGTTCCGCCCCGTATGAAATAGGAATGCAAGGAATGAGCATGGTATCCCTCTTCAACAGTTAGAGCTGCCGCGCGAAGAGCCTGCGCTACCACTTGACCTCCATAAACGCGGCCCCATGGATAATGAGGACTTGTCCCCACGTACACGTCAGGCCCGTGCGGCTCTAAAGACATCAACTCATTAAAAGGAGGAACCTCAAAATTCTCAAAAGGGTTATCTTCAGCCATTTAAAACCATTCCAACATGTAAAGCTATTCCGTTAACCATGGCGTCTTCGTTCAGACGCATGCGATTCGAATGGCAGGGTGCAGCTTGAAGGCTGTCTTTTATATCTTCGGGGCAAACACCTAAAAAGGCCATCACCCCAGGAACCTGCTGAAGAATGTAAGAGAAGTCTTCTCCTCCCATAACTGGAGCAGGCATAGTCAAAAATTTTCCTTCTCCAAGAGTTTGTTCACAAACCTTTCCAAAAAAATCTGATTGAGCGGCATGATTAACGGTCACCGGATACCCCTCTTCTAGAATGACCGACGCTTCGCACTCATGCGCTAACGCAATTTGTGTGCACACCCGCCTAATTGAATCACGCACTTTGTCTCTTGTCTTCTCAGATACACATCTGATAGTTCCTTCAAAGAAGACAGTTTCGGGTATGACATTCGTGGTGGTGCCTCCTTCTACGTGAGTGACGGTTATGAGAGCGGGATCAAAAGTATTTATTTCTCGAGTTACCGCTGTTTGAAGGGCAGTTATCATCGCCGCCATCGCCGGTATCGGGTCAGTGCATAGGTAAGGAGTTGAAGCATGCCCGCCTTTTCCAGTAACGGTTACTTTCAATGTGTCTGTAGAAGCCATAAAAGGGCCGGGGCGACAGGCCGCGTAGCCATTAGGGATATTTGGAGTTATGTGAATAGCGAACGCCCGATCCACTTCTTCAAGTACGCCTTCTTTGACCATCATTGGAGCACCGAAAGCCCCTTCTTCACCAGGTTGAAACATGAAGCGCACTCGTCCTGAGAATTCGTCGCGTCGCTCTGAAAGTAAACGTGCCGCACCAATAAGCATTGCGGTATGAGCATCATGGCCACACGCATGGGCTTTACCTGGGTCTAAAGAACAAAAAGGCTCGTCAGAGTCTTCAGTCATTGGAAGAGCATCGGTATCTGCCCGTAAAAGTACAGTTGGGCCGTCTTCAGTGCCATCTAAATCTGCGACTACCGAAGTTAATCCTTCTCCCGTGCTGATTTCTACCGGCAAGTCTTTCAACGCGTCAAGTATTTTTTCTTGTGTGCGAGGGTTGTCTAGACCTAATTCTGGGTGTTGATGAAGGTCTCTGCGGAACGCTACTACGTCATCAAATACAGAGTTAGCGGCATCTAGCAATTCATTCATACCGTCCATCATGCATCTTTCGGAGAAAAACTCCACAAGTTGAATTGAATTAGTTCACTTAGCGGTTTGGAAGATCTCGCTCTGCGGGCCCGGTGTAAATCTGACGAGGTCGGGCAATACGAGAATCTTGTTGCAGCATTTCGTCCCAGTGCGCCAACCAGCCCGGGGTGCGACCTATAGCGAAGAGAACGGTAAACATTTCAACCGGGAAGCCCATTGACTGGTAAATCAAACCTGAATAAAAATCAACGTTTGGATAAAGGCTTCGATCTATAAAGTAAGGATCACCTAGTGCAACTTCTTCAAGTTTCAAAGCGATGTCTAACAGAGGATTTTTGCCTGTCACTTCAAATACTCGGTGAGCTGTTTCTTTCACAATCACTGCACGAGGGTCATAATTTTTGTACACCCGGTGACCGAATCCCATCAACCGCCCTTCGCCAGACTTTACAGAAGCAATGAAGTCGTCTACTTGATCGTATGTTCCAATCTCTTCAAGCATTCGTAAAACAGCTTCGTTGGCGCCACCATGACGAGGCCCATAAAGAGCAGAAGCGGCGGAAGCTATCGTTACATACGGGTCGGCGTGAGCGCTGCCAACTGCTCTTGCTGTAGTAGTGGAGCAGTTTTGTTCGTGGTCGGCATGAAGAACGAATAAAAGGTCAAGAGCATTTCGTAAAACTGGATCAATATCGTAACTTCCGTCTGGATGGCAGAACATCATGGTGAGGAAATTTCCGGTGTAGTCAAGATCAGGATCAGGTTGAACGTAAGGTGCGCCTACATTTTTTCTGTATGCGCTTGCGGCCAAGGTAGGCATCTTTGCAATGAGTCGAATCATTTGAGCTCGTCTGATATCAGGATCTTCTATGCTTTTGCTTTCCGGAAAGAAAGTTGAAAGAGCTGCGATGCTTGAGACAAGAACACCCATTGCATGGGCATCGTCACGAAAACCTTCGAGGATGCGTTTATGGAAGTTCTCATGGATTGCTGCATGTTCAGCTATTTCTGCTGCGAAGGATTGAAGTTCTTGTTCGGTGGGGAGCTGGTTGAAGAGAAGCAGATGTGTCACTTCAAGAAAGCTAAGCGAAACAGCTACTTGCTCTATTGGGTACCCGCGGTATCGAAGGATTCCGGCTCCGCCATCTAATTCGGTAATACCACTCTCTGCTCCGGCTGTTGCTCCAAAAGAAGGATCGTTGAACCAAATACCGGGAAGCAAACTACTCCACGCTTTGGCGTCAACTCCGTTATTTTCAATAGGGATTTCAACTGATTCGCCAGTGCGATTATCAGTGACTGTGATGGATTCTGGCACTAGCAACCTTTCTTAATCAAAAATAACTTTGCTACTTAGTCATTTAACCAACGAATACTACTTTTTTCACTGTATGGCACTTCAAAAAATAATGAGAAGTCAAAAAAAGATAAAAATGCCGTTTTTTATTTTTTGTTTCAAAAATCTTTAAAGGGGAGTGTTGTCGTGCTTTCGCCGAGGAAGTTTTTCGCGCTTACCAGTCAACATATCAAGGGCTTTAACTAGTTCTATTCGAGTATGGGCCGGATCAATTACTCGATCTACAGTTCCGCGTTCTGCAGCGACGTAAGGGTTCAGTAAGCGGTCTTCATAGTTGCTAATCAATTCTTCTCGTTCTTTTTCGTTCGCTTCACGGTGAAGAATTTCAACAGCACCTTTAGCACCCATAACGGCTATCTCAGCTGTTGGCCACGCAAGCATGACATCGTTGCCCATATAGCGAGAGTCCATAACTATGTAGGCACCTCCGTAAGATTTTCTAAGGGTCACACATACGCGTGGTGTAGTGGCTCGTGCATACGCGAATGCCATTTGCGCTCCGTAACGGATCATTCCTTTCCACTCGAGATCTTTACCTGGGTAAAAGCCCGATGTGTCAACCAGGGTGATGATTGGAAGATTGAATGCATCACAGAAAGCAACAAATCTTCCTCCCTTTTGTGAAGCCGGAATATCTAATGTTCCCGCAACAGATTGTGGTTGATTAGCGACTAATCCAACAGGACGTCCATTCAAATGTCCGAAACCAGTCACGAGATTTGATGCAAATTCAGCTCGAAGTTCAAGGAAGTACCCATCATCAATGAAACTTTCAATGACTTCTCTAACGTCGTAGCTGCCCGTTGGAGACTCCGGAATAATTGCGCCTATGTCTGGGAGTTCTCTAACAGGGGAGTCGTCGGATGGAACAACTAGGGGCAGTTCATCATTGTTGTCAGGAACATAAGTCAAAATCTCGGCGATAAGACTGTTCGCAGACTCAGTATCGGAAACAACAAAATGCGCAACTCCTGAAGTGTTGGCATGCATTGATGCACCGCCTAGCCCCTCAGTGGACAAATCTTCTCCCGTGTATTGTTGAACCATATTTGGGCCGCTCACAAAGGCGTACGATTCATCTACCATGATTACAAGATCTGCAAGCCCTAAGAGTAGAGCTGGGCCGGAAACTGCAGGTCCTGTCACACAGAAAATTATTGGCACAACTCCTGAACAGTTGACGAACTCTTTAGCGGCGGTTCCCCAACTATGGATCGCGCTAACCCCTTCAGAAATGTCAGCGCCGCTAGAACTGATATGGCAAATAAGTGGCAACCGTTGTCGATATGCCGTTCGCGCTGCTTCGGCTAAATTTTCCCCATCAATTGGCAAGAGCGCGCCAAGTTTTTCTCCACCGGTTTGAATTTCAATGACCTTGCGTTCACCGATAGTTGAGAGGCCGAAAGACACATTGCTGTTTGTTCCAGCTCTCAGCGCCACAGGGTTCGATGAATGATTTGGTTCCATTAGTCAAGAGTTACACGAATACCGGGTTGATTGGGGGCATTCTCGGAAACTATGCGAGTGAGAACTTCAATTGTTAAACGCACCGGTGTTGATGGCGTCATACGCTGGTTGAACGCCAGGTCAACTTTACGTTTGGATAAACCTTCTACCGGAACTACTGTCCAGTTGCCTTTCGGATGTCCGGAAGCAGCGCTTGCTGGTAAAAGCGCAGGAATCTCACCCTCGATAGCTAATGAGGCTAAAAGTCGTAATCCAGTGATTTCTGCGACAGGCAGCAAGGAGACCCCTGCACCAGCGGCTTCTTGGTCAATGTTGTCTCGAATTGCGGTCCCAGGAGGCGTGAGCATTATTTCTAAGTCAGATAAGTCTTGAAGCTTTATTGCATTTTTTTTAGATAGTGGATGGTTCTTAGAAGCAATAATTACGTATTCTTCTTCAAAAAGCGGCAAGGTGTTAATCCCCGATGAACTAATGGGTGAGTTAACTATGGCTAAGTCAAGCTCTCCGGTGATCAATTTAGGGATTAGTGAACTTGTCACATCATCAGTGATGATTGGTCGAAGAGCCGGGTAATCATCGTTGAGTTGATTCAGTAAAGGATTTGCTATCCATCTCGCCACTGTCCCGATGCACCCAATATTTACTGAGCCAGCAACTTCATTTTTCATAGAGGAAATGTCGTCAGTGATGGCTCTTAACTCACTTCGGATACGTTGAGCACGCTCTATAACTGCTTCACCTTCGGCGGTTGGAGCCATAGTTCTCCGATCAATCAAAACTGTCTTCAGTTCGTGTTCAAGTCTTGCCACGTGAGTGGAGACATTGGATTGCACCGTATGTAATGCACGAGCAGCACCAGAAAAACTATGGTGTTCTGCTACGGCTAGTAAAAGATTTAATTGACGAAGATCCATCACTATGAATGATGCCAGATAAGAACCCATATTTACTACCGATAGTTAATAAGATTCATTATCTTTAGTGAGTACTCAATTTAATGAGAAACCTCTAGGGTCTAAGGGCAAAGAGGTTTAAAAGGCTTTCAAATACATGACCACCACTCTCGCAATTCATTTCGATCCGACCGCTATACACGCAGCAGTAGATAGTGATGGCCGTCTAGATTTGATAGCTCTTGGCGGCAATCAAGCCGGAATGCCGATGGCAATACATCTTGGTTTAGATGACTCTGTGTTCATTGGGAACGAAGCGGAAAAACAAGTTGATCATGACCCATCAGGTGTAGTTGATGACCCAATAGGCAGCCTGATTGAAGAAAATGTTTCGTCACAAGGAGGAAGAGTTTCTACCTCAGAAGTTCTCCTAGCCAGACTCTTAACTGAGGTTTATACAAAGGCTGTTCAGGTTCTTGATAAAACACCGGATCAAGTCCTGGTGGTCTTAACCGCTGGTGGGCCAGAAGAAGAAACCTATATCGCGGCAGCATCACGAGCACTTATAGGGCAAGTGGAATTTGTCAGCGAAACAAAAGCTTGGTCTGCGATGGCTAAACACGGGCCTCAAGATGTAGATCCAGACCTTTCTGGAGTTATAGGCGGATTACTTTGGAGACGACATGGGGATGCTCCATCTGGACCAATGCCGCGAGTAACGCGCGAAGACCTAGGACAAACGGAATCTTTAACTTCTGCAACACTGCAGCCGGCCCCAAGCGTTATTGCTGATGGAACACGGTCTGTGTTTGAAGAAGGCGAACCGGCACAGATCAAAAAACGATCAAAAACTCCGCGACTATTAATCACACTTCTTCTTTTTATTGGGGTAGCTGCTGCTATTGGATATGTAGTGGTGAGTCAAATATCTGAAGAAGAAGTTTCTACACCATCTGAATCTGAAACTCCAATAGTGACGACTACTTCGACAACTACGACGGTTCCACCGTCTACTACTGAACTTATTGAGGAAGTTTCAACAACATCAACCACATCAACAACGACGACGACATCTACAACTACGACCACGACCACGACAATCCCGCCACTTGGCATGGTCACAATATCTTCTGTCGGAGTCCTACTAGACGGCATGATGGAACCAAACTTGCTTTCATTCGACGACCCAGCCGATGAAGTGCTGTTGGAACTAGAAGAAAAGATCGGACCCGCTGACTCCGATACCGGATGGATTGAAGACCCTTTATGCACGACTCTTAACGTCAGAAGGGTTGTTTACGGTGATTTAGAAGTCGTGATGGCCGATGAAGACATTACGGATGGAACACCTGGCGTCGACGCGGTTTTTGGTCAGTGGTTTGTTTCTGGTGCGTGGGCAATCGATTCATCTATTTGGACTATTGAACGTATTGGAATCGGATCAACCGTTGCCGAAATGCGTGAAGCCTCTACTGCATTTGCGATCGAGACAGCAATAGAAGGAGACTTAACGGGATACTTCAACTTCAACTTCGTCAACATTTTACAAGATGACGGAATAAACGGATTAACGAATGCTACATCTGACATAGGCGTTGTTCTCGCAATGTGGTCCGGCAATACGTGTGATCGGCGCAGCTGAACTGTTTATTCTTCAATAGCTCCGGATATAGAAGGACCTTCTTGAAAATTTTTCTGAGAACTCCCCACGGAAAGGAAAAGTGCGGTAGCAATAAGAATGCCGCCAACGAGCACAAGAATTTTCCACCAAAGTGGTTTAAATTTCATAAAAATTATCAAGAGGCAAGCGTTTAGTTTCCAATGCTTACTATCTTGACTTTGAGAACTCCGTGAGGCGCTTCAAAGGAAACAATGTCACCAGCCTTGCCTCCAAGAAGAGCTTCCCCTAATGGTGACCCAGGAGAAACAACGTCAATGTCATCTCGTTTTTCTTCAATAGAACCAACGAGCAACAATTCAGGGGTCTCGTCACCTTCGTACAATATAGAAACAGTTACCCCAGGAGAGACGACATCGGTTTGACCGTCAATTTCTTCAATTATTTCGCAGTTTTCTAGAACGCTCTCTATATGCATGACGCGTCCTTCCATTTTGCCTTTTTCTTCTTTAGCTGCGTGATAGTCGCCATTCTCGGAAAGATCGCCTAGTTCACGTGCAGCCTCGATCTTTCTCGCGATATCAATTCTTCCGCGAGTTGTTAGATCAGTTAATTCCGCGACGAGGCGGTCATAGGCGTTTTGTGAGAGTTGGTGCATCTTTGACATTTGGCGAGATCGTATCCGTAAGAACTGAATTCGCCACCTTATTGAACGTCAATTTAACTTATTTGACTAGTGTTATTAGCAGTTTGCTACACTCAACGTGATGGACAGATTACTTTCAGTGATCCAAATTTTTTAGCGCACGTTAAACAACGTGCGCTTTAACCGTCCACTTAACGTGGGCGGTTTTTTATTTAAATAAGACGTTTATATAAGTTGAAAGGCAAGGAGCAATTACGTGGCACATCGTATTGGCATCATTGGTGGCGATGGTATCGGACCGGAGGTTATCGCTGAGGGTCTGAAAGTTATTAGCGCGACTGGTGTCAACTTAGAAACGGTCACGTATGACCTAGGTGGAGCCCGATATGGTCGCGACGGAACAGTTCTTCCTGATGAGATGATTGAAGAATGGCGTGATTTAGATGCTCTCTATCTGGGCGCTGTAGGTACACCTGAAGTTCCACCGGGATTAATTGAGAGAGGCCTCTTACTTAAGATGCGATTCGCTCTTGATCTATATGTGAACTTGCGCCCCTTCACCTATCCGCAAAATAATATTGATTTTTCGGTAGTAAGAGAAAACACCGAAGGGTCTTATGCAGGTGAAGGAGGAGTTTTACGGCAAGGAACTGCGAATGAAATCGCCACACAAGGATCTGTAAACACCCGTATGGGAGTTGAGCGGTGCATCCGATTCGCGTTCGACCTTGCTGCCAGTCGTCGCGGCCATTTAACTCTTGTGCATAAAACAAATGTTTTAACTTTTGCTGGAGACCTTTGGGAACGAACATTTAACGAGGTCGCTGAGGAATACCCGAAAGTAGAAACTGCCTATAACCATGTAGATGCAGCGTGCATTTATTTTGTTCAATCCCCTGATCAATATGACGTAATAGTTACCGACAACTTATTTGGAGACATTCTGACAGATCTTGGTGGAGCCGTATCTGGAGGAATAGGTATGGCAGCATCAGCAAATCTGAATCCATCTCGTACCGGACCATCAATGTTTGAACCAGTACATGGATCAGCTCCAGATATCGCCGGTCAAGGCGTTGCTAACCCAACGGCCGCTATCCTTTCAGGAGCGATGATGCTTGAATTCTTAGGTGAAAACGATGCGGCTCATCGTATAAAAGAGGTTTGTGCCGATCCAGAAGTTCAAGTTCAAGGGACTGCAGCGATTGGCGATGCAATAGCGGAGCGGGTTAGTTAACCAATAACAGTCAAATAAAAATAAGGAAATTGAAATGGCATTTGAGAAAGCAGAAAAAATTTGGATGAATGGGGATCTCGTTGACTGGGATGACGCTACGGTCCATGTTTTGACACACACTCTGCATTACGGAAATGGCGTATTTGAAGGAATTCGAGCCTATGAAACTGACAAAGGACCAGCAGTCTTTCAACTACGTCCTCATATAGAGCGACTATTCCAATCCGCAAAGATTCTTTTTATAGACATTCCTTGGACAGTAGACCAACTAGTAGAAGGGGTTCTCGACACGGTAAGAGTCAATGGATTCTCCTCCTGTTATATACGGCCGCTTGTTTATCTTGGTTACGGAGAGATGGGACTTAACCCACTTGATTGCAAAGTTGAAGTATCTATCTCTTGTTGGCCATGGGGTGCGTACCTCGGAGATGAAAGCCTAGAAAAGGGAGTCCGACTTATGGTCTCCTCTTGGCAACGTCATGATCCAAATGCCATGCCGCCAGCAGCTAAAGGCGTAGGACATTACGTGAATTCTCAAATGGCCAAAGTTCAGGCGATCAAATCAGGGTATGAAGAAGCTATTCTTCTTTCCCCACAGGGACATGTTTCAGAATGCACTGGAGAAAATCTGTTTATCGTACGCGAAGGCAAAATTATCACTCCTCCCTCATCGGCAGGAGCGCTTGAAGGCATAACTCAAAAAACTGTCCGAAAGATCGCTGAAGACCTTGACATACCATATGTCCAAGGAAACATTCTTCGTAGCGACCTGTATATCGCAGAAGAGGCGTTTCTTTCTGGGACAGCAGCTGAAATCGTACCGATTAGATCCGTAGATGATCGAGAAATTGGTGATCGCGGTCCTATAACTAAAGCAATTCAAGAAGTTTATTTTGATGTCGTGCGTGGAAAGCGTCCTGAGTACGAATCTTGGAATGAGTATGTCAATCCTTAGCTCAAATACATTTCCCAAAACGGTAGAAATTTATGACACCACGTTACGAGATGGCGCCCAATTAGAAGGAATTTCTTTAACTGTTGACGATAAATTACGAATCGCTGAACAACTAGACAACTTAGGCGTTCATTACATTGAGGGCGGTTGGCCTGGGGCTAATCCCAAAGACGTGGAGTTTTTCGAAAGAGCGCAAAAAGAACTTTCTCTAAAGCAGTCACGATTAGTTGCTTTTGGATCTACCAGAAGAGTTAACGGCAACGCAGAGAGCGACCCAACATTGGCAAACCTGGTTTCTGCAGGGACATCTACGGTTTGTATCGTAGGCAAATCATGGGACTACCACGTAACTGAAGCGCTTAGAACCTCCTTAGACGAAGGGGTTGCTATGGTCGCTGATTCAATAAAATTTTTAAAAGATCAAGGCTTAGAAGTCTTCTTCGATGCTGAACATTTCTTTGACGGCTATAAAGCAAACCCAGAGTTCGCTCTTCGTGTTCTTCAAGGGGCTTCCGATGCAGGAGCCGACTGCTTGGTTCTCTGTGACACCAATGGTGGTTCATTACCATTTCAAATAGAAGAAACTGTTTCGGAAGTAGTAAGTCAATTAGGAACCTCCATTGGGGTTCATCTACACAACGACACCGGATGCGGGGTAGCTAATGCAATGGCTGGAGTCATGGCAGGAGCTACACAGGTCCAAGGAACAATCAATGGCTACGGAGAGCGAGTTGGAAACTGTGACCTTGTTCCGATCATTGCGAATTTGAGTTTGAAATTAGGGGTCAAAACACTTCCTGACGAATGCATGGAAAAACTTACTTCTGTTGCTCATCATGTCGCCGAACTAGTCAATTTTTCATCTGACCCGCAACAGCCATATGTTGGTTCAGGGGCTTTCGCTCACAAAGCAGGACTCCATGTAAGCGCTATTTCTCGACGACCAGACGCTTATGAACATATTGATCCAAATCTGGTTGGAAACGGAACACGCTTTTTGGTTTCAGAAATGTCTGGTAAATCAACTATTGAACTAAGAGCACAACAACTCGGTCTAGATATAGGCGGTGAAATTCTCAACGAGGTAGTAGAGACACTAAAAGATCTTGAATACCGCGGGTACCATTTTGAAGCTGCCGACGCATCATTGGAATTATTACTCAGAGCTTCCACAGGGTGGGAACAGGATTTCTTTCAACTCCAATCATTTTCTGTGAATGTGGGACATTTATCAGGCAGTGGTAGTCGCGCCTGGAATGATGTAGCTGTAGAAGTAGACACTGAAGCAAATGTATCAATTGACGTTGATGGCGAAACAGTTGAAGCATCAGGTAAAGGAAATGGTCCAGTCAATGCTTTAGATGCTGCTTTAAGAGAAGCCTTAGAGACCCGATACCCAGCCTTAGGGAAACTCCGACTAACAGACTTCAAAGTTCGAGTACTTGAAACTAGCAAGGGAAC
>Ga0207993_1000354_pt1 | contig 18248 bp, 17 predicted proteins | sample ETN01SmetaG_2_FD_185791 | JGI IMG/M metagenome (GOLD analysis project Ga0207993, IMG submission 185791) | Marine microbial and viral communities from oxygen minimum zone, Eastern Pacific Ocean - ETNP2014F12-01SV265 (SPAdes) (version 2) | ecosystem: Environmental > Aquatic > Marine > Oceanic ...
AAATGATTGCATTTGGCTACCCCTAATACCTTCCATTAGTATTTCAATTTGTGCTGCTTTGTCATTCATTACAACACCGCTACCTGCAAGTGCGGGATAGAAGCCAGCTATTCCGGCGCCGTTTGCCTGATGACATGCGGCACATCTAGTTTCATATATTTCTTCACCAGTAGCCAACAGCTCCTCAGAGGTCCAGTCTTTCTCGGTTAAATATGCAATTTGCTCAGCAAGATCTCTTTTTTCTTGCAACCATGCTTCATACTCTTCTTGTGTAACAGCCTTAACAACGATAGGCATATATGCGTGTCTTTCACCACATAACTCGGTACAGTTTCCTCTATATATGCCCGGTACATTTACTTTTGTTTTTGCCACATTAATAAAACCAGGAATTGCGTCTTGCTTTACGGCAAAATCACTCATGTACCAAGAATGGATAACATCGTTACTAGTAATAAGGAATCTGACAGGCGTGTCTATTGGTATAACAACAGGCTCATCAACTTCTAATAAATAATTTTCTGTTTTTTCAACCCTATTAAATTCGTATTGATCTGGCGGTGTCGTTAAATTGGAGAAAAAGCTCAGTGGTGCATTGCCAACTTGCTCATCAAGATACTTGTACTGCCACTTCCATTGCCAACCAACAACCTGGATGTCGATCCCTCCTTCTTCGGCTTCATGCTCATAGATTTTTTTAAGGGTTATAGAGGCCGGAACCGCCATAGCAATAAGAATAAGTGTCGGGACTATAGTCCAAAGAATTTCTACAGTGTGATTTTCTGTAAATTTAGCTGGGGTCTTGTGGTTCGATCTTCTGTATTTCCACATTGACCAGAAAAGCACCCCAAAAACAACAATACCAATAACTACAACGACAATAAAAATTGCCATATGCAAATCAAAAACTTCCTTACTTATATCAGTTACGCCTACTGGCATGTTTACATCTAACCAGTCCGCTGATGTAAATAGTGATATGGGGTAAAGAATAAGTGCCCAGAGCTTGTTCTTCATGTACGCCATATACTACTATAAATACTGTTAATGTCGAGTAATAAACGGCAGTAATATGAGGTTTTTTAGTCGTTTATTATCTTTATAGATTCTATAATTTTTGTTTCTTTTTTGCCAAACTCTTCATCTTTCATTTTGAAGTAGTTGCATGTGATGCATTTAACCTCTGAATCGTCGTTTTTAAGCATTATTGAGTCGAGATCACCACAAGCGGGGCACACTGCTCCTGCTATAAATTTATAATCTTTCATTTAGTTTATATTTTACATCCTCCACAGCTGGTTTTTTATCAAACCATAGCTTAAAGCATTCTGCTGCTTGCTCTACAAGCATACCCAAACCATTAAAAAACTGATTTTTTTGAATTATTGCGAGGTCCTCAAGCATAGTGTTTGTTTGATTTGCATAGTTAATATCATAAAGAATTGAGCTTTGTGAAAGATTTAAGTGTTCAAAATGTTTGATGGTGTTCAAATCTAAATTTTGTGCACATGATATAACAAGATCTAGGCTCTCATCATTATATTTTTGTAAAACTGGGTTGGTTTTGATCAGCTCTTCTGTCTTTTGTTCTGTTCTGTTTGCCACAAAAATATTTCCTGATGTTTGAATGGTGTTTAATATTGATTTAGAAGCGCCACCCAAACCATAAACCAGAATATTCATTCTTGTGTAGTCAATTTTTTTTGACTTGAGGTCATTTACAAGGCCTATACCATCTGTCGATTTTAGTTTTGACCCTTTTTGATAAATGCAGTTAATTGACTCTGGTCCATCAATAATTTTCTGCGTGAAAATTTCTTTGTATGGTTTAGTAATATTCAGCCCAAACCCTCCATTTTCAAAAAAGTCCTCAACAAAGGCTAGCGGCTCATCTTTTATGTCATATATTTGATAATCAATCTTGATATCAAACTGTTTTGCAAACTCATTGTATATTTGGGGAGAAAGTGAGTAGCTTATTTCTTTTCCTACTACTCCTAATTTATACATCATCAGCCCAATCTGTTGGTTTTCTTAAAGCTTTATATAGTCTTTCTTGTTTATCTGTAAGCTTTGAATCAAATTCATAGTGCCACTCTACTGCATTTGGTAATGACATTAAAATTGATTCAATTCTTCCTCCAGACTGTAAGCCAAAAAGTGTGCCCCTATCATAAACAAGATTAAACTCTACATATCTACCCCTTCTGAACCTTTGAAATTTTGTGTCTTCATCAGAGTATTTTGTGTTTTTATGTTTGGTGATGATTCTTTTATATGCGTCTGTATAGGCCTTGGCCACTTGATCGGAAAAATCTAAACCATCTTCAGTTTTTTCAAATATTTGTTTTTCGTAAAATATCCCTCCTATCCCTCTATGCTCTTTTCTGTGGGGCAAGAAAAAATATTCATCACAATTCTTCTTAAATAATTGAAAGTATTCTTTGCCAAGTTGGTCGCAGGCATCTTTGGCTGATTTATGCCAATCTTTACAGTCATCCTCATCTAGAACATAAGGCGTTAAATCAAACCCACCCCCAAACCATTCTTCAAACACTTCATTATTTTTATAGGTACAAAAATATCTAATGTTTAGATGGGATGTTGGTATGTTTGGGTTTTTTGGGTGAAAAACAACTGATACTCCAGTAGCAAAATAGGGAAGCCCAGATGACTTGTTTGTGCTGCCCACTGATGAGTTTGGAAGGCTCTCTCCATTTATATTAGAAAAGTTTATGCCTGCTTTATCAAAAAATTCTCCATCATCTATGATTACAGAATGGCCTGTCCCTAGTCCGGGCTTTTCCCAAACATCATCAATAATGTTTTCTTCTCTTTCGTGTTTTTTGAATTCTGAGAGAATTTTTTTATGTATGCTTTTAAAAGCATCAGCAATTTGTTCTTGTCTATCTAATATATTCATTTGTTTCTAGGTCTAGTATTTGTGAGGGTTTGTTCTTTCCGCCCAACGCTAAATCTAAAGCGCCATAGATTTTATCATCAAAGGCAGCCTTTATCTCCTTAATGTTTTTACAGACCTCTTCTCCTGAAATATTGGCAGAAGTAGAGATCAAAGGTTTTTTTATTAGTTTTAAAAAGCTCAATAAATGGCCAGGCTCTGGTATTCTAGCTGCTATCTTTCCCTTGGAAGTTGGCACTACCATCGTGGTGAATGTGTGTGCATGATTTTCAATTAACTCCATATATTCAGGCGCAATACTGAAGCTTTGTGATAGGTTTTCTGAGGAACAAAATAACAAGATGTACTTTTTGTCTGTTGGTCTTGCTTTTATTCTGCCTAGATCTTCAATTATATTTGGTGTATTTAGACCGCCTAAACCCCAGACACCTTCGGTGGGGTATGCAATTATTTTTTTATTAAGCACCCACTGAGCAGCAACTTCTGTTTTGTTTGTGGTTTTCAATCTCTATCAAGATTTTGGTCTTTCTTAATGGTCTTTTCTCTGAGCTCTTTTTTGAAATCAATCATCTTTTCAGCCATTGAGCTATCTGCAACACCTAACATTTGGGCTGCAAAGATGCCTGCATTTGTTGCGCCTGCAGTACCAGCTGCAAAAGTAGCGACTGGAACTCCGGCTGGCATTTGTAATGTGGATAAAATAGCATCCAAGCCGTTTAAGCTGTGCTCAGTTGGAACTCCAAGCACTGGACTAGAAGAATGTGCTGCAACTGCACCAGCCAGGTGTGCCGCCATGCCTGCAATAGCTATGTAAGCTTTACAACCTCTCTCTTTTGAGGTCTTAAGATAATCTACTAACACATCTGGAGAACGGTGAGCTGAAATAACTTTTAACTCACAAGCTATGTCAAAACTTCTTAAAGACTTGATAGCTGCCTTGCCGAGATCCACGTCTGAATCGGAACCGAGAATTACAGAAACTTGTATATTGTCCATATATATAAAACTATAATAATTAATCTATGAATAGATTAGATATTTTAACATTTCCTGACCCAAGGTTAAGAAAAAAAGCAGTAGCAGTCACTAATTTTGATAGTGCCTTAGAAAAAAAGGCAAAAGATATGTTATTTACGATGTATGAAGACAAAGGCATTGGTTTGGCTGCAACACAAGTTGATATTCATGAAAGGCTAATAGTTATAGATCTCTCAGAAGATAGGTCTGAACCAATCTTTATTGTAAACCCAAGCTATGAAGTTCTTGATGATACTCAGGTGATATCAAAAGAAGGGTGTTTGTCTATTCCAACATTTCAACAAGAGGTTCCTAGAGCTAAAGAAATTGAGCTTAGTTACAAAAATCTTAATGGTGAAGATGAGAAGCTTGTAGCTGATGGCCTTATGAGCTACTGCATTCAACACGAAGTAGATCATCTTGATGGAAAGTTATTGGTCGATTATGCATCGTCATTAAAAAGAGGACGCATAAAAGAAAAGCTAATGAAGCTAAAGGATGGTAAAAACAAAAATTAGAATTGGTTTTGCTGGCACCCCAAAAATTGCCTTTGATCATTTAACTAAACTTCTGTTATCAGATAAGTTTTCTGTTGAGTTTATACTTACACAACCAAACAAAACTGCGGGCAGAGGAATGTCAAAAACTACATCTTTGTTCACAGAGTTGGCTAAAACAATCCCTGTTTTTCAGTTTAATGACCTAAAGTCTCAAGAAGCGCGAGAAAAAATAGCCTCCCATAAGGTGGATCTTCTTGTAGTGGTTGCATATGGCAAATTAATTCCAAAATGGCTTTTAGAGTTTCCTCTTTATGGTTGTTTAAATGTTCATTTTTCTTTGCTGCCCAAGCATAGGGGCGCTGCTCCAATGCAAAGAGCAATTCAAAGCGGAGAAAAAATTTCAGGCGTTAGTTTTATGAAGCTTGAGGAAGGGTTGGATGAAGGGCCAGTTTATAAAACAATTGAAACTGTTATAGAAGGAAAAGATTATTACGAAGTAGAAGAGCTTTTGCTGCAAGAGTCATTAGAAGAAGTCTCTAATGTTGTGTGTGAGGTTTGTGAAGGAGCAAAGCCAGAAAATCAAAACCATTCTGAAGCAACATATGCAGAAAAAATAGAGAAATTAGAGGGAAAAATTGATTGGAATGAAAGTTGTGAAGGTATAAAAAATAAATTTTTAGCTTTTGTAGGCTGGCCTCAAACTTTTTTTGTGCTGGAAGGGCAAGAGGTAAAGGTTATTAGTCTTTCAGTCCACTCTCCAGAAAGAGGCACAGCAGGCAAGGTGCATTCTTTTGATAAAAATTCTTTAAATGTGTTTTGCTCGGATGGGGTAATTTCAATTAAAAGTGTTCAGTTTCCTGGTAAAAAAGTTATAGGCTCTTTGGATTTCTTTAACTCAAAAAGAGATATAATTTCTAAAGGAGATTTATTGATTTGAAAATAATCATATTAGGGGGTGGTTCCATTGGTGGAAGTGTTGCTAAAGAACTTTCCTCAGAAGAAAATGATGTTGTTGTTATAGACAATAACGATGAAAACCTAGAACCAATAAAGGGTATTGAGGGCATTCAAGCTATACATGGAAATGGCTCTTCACCAAAAACTTTAGCCAAAGCAGGTTTGGATGAAGAGAGCTTGTTGCTTTGTCTAACTGACTCAGAAGAAATAAATTTACTTGCGTCGTTAATAGGAAAACAAAAATTTAATGCTGGCAGAATAGTTTGCCGGCTTAAAGGTTCAGAATATACAAAAATTGCTAGAGAAATAACGCCTTTTGTAGATTTTTTTATCAACCCGGAAGACCTTATAACTGATGAAATAAAAAGCCTCCTTCACCATCCAGGGGCCCTTGAAATACTAGATTTCGCTGAAGGTAAAATTAAATTAGTAAGCGTATATGCTAAACCATCTGGTATTTTAGTTGGAAGACAAATTAAAGAGCTAAAGGATGACCTGCCAGAATATGAGACACGAATTCCAGCAATATATAGGGGAGATGAATTAATAATTCCAACCGGAACAACTACCATTAACGAAGGTGATGAGGTCTATTTTATTGCTGATGAAAAACATATTGAAGATGTCACAAAAGAACTTCAACAGCTCGAAAGCCAGTATAAAAATATTTTTGTTGCTGGAGCAGGAAATATAGGCAAGTCGCTTGTTAAGAAGATTAATGATGATTTTAATACAAAGCTTATAGATAAAAGCAAGGATAAATGTGAGTTGGCATCTGAAGAGCTAGACGATGTGCTTATATTAAATTCAGATGCAGCTGATAAAGAATTTTTATCCTCTGAGGGTATTTCTGAATGTGATGTTTTTGTCGCTGTAACTCAAGACGATGAATCAAACGTATTGTGCTCTTTAATGTCAAAAAAGCTTGGCTCCAAAAAGAGCATTACAATTATTAACAAAGAGGCTTATTTTGATCTGGTCGGAAAAAATGAACTAGATATAATTATTTCGCCTGTCCAGATTACTGTTTCTCATATTTTAAAATTTATCAGAAAAGGTTCTGTTTCCAATGTACACAAAGTTAAAAAAGGCATGGCTGAGGCTATTGAGATAGGTGTAGATGCTTCATCTGAAAAACTTAAAGACAAGCTTATTTCTGAGCTAGATTTAGATGAAAATATTAGTATACCAGCTATTAAAAGGGGCGAAGAGGTGTTAATGGCTCATGGAAACACACAAATACACGAAGATGACCACTTAATCGTTTTTTATAAAAATAAGGATGTAATTGATTCCTTCTACGAAAAATTTAGATGACAACCACACTTAAGCTATTAAGATTCTTGGGACCAACCTTATTGTTTTTTGGAAGTTTTGTAGTTCTTCCTCCTCTTTTAATGAGTTATTTCAATAATATTTTAGACAACAATATGCTTTGGATTTATTTTTCTTGTATAGCGTATTCTCTGATAATTTTATTAACTCTCAGAAGAAAGAAGTTTTCTTATACGCCTAGAGATGGTTTCATAATCACTTTTTTAACATGGGTTTTTATTTCTGTTTTAGCTTCGTTGCCTTTTTTAAATAACAACCTGACGTTTTATGATGCGCTGTTTGAGGCTGTTTCTGGCCTGACTACAACTGGCTCAACTGTAATAAAGGATCTTTCTTTATTGCCAGACCATGTTTTGCTTTATAGACAGCTACTTCAGTGGTCTGGTGGGGTTGGTTTGGTTATAGTTGTGCTTGCAATTATTCCTGCTGTTTCTGGAGGAATGAAAGTTCTTCAAGCAGAAACATCTGGTTTTGCAGACAAAAGCTTTTCGCCAAGATTAAGAGAAACAGCCAGGTCTTTATTAAAGTTTTATATTCTAATTACATTAGTGTGTGCCTTTTCTTACTGGATTGCGGGCATGACATGGTTTGAAGCCTTTAGCCATTCTTTTAGTACAGTCTCAATTGGTGGTTTTTCAATATATAACGAAAATTTTGGTTATTTTAATAGCCAAGCAGTGGAGCTTGTTGCTGTGGTGTTTATGTTAATTTCAGCAACTAACTTTGGTTTACATTTTTTATCAATCACAAAAAGAAGTTTCAGATACTACCTTACAAATGATGAATTTAAATTCTTCTTGCTAATAATCTTGATTACAGTGGTGGTCTCTTTCATCACTCTCTATTTAAAAGAAGGCTTCACCATAGAAGATGCATTAAGATATGGGGTGTTCCAAACAATCTCTATTGTTACAACCACAGGTTTTACTCTAGAGCCTTTGACAGCCATGGGAAATGCAGTTGGCTTTTTAATATTTGTTGTTGCTTTTATTGGTGCTTGTTCAGGCTCTGTGGGTGGCGGTATGAAGGTGTGGCGGGTGCTGCTTATGTTAAAAGTTGGCTTTTCCAACATGACTAAGATTATGCATCCAAATGCAGTTAATAGTGTAAAGCTTAATGGTGAAAAAATAGTTTCTTCTCAGATAGAAGCAGTATTCTCATTTATAGCAATATACATAACTTTTTTCTTATTTTTCTTGTTTGTTCTTGTGTTTCAAGATGTTGATTTTTATTCAGCCTTTTCAGGAACTGCGGCGGCAATCAATAATTTGGGCCCTGGTTTAGGCGAATTAGCAGAAAACTATTCTGGTTTAAGTGATGTTGGGAAACTCTCTCTGACAATGGCGATGATAGTTGGAAGGCTCGAGTTATTTGGTGTTTTAATATTGATGGTTCCTTCTTTTTGGAAAAATTAATATATATTAAAATTGTCCGGTCTTAATTTTCTAAACTTCTTGTACTCCCAGCCGTAAATTTCAGGAGCAGAATTAATGGCTTCTTCAAAATATTGGTTCATTTGTTTTGTTGTTATGGGGTTGTCTATTTTTTTGGATATAAATTGATATTTATTTTTTTTGCCCTTGGTTAAATATACAAAATAGAGATCATGGGTTTGTTTGTTTGAAAGTTTTTCAATTAAATCTATGCAATAGCATTCTTTATTGAAAAAATTCTCGTAAACGCCTTTGTCATGCGGGACAAGATCAGAGGCTATTAATAAGTTTTCATTTGCTAAAAAGCTTTTATAAAGCTCTTTTACGCCTTTTGAGGTGGCTGGCAACATTTTTGCTCCCCCTCTTTCCCTTATTGTTTTAAGCTTATTTTCCAGTTTTTCATTTTTTGCAGGTGTATATAAAATATTAATTTGGGAAAGTAGTTCTGACATGATAAATACCAACATATCTACACAACCCATATGAAGCGTAAAGAATAATTTTGGTTTGGCGTTATCAAGGCTTTTATTTTCTACATAATCTGGGTCTAAGAGTTTTTTGTAATTGTTTTGTTTGCCCCAAATATATGGAAACATAAATGACATTTCTACAGTTTCGCCAAAACTTTTGTGAATAAGTTCTGGCTTATTACCAAAACAGTATTTTATGTTCCTTTTTGTTATATCAAGCTGTTTGGAACCAAACATCGTTAATGTTTTTGTTAGAAAAAAGGAAATAGTTCTCAATACCATTAGAGGTGTGTGTGAAATTAATCCAAAAAGTATGCTTATCATATGTAAAGTAATAAAATAGCCTAATTAACATACTATAGGAAAAAATTTGTCAGCAAAAAATATTGATGAGCTTATAGCCCTTTGCAAAAGAAGGGGCTTCATATTTCAGTCGAGCGAAATATATGGAGGCACCCAGGGTTTATATGACTATGGGCCTTTAGGCGTTGAATTAAAAAATAATATTAAAAACTCATGGTGGAAATCCACTGTTTATGAGCGAGATGACGTTGAAGGTCTTGATGCAGCAATTCTCACAAAACAGTCTGTTTTAAAGCATTCAGGCCATGAAGATACTTTTTCTGATCCTTTGGTAGACTGCAAATCATGTGGGGAAAGATTTAGAGCAGACCAAGTTCCTGACTATTGTAAAAAGGAGGACCTTACAGAGCCTCGCCAATTTAATTTAATGTTTAAAACAAATGTTGGGCCTGTTGATGATGGTTCTAACTTTGCGTACTTGCGTCCTGAAACTGCTCAACAAATATTTACTAATTTTAAAAATGTTGTGGACTCGACCGCAAGAAATATACCTTTTGGTATAGCTCAAATAGGCAAAGCTTTTAGAAATGAGATAACTTTAAAAAGCTTTATCTTTAGAGTTAGAGAATTTGAACAAATGGAGCTTGAGTTCTTTGTTGTGCCTGGAACAGATGAAGATTGGCACAAAGAATGGGTCGAATCTAGGCTTGTGTGGTGGGAAAATCAAGGCGTTTCTAGAGAGAGTCTTGAGTTGTATGATGTGCCCAGTGATGAATTGGCACATTATTCAAAGGCAACTGTTGATATTATGTATAAATTTCCTCACGGTGTTGAAGAGCTTGAAGGAATAGCAAACAGGACTGACTTTGATCTAGGTTCTCACTCAAAAGATCAAAAAGAACTTAATATCCAATCTTCTGTCACAGAAAACAAAGAATCTAATGCAAAACTTGCACTAAAAGATCTTGATAATAACTGGGTTGTCCCTTTTGTTATAGAGCCTTCAGCTGGTGTAGATAGAGCGGTTCTAGCAATACTTAATGAAGCTTATAACGTTGAAAAGATTGAAGATAAAGAAAGAGTTGTTCTTAAATTAAAGCCCCACCTGTCGCCAATAAAGGCAGCTGTGATTCCTTTAAAGAAAAATGATGAAAATATTGTTTCGAAGGCAAAGAATATTAAAAACAAACTTCAATCTCTAGGTATGGGAAGAGTGTTGTTTGAAAATAGCGGTAATATTGGCAAAAATTATAGACGTCATGATGAAATCGGTACTCCAATATGCATCACAATTGATTTTGACACTTTAGAAGACGGCACAGTCACAATAAGAGACAGAGACACCATGAACCAAGAGCGTGTAAAAGAGTCTGAATTAGAAGAAATTTTTAAAAAGCTGTTTTAGATATCAACGTTTTCAGCTCTTAGAGCATTCTCATCAATAAACTGTCTTCTTGGTTGAACTTGATCACCCATTAAGGTCTCAAAAATATCATCAACCATTTCTCTAGCATCGTCTAATGTGATTTGTACCAATCTTCTATTGGCTGGATCAAATGTTGTCTCCCATAGTTGCTCAGGATTCATCTCTCCTAAACCTTTGTACCTTTGAATTTCAGGGGCTCTTGCGCCTTCTGAGCTTTCCTTTCTGAGCATCTTTAAGATCTCATCTTTTTCTTCTTCATCTTTTGCATAATGTGTTTTGCTTCCTTTCCCAATCTTATATAAAGGAGGTAAGGCTAAATATATGTGGCCCTTTTCTAACAAATCATACATCTGGTTATAGAAGAAAGTGAGTAAAAGCGTTCTGATGTGAGAGCCATCCACATCAGCATCTGTCATGATGATTACTCTATGGTATCTAAGCTTTTCTACATCAAACTCATCTATTCCAATCCCTGTTCCTAAAGCTGTAATCAGTGTGCCAATCTCATTTGAAGATAAAACTTTATCTAATCTGGCTTTTTGGACATTAATAATCTTACCTTTTAAAGGCAGTATGGCTTGAAAGCTCCTGTCTCGTCCTTGTTTTGCTGAACCGCCTGCAGAGTCTCCCTCCACTAAAAATATTTCAGACTGTGCTGGGTCTTTTTCTTGGCAATCAGCCAGCTTACCAGGCAATCCTCCAATATCTAGCAACCCTTTTCTTCTTGTCATTTCTTTAGCTTTTCTAGCAGCCTCTCTTGCGTAAGCTGCCTCCAGAACCTTTCCTAATATTTCTTTAGCTTGAGGTTTGTTTGCTAACAGAAAATCCATAAAGTAGTCATTTAATAAGCCCTCAACAGCAGGCCTTGCTTCTGATGAGACAAGCTTGTCTTTAGTTTGTGATGAGAATTTTGGGTCTGGCATTTTCAAAGAGATAATAGCAACCATGCCCTCTCTTACGTCCTCACCTGTAATCTCAACCTCTTTTTTTCTCATAAGGTCTTCTTTTTTGATGAAGTTTTTAATAACCCTGGTAAGCCCGCCTCTAAAGCCGGCAAGATGGGTGCCTCCATCTGCTTGGGGTATGTTGTTGGTGAAGCATTGTACGTTTTCTCTGTATGTTGTGGTCCACTGAACAGCCACCTCTACACCAATGCCCTTCATGTTTGCTTGAGCATAAAATGGAGTTCCAACTGTTTCCTTTTTACCTGTCAGGTATTTAACAAACTCACTTAAACCGCCATCTGATTTAAAGTTGTGTGATTTCCCTGTTCTTTCATCTAGCACGCTTATACCTATGCCTTGATTTAAATATGAAAGCTCTCTTATTCTTTTAATAAGAATCTCCACATCGAACGTGGTGTGAGAGAATATTTCTTTTGAAGGTATGAATGTGACTTTCGTCCCTGTTTTATCGCTCTTTCCAACGATTTCTAATTCTGTTTTTGGGAAACCATCGCTGTACTCTTGGCGGTACATTGATCCCTGTCTCTCAATTTCTAAAACAAGTTTGCTGCTTAATGCATTTACAACAGAAACACCAACCCCGTGAAGCCCGCCAGAGACCTTGTAGCTGTTTTCATCAAACTTTCCGCCAGCATGCAGCACGGTCATAATAACCTCTGCTGCAGAGGCGCCCTCTTCATGCTTATCAACTGGTATCCCTCTGCCGTTGTCAGAAACTGCTACAGAGCCGTCTTTTCCGATCACTACATCGATTTGGTTACAAAAACCTGCTAAACCTTCATCTATAGAGTTATCAAGAACCTCAAACACCATATGATGTAAACCAGTACCATCGTCAGTATCTCCAATGTACATACCTGGTCTTTTTTTAACTGCTTCGAGGCCTTTTAAAACCTTAATACTATCTGAATCATAGTCGCTTGACATAAGATGTGTCTCCTTTGTGTTCTACGTGGAACAAAAATACATCTTTTTGGGTGGAAAAGTGAGCTTTTTCAATAGATGTCATAATTGTCTGAACGCTGTTATCTATAAGATATTTTAACATTAAATTAGCATTTTCTTTATCTAATTCTGAAGAAATATCGTCCATTAATAGAATAGGGTCCAAATCAGTGTGTGTTTTAATAATTTCGCGCTGAATTAGGTGCAATATAATTGAAATTATTTTTTGCTGTCCTCTTGAAAGAGTTTCTTCAGCTGCCTTATTGTTTAACAAAATGTCGAAAGATCTTTTGTGTGGCCCCGCTGTTGTTCTCTTAAGCAAGGTGTCTTTTTCTAAATTTTCGCACAAAACATCAGAAAATTTAGAATTTTCAGAAAAACCAGGCGTATATTTGACAAAGAGATTGCTAAGCCAAGGGTTTTTGTGAGAAAAAAGTTGAACTACCTCGCTATTTCTTAACTGTTCATTAATGTTGTTGCATATTTGAGTGTTTAATTTAGTTATTTGTGGCTCTATCTGAATAAGCTGCTCATCCCAGTACTTAAGTTGATTAAAGTCTTTGTTTTTCAGGCATCCAGACCTTTGGGTAATGATTTTTTTCAACTCATTGATCTTTTTTGACTCTTGATGTTCTACGTAGAACAGTGTTTTATTTAAAAAACTTCTTTTTTGCTCAGGATTGGAGCTTGTAAAGAAAAATTCCTTATTCTCTACTAGACAAGTTGGGAATTTTTTTACCAAACTGGTGTAATTCTCTTTTTTTTGGCCTTTATTTTGTGTAATTATTGCGGTGTTGTTTGTTTTTTTGGTTACTTTTATTGTTTTTCCATCAAAAAAAACTATCAATGCTTGTAGTTGGTCTGTATTTTGTCTAATTAGGTTGTTTGTTTCGCTTGTTCTAAAAGACTTACCAGATAAAGCGTAATTTATACTCTCTATTATTGAGCTCTTCCCAGATCCATTATTTCCATATATAAGGTTAATTCCTTTGTTAATGGGAAGCTCAAGGAAGTCATAGCTTCTAAAGTTTTCTAGTTTTATTTCTTTTATTAGCACTATTTAGAGCAATAATGGCATTAATACGAGCACCTGATTGTTGTCGCTACTTTGAACTAGGGCGCTTTTATCGCTTCCGAAGCTTACAAGCGAAATTTCTTCATCCTCTATAGTGCTTAGTACTTCTCTTAAGTAGTTAACATTAAAAGCTATATCAAAAGGGCTGTTGTCGCCAGAGACGTCTAATTTTTCTTCGGCTGACTCTTGGTCTGGGTTGTGCGCTGAAACGTCTAATACGCCGCTTTCTGATTTCAGTTTTACCCCTTTAAACTTCTCACTAGTCAAAACAGATACACGTGACAAAGAGTCAAGCATGTTCTTTCTATTAAATGTTATTTTTGTGCCATCTCCTTGTGGAACCACTTGGTTATAGTTAGGGTAGTTGCCATCTATCAGTTTTGATTTAAATGTAAATTTTTTAGACATAAATACTATGTTGTTAGCATTTATATAAAATTCAATCTCTTCATTTTGTTTGGGTAAAATCTTCATTAACTCTACAACAGTTTTTCTTGGTATTATTCCTGAAAAATCACCACTACTGTCTAGGTTAGATTTATATATAGCAAGCCTATGGGCGTCTGTAGCTACCATATTTAGTGAGTTTTCGGCTTTTTCGAAGTAACAACCATTCAAATAGTGCCTCCAGTCTTGGTTGGCCATTGCAAAAGAAGTTTTATGAAAAAGTTCTAATAATTTTTCTGTAGAGATTGTGTGAATGGTGTCGCTCTTGACTACATCAAAGTCAGGAAAGTCTGAGCCAGGAATTGTGGCTAAATTGTACCGTCCCGATGAAGACTTAACTGTTAGTTTTGAGCTCTCCTCGTTTAGCTCGAAAGAAACCTCACCTTCTGGCAGCTCCCTTATTATGTCTGCTGCTTTTTTAGCAGGGATGGTTGTTTCTCCTGGTGAAATTATGTTTGCTCCTTGGGTGTTGATTTCAAGCTCCACCTCAAGGTCTGTGCTCAACATTTTAATACCCTCACCCTCACACCTAATCAAAATGTTGCTAAGGATGGGTAGTGTTTGTTTTTTGTCTGCCACTGCGGCCAAGGACTGAAACTCATTAATAATGTCAGATTTTTCTACAGTAAATTTCATATTATGCGGATAAACTTCTTCTTAGTTTTTTATAATCTTCCTCAATTTCGAGGTTGTCTTTTTTAAGTTCTTTTGTTTTTTCACAAGCATGTATTACTGTTGTATGGTCTCTGCCGCCAAAAGCTTCTCCAATTTCTGGAAGGCTGTGGTTTGTAAGCTCTTTAGCCAGAGCCATCGCTACCTGTCTGGGCCTCGCAATAGACCTGTTTCTTCTTTTTGACAAAAGGTCGCTTAGCTTAATGTTGTAATAGTCTGCGACCACTCTTTGAATGTTCCCAATGGTTACCATTTTTGCTTGGATAGCCAAAACATCTCTAAGAGATTCTTTAATAAGATTTATATCAATGTCTGTTTTTGCAAACTTTGCATTAGCTGCAACCCTCTTTAGGGCGCCCTCTAGTTCTCTTACATTTGATTTAACTTGTTGGGCTATAAAAAATGCGCAGTCCTGTGGAAGCTCAAGACTCATCTCTTCAGCTTTTTTTAATAAGATGGCTGTTCGTGTTTCAAGGGCTGGCGGATCTATAACTACCGACAAACCCCAACCAAACCTTGATTTAAGCCTGTCCTCTAGGCCCTCAATTTCTTTTGGGTATCTGTCACAAGAAAAAATCATCATGTTGCCGCTTTCTATGAGGCTGTTAAACGTGTGAAAGAGCTCGTCTTGTGACTGCTCTTTGCCAGCAAAGAACTGTATATCATCTATTAAAAGCGCATTTAAACCCCTATAGAACTTTTTAAACTCATTGATAGCTCCAAGCTGTAAAGCCTTAACCATGTCGCTAACAAACCTTTCTGAGTGCACATAACAAATTTTTGCATTTGGTCTTTCTTCCAAAAGTTTGTTTCCTATTGCGTGCATTAGGTGTGTTTTTCCAAGACCAACACCACCATACACAAACAACGGATTGTATTCGGTTTGTGAGGCGTGTTCAGCTACCTGCTGTGCTGCGGCCAAAGCAATTTGGTTGGACTTTCCTGTGACAAAAGTATCAAAGGTGTAGTTTTTGTTTAGCCCTGTGGTTTGTGGTTGTGTTTGGGTCGAGCTTTTAACAGAAACATTTAAGATAAATTTATTTCTGCCTATGTTGTTTTCTAAAAATGCTGTGATTTGAGGCAAATACTTTTCTTTAAAAAAATCTCCAACAAAGTTGTTTGGGGCGTAAATGTTAAAGTTATTCTCCTTAAGGTCAAACTGAAGCGGCTTGATCCAGGAGTTAAATTCTGTAGTATTAATTTCTTTCTCCAAGTCTTTAACACACTTGTTGAAAATATTTATTGTTGAAACCTTGTTAGACATGACGATAAGTTTATAATACTTAAGCTTTTTAAAACATGTAATAAATACATTGTTTTTTTGTTAAAAAACTGTGGATAAATATGAAAAGAACATTAAAAGTCACAAACATTAAAAGAAAAAGAACTCACGGGTTTAGGGAAAGAATGTCTTCAAAGGCAGGAAGGTCGGTGCTTTCAAACAGAAGGTCCAAAGGCAGAAAATCCCTTGCTGTATAAGCTTAATGCCAAAATCTTTTTCTCTGCCCAAAGAATCTAGAATAAAAAAAATATCCAAAGAAATGTTTGGTTGGCTTTCTTGTGAGGTTTTTGAGGGTGTCAGGGTTTTTTATAATCACAACAATCACAACAAAAATTCTGTTCTGGTGATGATTCCAAAAAAAGCCGTTCGAGACGCCTCAAAAAGAAACTCTCTTAGAAGAAAAACAAAAGAAGTGTTTAGATTGGGTGTAAATAGAGATAAGTCGGTGGATTATTTGGTAAAATTTAACAGGTTCACAGTCGGGTTTGAGGAGAGCCTTAAGAAATTTTTTAAAGATGTTTAATCCACGAGGTGTTTTTGCAAGCATATCTTTGTTGTTGGTTTTGGGGCTAATTTTTGAGTGGAACTCAAACAGTAAAAGCGCAAAGCTTCAAGAGTCGGTTGCTGTCCAAAACTCAACAAACCTTAACAACTACGAGAAAATTACTAACGGAACACTAGAGGTCTTTATTGATCTGAAAGACGGTTCAGTTAAAGAGGCATATTTGTTTGAAAAACAAGAAAGAGACGGCCTATATAAAACTCGCCTATTGTCTGATGATGGGCTGTTGAAGTTTTACTTCAAAACCTCTGTGTCTGGGTTTAAAAATGAATCTAGTTTTGTGGTTTCCCAGAGGCAGGCGGATAAAATCTCAATTTCCTCAACAGACCCCAATGGCAATCTTTTAGAAAAAACTTTTTATTTTGACGGAGCAAATATTTTAAAAATTGATGATAGTCTGGAGCTTGTTTCAAGCTCTTTTGGCAATATCTCTGCTTACAAAACTTTTTATAGAAACAAAAACAAATCAATTGACTATGGCGTGTCGTTTTCAAGAGACCACCTTGCATACAGCACCTCTGATGATGTTTTTAACGATGAGCAAATTACCTCAATAAGAAACAGGGAAGACTACCTGGGGAACTGGATTGGTTATTCACAAAAACATTTTGTTGTTGCTGTGTTTGACGAAAGCACGCTGCAGAAAATTTCTCTTTATCCGTCTGATGAAAATGGGGTTTACCGTTTTGGTTTCACGGAAGAAGCAGAGCCCACCAGAAATGGTTTTAGCTCAAGCACCAGTGTTTTTCTTGGGCCCAAGCAAAAGACAATTTTAGAGTCGGTTGCTCCTCATTTTAAATACAACCTTGATTTAGGTTTTGTTTATGGAATAGGGGAGTTTTTGATTGTTGTTTTAAATTTCTTTTATGGGCTTGTGGGCAATTGGGGTTTTGCAATTGTTTTGCTTACGTTGTTGTTTAAGTTGTTGTTGTCGCCTCTTCAGATAATGCAAATAAACTCGATGGTAAAGATGAGAAGGCTTCAGCCCAAAATCCAAGAAATTCAAAACATGCATAAGAACGACCAGCAAAAGCTTGGCATGGAGATGATGCAGCTTTACAAAAAAGAAAAATTTAATCCTCTAGCTGGGTGCTTTCCCATGATCCCTCAAATACCTATATTTTTGGCTATGTTTTGGGTCACCAGGGAAGCGTTCGAGTTTAGGGGCGAGTCCTTTCTATGGATCCCTGATTTGGCTGAATCTGATCCTTTTATGATTGCTCCTGTTTTGATGGGCGCAATGATGTATTTGTCTCAGCTTATGATGCCTAAACCGCCGCAGACCGAGGGGATGCAGGCTCAAATATCAAGACAAATGATGATCGTTTTTCCACCAATGCTTACTCTTATCTTTTTGTTTATGCCTGCTGGTGTTGTAATTTATTCTGTTATAAACATGGCTCTTTCAATAATTCCACAGGCCATTATTTTAAGGCGAGTTGATGGTGGCGGAGGCTAGCCACTCAGAGCCGATCTATGCGCTAGGCTCTCCTTTAGGAAAATCTGCTTTAGCGGTAATAAGAGTTTCTGGTCGTGCTCTTCCTCCTGAAATATACTCAAGCCTTTCGGTGTCAAAAAAAGAAAAGGGGTTCTTTGTTCGCAGCCTCTCTTTTTCTGGCGTTAGCGAAACCTGTCTAATTCTTAATTTTCCTTCGCCGCTTTCTTATACGGGTGAAAATATGCTTGAGCTGCACCCTCATGGCAACCCTGTTGTCTTGGGCGAAATTTTCTCTTGGCTTGAATCTCTAGGTGTTCGAGAGGCAGAGCCTGGTGAGTTTAGTCGAAGAGCTTTCTTAAATGACAAGTTAAGTCTCGATGAGGCCGAAGGGATTGCTATGGGCATTGAAGCAGAGTCTAGGGAGCAGCTTCTCGCTCTTGAAGATTTCCGCGGGGGAGCGCTCGGTGAAAAAATTGATAAGATTTTAAAAAAAGTTGAAGA
>Ga0207993_1000355_pt1 | contig 18238 bp, 30 predicted proteins | sample ETN01SmetaG_2_FD_185791 | JGI IMG/M metagenome (GOLD analysis project Ga0207993, IMG submission 185791) | Marine microbial and viral communities from oxygen minimum zone, Eastern Pacific Ocean - ETNP2014F12-01SV265 (SPAdes) (version 2) | ecosystem: Environmental > Aquatic > Marine > Oceanic ...
CGATCACATTTGCACTGGTAATGGTTCCAGCCAAGGTATCTTTTGTTCCAGCAGAGTAAGATGTAACACTACTGAAGTTAGGGTTAGCACCAACTGTTGCTGCACTAGTAGGAACAGCATCGGCTTGGGTGTAGCTTTGGCTAAAGCTGAACGCTGCCCCTGCTGTGTCTTGGGTCGCTGCAATTGTGCCAGGACTATAAACTCCTGAGGTGATGGTACCCGCACTCACCGTTCCAGCTGTCGTGCCATCGGTTGTGTCAATATTCGTTCCGCTAATACTAAACGAAGAACCGATTCTTGAAGCTGTTGATCGTGCTGCATCCACGGTAAGTTGTATGCTGGATGCGTGCTTAGTCACTAGTCCACCAGCATTTGCTGCACTAGCAGTCACCAACAACATAATTACAGGGATTAATTTTTTCATATCATGCAAACTCTGGATCCGTATTTATTTATCAAAGTCTCTTATGTTCACTATAAGCAATTTTAATTGACAAAGGGGGTTGACAAACCTTAACATTTGCTATATAGTATTGTAGTATTTCTTTACAAAAGACACATGACTGTAATCACTGAAGATGGTGGAAGACAGAATATGTTTGCTACGGAACCTCCTATGTCTTACGTGGAAAACTACGAAGGCTACGGTGCTAACGCAGAAAAACTCAATGGTCGTCTAGCTATGATCGGGTTTGTTGCTGGCATGGTTTCTTATGTAACATCAGGAAGCTTCCTGTTCTTCGGAATCTTAGGATTCTGAAAAAGATACACACAATCAACACACTATAGGTACACTCTAATGACTCCAGAAGCAGAAAAGTTTAACGGTTGGGCAGCAATGATCGGATTCGTAGCAGCACTAGGTGCATACGTAACAACTGGTCAAATCATTCCTGGTATTTTCTAAATGAAATACTGGACAGAAGCAGAACAAACTAATGGTCGTCTTGCGATGATGGGTTTGTTCATTGCTGTTATCAACTATGGATTCACTGGTTGGATTATACCAGGAATCTTTTAATTTAATAGGTCTCTATTAATTCTACCCCTAACACAAATCTAAGAAAAAAACAATGACTTCAAATACAGCAACATTCGATGACAAAGCACAAAAGCTTTGGGCAGAGAAATGGAATGGCAGATTAGCAATGCTAGGTCTTATTGCAGCAGCAACATCTGACATCTTCACAGGACATATGTTCTTCGGATTATTCTAAATGGAATTTGCAACAGATTCATTTCCATACTGGAAGGCAATACTATGGTGCTTTTATCCAATGTCAGTTTTGGTATGTCTTGAATTGTTTGCACGGTACACGAATAATGACGACGACGATGATGACAGAGATGGAGGCATGATGATTCCTGCATTTGCACAACCATCATCTTAGTGATATAATTAGAGGGGGAACTACCCCCTCTTTTTTTATGAAAGAATACATAGCTTAAAAAAATGCACGACTTAATCTTTCACATTTACGATAAGAATAATGAGGTAATTAAATCTTGTATTAGCATTGAAGAAATGGAAAAAATGATTGCAGAAAGAAAAATTGATTGGAAGCAATGGGAGATTGAACCTTGTTATAGTGAGTACACAACTGAAGATGCATCATTCTGATATCAAAAAGCATCTAAAATTTCTCAGAGATCTTAAACGAGACTTAAAAAGAAACCCTAGACACAGGGTTCCCAAGCATCCTTTCGCCAAATATGGGTATAAATACCCATCTTCTAGGGTTGACAGATCCAAGAGCTCCTGATAATATAAATAGGTAAACAAATGTTACAGGGCGTTATGCTTTCAAAACATTTCCCATACTCTTGGAGAACGGACTAACACTCCTACCGAGGCTATCCAAGTAAAAGACGCCTCTCATACCTCCGCCTGAGGGTGGCGAAGGAATACTAAACTCAGTGTCCCCTGCACTATTACTTAACCCTTATTAAAATGACAACTATTTCACGTCAGCGTGGCGGACTCCTCTCAGGTTGGGAAGAGTTTTGTGAATGGGTCACAAGCACAGACAACCGCATTTATGTTGGTTGGTTCGGTGTCTTGATGATTCCATGCCTTCTTGCCGCTACAGCTTGTTTCATTGTTGCTTTCATCGCTGCTCCTCCTGTGGACATTGATGGAATCAGAGAACCAGTTGCTGGTTCACTCATGTATGGTAACAACATCATCTCTGGTGCTGTTGTACCTAGTTCAAATGCTATTGGTCTACACTTCTATCCTATCTGGGAAGCAGCTTCTCTAGACGAATGGTTATACAACGGTGGTCCTTACCAACTCGTTGTCTTCCACTTCCTTATCGGTATCACAGCATACTGTGGTCGTCAGTGGGAACTTTCATACCGTTTAGGTATGCGTCCATGGATCTGTGTTGCTTACAGTGCTCCTGTATCTGCAGCAATGGCAGTATTCCTTGTGTATCCTTTCGGTCAGGGATCTTTCTCTGATGGTATGCCTCTAGGTATTTCTGGTACATTCAACTTCATGTTCGTGTTCCAAGCAGAGCACAACATCCTTATGCATCCCTTCCACATGTTGGGAGTAGCAGGTGTGTTCGGTGGTTCTTTATTCAGTGCTATGCACGGTTCTCTAGTTACATCTTCTCTAATCAGAGAGACAACAGAGAATGAGTCACAAAACTACGGTTACAAATTCGGACAAGAAGAAGAGACATACAACATTGTCGCTGCTCACGGATATTTCGGTAGACTTATCTTCCAGTATGCTTCATTCAACAACTCAAGAAGTCTTCACTTCTTCCTTGCAGCATGGCCAGTAGTCTGTATTTGGTTTACTGCAATGGGTGTTTGCACAATGGCATTCAACCTTAACGGTTTCAACTTCAACCAGTCTGTCCTAGACAATGGTGGTAGAGTGATTCCTACATGGGGAGATATCCTTAACCGTGCTAACCTTGGTATGGAAGTAATGCATGAAAGAAATGCACACAACTTCCCTCTTGACCTTGCTGCTGCTGAATCCGTTCCTGTAGCTCTTGTTGCTCCATCGGTCGGTTAAATGAATAACCTACTGCAAAGTCCTTATAGGGATCTAATAGAATTTGGTTTCTTTATTGCAGTGGGTCTCACCGCAGGATCATTAGGTCTAATTTAAGGTTGACACTCAGTCAATAATCTGATAAGATGAGGGGGTAAAACCCCTCATTTTTTATGCTTTATAATTTTTCCCAAGAAGGAAAGACTTTCTTTGCTCCTAATCTAAAATATGTTTTGGCAGAGGTTGAGGTTCTGGATCATGATAATGAGTTTGATCTGTTGAAAGAAGAGATTCTTTCCAGAGAACAAGAAATCATTGATAAGTATGAATTTGAAAGTGATTGGGGAACTCAATTAGGAAAGAACAGTTTAACTTCACGATCAAATAATTATAATCTTCTTGACTTTAATAACACAAAGAACTTAAAGGAAGCTATCAAGAACTTACATGATCTCTACCTAGATATCTTTGGTCAAAAAGTGGGGGATGATAAGTATTATGTACAAGCTTGGGCGAACGTGTTGAGAAAGGATGAACAGATGTCTGCTCATAGACATGCTGGAGATCCTTATTCTTATCTCACTGGCAATTTTTGTTTGGATGTGGATGGTACATCAACCTATTACATTCATCCTCTTACAGATGAGATACATGAATCTGAAAATGTTACTGGTAAGATGACAATCTTTCCTAGTTTCGTAAAACATTATACAGATCCAGTTTCAAAAGGAAACAAAACTCCTAGAATGACATTAGCATTTGACATCGTGACACAAGAATGTTATGATCAGTTCGTTAAACTTTATCCAGACTCCAAACTACAGGAACTATATTAAGAATGGATATTACTATCTACACCACAAAGGGTTGTCCTATGTGTGGTCATGCAAAAGAACTTTGTCGTAGAGCAAACGTTGAATATAAAGAGGTTGAACCTGGAGCTCCAGGTCAGATGGCAAAGTGGGAATTTCAGGAAAAGTTTCCTGGTATACAGGGATTCCCCTACATTATTATCTCTCAAGAAGACAAACCAGACATTCAAATGATAGGTGTTGTCGAGCTCGCTAAATTATTTTTAAAGAAAGGTTTAGTATCTGGTCAGAAAAATGGAAAAACTTAAAATAAATAGAGGCATAGAGCTCATGCTCAGGAGGGCAAAAACAAAGAAGGATCAGACATCCAAAAAAGGTTTGCACATCAATAAGGTGTACACCCTCCTAAAACGCAAAGTCTACTTCAACTTTGAACTCAGGTGGGAAAAGGAAATTTAGTTCGGAATTGAACCATGACAGAAACTTTATTCGTCTACTTCTCAGCAACTGCATCATTTATATTCTTAGCAATTGGAGTGATCGCTGGTTGGACAGTCAATGAAAAAATGCATGAGTACATGTACAACACACAGGAGGAGAATGTACACCCCGAAATGCTAACCCATGATGGTCAGTGGATCAACGAGGAATTACTCTCAGTTCGCTTCTTAGATGAAGACGAATCAGAGCAAGAATAAATACTAATTACGGTACACCAATAGTTATGCAATTATTATTAAATGAAGTGTTGCAAAAGGTCAGCAACGCTAAGACAAAAGCACAAAAGATTAAACTTCTAGAAGAATATAATACTCCAGCACTCAGATCTATTTTGATTGCTAACTTTGATGAGAGTGTAATCTCTATGCTTCCTGAAGGTGAAGTGCCATATAAAAAGAATGATGCACCAGAAGATACAGAGCATACGAAGCTTGCACACGAGTATCGTAAGCTCTATCTCTTCTTTAAAGGTGGAGCAAACGTTTCTCAAACCAGACGTGAAACTTTGTTCATTCAACTTCTAGAAGGACTGCATCATAAAGAAGCAGAAGTTCTGTGTCTAATGAAGGACAAGAAGATCGGCAAACGTTGGAAGATTACTAGACAATGTGTCGAAGAAGCTTTCCCACAAATTCAGTGGGGCAATCGTTCGTGATGGGAAAAGGATGTCAGATTATTCACAAAGAATGTGATCCAACCCTTGCTCAAGACAAATCTCTACCATACAATGCCTTTCTCATAGAGTATCTAGAGGGAGGCATTACTAAATTTGATATTGCTACTGGCAATGGTCAGGTAGATATTTTTGATGACTATTGGGATAAATACAAAAAGGATTTCAGAAATATGACACAGACAGAGGGTAGAATCAACCCAAAACTGTGGCAGAATTCAAAACAAACTCCACCCAAGAAAAAGAAATGAGTGCAGATCAGAAAGGAAACTGGTGTATTTTCTATAGTAAAATAGAAAATAAAAGAGAGTGGCACACCATGAAACTATGCAGGAAAGATGGTGTCCTTGTTTCTGCAAAAACATATGATGAAGTATACAAGTTCAATCGTTTCAAAGAAGCTTTTGACTTTGCAAAGATTTTAATCACTGGGGGTGGATCTGAACCTGTATATGATGCACAAGTAAAACGTGTGTGTAGAACTAGGGGAACAGGATTTTATCTTGCAGGTACATAAATCTGGAAAAAATTTTCCCACCAATTTTTTAGTAAAAAAGTCGAAGTAAAATTGTATCAACCGATACAGTTGACATACCATAAATATTATGGTATGCTAATACTATCGTTCATCCCACTCTTGTAGTGGGACGCAAGTAAGTCGCGGAACGGAGCGTTCATCCCATGTTAGAAGTGCTTCTTTACACTACGCTTTCATGTCAACAAACTAATGATATCATCCTGCGAATGCGGGACAACGATAACATTAATAATGATTTGAGGGCAGAATTAATAGAGGTAATGAAGGAGTCAAATCCTGGTTGTACATGGGACGCAAACGACTGAAGGAACGGGGCTAAAATCCCAACTACTTCAGGAGAAGACACATGAACACACTAGAAAAAGTTCGCAAGCAGATCAACAAAAGAGCTGCTCTTCACAACGCACAGATCCATGCAACCACATATCGTGGTGTCGTATATGATCCTAGCAAAGTTGTAACGAATGAGACTCACGGTACATTTGTATATCGTGGTAAAAAGTATAGCAAGTGAATTACTTGTCACTAGCTTGTTAAGAGAGGTTAACTAACCTCTCTTTTTTTATTGAGTAATTTTACGTAGGCAATAATATTCGTATCAATATTTGCAAACTAAGACATTCCAAAAATAAATAGTGGTAGAATTAGAGAGGATATCATGAACCCTAGATCCCTTTATCATGATACTGATAAGGAGGAAAACTTATGCACAACGTTCTATCTCGCTCTCAGTTAGATGAGTGGCGACACTTTGAAGATACAATTGATTCATTTGATCAGGAGGAACAGAAATTAAATGACTATTACGAGTGTTTAATTGAATCCTCGTTACCTGGCAGACAACGACAACATGAGGGTAAGAAAATATGCAAACAAATTCTTAGTTAAATATGAGAGGGGTTGCAACCCCTCTTTTTTTATGGTATGATATACTCATCTGTAACCTAAATATGGATAGAGAGAAACTAAAGCTCGTCGTCAAGAATCTCAAGTCTCTTGTAAATGTACTGGAGAGTGAGGTTTATTCTGACACTTCTGCATATAAAATATCGAAGGACGACGTAGATAAATCATTCGGATTCAATTACGATGATGGAGATGACGATGGATACCCAGACTGATCAGTATGATGATGAACATATGCATATCAGATCATATGCATTAAAAGTTCTTATGAGTGCTGTTGGTGGTAAAACGCAATCAAACCGTGGCATTTACGAATGTGTAGATGACTGGGTATCAAAAGGCAATGTCAGTGCATCTGGTATTGTTAAGTATTACCTAGCATATTACAAGGATAAATGAGGTTCAAAGACACGATTAAATTAGCAAAGAAAGCAATCAAGGAAGGGAAAAAACGACCTGAATTATACTCAGACAATGAGTTACAATACATGGTACTAGCTCTTGCTCGTGCTAAAAAACAACTAAAGGAAAAACAATTACAACGTAAGAAATTAAAAGGATTTGATAATGAACTCAGTGAAACTCGTAACAGTAACACCCGACGCAGAAAAGACGATGGGGTACGTAGCGAGGGTAAGCAACCCAAACAATCAGGAAAATCCTAAGGTTGCTGGTCTGCTATCCTATTGCATCAAACACAATCATTGGTCTGTCTTTGAGCAGGCACACATGACTGTGGAGATTGAGACCACTCGTGGTATCGCAGCTCAAATTTTGAGGCACCGTAGCTTCACATATCAAGAGTTTTCCCAGAGGTATGCTGACAGTTCTATGTTGGCAGATACTATTCCTTTGCCAGCACTACGTCGTCAAGACACAAAGAACAGGCAGAACTCTATTGATGATGTTGATGAATTTAAACTTCAGAAGTATCAAATGTTGATGCAAGATCACTTTACTAAAGCTATGGATTTGTATCAACAAATGCTTGGTGATGGAATTGCAAAGGAGTGTGCTAGATTTGTGCTTCCTTTAGCAACACCAACTAAAATCTACATGACGGGTTCAGTCCGTTCATGGATCCATTACATTGAACTTCGTTCTGCTAATGGTACACAGAAAGAACACATGGACATCGCATTAGATGTTAAGCGTGTGTTCTCTGAACAATTCCCTATTTGTGCGGAGGCACTTGACTGGAACTAATGGCAACATATCCTGTAATTAATAAACAAACTGGTGAACAAAAGAACGTTGTACTTAGCGTTCATGATTGGGATCAGTGGAAGATTGATAATCCTGATTGGGATAGAGACTGGAGTGATCCCTCTACCTGTCCTGCCTCTGGTGAAGTGGGAGAATGGAGAGACAAGATGGCATCCTCACATCCTGGTTGGAAAGACATCATGAAGAATAAAATTCTTCCCAAAGCACAACATGTAAACAACAAAACTATCACTGAGAAATACAGATACTAAAATGCCAGTAAAGAAGAAGACAACTAAATCACCTGGTCAGGGAATGACTGCTAAACAAAAGAAGCGTCGTAAACCTATTGGTGAAGACTACATGCTTTCCATTGAACCACTCACTGATAATCAAAAAGTATTCTTTGATCAGTGGGATGCTGGTAAGATGATCTATGCCTATGGTGTAGCTGGTACAGGTAAGACATTCATTGCATTGTACAAGGCACTTAAAGATGTACTTGATGAGTACACGCCATATGAAAAGATCTATCTTGTTAGATCTCTAGTTGCTACTAGAGAGATTGGTTTCCTACCTGGTGACCATGAAGATAAGTCTTCTCTCTATCAGATACCATACAAGAACATGGTACAAGCTATGTTTGAGATGCCTGATGATGCATCGTATGAAATGTTGTATGATAATCTTAAGGCACAGGAAACAATTTCATTCTGGTCTACTAGTTTCATTCGTGGAACTACATTAGACAATGCTATTGTTATCATCGATGAGTGTCAGAACTTGAACTTCCATGAACTTGATTCAATCATCACTCGTGTTGGACAAGATAGTAAGATCATCTTCTGTGGTGATGCTGCACAGACTGACTTGCAAAAGATCAGTGAGCGTACAGGCATCATTGACTTCCAACGTATCTTACAGAACATGGAAGAGTTTTCCTTGGTAGAATTTGGTCTTGATGATATCGTTAGGTCTGGTCTTGTCAAGTCTTACCTTATTAATAAAATTAACCTAGGATTATGAAGTTGTTTAATCATATGGGACAGATAGAACCCATTGAAATGGTTGCTGAAATGGTGGAGGGAAAACGTATGTATCTTACACCTGAAGGATATAAGTTTCCATCTGTCACTACTGTGATTGGTAACAACGCTAAGAAGATGGCGGGTATCGCTAGGTGGCGAGCTCGTGTTGGAGAGAAGGCAGCAAACGCTAAGTCTTCTCGTGCTACTGGACGTGGTACAAAGTACCATTCAATCGTAGAAGATTATTTTAATAACAATCTAAACCTGAAAAATTATACTAAGTTTCCACTCCCTGTCTTGATGTTTCAGCAATCTAGGGGTACTTTGGATCGCATAAATAATATACACTTACAGGAAGCTGCGCTCTACTCTAAGCATTTGGAATTGGCAGGGCGTGTAGATTGTATCGCTGAGTTTGATGGAGTGCTGTCAATTATTGATTTCAAGACAGCAGAACAACCTAAGCGTGAAGAATACTTATACGATTACTTCGTTCAGGAAACAGCATACGCATGTATGTTGCAAGAAATTTATGGGATGAGTGTTAAACAGCTCGTCACAATCGTTGCTTGTGAGAACGGTGAAACTCAAGTCAAGGTGCTTCCACCTAAGAAAGAATACTTTATTACATTAATGAGTTACATAGACGAATACCAACAACGATATGGACAAAAAACAATTATTAGAGGATAGATTTATGACATCTGCGAGATTTTCGCAGGAAGTGGAAAAGATTGCTCATGCCAATCAAGATATGAATTACATTGATTCTGTTATTCACTACTGTGATCTTAATGAAATTGAACTAGATAGTGTAAACAAACTAATTAGTAAACCATTGAAAGAAAAGCTGCGTCACGAAGCACAGCAGCTTAACTTCATGAAAAAAACCAGTCGTGCCAAATTAATGCTAGTATGAGTTTCTTCCGTTCAGATATAGTTAAAGGAGACATCCAAGAGATGTTAGAGTTGCAGCAGTTCTGTTTTAGATCTGCTATGAACTTTGTTCTTTTGGATCCAGATAGAAAAAAAGAATACTTTGAAGCCCTTGAAAAACTTATTGGCAAGCAGCAAATTTTTTATGCTCGTGCTAAACTGAGTGATGATCCCGAAGCTAAGTCAGTGGTTGACACCATGAAGCAAGGTATTATAATGTTGGGTGCTACACCAGACACCAGCATTGAGAGCATGTTCCAAGAGCTACTGGATAAAGTCCAGAAGATGAAGGACCAGTTAGAAAGTGGCACAGAGGGTTGACACCCGACTCTATGCCTGTTATTATGTTTGAGTGATAAGGGGTCAACTGGGTTCCAACTACCACGACTTAGAAGCGTGGACATGACGTTGGGTAAAACCGCCACTGAGCATCCCAGAATACAAACCAAATCCAATTAAATCCGAGGTAATCTAATGTCGTTTGCAGATCTAAAGCGTAAATCGCAGAACAATTTTCAGTTCCTACAGAAGGAACTAGAAAAATCATCCAGCAATAAGAATGTTGATGATAGGTTCTGGAAACCAGAGGTTGACGCTTCTGGAAATGGATACGCAGTTATTCGTTTCCTTCCTGCCCCTGATGGCGAGACCGTCCCATGGGCAAAAGTGTACTCCCATGCCTTCCAAGGTGTTGGTGGTTGGTACATTGAAAACTCCCTGACTACACTCAACGAGAAGGATCCTGTTGGTGAAGTCAACCGCCGTCTCTGGAACAGCGGTGCTGATGAAGACAAAGAGACTGCTCGTAAGCAGAAGCGAAAGCTTTCTTACTACAGTAACATCTATGTTGTGAAGGATCCTAAGCACCCTGAGAATGAAGGTAAGGTATTCCTTTACAAGTATGGTAAGAAGATCCATGATAAGATCCTCGCTGCTATGCAACCTGAGTTCCAAGACGAAGAACCAGTGAACATCTTTGATCTTTGGGAAGGTGCTAACTTCAAACTGAAGATTAAGAAAGTAGCAGGATACTGGAACTATGACAGCAGTGAGTTTGATTCTGTTAGTGCTCTTAGTGCAGATGATTCTGAACTGGAAGCGACATGGAAGAAAGAATATTCATTAGAAGCTTTTACTTCTAAGGATCAGTTCAAGTCTTATGAAGATCTTGAGCGTCGTTTGAACATGGTACTTGGCATTGGTCAACGTCCTGTTGTTCCCCCTGTTGATGAGTCCCTTGAGGATTTGAGCGAAGGTCGTGGTTACGATCACACTAGTGATAGTTTCAACGTTCCTACTCCAACACCTTCTCCTGTGAAGCAGGAAGCAGTTGTTGATGATGACGATGCACTTTCATACTTTGCACGTCTAGCGGAGGAATAATGAAAGATCTTAAGATTCCATTTGCAGTGCTATCCTTCTTGCTTGTTCAAGCAGGTGGTGCTGTGTGGTTCGCATCTCAACTTGAGTCAAGAGTAACTGCTCTTGAAACTACATCATTGAAGATTGCACAAGAGAATCGCAAGTTCCTTGTCAACGAAGTTATCCCTTCATTTAAAAGGGATAACTGGTTGGGTAAAGATTGGGAGAACAAACACTTCTAATGAACAAATATTGGAGAGCATTGTTTCATCCAGTAACCCAGATCAATTTAATGCTCGTGGGTTTTTTGATACTAATCCAGATTGTACATACCAGAGCTCATCATTCGTATGAGGTTGATGTACATGGATGGAACCATCAGTTCATAAGATTGAATCCTGATGCCTGTCCTGAATCCGATTATTGAATTCCATAAAACTGGAAAAAAAATTCGGGCAATTTTTTGCCCGAAAAAGTCAACCAGTTTTCTTAAGACGCTGACTAATATAGTTGGTGTCTTTTTTGTATAGATTTTGTTTTCTAAAATCATCTACAAATGATTGCACATAATTTTGTTTGAGAAGATAGATTTCTCTCTTCTTTTCATTCTCTGTTTGATAATACTCAGCTACGGTAATGGGACTTGCAATCTCATTACCGTTTTTTAATGTGATAGTACCATCAATGTTTAACTTATGTGTACCATCATAGAAAGCTTTATCTACATGTAAACCAGCAGCATAGTGTCCAATAGCTTCTTTGATCTCATAGTGATTGATCTGACTGTATGGGTCATCAAATTCTTGTTCTAATACCTTATAGAGTTCATAGTTATTCATTGGCCAGTCATACTGTGCATTGACCATGTTGTTAGTCAATAGGATGACCCAATCATAGAACTGATTACCATAGAAGTTCCTAGCTAAAGTATCTGGACGCTCTCCATCTTTAATTGCATACTTATTAAAGTAAACAGCATTAGAAAAGACATCATCATTGATTTTATATCTGCGAAAGAAATTATTCGCAATTGTAAAATCTGATTTTGAGAAAGGTGACTTGATTGGTTTCTCGTCGTAAGCGAGATTGGGTGTGATTGAGAAATACATTATCGAATAGAACCTGAGATAGCTTCTTCTGCAAAATTGATCTTTGTTTCTTGGAAATTAATTGATAATTCTATAGCAACAGGCTGACCGTCATCTCTGTATGTAGCATATGCTCCATCAGGTGTGTAGTTTACATCTACTTGTGTAACAGCTAGCATCTTATATCTTGGAAGAACCATATGTTCATTTGCTCCACGCATGAAACAAACTCTGCAAAGATTTGGTACACCAATAAATCCAGCCACAATTCCTTTATTGACTGCTTTATCTGGATTATTAAATCCCATTACTTGTCCTGGATTACGAAGTGGTAGAGTACATGCTTTAAATATGCTTATGATTCTATTGATTTCTTGAGATTCATTTACATTTCTTGGAACTAGTTTAAATTTCAACATGAAGTTTCTCATGTCAACACTTTGGAACATCAATTCAGTATTAGGATTCATGATAGCTCCAGATATTGATCCAAAGATATCATCCTTAGTGAGTTGATCCCCACCAGCTGCTTTAACTGTCTTCTGTAAAACTTTAGCAGCTGCTAGACCAAGAGATCTTTCTGCAGCACTAGTTAAAGTACCAAAACCTGAAGTAAATTTGTTAGCTAGTCCTGCTTGACCAGCAGCTCCTAGAATACCTGCACCAACTGTACTGAATGCTTTACCACCCCAATTACCTCTAAAACCAGTAGAAACATCTTCTGGCATATACATTATGATTGATGGATAATCTGGTCCAGCAGGTTTATAATCATTAGCTTGATTATAATCATTTGCTTTGCCAAGGTATTTTGTTAATTTTTCATTATCAAAATTCAATGCCGCTAAGTCGCCTGAGAACCAGCTGTATTTTGCACCCCATCCACCCCATCTTTTATAAGTTTCTACATCTGTTCTATCACCAAATGGAGGATTATATTTTTTAAACTGAAACAATACATAGTCACTATTTTCATTAATAGCCTGACCACTAGGATACTTTAAAAGAGTACGATTTTTGGGAGTTCCAACAGAAGATGCATAATTTTGATCAGGTTTATTAAATACTCCAATTCTACTCGCAGATTCAAATTCAGAAGAATTTATTTGCGTTTTGGCTTCATAATTTGTCTTGGTGGTTTTCACCCAGTCATTGCCATCATGATACCAATACCCTACCTTGGAATTTCCACCAGGACCATTGGCACGAGTAGTTGTATAATCACCTTTCTTACCAGAAGCTGCGGGTGGTTTTTTTGGTGTTCCTCCCATTACTGTGCCATCTCCTTAGATTTTGATGTTCCGTATCCTTTCACCAATCTTTGACCTCGGATTTTATCGTAGAAGTTCTCATTAGTATCTTCCCATACAGTTTCTTTATCTATAGGGAACATCATACCATTGATATTTCTTACAAAGTCCTCAGTTGGTAACAGAATAGCAGTATCCCATTCCGTAGAGGCAAGATCAAGATATAGACCTTCTACATGTGCTGTTAGGTATTTATGGAAACATCTCTTAGGAATGTCAATTCTACCTTGCATTAGTTTCTTTGTAGCAAGGATTCTCTTCTTTGGAGACATATAATGTAGGTTTGCACCCCAGAATTCACCCTTTCCTAAAGTTTTTATAACATATACTAAGGGTATTTGGTCATAATAAGGAAGATATTTCATCTTTGCCTTATATTCAAACAAATACAGGTGACCTTGTACCACATATTTTCTGAGTTCGTTAGCGTCTTGTTCTTCTACAGCACCAACTTTATCACTTCTTTCATTTAAGATATACTTACTAAAGTTCTTTTTGTATGCACTAGCTTCGTTTTTTACAGCAGCACGGTACCATGCTAGTGATTTTTTTTCTCCTCCAGTTTTAGCAGTTATCCTTTCAAATAATGTTTTATATCCTGAGTCCTGTTTTGTTGCATTGCGTTGGACGGACGCGAATCCTGTTGCCATTGTTTCATACTCCTAAATGATCCTCGGTTAATATTAAGAAGCTCATCTGCCTGTCTTCACAATATTCACGAGCAGCAGACCATTTAGTTTGGTTCTTTGCGTATGTTAATGCAGCATTACGATATGAGGCAGTTCGTTTATTCTTTTCATTCGGTGGTTGTGTTTGTTTTTTGGGTTTTACTTCAATAATATACTTTTCAATCTTACCAGACTTTTCACGAACTTTAATCCAAAAGTCTGGATAATATCTTCTTATCTTACCATCAGGAGCCCTGTATGGTATAATAATTTCTTCACTACCCCACTGTAATATACTAGGGTTATTGTCACAGAACACCATGAACTTACGTTCCCATAGCGACCTATAAACAATGTTAGTCGGGTTGCCACGGTACTTCTGAGGGTTTTTAGGTTTAAAATACCCAGAGTACGCCATAAATATAATTAATCCAACATAGGTATTTAGCGTGTCAGCAGGAATCACATCATTCTTGAGTCAAGTCTCCCGTCTGGGTGGATTCTCGTTTAGTAATAATTTCTTAGTGGAAATTAAACCTTCTGGGGGAGCCAGTGAATCACCAGCAGATATGTTTGCTCCAGAGCTTATGGAAATTTTTTGTGATGAAGCACAGCTACCTAATTCAAATACTGCAACTGGGACACAGAATGGATTAATAACTGGTATTGGTTCTGTAGATTATCCACATACAAGAGTGTTTACAGAGTTTGCTCTTACATTCATGTTAGATGCAGAATTGACTATATTGAAAGCACTGAATCAATGGTATTATGATATTATTGGTCAAGAGAATAATATTACAGAAGACGGAGTTCCTTTATCCTCTAATAGAGTGATGAAAGTTGGTTATAAAGATAACTATGTGTGTGATATTCACATTACAAAGACAGAATCTGGAAAAATCTCCTCTACTGAGAGAAAACCAATTACTTATGTCATGGAGAAAGCATGGCCATACCAAATTGATGCTGTGCCATTACAATTTGGATCTTCTCAAATTACAAGGGTAACTGCACAATTTAAATACGAAAGACATTATACTATAAACAGAGATGTTAGAAATATTTCTGGTATTAGTAAAAAGGAGTCTGAGAAGTATTTTGATTATAAAACTCTTCCTCCTCTTACAGAAGCACAGATATTAGATAACTTAAAGAGGCAAGTGGATGTAGTTGGTAATAGAAATCTTGCACAACGAATGGTTAAAGCTTTTCCTATGGAGGAGTGAGGTCAAAATCGACTTTTCAATTCCATAAAACCCGAAAAATTTACTCGGCAAATTTTCCTCTGAAAAAGTCGCTAAATATAAATATGACCTTGGAGTTAATATAATGGCATTGCCACAAGTTGTTTTACCAACTTATGAGTTGGAAATTCCGTCTAATGGGAAAAAATTAAAATATCGTCCTTTTGTAGTAAAAGAAGAAAAGGTACTTTTAATTGCTTTAGAAACACAGGAAGAAAAAGAGATTGAAAAAGCTGTAAAAGAGCTCTTGAAGGGTTGTATTCAATCAAGAGTTAAATTAGAAGATTTAGCAATGTTTGATTTGGAGTATATTTTCCTTCAAATTCGTGCTGTGTCTGTTGGTGAAATTGTAGAAATGCAAGTAACCTGTAGAGATGATGAAAAAACTCAGGTTAAGTATTTTATGAATCTTACTGAAGTTAAGGTCAATAAACCAAAAGGGCACGATCCTAAAATCATGCTAAATGATGAATTGGGTGTTATTATGAAATATCCTGCTTGGAGTGAGTTTATCAGTGGATCTATTATGGGTCAAACTCCATCTACCGATGGTATAGTTGGAATTATTGCTGATTGTATTGACCAGATTTTTGATGGTGAGGATGTATATGATAGCTCTACTACCACTAAAAAGGAATTTATTGAATTTGTAGAAGGATTGACAAATACACAGTTTGAGAAGATTCAATCATTTTTTGAGTCTACTCCTAGATTAGAACATAAATTTACGGTGAAAAATCCGAATACTGGAGTTGATTCTGAATTTACAATTAATGGTTTAACCAATTTTTTCGGATAGCCCTCTTTCACAACACGCTAGAGGGGTACTATAAAACCAACTTTGCTTTGATGCATCATCATAAATACTCTTTGACTGAGATTGAAAATATGATGCCATGGGAGAGACAAGTTTACACTAGTCTTCTAATGCAACATCTAGATAATGTTAAAAAAGCACAAGAAGCAGCTAAACAAAGATAATGGCACACGGATTTCAATCATATCAAGATAACAGAGGGCAATCAGGGATTGAAAAAGCTCTGGAGAATTATCTTGACAAGAAATTTAAGCAATTAAAAGACCATGTAACAGACGAGGCAAAAAAACTCTTTACAAAGAAGAAATCTGAGGATGTAGTAAAGGATGTAGTAAAACAAGAAACACAAAAAGCACTTACTGGAAGTGACCCTTTACTGTTAAAAGGTGGTAATCAAAAACAGTTAGCAGCTTCACCACTACAAAAAATGATTAGTGGAACTGCATTACAAAAATCATTGCCTGCAGGATCAGCAATAGATGCAGATGTTGTTGGTGGTGGATTAGCTACATCAGGTAGATTTAACGGAAAACCATTAAGACCAGAAGGATTTGTTTCTGATAGAATTGTAGATATTGGTGCGACAAATCTTGGTGTTGAAAGGGATCTTGGTGGCGACGATATGTTCGTCAAACGCATAGAACCTGTTGGTGGTGAAGATAGTGGAGAAATAGTACAGGCAATTAATAGACTGACTGGTGTTACCATGGGTCTAGGTGCTGCTATTCAGGCACAAACACAAGTTCAACAACAGATTGCTCAAGGACAGCAACAGCAAGCAGAGAAATTAGGAAGAAAATCATTAGCAGCTGCAGAAGAAGCTTCTCTGGAACAAGGAGGAGACTTCTCTAGCAACGCTGCTTATATGGCTCTTGCATCTCAAGGCATGAGTATGATGGGTGGTGGATCCAGAGGTGCTGGCGGCGGTATGGGTATGGGTCCTGTTATGGGATTAGGTGGTAAAGTTGCTGCAAGGAGAATGATGGCAAGTATTACCAAGAGAGGTGGTGCTAGAGCTGGAAGAAGAATGGGTATTGCTTTAGGTGGTCAGTTAAGCAGAGGTCTTGGGAAAAAATTAGGAAAGAAAATAGGTGGAAGAGCAATTGGTAAACTTGCTGGTGGAGCACTTGCAAAGAGCTTAGGAAAGAAAATTCCACTGGTAGGACTAGGATTGGGTGCTGTTTTTGCTGCTCAAAGAGCAATGCAAGGTGATTTCCTTGGTGCTGGTTTGGAACTAGCTTCTGGTGTAGCATCTACCGTTCCTGGTGCTGGTACTGCTGCTTCGGTTGGTCTTGATGCTGCTTTGATGGCAAAAGATATGACAGCCATGGCAGATGGTGGTATTACTGATGGACCTGTCAATGCGTTAATTGGTGAACAAGGTAGAGAAGGTGTTTTCCCACTAGAAGGTGCTCGTGGTAAGAAAACCTTTATTCAATTTGGTGAAGGTATACTTGACGCACAGAGAAGAAATAAAAGTCAGTTTGCTAAACTACAAGCAGAAGGATTTAAAGAATACTATGATAAACAAGGTGGATGGAGTAAATTAGTTGACTTTTTTAAAAAGTTACTCCCATGGGTAGACAATCCAGACTTCAATCTCATGGATCCAAGAACATGGTGGCCAGATAGGAATAATGAAACAGATGATGATGGCGGCGGAGGCGGTGACGATAGACCTAATGGCAATGTTCGTGCTATAAGACATCATAGAGCTAATGATGCTCAAGAATTAACAGGTGATACTTTCATGCCTGTTGCTACTCCTAAAACAGAAGCTGGAGAGCGTTCTAAGAACCAACACTTTAATGCTCCTAGAGATGGAGGAGACAGAAGACATGATGGTATTGATATTACTGATGCATACTCTGGTACTGATGATCCAAATGATCCATATGCAGGTGGACCAGTAGTTGCTTATAAGAGTGGTAAAGTTCAAGGTGTTAAACCTCCAACATCTCCTGGAGACAGTAATGGAGAACTATCAATTAAACATCCAGATGGAACAAGAACAAGATATTTACATGTAAATCCTAAAGCAGGTCTTAAAAATGGTGATGAGGTGTTTGGTGGTCAGCATATCGCTGATATGACACGTTATTACAGTGGTGGCACTGAAATAACACATTTACA
>Ga0207993_1000356_pt1 | contig 18234 bp, 20 predicted proteins | sample ETN01SmetaG_2_FD_185791 | JGI IMG/M metagenome (GOLD analysis project Ga0207993, IMG submission 185791) | Marine microbial and viral communities from oxygen minimum zone, Eastern Pacific Ocean - ETNP2014F12-01SV265 (SPAdes) (version 2) | ecosystem: Environmental > Aquatic > Marine > Oceanic ...
ATCAACCAGCTGCCATGGAATTCTGTGCACAGGTTTGCGGTCTGGCTTCAGAAATAATTGGAACCCCAGTTGGTTTATTACGAAGGATTACGGGTGATATGTCCATGGTCTCATTTGTCATAGGTCATTCTTCTTTGCAAGCGGTTTATGATGCGGAGGCTGCCTGTTTATCAGATGAGCGATACCTGGCACTATATACTGAGTCGGCATCTTTCATGGTTCCAAATTCAGCAACCGCATCCATTCGACAGAGAATTGTTTGATTTAAATCATCTCATTAAACATTAGATGAACTCATCTAGGGTGAGGCCTTATTCAAGGTCTCACCCTATTTGTTACGGTTCTGTTAAGTCATGGTTGATGACTAGGTTTTTTTGTGAATTCGTGTCTTTAATAGAAGTAGGCCCTCGTTGGGGGCAGAGACTACAGTACGCAAAGATTTTGAAAGCTCCTTGTGAAAAGACTGGAAACGGTTTGGTTTCTGCTTCCAACGAGGGCTTATTTATTTTTTTACATAAATGTTTGGGGTAAGGCTTTAATTGCTTTACTAAGGGCGCTGATAATGTCGTCAACGTGTTTCGCTCTTCCGATTCCTCCGCTGTCAGACCATCCCCACTCTTCTCTGTTCCACCTAAGTGTCGGAGGTAACTCGACCTGTACGCCGGCTAATGGTGGAATATTGACAGGGTTTTTTGGGTGTAAGCCTCGTAATTCTTTAGGAATCTCTTCAAGGTCACTGACAAAAGAATAATCTGGCAGTGCTATTTTAAGAAATGATGCTAAGTGTGAAGCAAGGGTTCTGTTTCTTCCACCAAGCAGTACAGAGTGAAACAGGTGCTCTCTTCCATATCCGTGAATCGTGATCACCAGTTTTATATGTTGGAAAAACTTATGAAGGTTCTCGCTGGCGTATTCATTTAACTTCGTTGACGGAAAATGCAGAGGATCATCATTTGTTTGTATTAACCCATAATATGAAGCATCGGTTTGTTCAGCGGTCTCTCTGGCAATAGCATCCGTCGCTTTTTCAAGAGTTCCTCCGTGGTAGGCCATAATACCGATTTGCGAACGAATGGATAATTCTTCAAAAGCTTCTGATGATTCAAGAAATTTACTTTTCATTTACTTCAACCCTCTCCGCTTTAGGATTGATAAAGATAAACACCTTTTTTATTGATGGCCAGACTATTGACGTAATTAGCATGAATGCAATCAATTCCCACAAAGAAGCCCAACGAATTGGATCTGTAAACCAATTTGAGATTCGCTCAGGGAAATCAATCATCGTTCTCATGATGGGAACTATCAGAAGATTAAAGCCATACAGAGCAATCTCAACGACCAATAGGAAAATGAGAAACATGATGAATGGGATAGTTCTTTCTCTTCTAGATTCTCTCTTGGTTCTGGTAGTCCATACGAGTATCCCGACCACGATCATGAGACATGCCATGGCGAATCGTCCACCGCCAACGTCGTTAACCCAGTTACTTAGCCTTCCCGAACCTCTCAATGAAAGGTCAACAAGGGGATTAGTCCCATAATTTCCCCTGGAGACTTGAATTTCCCACCAACCATAAGCAGATAAGAAAAAACCTGAAATTGATAAGAAGATACCTGAGATGGGATTCAGGTATTTCATAATGCTCTTGTACTTTTCGGTTATCGAGGACCGAGCAATTGAAATTCCTACAGTGAGAACTGTGATGACAATACTCATCCCGAGAGCATATGAAATGAAAACCGCAGACCCATTAATAATGCCGTCACGACTGAAAGAGCCTCCAACTGTAAGGAAAAAGATAGGAGCTGAGCAACCTATTGAGACAAAAGCGTATGATATCCCAAATAAAAATATTGATGGAAGTTGACGGTTTGAAGTCCCCATCTGGATCCTCGGGACGTTCAGAACAGGGTGGTAACCGGCGACCATCGCTACACCAACTAACACGAGTATTATTCCAATTCCAAGGGTTATATACCCTGCCTGTTTTTCAATACTTGCTTCGCTGATGATGGTATTTGTGAGAATTCCGATAATTGCGAAAACAAATACGAAACCAAGTGAAAGAGTTAATGAAACTTTTAATCCGTTAAGGATACCGACTTCACGTTCATCGCTATTGTCAGATTCAAGACCTAAAAAATATGATAAGTATGCAGGCAGCATAGCAAATCCACATGGATTAAAAGCTGCTATCAAACCTGCTGCCAGAGGGAACGCCAAATCAACACTGATCATGATTTAAAATACTCATCAAGGCGAGCATAGACATCGTCAGAACTCATAGCGGTTAAATGTGTGCCCACGATTTCACCATCCGAATTAACGAAAACAGTAAATGGTAAACCCACAGCGCCTACGCCTTGTAGTAGCGTTCCGTCATCTCCATAAAGAATAACGTATGATGCTCCAGTTTGATTAATTAAATCTTTCGCTCGGTTAATATCTGTTTCTCCACTATTTATTCCAACAAAGGTAACGTTAAGTTCATCTAAATATTTGGAAGCTAGTTCAGGTTTGTACGATCTGTTATGAATCTTTTCTATTTCACTAATTTCGCGTTTACAGGGGTCACACCATGAAGCGAAAAAGTTGATAACTAGTGGCTTTCCTTCAAGTGATTTATTGTCAAATAATTCCCCATCGCTATCCGTAAGTTCTGAAGGGAGAGAAAGGATTGGATTGTTATCTGATTCAGAACATGATGTAAGCGCAAGCAACAAGGCTGAAATCGATAACAATGCAGTGATGATGAATCTTTTCCCTTTGCTCATGTTTTGAAACTACCGTTTAAATTGTTCTTTTAGGTAGTTATAACCCATGTGTGAAACATCTCTCACCTGTTCCCGGTACGTGATATGTACCGGGAACAGAGATTTGGTTGAAGCTCGCTTTAGCCGTTGCTTCGAACGAATTGAGAGAGGAAGTGCTTCAAGCTGTTTTGAGAAGTGCTTGAAGGTGCTCAGGAACAGGTACTGTTGGCATTTGTTCTTCTGGGCGTGGCACTTTTGAGGGTCTGCCCCGACGACGCTTTACAGAGAGAATTTTGCCGTTTATGAACAGTTGACCTCCCCACACTCCGCAAGGTTCATTTCTCTCTAAAGCTCCTTGCAGACAGGGTGAGATTACTTCACAGCTTGCACAAACTTGCTTTGCTGCCGCTATTTCATGGATTTCCTCAGAAAAGAAAATATCCTTATTGACTGATGAAGCAGCGCATTGTGCAAATGCTTGCCATTTCTCTGATGTGTAGTTAGTTGTTATCATAATTTTCTCCTTTTGTTATGTTTGGTAAAAAGCGAAAAGGCCGCCGGATTACCGGCGGCCTAAGGGATTTACTCGTTTGACTTTATACAGCAAACTCCTTAGGCCTCGCGAAATAAGGCTTAAACGTATTGGTTGTGAAATGGGTTGTGGCACTTGACAGAGCGACCATTCTCAACGTTGGTATTCGATAATGTTTTCCGGATAAAAGAGCAGGCGCGAGCGGAGAAATATGATTCAATGAATTTTGATTATCAAAACACTGATAATTTATAGTCATAACTCTCCTTTCAAAACGGCTTTCATCATAATGAGTTTTTGTCATTAAACCACCTTGCAGTGGCAATACTGACCTTGTATAGCAATAACCAAGCAGAGCAGCTTTCCATACTGCTGTCAAACGATTTAAATTACCATCGCACAACCACTCAGTTAATCAGTATTGGTATAGGTAAATATTCCGTTATTGGATGCTCTTGTAAGCTCACCTGATTCTTTGAGGTGCTCCAAGTGAGCATAGGTTTCACTCTCAGCCATATCGCCCCACGCTCTCTCGCTAAAGAGGACGCGCATGTAATCAGTTACTGTTCCTTCAATCAATTGATGGGAGGCGTCACGAATTGTCTGCAGTCTTTCTTGGTGGTGGTCAATAATCTCTATTGACCGTTCTTTAAGGTTAGTGAATGGATGACCGTGCGCTGGAAGAGCAATCATGACATTCTCAAAATCAGTCATACGTTCTAGCGAGCCAAAGAATTTAGCAAGCGGATCAGATTCCGGTGTTATTCCACCGATGTGTGGAGTAATAGAGGGTAAAACATGGTCTCCAGAGAACATTATCCCATTCACCGGATCCCATAAGCACAGATGATCATTGGTGTGACCTGGAGTATGAACGGACAGCCATTCCCTTCCACCCAGTTCAATAATTTCATTGTCTTCAACTTCCACGTTCGGTTCAGGAGTCTTAAACCACGAAGAATTAAATCTTCCCATTTTTCTAAAACGTTCAATTTCTTCCGGAGCAGGCTTAGTTCGCTTAGTTCCCCAAGGAAGACGCTCTGAAAATATTCGTTCAATTACTGCTTGCTGAGCCTCTTCAGAATTCGGATCCAAAGCATCTGAATCCTCGTTTTCTTCCACTTCACTTCTGTTAAATGCCTTACGAAAATTTCTGTGCGTTAGGATTTTCGCCCCTGTCTCACTTCGAATTCTCTCTGCCCCACCAAAATGATCAAAATGTGAATGTGTCACAATAACAGTGTGGATATTATCTACTGTGTACCCGGCTGTTTTGAGCCGATTAGAGAGAGCTTTCCAAGAGTCGTCACCTGGTAGCCCCGGATCAACCACTGCAATTCCGTGTTTATCTTCAATTACGTAGCAATTTACATGTCCCAGTCCAGGAAGATTTACGGGTAATTGTGTGCGAATAACATCAGGAGCGACCTCAGTGACCTCCTCACTAGCCGGCTCCTGTTCTTGTTTAGGGTGACGGTGATTATGGGCGGTAATCGTTTCTTGCGATTCTGAAGTATCGGAATCCGTCATGATGAAGGTTTTTCTTCTGTGAAAATCCTTGATCGATAAAATTCTAATTCCGTTACGCTTGCTTTGATATCATCCATTGCCCGGTGCCCCCCATCCTTCTTAGGGGCGTCCTTTAAGATTTCAGGAAACCATCTTTTCGCAAGCTCTTTAATGCTGGACACATCCACGCACCTGTAGTGAAGAAAATTTTCAATATCCGGTAACCATTGGGCGAGAAACCTTCTGTCAGTTCCTATCGAGTTTCCAGCGAGAGGAACTGTTTTTTCCTGGTCAATATAAGACTGAAGGAAATCTAACGTGGCTTTGCCAGCTTCTTCAAGGGTGACCTTAGAATTCCGTATTTCGTCTAGAAGCCCACTTTTCGTATGCATTTCAACCACATATGGATCCATTTTCGCTAGATCATCTTCTGATGCTTGAATAACAAGACTTGGTCCTTCAGCGAGAATTTCTAAATCGTTATTCGTGATCAAGGTAGCGATTTCTACAATGACGTTCTCTGCTGGATCAAGTCCAGTCATCTCAAGATCTATCCAAGCAAGCATCCCGCTAATCCTATGTCAAGATTACCTAAATTGTGCAAAGCGAAGAATGTTGTTTTGTTATGCACACAAAGGAAATAATGGCTACGCTTCCATCGTGATTAAAGTTCCAATCAAAAGACTCGATGCAGATTTGCCACTACCCAAATATGCTAAGCCCGGAGACGCTGGATGCGATCTCTTAGCAGCTGAGCAAACTGTTCTTGAACCCGGTGGTGGAAGGGGACTTATCTCTACTGGAATAGCGATCGCACTACCTGAAGGTTATGCCGCTTTTATACAACCAAGAAGCGGCCTTGCATTGAAACACGGGGTTACGTGTCTAAATACGCCTGGCCTGATTGATAGCGGTTATAGAGGAGAATTAAAGGTTCTGTTAGTTAATACCGATCCGAAGGAGCCGTTTGAAGTAAATCGCGGTGAGAGAATAGCTCAACTAGTAATACAAAAAGTAGAGCAAGCTGAATTCACTATTACAGAAGATTTATCAGAGACAGAAAGAGGGGATGGCGGATTCGGATCAACTGGAGTTAATTAGTCTGATCAGTTGCCTGCACTTCAAAAACTACCCAAGATTTCTCACTGTTCACTACGAGCTCGTTAACTCTAGGTGATACAAATTTCTTAAATCCAGCTATTACGTCGGCTATGTCAGCTACTGACTTCGTCGTCTGCGTTGTAACTGTGACATGCATTTTTTGATGTGAAAACAAAAAGTTTATGTGAAGTGGCTTCTCCAATTCACGTCCTGAAAAGAACATATCTGTTGTGGCCTTCATAACTGCCCTGAGGTTCTCTATTTCCTTCAATGAAAATCCGCTTCGTAACCCGAGGTGGGCAATGGTTGTTTGAGCGACGTCCTCGTAACGAGAAGAAGTCGGGATAATGAGTTGAACCTGATCGTTATTTTTCATTTCTTAAATCTTATTCTTTGAGACGCTCCCGAGTAGGCACATCAGATGTTATTTTATAGCTTTTCCTCAAGCCGGCTTTTCGTAGCCTTCTCACAACTTCACGTGAATCTGTTGCAGTAGCCCCTAGGTCTATAGCCATTTGCCAAAATCTTTCAGGAATATCATAATGATCCCCGTGAAATGCTTGTTCAGGCAACCCTAGCTTCGCTGCGAAATCGTGTAACTCTTCAAAGCTACTGTCACTCACAAGATGAGAAAATCTTTCGCCTTTGAAATGCCATAGTGGTTTGTCAATAAGTATCGTCATATTTCCCATCAGTAAACAAAGCAACAGAATTGTGTCTATTCATCTTTATAGTTCAAGTTCCTTGACTAAAGAATTCTTAATTAACTTGTCACTTTCTGCTAAATGCAACTCGGAACTCTTTCACGAAATAGAAATCTCTCATCAGAGATGTATTTAGTTTTACTTTCACAGAAGTTTAATATTGCATTTAAGTTCGACGGCAACTGCGAATTTAAAACATAACAATTGATACGTTGATAATTTCATTCGTCTTGAGTGTCACCAAAGTTCAGTAAAGGTACTAAAGTTACGTAACTGTGGCTAGACTTCACCGTCTAGATAATTGTAATATTTTGCCTCCGTAGCCAAGCCTGGTAAGGCAGCGGACTTTTAATCCGAAGATCGTGGGTTCGAATCCCACCGGAGGTACGGCATCAAATCTGATCGGGAAAGGTTTCTTCATCAGGGTCTAAGAGTTGGATTCTTTCCCCGAGATAAAATTTATTGTCGATTAAATCGAACCATCTGCCACCCAGATTTGAAATTCGCCTGTATTCCTCTCCTAGCAAGCTCTCAAGTGCATAGATACACCCTCCATGCGTGACGACAACTATAGAATCGGCCTCAGTGGACGATGCAACGATACGACCAAGCCCCTCGCGTAAACGCGTTATCAGCACATCATCAGGTTCCCAGCCGGGAGGCCATTTATTTTGAGCTAAGTAACCAGGAAACTTGTTGTCAATCTCAGCTCTAGTTAGTCCGCTAAATTCGCCCGCATCGCGCTCTTGAACTTGTGGCTCTATAAAAATGTCATCAGGTTCCCTATTATGTGCTGTAGCAAAAATCTCAGCAGTTTCCTTGGCCCTCACCAAATCAGAAGAAGCAAGAGTTGAGAAATCGGGCAATTTCTTAGCCGCTAGAAGTGCCTGTTCTTTACCTAAATCAGTAAGGGGTGGGTTTGCTTTCCCTTGCCACCTACCCATGGCATTCCACTCAGACTGCCCATGTCGTACCAGAAGCAATTTTGTCATGAGTTATGACGATAGTCTTTATATGTGGCAACATTACGACTTTTCGCCTCCATAAGAGAGATAGCTGGAACAAGCTCTTTGGAAGTTGATGCAAACAATGTGGCAGATGCAATTGCTGAAGCCTGTGTACAGTTCGGCGATGATTTTGCTGCGTTAGTTCCCTCTTGTCGCATATGGGTCAATGGTAACCCAGCGGAACCAACAGATAGCGTAACTGCACAAGATGAGATAGCGCTCCTTCCTCCGGTTTCAGGAGGCTCTCTCAATCATGACTCATTGGATGCGCCCTATGCAGGGTTACATATTGCAATCCTGTCATTACATACGTCGCCTTTAACTCAACCAGGAACTGGTGACTCCGGAGGGATGAATGTATACATTCGTGAAGTCGCTTCTGCGCTGGCACATAGGGGAGCAACCTGCACAGTTTATGTAAGAAAGTGGGACCCTGAACTTGTCCATGAATTGGAACTTGAATCTGGAGTTCATATTGTCCACATTGAGGCAGGAGAATATGAACTACAGAAAGAAGATCTTTATAGCATTGTTGATCTTTTCGCAGACAGAGTCATGAAAGATCTCCAAAATCGTGAGCCTATAGACATCATCCACGCTAACTACTGGTTATCCGGAATTGTTGGGCATAAGCTCAAACATGAACTCAATATCCCATTAGTCACGACGTTTCATACATTGGGAGAAACAAAGAAGAACAGCGGATTTCCTGAACCTACCGAGCGTCTTCGAGCAGAAAATGAAATTATTGGATGCTCAGATGTAGTCGTAGCTAATAGTGCGAATGAACAGGAACAACTTTGTCATTTGTATGGTGCCAACATTGATCGCGTAGAGATTGTGCCTCTTGGTGTTGAACAAGCCCTGTTCTCGCCTGGAAACCCCAATGCAGCTAAAGATGCATTGGGTCTTCCCACAGAGCCGATTTTATTATTTATCGGACGATTACAGTCGTTGAAAGGTGCCGATATCGCAATTTCAACTTTGCAGGCCATGGACCATAAAAATGCCACACTAGTTATTATTGGTGGTGCAAGCGGGCAAGAAGGATCTTATTACGAATCGGAAATACGTGACCTGGCCAATAACCTGACTGTTGGTAAGAAGGTGGTTTTCATTCCCCCTCAACCACATCACATTCTCAGCAGTTACTACAGGGCTGCTGATATTGTTATCGTTCCAAGTCGCTCAGAATCATTCGGTCTTGTGGCTCTGGAAGCTGCAGCATGTGGAGTGCCGGTTATCGCTTCTTCGGTTGGGGGTCTCCAAAACTTAGTTGAGGACGGAAAAACTGGGTTACTTGTCAAAGGATGGAATCCCGCCGAATATGCTGAAGCTGTTGATTATTTATTGTCTAACCCGTTTAAGTCAACTGAAATTGCAATGAATGCAGTTGATAAAGCTCAAACCTACACATGGGGGCAAACAGCTGGAAGACTACACGAGATATATCAATCGGTATTATCAAAAAACTTAGTCGAGTGCAGGTAAAGACGATGACGGATGATCTCTTCACCCCCATAGAAATACAATCAATCAAATCAAAAATTGACCTTTGGTTACAGAATCGAATAGATGAGGATGCTGTCATCAAATCAGCCGACTATGACGCTAATGAATCTCGCTGGTACGTGAGAGTTACAGGAGAAGAAAAACAGCACTACATGATTCTTCTTACGCTCCGGCAACGAACTCTGCACTTTGAGACCTACGTTATGCCCGAACCTGAAGAAAATAAGGAAGACTTCTATCGCCATTTCCTAATGAGGAATAACAAGCTCAAGAATTTGTCATTCTCAATAGGTCAAGAAAATGCAATATACCTCTCAGGCGAGATGCAGAATCAATGGATTTCTGAGAGTAGCCTTGATTGGATGATCGGAAGCATATACGCAACGATTGAATTAACATTTAAACCAGCTCTTAGAATAGGGTTCGCGTCGCGGTTTTTTGGATAGCATCCGTTTGAAACTTGAGAAAAGATTCTCAAAGCACTTTTAAAGCTACTACCGTGACAGCATGGGAAAAAAGCTTTCAATTGTTGGTGGTGGAAAGATGGGCGAGGCTTTACTCGCAGGTCTCTTATCTGCAGATTGGGCATCTTCAGAGGATATTTCAGTTGTAGAACCAGATGAGGCTAGAAGAGAAGAGCTCCAATGGAAGTTCAAGGAGGTTGAATGTTCTGCAACTTTAACAATCTCGGATAACTATCTCCTTGCAGTGAAACCTCAACTTATTTCAACTGTTTGTGAGGAATTAAATATTCACAATCCGCGAAGAGTTATTTCAATCGCCGCTGGGGTTACCATCCAATCAATTGAAGCGAACTTTGACTCGGACACAGCAGTCTTAAGAGTAATGCCGAATACACCAGCAATGGTTGGAGAAGGTATGTCAGCTATTGCTGCAGGGTCGTTCACATCACCCGAAGATTTGGATTGGGCAAGCTCAATACTCTCAGCTGTAGGCGAAGTCGTAATAGTGGATGAAACTGCACTTGACGCTGTTACCGGACTTAGTGGGTCAGGACCCGCATATTTGTTTTATCTTGCCGAGGCAATGATTCAAGCTGGAATCGCCAATGGGTTAGACCCATCAGTCGCAGATGTCCTTACACGTCAGACCCTACTTGGGGCTTCCACGTTATTAACAAAATCAGGTGTCACGCCGGAAGAGTTGCGGAACTCAGTTACATCACCAAATGGAACTACAGCTGCCGCAATTCAATATTTTCAATCGAATAACTTCCTCGCGCTCGTCCAAAACGCCGTCTCAGCAGCAACAGATAAGTCAAAGGAACTAGGAAGTTAAATTTATCCGGAATCTATTTGATGTAGGATTTGCACTTTTCAACCAAACGCCTAAGGTGACGCATCTAGAGATATTTGAGGTTACTAATGCAAAAGGAAAACGCATCGCTTCCAAACTTCATGACCGTAGGTGAAGTCGCTGACCTCATGAGAGTTTCCTCAATGACAGTTTATAGATTGATAAAGGCTGGAGATCTAGGCGCCGTTAGGGTCGGAAAATCTTACAGAATTCGAGAAGACGATATAAACTCATTTCTGGCTAGCCGTTATAACCAGACTGGATAGATCCAGCGCAACTAGGCTGATGGGAAGCCTGTAGCGATACAATTTAACTGTGAAAGCGAATAATTACAGCACAGTTAGTTTCCTCAGTGATTATGGCAACAAAGATGAATTTGTCGGTGTTGTGAAATCTGTGATTCGCTCAATTGCGAATGCAGTATCCATTATTGATATCACTCATGGAATCAAACCGCATGATATCCGGGCCGGAAGTCTAGCGTTAGCACGCGCATCTCAATATCTCCTACCAGGAATAGTGCTCGCAGTTGTAGACCCAGGGGTCGGAGGTGAGCGGCGCGCCGTTGCAATTGAAATCAACAATGGCGAATACGTTTTCGTGGGCCCAGATAATGGGCTTCTCGCTTTGGCTATCGCAATGCTAGGTGATGTCACTGCAGCAATTGAGTTGGATAACCCCAACTTTCACATTCCCACATATTCTTCAACGTTTGATGGAAGAGATATCTTCGCTCCAGTTTCGGCACACCTATGTGCAGGAGTGCCAATCAAAGAACTGGGGACTTCAATACCAGAACTTTCTCTCCAACCCGGATTAATGCCCGTATCTTCCATGGAGGGAAACTTCCTTGTCGCCGAAGTTCTCTGGCAAGATCACTTCGGGAATCTCCAACTGAACATTTCTCAAGAGGATATTGAAGATTTTAACGACAACTTAGTTATTCATATAGGAGATAAGGTCCGCACAGTACGAAAAGTAAATGCATTTAATCAGATACAAGAATCAGAAATTGGAATTATCTCCGACTCTTCTGGACTTTTATCGTTATGTGCATTTGGTCGCTCTGTAGCAGAAGAAATAAGAGTCAGCGAAGGACAACAAATAAAAATTGAAAATGGGTCGCCTCTCCAAGAAACCCCAACCATGATTACAATCAAGGAAAAGCCATGAGAAAAGCAACCTCAATAGGTGTCTTTATTCTCCTTGGAATAATCCTCTTTGCGAGTTTGCTGCAGTTGTTTTTCTTAGCCAGATAATTTTTTGTATCAACTAATTATCAGAACAGCTAAAAGCCGATAGATTCTAAATATAGAAAGGTACTGCAGCTTAGAAACTATACAGTTTTAGTTTGGCACGAGCGTTTCGTATCAGCGATGCTAGTAGTACAACAAATGGGAAGTTAAAAGACAAGGAATCACAGTTTGTCTCTTGTAGTAGTCGGATTAAACAACAGAACTATGCCGCTCAATTTATTTGAGTCATTTGCCGTATCCAATGAAGATCTTCCCAAAGCTTTACTCAGTGTCAAGTCCCGAAGACACATCAGCGAAGCAGTTTTGCTTTCCACTTGTAACCGGACTGAAGTATATGTCTTCGCTGAAAAATTTCATGGAGCATACCAAGACATCCGAGATTTCCTCTCGGACCTCTCCAACCTCTCCGCCGACCAATTCAATGACTATTTGTACGTTCACTACGAGGACGAAGCAGTAAAACACCTCTTCTCCGTCACCTGCGGATTGGACTCTGCTGTATTGGGAGAAAATGAAATACAACACCAAGTAAAAGTTGCATGGCAAGCCGCTCAAATAGAAGATACTTGTGGCGCAACTATAAACGCTGCTTTTCGTCGGGCCCTTGAAGTAGGGAAGCGAATAAGAACCGAGACACATCTCACGAAGCAAGCACCATCAATAGCTCGATCAGTGATTGAGATGGCCGAAGAAAACCTGAAAGGTTTAGAAAACAAGAATATTCTTATTCTAGGCGCTGGTGAAATGGGCGAGGGAATGGCGAATGCCCTCTCAAAAGTTGATACTGGCAAAATAGCTTTCTCAAACCGTAATTTCGAAAAAGCTGAAAAAATAGCTGAGAATTTTAGTGGCGAGGCTATTGAGATTAATCAAATACCATCTTCACTCAAAGAATTTGATTGCTTCATTTCGAGTACAGCAGCAACAGATATTCTTCTTTCTAAGGACGACCTATCACAGCACATCAATAAACCACTACTGATCATTGACATTGCTATACCTCGTGACATAGATCCAGCAGTATCTGAAATTAAAGGTGTTTCGCTACTTGACATGGATGATCTTCAAGACTTTGTTGAACCACACCGTAAAGGACAAGAACAAGATCTAGCCACATCCCGCCTAGTTATAAGCGAAGAAACAAATCGTTTTCTAGATCAGCAGTCAGCACGAAAAGTTGCTCCATTAATCGCAGAATTCAGAGAAGGAGCAGAAGAAATTCGCCAAATTGAATTAAAACGTTATGAAGCAAGGCTTCAAAGCCTTACTGACGAGCAACGTGATGCGATTGAATCCCTCACACAAGGAATTCTAGGAAAAATACTTCACGACCCTACTGTTTCCCTTAATGAGGCAGCAGGTTCACCTCGAGGTGAACGTTTAGCAGACGCACTTCGCGAACTCTTTAATCTCTAGTAATCTATAAAAATGAAATTAAGAGCGGCTACGCGAGGAAGTCCTCTAGCCATGTGGCAAACCAATCACATAGCGGCTTTGCTTGAACAACATGGATATCAAGTTGAACCAATAATTGTTGAAACTGGTGGGGACAAAGACCAGGTAAGTCCACTCCATAAAATTGGAGGGCAGGGCATTTTCGTGAAAGAAGTTCAATCATTCGTGATTCAAGGACGAGCAGATTTTGCTGTTCATTCACTAAAAGACCTCCCCTCCGATACACCTTCTGAACTTGTTCTAGCAGCCGTTCCAGACCGTGGAGACCCCCGAGATGCCTTAGTAGGGAGCACATTAAAGGACCTTGAACCAGAAGCGAAAGTAGCAACCGGTTCAATTAGAAGAAAATCACAACTAGCTGAAATTAGACCTGATATTTCATTCCATGAACTGAGAGGCAATATCCATACTCGTCTAGAAAAGGCTAAAAATTTTGATGCCATAATTATCGCCGCTACAGCATTAGAGCGGCTGAGATTAAATCCGGACGTCATTGAAATCCTTGAGCCCGATGTCATGGTTCCTCAAGTAGGGCAAGGAGCCATAGGACTTGAATGCTTAACAGACAATTTTGATGTACTCAGTGCATTAAAGAAAATCGAGGACTCATCAACTCGTGATTTAATAAATATTGAGAGATCTTTTCTAGAGGAAATCGGAGCGGACTGTAGTCACCCAGTTGGCGCTCACGCGACTCTAGAAGGAAACCAAATACGAATACGATCTTTCCTTTCTGATAGCAAGACAGGGAAAAACTTTCACGACAATAGAATCAGCTCTAATCCAGAATCTCTTGGCAAATTAGCAGCAACCGAATTACTCAAAAGATTAGAGAAGGGATAATGTGCACCGCTCCCAACGAACACAACACAAAGCCCACTGTTGTCATTACGAGAACCCCCAGTCAGAGCAAAGAACTAATTCAAGAACTAATTGATCTAGGTTTCAACGTTATCTCACGCCCCACTATTGAAATCACCTCACCTGATGACGAGGGCGCCGCTCTTACAAATGCGATTCAGAGCCTCTCAGATTATGAATGGGTGATCCTGACTTCCTCAAATGGTGCAACTGAGTTTGTCAAAGCTGTAAATAAAATCGGTATTCAAGAACTTCCTAAAATAGCAGTTATCGGATCCAGCACCGAAAGGACATTAGATAACCTCGGCATTCGGGCTAGCCTACGTCCAAATCCTCAAGTCGCTGAAGGGCTATTAGAAATATTTCCTTATCCGAAAGGTAAGAATAAAGTGTTGCTTCCCGTAGCAACAAAATCGAGAGAACTTCTTCCTAAAGCCCTCAGGGAAATGGGCTGGAACGTGGATCTTGTCCACTCATACAAAACAATCAAACCAAAGCAATTTCAACCTTTTGACAATAAAAAATACAATGCCGACTATGTAGTCTTCACCTCTCCATCAACTGCAATCAATTTTATTGAAATGTATGGGAAAGAGAACTTACCAGAACAGATCATATCAATCGGTCCCGTAACATCAGAAGAGATCAAAAAAAGAAACCTTACTGTTTACCGTGAATCGACTCCACACGACTCAACAGGCATCCTCCGATGCTTGCGTGACTTACTTAACTAAACGTAACAAACGTTCTAGGTCTAACTGAAGAAACACACTCTTATACTGAAGGGGTGACTTTCCCATTGCACAGACTTCGAAGGCTCAGAAAAAACGGAGCAATACGGCGTCTCATATCTGAAACGACTCTTAATGTCGATGATTTTGTTGCACCATTGTTTGTGCGCGAAGGAATTACTGAAGCCCAGCCAATCACTTCGTTACCTGGAGTGTTCCAACATACGAGAGAGTCTCTAAAACGTGAAATAGATGAGATTACGAATCTTGGAATACCTGGCATAATTCTTTTCGGAATTCCAGAAAAGAAAGATGCAACCGGTTCAGAAGCTTGGAACCCAGATGGCATTGTGCAACAAGCGATCGCTGACTGTAAGAGTATCGCCGGAGATGATTTGGTAATAATGTCAGACCTCTGCGTGGATGAATATACAGACCATGGACACTGTGGTGTAGTAAACGATGATGGGTCAATAGATAACGACCTGACACTGGATTTATATAAAAAAATTGCAGTTGCACAAGCACACGCCGGTGCGGATGTAATTGCTCCAAGTGGAATGATGGATGGGCAAGTAGCAGCAATACGAAACGCACTTGATGAAACTGCTTATGTTGATATTCCTATATTGGCTTACTCCGCTAAGTATGCGTCTGGTTTGTATGGTCCCTTCCGTGAAGCCGTGAATGTCTCGCTAGAAAACAGTGATCGGAAATCATATCAACAAGACTGGAGAAATAAGAGAGAAGCAATGAATGAGATCAAGGCAGACCTTGATGAGGGCGCAGATATGATTATGGTAAAACCAGCCGTGACCTACTTAGATATCATCGCTCAAGCCAGAAAAATCACTGATGTTCCGATAGGTGCGTATCACGTTTCAGGCGAATACTCCATGATCAAAGCTGCAGGCGGAAAAGGGTGGATAGATGAGAAGCAAGTAGCTATTGAACAATTAACTGCTGTGAAAAGGTCGGGAGCAAACTTTATATTGACTTACTTCGCGAAAGAAATAGCCGAATGTCTCTAAATGAGGATTACTTTGCCCGAGCCAACCAAGTTATACCAGGTGGAGTCAATTCTCCCGTTCGATCATTCAGGTCAGTAGGCGGTACTCCATACTTTGTCAGTAGAGCTGAAGGCCCATACGTATGGGATAGTGAAGGGACACGATACATAGACTACGTAATGAGCTACGGCCCGGGCATCGTAGGACATTCCCACCCACAGATTATTGATGCAATTCAGCAAGCATCGGGAAACGGAGCTACATACGGGGCTCCAACCCTTGCTGAAATTACGATTGCAGAACAAATCTGTAATCGAGTAAAGGGAGTCGAAATGGTTCGGCTTGTTTCTAGCGGTACAGAAGCGACAATGACTGCGATTCGTTTGGCTAGAGGCGCTACCGGTCGAGATAAGATAATGAAGTTCTCTGGGCATTACCATGGACATGCGGATAGTCTCCTTGCTGCTGGAGGAAGCGGAGTAGCTAATCAAGGAATATCAGGATCGGCAGGAGTTCCCAAGAGTGCTGTAGCGGACACGATAGTCGCCCCCTGGAACGAAATACCCGAACTTGATGAATCTATTGCGGCTTTAATTCTCGAACCCCTTCCAGCCAATATGGGAATTGTGCCTCCTAGCCCAAATTTCTTACTGGAGCTTCGCAAAGCCTGTGACAGCAAAGGTGTTCTCCTTATTTTTGATGAAGTAATTACAGGTTTTCGACTATCCAAAGGGGGAGCTTCACAATGGTATGGAGTGCAACCTGATCTCTGGTGTTTCGGGAAAGTTATTGGCGGGGGTCTTCCAATGGGAGCATATGCCGGCTCAAAAGAAATTATGAGTAACATTGCTCCTCTAGGGGATGTGTATCAAGCAGGAACCCTATCGGGAAACCCTATTGCTACTGCTGCTGGAATAGCACAGCTACAAATCCTCAATAATGATGCCGCATATGGGGCACTGACTGAATCAGCTAGGAGCCTAAGCGATGGCTTATCCGAGATATTCAAGAATGCTGGAATTGAAGCAGTGGTTCCCAGAGTAGGGACACTATTGAGTATTTTCTTTACCAAGTCGAAGCCAGCCAATTTTGATGAGGCCCAATTAGCAGCAGAGAATGGCATCTACGCAAAGTTCTTTCATGGAATGCTAAAGCGAGGAGTCGCTTTGGCTCCGGGCCCCTACGAAGCCTTATTTCCAAGCCTCGCACACACAAAAGACGTCATCGAACAAACTCTAGAGATAGCTGAAGAAACAATCTCTGAAATAACGCAGAAATAAATAGAAGTATTCGCAATTCCTTAGACTAAATATCCCGACGTTGTCGGTAAAGAGATAAAAGTGACCTTGTAGAAGCGTCATGGTCAGATAAATCCCCATTTAGCGAAAGGTCGTTCCCAATATTTGCTGCGAGTATCTTGCCAATTTGAACGCCCTCTTGATCAAAACTATTTATTTGCCAAATTGCGCCCATCGTGAATACTTTATGCTCGTAGAGTGCCACGAGTTGTCCAAGAGTGTATGGATCTAAGCGAGTACCTAAAATAGTTGTGCTTGGTCGGTTACCATCAGATTTTAACTCACCTGATTTGCGACCGGAACCAACAGCAAGCGCTTTACTTTGGGCAAAACAATTTACAACGAGAGCCTCGTGCTGTTTCAACATAGTATCTTCAGGCAAAGCATCTGATGACATGGGTGGTTTACAAAAGACTATGAAATCAGAGGGAATAGTTGTTGTTCCCTGATGAAGCAGTTGGAAAAAACTATGTTGGGCATCCGTCCCGACTCCACCCAAAATAACTGGACTGGTGTGATGAGTAGTCTTTTCCCCATCAACACGAAACTGTTTCCCGTTACTTTCCATCTCCAACTGCTCAAGATAAGAGGGAAAGTACTTTAGATCCTCGGAATAAGACAACAATGCATGATTTTCATAACCTAAAAAATTTCGATTCCATATAGCAATCAATCCCATCAGAACAGGAATGTTTTCCGATAATTTAGTTGATCTGAAATGCTCATCTATGCTGTTCGCTCCATCTAACATGAGCTGAAAATTTTCAGGCCCTACTGAAATCATTACTGTAAGGCTGACAGAAGAACAAATAGAGAATCTTCCCCCAACCCAATCCCATATGGTGAAGATATTTCCTTTCGGGATTCCTAACTTTACTGCTGCGCTGGGATTTGCAGTGACTGCGACAACATGATGCCTCAGAAGGTTTTTCTCAGTACCTAGTGAACTTTTGAGCCAATGAATGGCAGCTTCAGCATTCGTAATTGTTTCTGCAGTGGTAAAGGATTTTGAATTGATAATAAACATCGTTGTCTCAGGATCAAGTAAATGAAGTTTGGAATCAATATCCGCAGGATCAATGTTTGATACAAACTTAGATTCAATTGTCTCATTTCTAAAAGGACGTAAAGCCGCATCTGCCATAAGAGGCCCCAGATGTGACCCCCCTATACCGATATTAATG
>Ga0207993_1000358_pt1 | contig 18197 bp, 10 predicted proteins | sample ETN01SmetaG_2_FD_185791 | JGI IMG/M metagenome (GOLD analysis project Ga0207993, IMG submission 185791) | Marine microbial and viral communities from oxygen minimum zone, Eastern Pacific Ocean - ETNP2014F12-01SV265 (SPAdes) (version 2) | ecosystem: Environmental > Aquatic > Marine > Oceanic ...
AATTTAAATTCTAATCTAAAAAAAGGAGAGATAATTTTAAACAATCAAGTTAAGACAGTCCAACTATATGGCTCTGGAATTAATAATGTTAGACTAAACTTAGTTGTTGAGGATGACTTTAGGTCTATACAAAATGAAAATATTGAGATTGAAACAGATATATTTAGAATTTCTGATCCTTTAGAGGCAGAGATTAAATTTAACAGAGTAAGCGAGTTTGTTACAAAATATTTTGACGATAAAGATCAGTTTAAACTATTAATACCTAAATCAGATTATGAGTCAAACCCATTTTATGGTCTTAATCAACTTCCAAGTTTTATAAGTCCATTTTCAGACCAATTTTTAGAGGAAATAGTTTTTCTAAAATCATTTGTCAAAAACTATTTAAATCATAAAATAAATTTAAATAAAAGAGATTCTCACTGGTTATACAATGGCCTTGAAATATTCTTGATTAATAAATATATAGGTGAATATTACCCCGAAGTTAAATTTTTGGGTAGATTATCCAGGTTTGAACTTATAAAGAACTATGAGATATCAAAAATTAACTTTAATGATTTATTCCTAAACTATTCAGAATATGTTCAAAGACTAAACCTTCACCAATTAGATGATCAATCAAGTGAATCTTTAACTAGGATAAACGAAGAGATAGCCTCGCCATACCACTCAGGAATTGGCTTGATATATATAGAGAGCATAATTGGAGATAATGAGTTTAAGAAATTAATTAAAAATGTAAGTATAATTAATTCACGAAATGAGTTAAATAGTCTATTCATTAATTATCCTAAGAGTGATTTGAAATGGTTTATTAATGACTATTTAGGAAGTAGACAATCAATTGATTTAAAAATTAAGAAAGTAGGTACAAATAGTTTTTCGGTATCCGAAAAAAATAACATTGAACTACCCTATTCAGTTGGACTTCTTAAAAATGATTCAATCATATATTCAGAAATATTTAATAAAACTGGTAAAATTGAACTTCCAAAAATTGATTTTGATTATGTAGCAGTTAATCCAATTATAAAATTACCTGAATTTAACAGAAGTAACAACTGGGTATTCGGTAAGTCAAAATCTAATTTAAAACCATTAAAATTAAAATTTGTTGGGGATCTAGAAAACCCTAAGTATAGGACTATATATTATAGACCTGAGATTACATATAATTTATATGATGGCGTATCTCCTGGTATAAATCTAATAAATAGGGGAATAAAAAATCGACCACTTAGCTTTGAAATTTTCACACAATATGCATCTAAAGAAGAGACTCTGGTTGGGTCAATGAACTTTAGGTATCAACTCAACAATGAGATTAAGAATAATTATTCAACACTTTTTAATCTTTACTATAACACAAATCATTATAATGAAGATCTGAGATATCAGGTTTTTTCACCATCTATTCAAATAAATTTCAGAGATAATAATAATTTAAGATCTAAGATTAGAAAGTCTATTTCTTTATCAATGTTTAGCGTTGATAAAGAGATAAATACTGAAGATAAAAATAGCTTAGACAAATATTCAATATTTAATCTAGGCTACTATTATTCAGATATTGGCATAATCAAGTATTTAAAGACCTCAGTTAATACAGAATTCTCTAATAATTTTGGTAAAATAAATTTAATATTTGATTACAGAAAACTATTCAATAGTAATAGACAATTTCAAGCAAGAATATATTTAGGAAAGTTTTTTTGGAATGATGACCAGTTTGACAATTTTAAATATAATCTTGGCAGATCTGGAGGTTATCTATTCTTAGACAATTATCTAGGTAGATCTGAGAGAACTGGGTTACTTAGTCAGCAGTTTATAATGGCTGGTGGTGGGTTTAAATCATTTTTTGATGATCCAACTACAAATAATTTCATGCTAACCTCCAACTTAAATATTGGAATATGGAAATGGATTGAAGGATATCTTGATTTAGGGATGCTTAAAAATAAAGATTCAGATTCAAGATATTTCTATGGGACTGGACTAAGACTAAATTTACTTCCTGACTTTTTTGAACTATACTTTCCAGTTAGTTCATCTAATGGATTTGAGCTTGATGATTTCAGGTATTACAACAAAATACGTTTTATTGTCTCATATAATCTAGAGTCTTTAGGTAAGCTTTTCTCAAGAAGATGGCTCTAGAGTAGTTCGTATAATTATTTGTAAGTTTGCAATCCCTATGAGTATATCTAGTTCTATAAAAGAGGAGATTAGCTTAAAAAAATTTAAGGAAAAAGTTATTAATGACTTCAGGACTGTATCCTTAAGTCGTGAAACAAGTGTTCAAGGTAGACGTGAGGTTTTATTAGGAAAAGGAAAGTTTGGAATTTTTGGTGATGGAAAAGAGTTGCCTCAAGTAGTAATGAGTCATTTCTTTAAAGATGGTGACTATAGATCAGGCTACTACCGTGATCAAACCTTATTAATGTCACAAAATTTACTCTCTGCAAGAGAAATTTTTTCTGCAGTATATGGGCATCCTGATAAAGTTTATGAAAAAATGTCAGGGGGTAGACAAATGGCTGGTCATTTTCTAACAAATACAATTGATGAAAATAATAATTGGATTGACCAGACAAAACAGAAAAATCATATATCCGATATTTCTCCAACTGCAAGTCAAATGTCAAGACTTGTTGGTCTTGGTCTAGCATCAAAAATTTACAGAAACAATAAAATAATTGACTCTGAAAAATTCTCTAAAAATGGGAATGAAGTCGTTTGGGGAACAATTGGAAACGCAAGTACAAGTCAAGGAATATTTTTTGAAGCAATAAATGCTTGTGGAGTGCTACAAATTCCCACAATTATAAGTGTATGGGATGACGAATATGGAATATCCGTTCATAACAAAGATCACACAACTAAAGAAAGCATATCTAAAGCTCTTGCAGGTTTTAAGATTTCATCTGATTCATCTGGAATAGAAATACTGGAAGTTAAAGGTTGGGACTATCAATCATTAATGAAAACATATTCGTATGCCGATAAGATAGCAAGGGAACATCATATTCCTGTTATAGTTCACGTAACTGAACTAACGCAACCACTTGGTCACTCAACCTCTGGGTCTCATGAGAGATATAAAAGTGAGGATAGACTAAAATGGGAGGCTGAAAACGATTGTAATAAAAAGTTTGAGGAATGGATACTAAAAAATAAACTTTGTACAAAGAAAAAGATGCAAAGTATTAAGGATGAGATCTCTACTTATGTCAAGGATGAAAAAAAATTAGCTTGGGATCATTATCAAAGACCTATAAAAGATTCCAAAACAGATTTAGTTGAAACAATTAACAATCTTGAAAAATCAATTAGCCCTGAAAAAATTAGTGAAATGTTCTCTGATATAGATGATTCTAATTTTTCAGAATTAATTAAGATATGTAGAAGATTAATTTATCAACTGGATGCTAGTGACCATAATGACAGAGAAAGTCTTAATAATTGGAAAAATAAATACATGAATATACTTTCAGATAAATATTCTTCAGATTTATATTCAATTAATATTGAAACTGTTAATAGTATACCGAAAGTTAAACCCCTATATTCTGATGAAAAGATGTTTGTTGACGGTAGAATAATAATTAGAGATAATTTTGATAAGCTCTTAGAAAAAAATTCAAAAATTTTCATTTTTGGTGAAGATGTAGGTAAAATAGGTGATGTTAACCAAGGTTTAGAGGGACTTCAGAGAAAATATGGTATAAATAGAGTTTTTGATACAAGTATAAGAGAATCAACTATTGTGGGTCAGGGAATTGGAATGTCAATGCGTGGTTTAAGACCTATAGCTGAGATTCAATATCTAGATTATATATTATATGCACTTCAGATACTCAGTGATGATCTAGCAACATTGACTTACAGAACTCACGGAGGTCAAAAAGCCCCATTAATTGTTAGAACAAGAGGACATAGACTTGAAGGTATTTGGCATTCAGGATCACCACTTGGTGGAATGATAAGTTTTTTAAGAGGTATTTTTATTCTTACTCCCAGAAACATGACTCAAGCTGCTGGTTTTTATAATTCACTCTTAGATCTTGATCAGCCCGCAGTTGTAATTGAACCATTAAACGGTTACAGAACAAAAGAGGAATTACCAATTAATTATGGAGAATTTAAGACTCCAATTGGAGAGGTTGAAGTTCTAAGAGAGGGGTCAGATATAACATTAGTATCATACGGGTCTACTTTAAATATTGTTATTAATGTAGCTGAAGAGATTGAAAAACATGGAATAAGCTGTGAAGTTATAGATGTCCAAAGTCTACTTCCATTTGATATAAAAAAGGAAATTTCAAATAGCATAATAAAAACAAATAGACTCCTTATAATTGATGAAGATATGCCTGGTGGTGCATCTACTTATATTCTTCAAGAATTACTTGAAAATCAAGATATATATAGACATTTGGACAGTGAGCCATCATTATTAACTGCGAAAGATCATAGACCTCCATATGGATCTGACGGAGACTACATTAGCAAGCCTTCATTTGAAGATATCTTTGAAGAAATATATGCGATTATGAGGGAGGCGAACCCAAATAAGTTCAATAAATTAATTTGATTTAAATATTTTAAAAATTAAATCGTTAATAATGCCTTCTTGATCATTATTATCAAAGTCAATTCCTTTTGACCTTTTATCAGCCTCTAAAAGGAACTCAAAAATTTTGGATATTCTTTTCATTGGATAAAATGATGAAGCTTGGTGGTATTCATCAATAAAGTAAGGGTTAATTCCTAGTATTTTTGAAGCTTCCTTTTTATTTTCAATTGAGTGATATATAAATAACTTATTAAAAAAAGAGTAAATAGTTGCTACAATTAGAGGTACAGGATATTTTTTACTGTTTTTACTCATATAGGAGGCTATCTCAATTGTTTTATTAAGATTATTTTTTCCAATAACTTTAGTTAGCTCAAAAAAATTATATTCTTTACTAAATCCAATGATACTCTCAACTTCATTTGGACTTATAGTTTGTCCTTTTTTTGAGTTTAATTTTAATTTTTCTAACTCATTATCTATTTGAGACAAATCATTTCCAGTAAAATCAGAGATAATTTTAATTGAATTTGGATGGAGATCTAATGACTTATGAGCACATTGGTTCTCAATCCATTTATATACTTGATTATCATAGATTTTTTTTGACTCAAAAACAACTCCGTTTTTTTGTGCAGACTTATAGATTTTTTTTCTTTTATCAATATTTGCACTGAAAGCTAGAACTAAAATTGTCTTAGGATTTATATTATCTAAATATGAGATGATATTTTTAAAATCGTTTGATAAATTTTTTGCATCCTTAACTATTAGTAGATTATAGTCACCACTTAAAGGGAATCTTTTAACAAAGTCTATAACCTCACTTTCTTGATTTTCATCAGATTTTTTTCCATAAATCTTTTTTAAATCAAAGTCTGCAGAATCTTCATTAATTACATTTGATACTAGAAGTTTGATGATTTGATCAGAAAAATAATTTTCATCTCCATGAAGTAGGTAGATAGGTAAAAAATTTCTGCCATTTATATCATTAATTAATTTATTATATTCTGACATATTTATAAGTGTGAAAAAGTTAAATCTACCCTTATTCGAGTTTAAAATTAAAAAAGAAAATAAGAATAATATCATTTTTGATGAAATAAGAAAGAAGTGGATTGTTTTGACACCTGAGGAATGGGTAAGACAGAACTTTATAAAATTTATTTTGTCTAAAAACTACCCTAAATCTTTAATTAATTGCGAGAAAGTATTCTATATTAATAAAGTTTTGAAAAGATATGATATTGTTGTTTATGACTCGTCAGGAGATGTTGATATATTAGTAGAATGTAAGTCTCATGAAATAAAAATAAATCAAGATCATTTTGATCAAGTAATGAGATATAATTTAGAATTAAAAAGTAAAAATATTATAGTTACCAACGGGATAAGTCATTTTTATTTTAATTATGATGAAATTGAAAAAACCTATAAACAAAAAGAAGATTTAACTACTTATAATAAATGAAAATTGCTATAGTTGTAATAAACTGGAACGGACTAGAACTTTTAAAAAAGTATCTTAAAAAAATAGTTGATAATTCTCCAGATCAAAATATTTATGTGATAGATAACAATTCTAAAGATGAATCACTGAAATACATAAAAGAAAATCATAATAATGTTAGAATCATAAGCCTAAATAAAAATTATGGTTTTGCTGAAGGATATAATATTGGTGTTCAAGAAGTTAAAGAAGATTATTTATGTATAATAAATAACGATGTAGAGGTTACAAAAGACTGGCTTGAACCAATTAAAGAGAGACTAAATAATTATCCTGATTCAATAATCCAACCTAAGATTCTTGATTTAAATAATGCAAACTACTTTGAATATGCTGGAGCAGCTGGAGGGTTTATAGATAAATATGGATATCCATATTGTAGGGGTAGAATTTTTGATACCATTGAGGAGGACAACAATCAATATCCAGATAGCGAAATATTTTGGTCTTCTGGAGCATGTATGTTTTTATCAAAAAGAATTTTTATTGATTTGGGAGGGTTTGATAAAACCTTTTTTGCACACATGGAAGAAATAGATCTTTGTTGGAGAGCATTTAACCATGGTTATAGTATTTACTATATCTCTTCGTCTAAAGTCTATCATGAAGGAGCAGCAACAATTAAAATAAATTCAAACAAAACTTATCTAAACTATAGGAATTCATTGTTTATGCTTACTAAGAATCTTCCATTAAAAAGTCTAGTTAGTACACTAATTATTAGGCTAATTATGGATATTCTCTCATCATTTAGATTTCTTATTCGTGGAGAAGTATCTAATTTCCTGTCTATTTACAAGGCGCATTTAAACTACTATATTAATGTAAAAAAGCTTTTAACTAATAGAAATAACTACATTAATAAGCCTAATTATTTCAAAATCAACAGCATAGTATATAAATATTTCATACTTGGTAAGAAAAAATTCTTTCATTTGTAGTGCAATATTTTAGTTTAAAAATATTAAGTTTGTAGCTGACTAATTAATAACCAATATTTTTGACATGAAAAAGAATATAATAATCGTAGGTTTTGTAGGTTTACTTTTATCTTCTTGTGTTTCTCAAAAGAAATACTCAGATTTAGAAAGTTTACAACAAAATACAAAGGAACTATTAGATAGCGCAACTGCTAAACTTGGAGCTACAGAGACTCAACTATCTGCTACTTCAGAAAGATTAGCTGCTTTATCTGAGCAAAATAAATTTTTAAGAGCTAACAACCAAGATTTAATTGATAACATTGGAAATCTAACAACTCTAACACAAAAAGGAGCTGAAAATCTTGAGAGATCTCTTGAAAGCATTAAAGAAAAAGATCTTATCATAACTAGAATGCAAGATGCTGTTACAAAAAGAGATTCAGTTACTCTAGCACTAGTTCAAAGCTTTAAGAGCTCACTTGGAACTCTTAGTGATGATGATATAGAGATTAACGTAGAAAAAGGTGTTGTTTATGTATCTATTTCTGATAAATTACTATTTAACAGTGGAAGTTTTACCGTAACAACAAGAGCAAGAGGTGTATTAGAAAAAATTGCTAAAGTAATAAGTGATAAGCCAGATCTTGAATTTATGGTAGAGGGTCATACTGACAACATGCCGATAGATCAGGAAAAAGCTGCCGAGACTATTCCTGGTGTTGTTGATAACTGGGACTTATCTGTTAAGAGAGCAACTTCTGTTGTAAGAATTCTTCAAAATAGCTATGGTGTAGATCCTACTAAATTAGTAGCTGCTGGAAGAAGTTTTTATATGCCTATAGCTGATAATGATTCTTCAGTTACAAGAGCAGTTAATAGAAGAACAAGGATAATTGTTCTTCCTAAGCTTGATCAATTTACTAAACTTATTGAAGAAGGCATGAGTATGAATGTCCCTGCTACTGGTCCTAGTGATACTATTAGCTCTGACAATAAGCCTGACTAAATAAAGAATTAATTAGTTAAAAAAAAGCATAACAATAGTTATGCTTTTTTTTTACACCTTATTCAACTTAGCAAACCTTAGGAGTAAATTTTTTAAACCAAATTTTTTAAAATTAACTGTAGCCTTTGAGTCATTTCCACTCCCTTCAATTTTAATTATCTCACCAATACCAAACTTTTCATGAGAAACACTATCTCCTTCAGATACATTTATCTTAATTGCCGGAATCGAAGTTGATGTCTTTGGCAATCTTTTTAAATTTGGTTTTGATTTATAAATTATATTCTTTGTTGGAGATAAAGATACATTTGACTTAATAGGATTGGGCTTTATAATTTTAACATATTCCTTATCAATTTCATTTAGAAACCTACTCTCTTCACAGTAGATTAATTTACCCCATCTATATCTTGAGTTAGCATAAGATAGATATAGATTTTCCTTTGCTCTGGTAATTCCAACATAGAATAGCCTTCTCTCCTCTTCTAATTCTGATCTTGTATTATAGCTTAAAGCAGAGGGGAACAGATCTTCTTCAAGACCTACAATAAATACATGTTTAAACTCAAGTCCTTTAGATAAGTGTAATGTCATTAATGAGACTTTATCTTGGTCTTGATTCTCTATATCAAAGTCAGTTGAAAGTGATACTGTAGAGAGAAACTCAGATAATTTATCATTTGAATCTACAAGTTCTTTTTGATCCTCAATAAAATCTCTTATTCCGTTTAATAATTCCTGAACATTTTCTACTCTTGATATTCCCTCAGGTGAATCATCTTTTTTTAAATCATCTATTATCCTAACTTTCTCAATTACCTCTTTTGTAAGGTCAAATGCATTTAACTTTTTATTCTCGATTTTAAATACATCGATAAGATCAATAAAATTCTGGAGTTTTGTTAAAACAGAGCCTGAAAGGCCTATTGATAGTTCGTTGTTCCTTTTAATGGTTTCATACAATGTCAAATTATGCTTTTGTGCAGCTAGGATAATTTTATTTATTGTTACTTGCCCAATACCTCTAGCAGGATAGTTAATTACTCTTTTTAAACTTTCTTCATCACTACTATTCACAATTAGCCTTAGATATGCTAGAACATCTTTTATCTCTTTTCTATTGTAGAATGATACTCCACCAAAAATTTGATATGGAATCTTATTAAGTCTAAGTGAGTCTTCTATTGGCCTGGACTGTGCATTGGTTCTATAAAGAATAGCAATATTTGAAAAACTAGTATTATTAAGAGATGTTATCTTTTGACAAAGACCTCTGGCTTCACCAATGTCAGAATCATTTGCAATTATTTCAACTCTATCACCAAAGTCATTATCAGTCCAAACTTCTTTATCGATTTTATTCTTATTATGTTCAATTACAGAGTTTGCTGCATTGACAATATTTTTTGTAGATCTATAATTTTGCTCGAGCCTGAAAACCTCTACTTCATCATAATCATTTCTAAAATTGATAATATTATTAATATTTGCTCCTCTAAATGAGTAAATACTTTGAGCATCATCCCCAACTACACAAATATTCTGATACTTATCTGAAAGTGATTTAACTATTAAATATTGTGAATTATTAGTATCCTGATATTCATCTACCAAAATATATTTGAATTTTTCTTGATACTTAGCTAACACTTCAGGATAATTATTAAGTAATTCATTAGTTTTCATCAATAAATCATCAAAATCCATAGAGTTTGACTTAATCAACCTCTCATTATATTCTTTATATATGTTTCCAGTTTCAGGTTTTCTAGAGAGATTATCGGATTCAACCAACTCATTATTTGAGAAGTATCCATTCACAGTAATAAAATTGTTTTTTAATGTAGAGATTCTATTTCTTATTGACTTTGGTCTATACACATCCTTATCAAGATTTTTTTCCTTAATTATAGATGATACAAGTCTTTCAGAGTCTTGGGTATCGTAAATTGTAAAATCAGATGTAAATCCAATCTTATGGGCTTCAAACCTTAAAATTTTTGCAAAAACTGAATGGAAAGTACCCATCCAAATATTTTTTGATTCACTCTCCCCTATCATTGCCGATATTCTCAATTTCATTTCTCTTGCAGCTTTATTTGTGAATGTGAGAGCAAGAATCTCAAATGGATCAACACCATTTTCAACAAGATGTACTATTTTATATGTTAAAACTCTAGTTTTTCCAGAACCGGCACCTGCAATAACCATTGAAGGACCTTCTGTTTTTAAAACTGCATTTAATTGAGCTTCGTTAAGATCTTTTAGGTAAGATTTGTTATCTTCTAACATTGATATAAATTTAAGTAATTAATAAATTTTAATTACCTATTAATTATATATTAAATCAATACTTATAAAGAATTTATTTTTTAGATAGTGAATAGTGACTTTTTAAATCAATCGATTGAATTTATAAAAGGAGTAGGCCCTGCAAGATCAAAATTACTCAGTGAAGAATTAAATCTAAAAACAATTAAAGATCTTGTAGATTTTTATCCATATAGATATATAGATAGATCTAGATTCTATAATATTAATGAGATACCAAAGAATCAATCAGAGGTTCAAATAATTGGAAAAATCAGGAGTATTAGAAGAACCAAAGTTAGATATAGAGACAGATTAAATTGTGAGCTTTATGACGATACAGGAAAAATTGATTTAATATGGTATAGAGGATTTAATTGGGTTGAGGAATCCTTAAAGATTAATGAAGATTACGTAGTTTATGGAAAAATTACATGGTTTGGCAACAAGGCTTCAATTGCACACCCTGAGATAAAGACTAAGTCTAATTTCAATAGAAATGTCCCAAGAAGACTTCATGGAATTTACTCCTCTACAGAAAGATTGATAAATGAGGGTGTTACACAAAAATATTTCATCAAAATAATTTATAACCTGTTAAATTCTATTCAAGATCATATTAAAGAGAATCTTTCGATGTCAATACTGAATGAATTCAATCTAATTAACAGATATAAAGCAATTATAAATATTCATCTTCCTGAGTCCCAAGAATTACTCTCAGAGTCAATAAGGAGGTTAAAATTTGAAGAATTATTTTTTAACCAATTAGGATTCCAACTTACCCGTAATGATAGAGTTCAAAAATTAAATGGATTTAAGTTTGAAAAAGTAGGTAATAACTTGAATGAATTTTATAAAAATAGCCTACCCTTTGAATTGACCGGGGATCAAAAAAAGGTTATCAAAGAGATAAGAAATGATTTTCGTGATGGAAAACAGATGAACAGATTACTTCAGGGTGATGTTGGTTCAGGAAAGACTATAGTATCATTGATGGTAATGTTAATAGCAATTGACAATGGCTTTCAATCATGTATACTTGCTCCCACGGAGATTTTAGCAAATCAACATTTTAAATCTCTTAGTGAACTATTAATTGATTTTGATATAAAAGTTAATCTACTAACTGGTTCTACCAAAGCAAAGGACAGAAGATTTATTCATAATGATCTTTTAAGTGGTGAAACTAATATCTTAGTTGGAACTCATGCAATTCTAGAGGACATTGTCCAGTTTAAAAATTTGGGTCTAAGCATAATTGATGAGCAACATAGATTTGGTGTTGCACAAAGAGCTAAACTTTGGAAAAAAAATAATCCACCTCCACACATACTTGTTATGACAGCAACTCCTATCCCAAGAACACTAGCAATGAGCTTGTATGGAGATTTAGACATATCATCAATAAAAGAACTACCGCCAGGCCGAATAACCACAAAAACCGTTCATAAATATGATAAAAATAGACTTAGTGTATTTAAATTTTTAAAAGATCAAATTAAAAAAGGAAGACAAGTCTATCTTGTTTACCCTCTTATAAATGAATCAGAGAAACTAGATTATAAAGATTTAATGGATGGTTATGAAAGTGTTGTAAGAGAATTTCCTCGTCCTGATTATCAGGTAAGTATTGTACATGGAAAAATGAATGCAAAAGATAAAGACTATGAAATGAAAAGATTTATAGAAAAAGAAACACAAATTTTAGTTTCAACAACAGTAATTGAAGTTGGAGTTAATGTTCCAAATGCATCAGTTATGGTAATTGAGAGTGCAGAAAGATTTGGATTATCTCAATTACATCAATTAAGAGGAAGGGTTGGCAGAGGGAACGATGAAAGCTATTGTATTTTAATGACAAAGGATAAATTATCTGAAGACTCTAAACTTAGGATTGAAACAATGGTCAAAGTAAGTGATGGGTTTAAGCTAGCTGAAGTAGACTTAAAACTTAGAGGTCCAGGAGATATGTTAGGAACAAGACAGAGCGGAATGCTTAAGTTTAAATTAGCTGATATTATATATGATACAGAAATACTAAATAATGCTCGTAATTCTGCAATTAAAATATTAAGAGATGACCCTAGACTAAATAACAAAGAAAACTTACCTATCAGAAATGAAATCTCATCATCTTCAAATTCTAAGAATTTGTGGAGATATATTAGTTGATTAAGTATATTTGTCTAATAAAGAAACCCTGTGAAAATATCGATAAACTGGCTTAAGGAATACATTCAAACTGAATCAAACCCAGTAGAAATTTCTGAAATATTAACAAATTTAGGATTAGAAGTAGAAAAGATTGATTCTTTTGAGTCAGTAAAAGGTGGTCTAGAAGGAGTAGTTGCGGGTAAAGTTATAAAATGTGAAAAGCATCCAAATGCAGATAGATTAAAGCTTACCTCTATAGATCTTGGAAACAATCAAATTTCAGAAATAGTTTGTGGTGCACCAAATATTGAAAAAGGCCAAATAGTTCCTGTAGCAGTAGTTGGATCAAAAATCTACACTAATGATGGTACAGAGATAAAAATTAAAAAATCAAAGATTAGAGGGGTTGTTAGCAATGGTATGGTATGTGCTGAGGATGAGATTGGTCTTGGTGATTCTCATGATGGAATTATGGTATTAGATAAAAATATTAAACCAGGAACTCCAATTAGTGAAGTGTTTAATATTGAAAATGATAATATTCTAGAAATTGGATTAACTCCCAATAGATGTGATGCAATGTCGCATTATGGGGTAGCAAGAGATCTAAAAGCATATTATGATTACAAGTCAATTAAAAGTAGGATAAATCTTCCATCGATCAATTCTTTTGAGTCAGTTAATATTGAAGAAGATTTTAACCTTGATATAATAGACAAAGAAAAATGTCCTTTTTACTCAGGTTTGATTATAAAGGATATAAAAGTCAAAAAGTCCTCCGACAAACTGCAGAATAAATTAAAGTCAATAGGACTAAAACCAATAAACAACATAGTAGACATAACAAACTTTGTAATGCATGAAATTGGGCAACCACTTCATGCTTTTGACTTTGATAAACTAAAAAATATAAATGTTAAATCATTAAAATCTGGAACTAAATTTAAAACTTTAGATGACGAAATAATTGAACTCAATAGTGATGATTTAATGATTTGTTCCGAAAATAAACCCCTGTGTATTGCAGGAATATATGGTGGTCTAGACTCTGGAGTCTCAGACTCAACAAAAAATTTATTTTTAGAATCAGCTATATTTAATTCAGTAACAATAAGAAAGTCATCAAAAAGGCATCAACTATTTACTGATGCATCATATAGATATGAAAGAGGTGTTGATCCTGAAAAAGTAATATATGCTTTAAAAAGAGCTGCAATTCTTATAAAAGACGATAATCCTGATTGTAAAATCTCAGAAGTTTTTGTAGAGGATAATAATAAATTAGAAAAAAAAGATATTTATCTAAGGTATAAGAGAATCGAAGATATATCTGGTCAAAAAATTGAAAATGAAGTTATTACTCAAATTTTAAGTTCTCTAGACTTTGAGATTTCAGGAATTACTGATGATGGTATCAATATTGTCTCACCATACTACAGACATGATGTCTACAGGGAGATTGATGTAATTGAAGAAATACTTCGAGTATATGGATTTGACAATATCAAAATAGAGAACAAAATTTCAATGACTATTCCAGAAATTGGGAAAAATAAAATCAATGTTATTGAAACTATTATTAGTCAAAATCTTGTTGGAATCGGATTCAATGAAATTATAAATAATTCTATTTGTTCTCCATCAATAAATCAGAGATATAGTGATAACCCAATTAGTATTTTGAATCCACAAGGAACCGAATTATCTAATCTAAGAGCTTCGCTTATTCCAAACATGTTAGAAACTATTAAACACAATTCTAACAGGCAGAATAGAAATCTTAAATTATTTGAGTTTGGAAACAGTTACTCCCTAGATAAGGAGAATTATTATGAAAACAAAAGGGTAAATTTAGCGATTACCGGTGATGTATTTGAGGAAAACTGGATCACAGATTATAAAGAAAATAACTTTTATTATTTAAAAGGAGTTTCTAAAAATTTATTAGAAAAATTAAATATATCAAATGTTAAGTATGAGCTAGTTGAAGATGAAATTTTTAAATCTAAACTCAAAATTTTATATAATAAAAAAGAAGTTGGTTTTATCGGAGAGCTTGATAAAGATTATATTCAAGAGTTTTCTATTGATCAAGACATACATATTTTAAATTTAGATCTTGATAAAATAAGGTTAAAGACATTTAATAATAAATTTGAGGAATTATCTAAATTTCCATCATCTCGAAGAGATTTGTCTATGATTCTAGATAACAACATAAAATTTGAAGAGATCGAGTCAATAGCTTATGGTTTAGAGGGTAAAATTCTAAAAGATGTTGTTCTTTTTGATGAATTTAAGGGTAAGAATATAGGTGACGACAAAAAATCCTTTGCTGTAAGTTTTACATTTAATGATAGTAAAAAAACTCTTACTGATAAAATTATAGATAAGATTATGACTAGGTTCGCTGATGCATATAAATTAGAACTTGGAGCAGTAATTAGGGATAAATAACCTAGGAATAAAGTTTTTCTCTTTGAGATAAGACTTTTTCATCAACAATATATTCACTAAAAGGAAGATAACTATCTATTATTCCATTTGGAGTTATCTCAATAATACGATTAGCAACAGATTCAGCAAAAGCCCTATCATTGGTACTTAAAAGTACAGTACCCTTAAAATTAGATAGTGAATTATTAAATGCAGTAATTGATTCAAGGTCTAGGTGATTAGTAGGTTCATCAATTAAAAGAACATTAGGTTTACCCATCATGATCTTAGAGAGCATACACCTAACCTTTTCACCTCCTGAAAGTACATTGCATGATTTAAGTGCCTCGTCTCCACTAAAAAGCATTCTACCAAGGAAACTTCTTATAAACAACTCTTCCCTTTCCTCCTCAGTATTAGTCCACTGTCTAAGCCAATCTACGAGGGAAATATTTTTATCAAAAAATGAGTGATTATCCATCGGCAAATACCCTGAACTTGTAGTAACTCCCCAGCTATAAGATCCAGATGTTTGTTCAAGGTTTCCAGAAATACAATCATAGAAAAGATTGATAGATCTTGAATTCTTTGATATTATAAGAACCTTCTCACCCTTATTTAGATTGAGACTGATATCTTTAAAATATACTTCTCCATCCTTCTCATATGAAAGTGATTTTAGTTCAAGAATTTGATCACCTGCTTCTCTTTCTTGTTCAAAGATTATTGCAGGATACCTTCTACTAGATGGCTTAATTTCCTCTATGTTAAGTTTTTGAATCATCTTTTTTCTAGCAGTTGCCTGTTTAGATTTAGCAACATTTGCAGAGAACCTTGAAATAAATTCTTGTAATTCCTTTTTCTTTTCCTCAGCTTTCTTATTTTGTTGTAGTTTTTGCTTCGAAGCTAATTCACTAGATTGCTGCCAAAAAGAGTAGTTACCTGAAAAATGATTGATTTTACTAAAATCTATATCTGAGGTATGTGTACAAACTGCATCAAGAAAATATCTGTCGTGAGATACAACTATAACAGTATTCTCAAATTCATTTATAAAATTTGTTAACCATTCAACAGTATTATAGTCAAGGTCATTGGTTGGCTCGTCCATGATTAAAACATCTGGATTTCCAAATAAGCATTGAGCTAATAAAACTTTAACTTTTACCTTTTGGTCAATATCAGCCATTGTATTGTGATGTAATTCTTCAGTGATTCCAAGACTTGATAGTAAGAAAGCTGCATCTGCATCTGCATTCCATCCATTCATTTCCTCAAATGAAGCCTGGAGCTCACCAACCCTATCAGCGTCTTTATCTGAAAAATCTTCTTTTGCATAAATTGAATCTATCTCACTTTTTAATTCAAATAGTTTTTGATTTCCAAGAATTACTGTCTCTATTACAGTGTTTTCATCATACCTATTATGGTTCTGTTCAAGAACAGATAACCTCTTTCCTGGTTCAAGAAAAACAGAACCAGTATTAGGCTCTAAATCTTTAGATAAAATTTTAAGAAAAGTGGATTTACCCGCCCCATTAGCTCCAATAATTCCATAACAATTTCCAGGAGAAAAAGTTATATTTACTTCATCAAAGAGTATTCTCTTTCCAAATTGAAGCGATAAATTAGATACAGATAACATAAATATGCGCAAAAATAGTAAGATGAAATTTCTAAAACTAATTATAGTAGTTATTATTTTATTTTTTTCAAGCTCATGTAATCAAGACAGTCAAAATTCTAGTTTTTTTCTTGGAGGAGAGATTATAAACCCGTCTTCAGGATACGTTAACTTTTACTATAACAATATTAAAATTGATTCAATAGAATTAGATTCTAATAATAAATTTTTTAAAAAAATTGAGGATATTAAACCCGGAATATATAGGATTGAGCATCTACCAGAAAATCAAAACATTATAGTCGAAAATGGTGATAGTCTATGGATAAGAGTTAATGTTGAAGATTTTAAAGAATCCTTGACTTTTAGTGGAAAAGGATCATCAAAGAATAATTTTTTAGTAGATATGTCTATCCTGGATGAGTCAGAAATTGGATACATATCTGAAATATACTCTCAAGAAAGTGATGTATTTAGAAATGCTATAGATTCTCTAATGAATGAAAAAGAGAATATATGGGAAATTTTTAATAGTAGCGGAAAACCAAAAAGTCTTTCAAGGAATATAACTAAAGCGAGCATAAAGTATAACTATTTTAACAAACTTGAGAGATACGCTCTACTAAGAGGGAAAGACTGGACTGATAGCAAGAGAAAAGAATTCTTCAGTTACAGAGATCAAATGGACTTAAATGATTCAGATTTATCACTATTTGAACCATATATTACTTATCTGATGAATTATTTTAACGAAAAAACATTAGGTAGTGGAAAAGCATATTTCTATGAGAAAAACAATACTGATTTTAATATTAAAAAACTTTTAATAATTGATTCTCAAATTACTGATCAATCTTTAAAAAACAACTTGGCTCGTGCAACAGCAATTGAGGAAATCTTAAATTTTAAAAATAATGATTACCACGAAGAGTTTATTGATTACTACACATATGTGAACTCATCCGAACAATATCTTGATGAGATAACAAAATTATATAATGATATTGAGAAAATGAAGAAAGGTAATTCACTTCCAAATATTGAAATTATTGACTATAACGGAGATATTAAATCTAGTTCAAGTGAACTTAGAGGATCAAAATCATTAATTTATTTTTGGTCTCAGACTCAAATGAATCATTACAGGAGGACAATAAGAAGGATTGAAGAACTTAAAGAGAGTTATCCAGATTATAGGTTTATTGGGATTTGTATTCAGCCTTACACTGATATGGTCAGTCAAGCTCAAAATATATTAAATCTTGATTTATCAAATCAATTTTCATTCAGAGACTTTGAAAGATCTAGTAAAAATTGGGTACTTACGTATTTAAATAAAACTATTATAATTGACAAAAAAGTTAATATTGTAGATGGATTTACCAATCTATTTACTAATGAGGTCGAAAATATTCTAAGAGAGAATTAGTTTCCTTTTTTATAATCACTTAAAAACTTTGCTAAACCAATATCTGTTAGGGGATGTTTCAACAGTCCCTTAATTGCAGACAACGGGCTAGTAATTACATCTGCTCCTATTTTAGCGCAATCAATTATATGCATAGTATGCCTTATTGAAGCAGCTAAAATTTCAGTTTTATAACCATAATTATCATATATATCTCTTATATCAGAAATTAAAT
>Ga0207993_1000359_pt1 | contig 18196 bp, 14 predicted proteins | sample ETN01SmetaG_2_FD_185791 | JGI IMG/M metagenome (GOLD analysis project Ga0207993, IMG submission 185791) | Marine microbial and viral communities from oxygen minimum zone, Eastern Pacific Ocean - ETNP2014F12-01SV265 (SPAdes) (version 2) | ecosystem: Environmental > Aquatic > Marine > Oceanic ...
AAAAAGGTCCATAAAACTTATGAAAGAAGTATTCGTTCTGGTTACAGGTCTGAAACGAAATTATTAGGCATGGACTTTGCGATATTGGTGGTATGTTCAGATACGACGAAATCATCAATGAATCCGATTTAGTAGAGTGCAATCCTGGTAATACCCAGTTCGAAAGCACGTCCACAACACATGGACTTGGCGTCTCTACCGTCTTGATCTCATGGATGTCTACCCAATGGATGAAAACCCGAACTGTCATGGAAGATATGCAGCCAAAAGGGAGGCGGCCAAAGATGACGAGTCACTAATAAGGTTCAGGAACTCTCGGAAATTCAGGGACATCAAATGGAAAATCCTGAAACATGATAGGCTTGATGAAAAGCCATTGGGTGGTTGGTTAGAATTCGAATATGTGATGGAACTGGCCCCTGGAACCCAGGGTAATGACTTCATGAATAAGCAGGCTCAACGCTAATTTACTTCCACGTTTCTAAGATCTTGAAAGCACATAAATGATAAAATTCTGGCGGGAAATCAACGTGCCCTGGGGAGAATCCGATCCCTTTGGACTGGTGTACTATCCAAGAATGGTGGCCTGGTTTAATGATACAGAACATGAATTGTTCAGACACATTGGCTATCCAATCGAAAAAATGATCGAGAAGGATAAAACAACCTTTGTCATGGGTGAAATACAATTTAGATTTATTGGACCAGCGGCTTACGGGGACCGGGTCATGACCAAGATCTCTCTCGAAAAATTGGGCCAGAAGACCCTGCACTGGGTGTACGAAGCCAAAAACTCCAGTACCGGAAAACCTGTTTGTGAAGGCAAGGCCACCCGGGTTTACGCACAAATTCTCGAGGATGGAAGTCTGAAATCACAACTGATCCCAGATTATATGATAAAGGCTATTGAGGAATTGGAACAGTTCGATAACTCAGGAACCGCTTGGGATTAATAAGCACCATCCGATTTCAAAATCCCTAAAGCATGATTTCAGATCTAGCAGGCACTGATATCATTAGATTTATTATTTAGATTTTACTGGAAAGGTTTGGATGTATTGCTGGCGGAGGAGGAGGGATTCGAACCCTCGGTACAGTTTCCCATACGGCACATTAGCAATGTGCTGGTTTCAGCCACTCACCCACTCCTCCGTGGGGATTCCGGACTTGAATGGGGTGTTAAGTCCGGAAGATGAATTTTATGCCATCTCAGGGATTTGGCAAGTTGTTATGGGGGTCAACTCGTTTCTTCAACCGGATCTGGATCGGTATAGACCCCGTCCTCCCGCATCGATTTGACCCATTTCAATTCTGCAAGTACCCGTTTGATCTGCTGAAAAGGCAGGTAGGGTTTCAGGGATTTTAACTCATCATATAGAGCATTAAGACGTTCGGTTACCTCTTCGTTGGACAATTCCTGGTTGGTCTCTGCGTCGGTCATTCCGCCTCTTTCAATGAAGTGTTTAAAATTGGCTGCCGAAACTCCGGCAGCAGTTTGGATGAAGCAAAGGTTTTCCTGGATCAGGAACCTGATTTATGCTTCTTCAGCCTTACTTTCGCTGATCACCTTCTGTTCCAGGTCACGAGGCATTTCCTCGTAGTGACTGAAATTTTCCTGATGCCATCCGCGTCCCCCCGTGATCGAACGGAGGACTGTGGCATAACTGTAAAGTTCCCGTTGTGGAACCTGGGCCTTGATGATCTGGTACTGCCCGCTGGCGTCCATTCCCTGGATCTTTCCACGGCGTCCGGAAATATCCCCCATCACATCGCCCATGTGGTCTTCCGGGACTTTAATCTCCAGATCGTAAATTGGTTCCAGAAGACAGGGGTCACATTCCAGAATTCCCTGTTTAAATGCCTGTTTGCCTGCAATCTGGAAAGCCACATCTTTGGAATCGACGGGATGCTGTTTTCCATCATAAAAATCGATTTTGACATCCACCACCCGGTAGCCTGCAAGCACCCCTTCCTGTGAAGCCGCCTGGACTCCTTTGTCCACGGAGGGCACAAAAACCCGGTCCACGTTCTGCCCGACCAGGGATTCCTGGAAATCGATACCGCTGTCGCGTGGGCCGGGATCCAGACGCATCCAGACTTCGGCAAACTGTCCTGCTCCTCCGGTTTGTTTTTTGTGACGGTATTTCGATTCCCCCTTCTTGCGGATCGTTTCACGGTAGGGAATTTTCGGTTGCACGAGTTCGACTTCGACCTGAAACCGGCTCTTGAGCCGTTCAGTAATGATCTGGAGATGCAACTCCCCCTGTCCGAAAATCAGGGTTTGGTGAAGTTCCGGATCAGGACGGTAGATGAAAGTCGGATCTTCTTCATGAAGCGTCGAGAGCCCCAGGGACATTTTCTCTTCCTCACCCTTGGATTTCAGTTTAAGGGCACCACTCAGATTCGGGGCCGGAAAATCGATCCCAGGAAGCTTCAGTTTGGTTTTCGGATCGGACAACGTATCACAGGTATGGGTATCCTTGAGTTTGACAAAGGCGGCAAGGTCCCCCGCCTGAATCGATTTGACCTGAGTTCGTTCCTTTCCATTCATCTGGAAAATCTGTCCGACCCGTTCCTGATGATTCCGGCCGGTGTTGATGAGGTCCATCCCGGTTTCCACATTGCCGCTGTAGAGTCGAAAGAATGAAAGTTCCCCGACATGCGGTTCGCTGACGGTTTTGAAAATGGTGAGCAGCGGGGAACCATCCTCCAGTCCGACCTCGAGGGTTTCACCGTCACTGCGGCTGGCCTCTGCCGAGGAGACATCCCGGGGTGAGGGCGCATGAGCGGCTAGAAAATCCATCAACTGTGGAACGCCGACACTGGTCGCGGAGGAAACGGCAAAGACAGGGATGAAAGTCTGCTGACTCAATGCCCCCTTGAGACCGGTGCTGATTTCATCGTCGCTCAGTTCTCCCTCCTCAAAAAATTTCTCCAACAAGGTGTCATCAGACTCCGCAACGTTTTCCATCAACTGCTGGTGCAATTCTTCCACACGATCCTGCCAGTCTGCCGGCAGGTCTTCCGTGCTGAACTGACCGATTCCTCCCAAGTCATAACGGTGAAGTTTTCGGCCCATGACTTCGACCAACTGGTCAAGCCCCGGACCGGGGTTGACTGGTAAAGTCATCGGGAAAAAACGTTTTCCGAATTGATTGCTGAGATCCTCGACGATTTGATCAAATTTGACGTATTCCGCATCAAGCACATTCACCGCCACCAGGGTCGGCATTTTCATATCGCAGACTTTTTCCCACATCTGCTCCGTACCGAGTTCGATCCCATGGGCACCGTGGACGGTCAGGATCGCAGAATCGGCAACCCTCAGAGCCGAAAGCGCTTCTCCAACAAAATCCGCATAGCCGGGAGAATCCAGGATATTCAACTTACAGGACTTCCATTCGGCATACATCGAGGTGGTGTGAATCGAGATCTGCCGCTGTTGTTCATCTTCATGATAATCCGAAACCGTGCTTCCCTGCTCTACGCTTCCGATTCGGGTGATTGCCCCGCTGCAGGCAAGCATCGATTCGGCAAGGATGGTTTTGCCCGCAGATCCATGACCGATGAGGGCCAAGTTGCGGATGGTTGAGGCTTCGTACTCTTTCATGCGAATCTTTCAGGCTCAACGGTTTCAGTCTGCTTCAAAACTGCAGCAACCCGTTGACAGCCAAATTTTTTGAAGGGTGAAAAAAGCAGGAGATTTTCAGCAGACAAACGATGAGGATTCTGATTGGGCGTACCTGAAAGTGATCTCATTCTAAGCCCAGGAAGGGTCATGATGATCGGAAATGGCTTCGCTGCTGAAAATCAGCCAGTTCCGTTTTGAAAATTAAGATTTCTGATCAGAGTGAAACTTATAATAAATGCTTACCTAATAAGTTCAAGCATTTCTGTTGAAATGGAAAGGAGAACTTTGGAAGGATCTGCGAGGCCGAATCAGGCTTCAGCCTCGGAGGCAGGAGAAATGGGGAAAAAAGGATTTTCAGGGAGACTTCCAGACTCCATCTTCATAACGTCCGCGCTGGCTGCCATCGGGATCATAAGCGACCAGATTCCAACGCTGATCTTCTTTCCATTCCCCTTCTAGCCGGATCCCGGATGCCGTGACCAGTACTCCATTTCCATGACGCTGTCCATCCTTGAATTGACCTTCAAAGCGGTCGCCTGAGGAATTAGAAAGAATTCCATCGCCCTGGTAGACGCTGTTTTTGGAGCAGTTCATCTGGTTCATGTCACAGCTGAGACGGACAGTCAACTTTCCGGAATAACTGGCACCACTGGGAAAACGGATTTCCACATCGCCTTCCGCAAATCCGCGAACGAAGTCGCCTTCGAATTCGGTTCCATCCTCCATTTTCAGAACTCCGGTTCCATGGTAAACACCATCCATGAATTCACCATTGTACCCACCACCGTCAGCGAGGGCGATTCGACCCGTGCCGTTGAATTTTCCATTCTTGAATGAACCGGAATAGGTCAAGCCCTGGGAGTTGCTGAGAGTTCCCTCACCACTGAAACTGCCCGATTCGAAACCTCCGGAATAGCTTGTGCCGTCCGCATAGGTCAGGCTGCCCTGGCCGTGAAATTCACCGGACTTGAAATCCCCGACATACTGGGTGCCGTTGGCAAACGTGAAAGTCCCCTTGCCTTCATAACGATCATCGACCATTGGGCCCTGATAGCTTGAACCATCGGAAAAACTGCAGACCACTGAAGCCTGAGATGATGTCTCATTCATCGGGAATTTACAGGACCCCTGTTCGTTGTCCGCGAGTTCTGATTCCTGCATCCTGCCCTGACGGTAGAGAACCTTGAAGCGTGTTCCATTTTGAACGAAAAATCCCTCTCCTTCCATCAATCCATTCTCAAATTCTCCTTCAAAACTGCTTCCATCAGCATAGGTAAAGACCCCCTGTCCGGAGGGCAGGCCCTTTTCGAAGGAACCGACAAATTGGTCGCCATTGGCATAGGTCAATTCTCCTTTGCCTTCTCGGACACCCGTTTCATAACTGCCTTCATAGACTTGACCGTCAGGCCAGGTGTAACGTCCCTTGCCGTGATAAATCCCCTCCCGGAATCCACCGGTATATTCCTCTCCATTGACATGGCGGATGCTGCCTTCCCCGTTCATCACTCCGTCTTCGAGCATGCCTTCGTATCTGCTGCCTCCTGAAAAGTTGAGGACAATTTTTCCGGAAACCTGTCCCTGCTGGTAATTCCCTTCGAGGCTTCTGCCGTCAGGCCATCTGAAAATGCCTTTCCCTTCGCGGACTCCTTCCTGATACGTTCCCTGAAATTCGGCTCCATCAGGATAGAGATAAAAACCTTCTCCATGGAATGCTCCGTTTTTGAATCCTCCCTCGTAACTGGTTCCATCCATCATTCTGATGGTTCCATTACCATCCGGGATTCCATTGATCACCGAACCCTGGTAAACGGTTCCGTTGGGATATTCGAGTTTGAGTGGGGATGGAAGGCGGTTGTCTGAAAATTCTCCCTCGATCATGATTCCGTTGGAAAGCATCAGCTTTCCCTGACCGTGACGCAGGCCTTTGCGGAACTCACCCTCGTATGACATTCCGCCCTGAAACTGATAAATGCCTTTGCCTTCTGGCATTCCTGCGACAAACGGGCCTTCGTACAGATCTCCATTGGCAAACTTGAAAGTACCTTTTCCTTCACGCAGTCCGTTACGATAATTCCCCTGGTATTCAGCCCCATTGCCGAAACTAAAAACTCCTTCACCGTGATAAAGCCCTTTCTCAAATGAGCCAACATACCGGTCCCCATTAGGGAAAATCAATCTGCCCCTTCCATGTTTGAGACCATCCAGATATTCACCGTTGTATTCGTCTCCTGCCGGCCAGCGATAGGATCCATTCCCATGAAAAACACCCTTCTTGAAACTTCCATTGTATTGCTCTCCAGAAGGTAGGCTGAGGCTCCCCTCACCCTCGATCCAACCTTGCTGCCATTCTCCCTCATAAAGCCTGCCATCGGGAAATTTGAAATTGCCCGTTCCCTCAGGAAGACGGTTTTTCAGGGTTCCAAAAAAAACACCATCCTTCTGGGGATCTCCTTCCAGATTCCAGATTTCTTCCTTGAAATCAAAATAAAGAATCGTCTCCTGTTGGGCTTTCAAGGGAAGAGACAGAAGCCCGAAGCTCAGGAAAAGCAAAAATGTCTTAACCATTGATATCCGTTTAAAACCCAAAACCACTCCTATGAATGAAAGTTGAAGTTAGAATAGAAAAATAAAACATGAATCATCATAAAACTAAATAGAGCAAGGAAACTCCTCTTCCGGAAAGTTTCAAAGGATCTTGATTCAAAAAATCATGAATTTTTTCAAGGATCAGGCAGGATCCGGAAGAGGTACCTGGGGCTCGATCACCTTGGGCAATTCATATTCTCCATGTTCTTCCAGATATTCCCCGATCATTTTTTCCTTACGTTGCCAACGTTCGTTTAGCCATTTTCGTATATGGCTTCCTCCTTCACGGCTTCGGATCTCTTCCAGAGAGGGGATTCCCTCCTCACCAAGGCGCAGTTGATCAACCTCCACCCTGATTCGCCGAAGGCGTCCAAAGGTGAAATCAGAAAAACTGGGAGACTGTATGTCGGGGTAGATGATCGTCACATCCAAAATCGCTTCGATCTGGTCTCCTAAAGCCTGCAGCACGGCATGAATCCCTCCCGATTTGGGACGCAAAAGGTACTGAAAGGAGGAATTCTGATGATCCTGCCTGCTTGGGTCATATCGTGTCCCCTCGACAAAATTGAGCAGGGTCAAAGGCTGCTCCCTCAGATGTTCACAGGCTTTTCGGGTCCGATCCAAATCTTTGCCGCGTAACTCCGGGCGCTGTTTCAATTTTTTCCTGGAATAACGCTTCATCATCGGCATTCCCAGGGCCCAAAGTGCCACCCCGAGAAAAGGAACCCACAACAATTGCTGCTTGATAAAAAACCTTGGAAAGGGAATCACTTTATGAAAAATCCCCTGAAGCACCGGAATGTCCACGGCAGACTGATGATTTGAAATAACCAGATATTTGCAATTCAGGTCCAGGTTTTCCAGACCACTGATTTCCCAAGAGATTTGATGGATCAGAAGCTGAATGTTTTTGTTGATCCAGATGAAGAGACTGCCAATCCTCAACATGACCCCGGTCCAGAAATTCCTCCATCCTTCTAAGGGAATTATCATTTTCACCGGAACCAGGAGCGTTACCAGAGACCCGCAAACCATGGTGTTGAGCACCACCAAAAAAGTGGAAAGAATCCCTCGGAACCAGGAAGGTAGAAATTGAAGCATGTTATCGCAGTTTGACCTCAGGTGAACTTAATGAGCGATTTATGGTCTTCGTAAATTCCGCTCCTTTGCAAAAGGGGATATCTTAAGCAGTTTTTGAGGTTTCTTCCAGATCAAATCCTGTAGGGCAAGGTTTCATGAATTTGCCTTCAAGGAGCCAAGTATGCTAGAAGTTAATTTTTGATTCATTCTTTTGTTGAAAATACCAAATGTCCCTCCAGGAAACACCGGTTTTCATCCCCGTCGATTTCATGCAGGAATTCCTCCAGGAAAGTTTCGCGCAAGTCGGCTGTTCTTTAGAAGAATCCGAACGTGTAACCCGTCGTCTGATCGGCGCCAACCTGAGAGGTCACGAAAGTCATGGGGTGGCGCGAATGCCGCGTTACGTGGAATGGGTGCAAAAAGGGACCCTGATTCCGAATCAGAAAATCCGCCTGATCCAGGAGAATGAAGTCCTCAGCATCCTCGATGGGGGTCATGGATTCGGACAGTCGATCGGAGAACAGACAATACAGCAAGGAGTCGAAAAAGCCCTTAAACAGGGGGTTTCGGTCACCGCATTACGCAATTCAGGACACCTCGGCCGCATCGGCGATTGGGCGGAACTGGCGGCGGAATCCAAAGTTGCATCACTTCACATGGTCAATGTACGCGGGAGCCTGCTGGTTGCGCCTTTCGGGGGAGTAGACCGACGGGGTAGCACCTCTCCTTTCTGTTGTGGAATCCCACGACCCGATGAACCGCCGGTCATTCTCGATTTTGCCACCTCGCTAGTAGCCGAGGGGAAGGCATTGGTTGCTTTGAGAGGAGGAACTCCTCTTCCCGAAGGAGCGATCATCGGACCCGACGGAAAGTTGGGAAATGACCCTCTCCCGCTTTATGGAGAGATTCCCGAAGACCGCTATCCGGATCCGAATGTCGGCCCGGGAGCCCTCACCGGTTTCGGTTTACACAAGGGGGCAGGACTCAATTTTTTCATGGAAATGTTTGCCGGAGCCCTCACCGGTTCCGGAACTTCGGCAGGCATTCAGGATACTTCCCGGCGCCCGTTCTGCAATGGCATGCTCTCGGTGTATTTCTCCCTCGATTACTTCCACTCCGATGACTGGTTTGCGCAGGAGGTGAGAAACTACATTGAGTTCTATAAAGATTCACGCCCTGCCAAACCGGATGGGGAAGTGCTGATTCCCGGAGAGGTCGAACTGCGACTGATGAAGGAGAGAATGAATACCGGACTTCCGCTGTCTCAAACCTCCTGGAAAGACCTCACCCAAAAAGCAGAAAAGATCGGTGTGGACAGAAAACTGGTGGATCAGGCCGGGAACTTTTTCATTCCAAACTGATCTGATTTTCCGTTTTCGTTCAAACCGTTTTCGCGTTCACGGATTTTTCGAGGCATATTCATCGACTGCCTGAACCCGGGATTCGATTGCGGTTTTCGGCAGAAAACTGGCACGGAATCCGTTTTTCACCAACTCCACCAGATCCTCCTTTGACAGATTCAGTCCCTGTTGAACTGCGGTCAGGTTTTCGTTCATGTAACCCCCGAAATAAGCAGGATCATCGGAATTGACGGTCACACAGAGTCCCGCGTCCAGAAGTCGTTTCAGGTTATGGTCCTTCATTTTTTCAAAGATGCAGAGACGGGTATTGGAAAGCGGGCAGACAGTAAGAGGCATTCTTGATTCCGCCAGCCTGCGGAGCAGTTCGGGATCTTTTTCACACTTAACGCCATGATCGATGCGTTCCACACCAAGAAGGTCCAACGCCCCGATGATGTATTCCGGAGGTCCCTCTTCTCCGGCATGAGCGACACGCCGGAAACCCTCTTCGGAAGCACGCTGGAAGACACGCTGAAATTTCTCCGGAGGATGCCCCACTTCCGAGGAATCGAGCCCGACCCCAATGATTTTTTCACGGAACGGAAGAGCCTCTCCCAGTGTCTTGAAGGCATCATCTTCGCTGAGGTGACGTAAAAAACAGAGGATCAGGTAGGAAGAAATTCCATACTCCCGTCTTGCATCCTTCAGGGCAGAATCAATGCCTTCAATCACGGTGGAGAATGCAACTCCTCTTTCGGTATGGGTTTGGGGATCAAAAAAGATTTCCACATGCTTGACATTCTGTTCCTGCATGCGCGTCAGATAAGCCCAGGTGAGATCGTAAAAATCCTGCTCAACCAGCAGAACCCTGGCTCCCGCGTAATAGATGTCAAGAAAAGACTGCAGGTTGGTAAACTGATACGCCTGTCTTAGCTCTTCAACCGAGTTGTAAGGCAGATCAACCCGATTCCTTTCCGCCAGGGCAAACATCAGTTCCGGTTCGAGCGAACCTTCGATGTGCAGGTGCAGTTCTGCTTTGGGAATCCCCTCAATGAATCCCGGTTCCATTCTAACCTCCTGATAGAAGTCGACTTTGATTTTATGGAAAAATGGCAGGACGCCAATTTTCTTTTTGAAAAAAAATGAAGGAATCTTGACTGAACCTCAAGTTCTGCTTCAGACAGTCATAGGGATTTTGGAATTTTCAGCGATTGAATATTTTTCCGGATTCTCAGAATAAGTATCATGCCTACCTGACACAGGCTGGATCAGTTGACTGAAACGCCGTACCGTTTCCAGTCGGTTGAGGGCATAGAGATGGACTCCTTCGATTCCTTCACGAAGCAGTGATTCGGTCTGTGCTTCCAGGTGGTTCCAGCCGATTTCCTTGAGCGCCCCGGGATCATTGGCAAAACGCTCGAGTTTTGCTCGAAGCGAACCTGGAATCGAAACTCCACAGAGTTTTGACATCCGGAACAATGCCTCAGCAGAAGAGGGCAGCAGCAAGCCGGGAATGATGGGGACCCTCACTCCTCCCCGGTGAAGACGGTCTCGCCATTTGAGGAAGAATTCATTGACAAGAAAAAACTGTGACACCAGCAATTCTGCTCCCGCATCGACCTTGGCTTTTTGATGCCTGAGGTCTGCCTCCCTGTCCGGATTTTCCACGTGGCCCTCCGGATAACCCGCTGCTCCGATGCAGAATCCGTTCAATACCCTGATCGACTCGATCAATTCAACAGCATAGGCAAACCCTCTGGAAGGACGTTGAAAATGATTCTTTCCCGAGGGCGGGTCTCCGCGCAGGGCCATCAGATTTTCGATTCCGGATTGATGGAACTGCTCCAGCAAGGTTTCGATTTCCAGGCGTGTGTGGGAAACACAGGTCAAATGGGCCATTGCCTCAATGCCCAGATCGTTCTGGATGTAGGAGGCGAGTTCATGGGTATTTTCCCGGGTGGAACCTCCTGCCCCGTAGGTCACGGAGATGAAATCCGGGTGATAAGACCTGAATTCCTTAAGTTTTATTTTAAGGCGTTCCAGGCTCTCCTGAGTTTTCGGAGGATAGATTTCAATCGAAAAAACAAAGGATTTCTGACGGTACAATTCAGCGACTTTCATTGGACCTCCTCACCGATTGAGGGAATAGGATTTGATTTTGTTTGGGTTTCATAGCCAAGCACCGGTCCCAGCAGGCGTTCGGCTTCTTCATGGCTGATGCCTTTACGTCGGCCATAATCCTGAGTCTGGTCCCGTCCGATTTTACCAACCGCAAAATAGCAGGACTCAGGATGACTGAAATAGAGTCCGCATACCGAACTGGCCGGACTCATGGAGAAGTTTTCGGTGAGTGAAACCCCGATGCGTTCTTCTGCCCGGAGGAGTTTGAACAGTGCCGGCTTTTCGCTATGGTCGGGCTGAGCCGGATAGCCCGGGGCAGGACGGATACCCTAGTAAGCTTCACGAATCAACTGCTTCGGATTCAATTGCTCCGAGAGTCCATAACCCCACTCACGACGCATCTGCAGGTGCAGGAATTCGGCATACGCTTCCGCTAGCCGGTCCCCAAGAGACTTGGCCAGGATCGCGTTGAAATCGTCATGAGACGCTTCGTATTCCCTGCTGATTTCTTCGATCCCGATCCCTGCCGTCACCACAAACGCTCCCAGATAATCTGACAATCCTGAGGAAAGGGGGGCAATAAAATCGGCCAGTGCCCGGTTTGGCTTACCCGAATCTTTGAGGGCCTGCTGTCTCAAACTGTGGAAAACCTTCAGTACCTTCTTTTCATTACCGGGTTGGAGCAGGATGATGTCATCGTCTTCACTGTAGGCTTTGAAAAAACCGCAAACCGCCTGGGGTATAACCCGTTTCTGGTGGGACCAGTTCTCGAGCATCGTTTCCGCTTCCCGTAAAAGTCTGCGGGCTTCTTCTCCAACACGGGAATCCTCCAGGATGGAGGGATACCGTCCACGCAGTTCCCAGGTCTGGAAAAAAGGAGTCCAGTCGATGAAGGGCCTCAGGCTTTCCACGGAGACAGGAGGGAATTCCTTAAACGGAACGCTGTCTCCGCGCTCCGGTTTTTCCAGGCTTTTCCCGTAAACACGGATGCCTTCGAATGAAGGTTTCGGAGGCTGGTATCGCTTCCAATCAATCGGGGTTTTGTTTTTTCTCGCCTGCTGCAGGGTCAGCATTCTGCGATTCTGCTGGCGTTCCAGATAGTCTCTACGGCGGCGCTCCTGATCTTTACGGTTTCGTTCTGCAAATTCCTCACGGACCCGGGGATTGAGCAAGCTGGAAACCACTCCGACCACCCTTGATGCATCCTGGACATAAACCACCGGCTGATCGTATTCCGGAGAAATCCTGACCGCCGTGTGAATGCTGCTGGTGGTAGCACCACCGATCAGCAACGGTCTGCGGCATCCCAGGCGCTTCATTTCCGAGGCGACATGCACCATTTCATCCAGTGATGGAGTGATCAAACCCGAAAGCCCGATGAGTAGTGCATCGTGCTGCTCTGCGGTGTTCAGGATGGTTTCACAGGGAGTCATCACCCCCAGGTCGATCACTTCGTATCCGTTACAGCCCAATACGACACCAACAATATTTTTCCCGATGTCGTGCACATCGCCTTTGACCGTGGCAAGCACGATTGGTGGTTGCCGGTGATGCTTCAGGGAATTCTTTTTTTCTTCCTCCATGAAGGGTTCCAGGTAAGCCACCGCCTGTTTCATCACCCGTGCACTTTTCACTACCTGGGGCAGGAACATCTTTCCTTCGCCAAAAAGATCGCCGACCACCTGCATTCCATTCATCAAAGGGCCTTCGATGACTTCCAGCGGCGACTCATAACTTCCCCGTGCCTCCTCGGTATCTTCGATGATGAAATCGCTGATACCTTTGATCAATGCATGCTGCAGTCGCATATCGACACTACCCTGCCGCCACTCAAGCTCTCGTCCTGTGTTCTGCTGTCGTTCAGTTCGATAGCTTTCCGCGAAATCGAGCAGTTTCTCTGTGGCATCAGGGCTGCGGTTGAATAGCACGTCTTCGACCCGTTCCAGCAGATCCGCAGGAATTTCCTGATAAACATCCAGCATTCCGGCATTGACGATGGCCATGTCCAGCCCGGCCTGGATCGCGTGGAACAGGAAGGCCGAATGCATCGCTTCGCGGATCGGGTTGTTGCCGCGGAAGGAAAAGGAAATGTTGCTCACCCCGCCGCTGACTTTCGCCCCGGGACACTGATTTTTGATTTCCCTCACCGCTTCAATGAAAGCCACAGCGTAGTCTCGGTGTTCGTCAATTCCGGTTGCCAGAGTCAGGATATTCGGATCGAAAATGATGTCCTCCGCGGGAATCCCGACCTGTTCCGTCAACAGTTGATAAGCTCTGCTACAGACCGAAACTTTTTTCTCGAATGATGTCGCCTGACCTTGCTCGTCGAAAGCCATCACCACCATCGCGGCGCCATACCTGCGGATGATTTCTGCCTGACGCAAAAATTCGGCTTCTCCTTCCTTGAGGCTGATGGAATTGACCACACCCTTGCCCTGCAGACATTTCAAACCGGCTTCTAAAACTTCCCATTTGGAACTGTCGATCATCACCGGAACCCTGGAGATGTCAGGTTCGGAGGCAACCAGGTTGAGAAAATGCCGCATTGATTCCACCCCGTCCAGCAGCGCTTCGTCGAAATTGATATCGATCAGGTTGGCTCCGGCCTCCACCTGCTGTCGGGCCACGGTAAGCGCGTTTTCGAAATCATGATTGAGGACCAATTTTTTAAATTTTGGAGAACCAGTCACATTGGTCCGCTCCCCGATCATCAAAAAACCTGTGTCACTTGTAACCCGCAGTGGCTCCAGTCCTGAGTAAGATGATTCTTGGGGAATTTCCGGGATCATCCTTGGTTTCATATCTTTAAGGGATTCTTTGAGAACACGAATGTGTTCCGGGGTGGTCCCGCAGCATCCGCCCATCAGGTTGACCCACCCCAGGGAGGCAAACTCTTTCATGATTCCGGTAAATTCCTCTGGAGACTGGTCGTATTCCCCCATCGCATTGGGCAGTCCCGCATTGGGGTAGACACCGACCCGAAATTTGCAGATGCGTGAAAGCTCTTCCACAAAGGGCCGCATTTCCTTGGCACCCAGTGCGCAGTTGATGCAAACCGCAAGAGGCCGGGCATGCATCACCGAGAGGTAGAACGCTTCCAGGGTCTGGCCCGAGAGGGTCCTTCCGGAAGCATCGGTGATGGTGACAGAGAGCATGACAGGAGTTCTCCTGCCGTATAGATCATTCAGCTTTTCAACCGCGTAAATCCCTGCCTTCAGATTGAGGGTGTCAAAAGTGGTCTCAAACATCAGCAGATCGGCACCGGCATCCATCAACGCTCGGGCCTGTTCCAGGTAAGTCTCCGCGATTTCATCGAATTCGAGAGCCCGATAGGCGGGGTTCTGTACATCCGGGGAAAGGGAGCAGGTGCGGTTGGTGGGTCCGATGGCCCCTGCGATCCAGACCTTTTCCCCGGGATGGTCCTGCTCAAACCGGCTTGCGGCCTTGAGCGCAACATCAACGGAAGCACGGTTCAGTTGTTCGACATAATCTTCAAGAGAGTAGTCCTGCTGGGATATACGATTGGCGTTGAAGGTATTGGTTCCCAGGATCCGGGCTCCGGCCTCAAGGTAATCCGTATGGATCTGTTCGATGATTTCGGGACGGGTGATGGAGAGCAGGTCGTTGTTGCCTTGCAAAGGATTTGGGTGATCTGCAAGCGCCTCATTCCTGAAATCCTTCTCTTAGAGTTTATGCTGCTGAATCATGGTGCCCATCGCTCCATCCAGCAGCACGATTTCTTCATCCAATTTTTTCAGCAGGCATTCCGAAGAATTTCTTTCCATCATTGTTCCTCCCACGATGGGTCTTTGTTTAACAAAACCGATGGCTCAATCCCGAACTCCCATCGCCAAAATAACCTGGAAAAGCTCTCCCCTGCTCTGGGGAAGGATTTCCTCTTTGAGGCCGCTAAATCCGGCTTCCTGCATCATCTTCAGTAAATGCTCCTGCTCAAAACCGGGCCACTTGTGCTTCAGTTTTTCCAGTACCCAGAGTTGGTCGTGTGCCGCCAGTTCCATCACTGCTAACAGCCCTCCAGGGCGAAGCAACCGATAAGCCTGACGGATTCCGCTGAAGGGGTCGTCCAGATGATGGAGAGACTGGGAAAATACGGCGACGTCCACACTTTGAGGCTCCAGCGAAAGGCTGCCGACATCCTCAGCCAATAAGGTCACGTGCTCCAGCCCCAACCGGTCCATGCGCTGCCGGGCCGATGCGAGCAGTTCCGGATTGTAATCGACTCCAATCACACGTTCCGCAAAACGACCCATTTCTACCGTCAGGGAACCGTCTCCACAGCCGAGGTCCAGCATGACCAGGCCTTCTCCTTTGTTTTCAGGAGTCATCCTTCCAGGCCGGTAAAAGCGAATCAGCATGCCGAGCAATCGGGACCATGCATACCAAGTCTGCCCTGGTTCCAACAATCTTTCGTTGAGTCCAGGACCACCCAATTCGCGCTGGCGGATCACTTCCTGAAGCCGAACCTGGTCGTTGAAGGGATCTTCCAACTCACCAAGCTGGTGATGAACGTAGGACCAAAGCAGTTTCAACTGCTCATCCCCAATCTCCGGACCGCTTAGTTGATAATAGGTCCAGACCCCTGCCTTTTGCTCCTGGATCAGTCCGAGCTTGCGTAAATGCCCCAAATGCCGTGAAACTCCTGACTGGGCTACACCAAGGATCGAAGTCAATTCACTCACATTCAGGGGATGCTTTGACAACAACACCAGAATCCTCAGCCTGGTTTCATCGCCCAATAACCTTAAGATCTGTGCCAGTTGTTCCACCATACCTCCTTGTTTCAAAATTAAATCACCATATATCAATACGTTGATGTAAGATGGTTGGCAAGCAAAAAAGTGAGATCAGATAAAAAAGGTTAATGATTGAATTTGAAGAAACATGAACGGTCTGGAAGGAATCACAGGGTTTCTGCTGGGAATGGTTTGGGGAAGTTTTATCAATCTTTGCATTGATCGCTTTCAAATGGCCCATCTCGCTGACCATGAGAGGGTTCTGAACGATCCCCTTTACAGCGAAAGATTGAAGGATCACCTTCGGCAGGGCAGATTTTCACCCCTGGTTCCTTCTCGTTCGTTTTGTTTTTTCTGCGGTCACATTTTAAGGATCAAGGAATTGGTTCCCTTGCTCTCCTATTTATTTTCTCGGGGCCGATGCTTGAGTTGCGGGCAGGCTTATGGAATCCGCAGTTTTTTTGTTGAACTGACGCATGCGCTTTTTTTCGGCGCACTTTTTGTTTGGCTGGAGAGATGGCCCGCAATCATTATACTGGCTTTGGATTTTTCTTTGATCTGGCTGATTACAACCTGCCATGACTGCCGAAAACTGGGAGGTTGGCTGAAAGGCCTGGCAGTACTCATGATCTTCCTGAATCCGATCCTTTTACTGGTGTTGGAATTTTGAAATGAAGCGCATCCTCTTGACGTTGATGAAAATGGGAATCGTAACGGCGATTCTCTATTATCTGATTCAGAGTGGACGACTGAATTTTGAACGTTTGCTGCTGCTGATGGATTCGCCTGGAATTCTGATGATGATGTATTTAATCCTGATTCTCGCCGTGGTCCCGATGGCAACTTTGCGTTGGTGGCTTCTGCTTCGCGCCATCGGTCTGAAAGTGGAACCGAAGCGAACCTTCCTCTTGACCTGGATTGGGAATTTTTTCAACACCACCCTTCCCGGCGCAATCACGGGAGATGTGGTTAAAGGCTATTACGTCATCCGTTCCGAAAAAGAAGAAGGCCGCACCCGTGCCTTCATGACGCTTTTGATCGATCGTTTTGTCGGTCTTTTCGGACTGGTGGTGATGGCCTTCATCGCATTGATATTCAATCTTGATCTAATCTGGAAACAATCCTCCCTCCATCCATTGGCCTGGTCGATCACCGGTCTTTTCGGAGCAACACTGATCTTTTACATCATCGCCCTTTACCCCTTTGCTGAAGGCCGGGATCCCTTTATTCGATTGTTTAATCGGCTTCCCGGGAAGACATTTTTGATCAAGGTCTACCTGGCATTCAAAAGCTATCAGCATCGCAAACCGACTCTATTATTTACCTTACTGCTTTCGATCAGCATCCACATGCTGGTCGGACTGATTTTTTTCGAAGTTTCAAAATTGATGGGAATTCGGGATATGGGACTGGCCACCCAGTTTTTTTTAATGCCCATTGGTTTGATCACCGTTGCCATCCCGGTAGCACCGGGAGGAATCGGAATCGGGCATGCTGCTTTTGAATCGCTTTATCTGCTGGCAGGCCACAGCGGAGGCGCGGACATTTTCAATGTTTTTGTGATTGTCCAACTGAGTGTCTTCCTGCTGGGAGGAATTCCCTACTTTCTTTACAGCGGAAGTTACAAGGTTCCTGAAGAAGAAACCCTGGTGAAAGGGAATTAAGAGAGAAAATCCTCAATCCGAGGAGAGCACCTTCAAATGCTCATGAACGCAAAGGGAGAGGGCCTGAACATCGTATCCGCCTTCAAGAATGCTGACCATCCGGCCTCCGGCGCTTTCCGATGCCTGAAGCTTGAGCCTTTCGGTGAGTTTTGTGAAGGCTATGTCGGTCAGGTTCAAAGAAGCGAGAGGATCATCCCGGTGGGCATCGAATCCGGCTGAGACGAGAATGAAATCCGGGGCATATTCGATCAGCAGCGGCAGCAGTTGGTGCTCAACCTGGTCAAGGTATGCTGCATCTTCTGTCCAGGGAGGAAGAGGCAGATTCCGGGTAAACCCGCTTCCGGGCCCCCGGCCGGTTTCATTTGAATAACCTGTTCCAGGATAACAACTTCGCGGATCCTGATGGGTGCTGATAAAAAAAACATCATCCCGTTCCTCAAAAAGATGCTGGGTTCCATTCCCGTGATGCACATCAAAATCAAAAATCAGAACCCTTTTGTATCCGAGACTTCGGGTAAGGTATTCGGCTGCCAGGGCGATGTTGTTGAAAAAACAGAAACCCATGGCCTGGTCCCGTTCCGCATGATGACCGGGGGGACGAACCGCGCAGAAAGCATTATCCAGACGACGTTCCGCAACTTCCTCAACCGCTTCCAAAACCGAACCAACGGCTTGCAGAGCGGCAGAAAAGGTTTGTTCCGAAACAACACAATCCGGACTCTGAAGGTTCTGCCTTCCTTCTTCCGAAGCCTGACGGACCTGCTCGAACAAATCCTCGCTGTGAAGCATGGAAATGTCCTGGGAGGTTGCCTGTCTTCCGGATCGGAGTTCCAGTTGATCCAGAATTCCTTCGGACTGCAAACGATTTCGGATCGCTCTCAGTCGTTCCGCATTTTCAGGATGCGCTCCGGTATCATGTTCCAGGAAAAGTGGATGGGAGTAAAAACCGGTTTTCATGGATCCTTCAATGAAAAGTTTGTGGATCGATGCAGATGACAAGCATGCTGATACTTACAATGG
>Ga0207993_1000360_pt1 | contig 18153 bp, 13 predicted proteins | sample ETN01SmetaG_2_FD_185791 | JGI IMG/M metagenome (GOLD analysis project Ga0207993, IMG submission 185791) | Marine microbial and viral communities from oxygen minimum zone, Eastern Pacific Ocean - ETNP2014F12-01SV265 (SPAdes) (version 2) | ecosystem: Environmental > Aquatic > Marine > Oceanic ...
TGCTGCATATCCCCTCCTCCACTATCTGGGAGCACACTGCGAATGCCTGTCCCATCAGCCTCTCCTTGATCTGCCTGGCTGCCTCCTCGTCGCAGTCCCCGTCCTCGCCTATCTCCCACATCTCGCCCCCTTCGACGAGGGCACGCATGTTGTCGGCACCTGCGAAGCGCGGTACCGAGAGCTGCTCGGACAGGTAGTCGCTGCTGTGGAGGGCGATGGTCGGGCCTGTCAGGTTCATGAGTCCGAATGGCCCAAGGCCGATTCGGAACTCCCTGCAAGCCACGGCGTCAATCTGGGCTGCCGTGCCGACGCCCTCCTCGAGGAGCCTGCACGCCTCGTTGATCCAAGGCACGAAGAACCGGTTGACCACGAATCCGGGCCTGTCCTTGCAGACGATGATGACCTTGCCCATCGTCTTGCAGTACTGCTCGACTGCGTCCATGGTCTCCTGCGAGGTGGTCTCGGCCGGGATTATCTCCACGAGCCTGTTCTTGGCGGGGTGGTAGAACCAGTGCATGCCCACGAACCGGTCCTTCCTGCCGACCTGCTGTGCCAGCTCGTTGACCGAGAGCGAGGAGGTGTTTGTTGCGAGTATCGTGTGCTCGCCGCAGGTGCTGTCGAGGCTGGAGAAGATCTCCCTCTTGAGCTCGAAGTCCTCGAAGACCGCCTCGATCACCAGGTCGGTGTCGGGGGAGACGTTCTCGTTGCCAACGACCCCGGTGATGCTGCTCTTGATCCGCTCGGCCTGCTCCGGGCGGAAGATCCTCCTCTCCAGCGCCTCCTGCAGGAACTTGTCTATCGTGGCATGGCCCTTGTCCACCCACTGCTGCTCCCTGTCCACCATCTGGACTGAGAATCCCTCCGTAGCGCTCTTCTGGGCTATGCCGGAGCCCATGTTGCCTGCTCCGATTATCGCGACCGATTGTACCATGGTCCCTCGGGTGAAATGTCAGACATAACTCCAACGGAGGGGCGGTCAAGCATTAGCAGAGCAGGTCCCGGATCCTACGTGCGTGCGCGTCGGGAGTCAGGTCTAGCTCGGAGATCCTCGCCCTGCCGCTGGCCGCCCATCCCTCTCGGGTGTCCGGGTCTGATGCCTGCTCCAGGGCGGAGTGCCACGATGCTGAGTCGCCCCTGTCTAGCAGCCTCCCGTTCTCGCCATCGACGATGGTGTCCCTGAAGCCCCCCTCGTCGACGAAGAGTGGTGGCGTCCCCACTGCGAATGCCTCTATCGGGGTCAGACCGAACGACTCCTTGTGGGCCATGCTCACGATGGCCCTCGCACCCCTCATCAGGCTGACTAGCTCGGGCGATGGGAGCCTGGGCGCGACCCAGAGTCCGACCCCGTTGGATTCGGCGTGCTTGCTCAGCATCCCCAAAGAGCCGTCGTCACCGCCACCGACGTGAGCGAGGGAGAGCCCGGTCCCAGCGAGCATGGAGATCGTCTCCCACGTTCCCTTGGCATACGAGGCGCGGCCGACGGAGACGACGTAATCCCCCTCTCCCTGGTATGGGTTCTCTGGGTCCCCAGAGGGGTCCTCTGGGAACTCGCCTGTGTCCACGCAGGGCCACAGCACGCCGGCTTCTATCCCATACACCTCCTTTGCCCTCTGGGCGGCGAATCTGGAGTTCCCGCTTACTATGGCGCCCTCCCTGGACATGAGTGACTCCATCAGAGACCGATCCCTGCCCCTAGCCCTCGAGAGCACGGCCTTGGTCAGTGTCAGGTTCCTCCTGGGAGAGCCGTCCACCCTGCGATGCAGGGTCTCCTCGTACAGGCCCCTGTGGGGCTCGAGCAGATGCAGGTGGACCCTGAGTCCGGGTGGGACGTGGTCCAGGATCGGCAGGCTCCCGTCCCCGCTGACCAGGTGAAGGGCGATGGAGGATGACATCGCACCTGGGAGCCCTTCGATTGACGCCCATGCCTTCGAGGCCGTTCCCCTCCCGGAGTCCAGGATGACCGAGATGGGGTCGGTTGAGAGGTGCCACTTCGACTCTGGGGAGATTAGCTCGATGCCACTCGCCGAGCATGCCTGCTCCAGCTCCTGGGAGGGTTGGATGGTCGCCATCGTGACCTCGAAGAGGCGGTTTATCGCGGGGAGCACCCTGATCAGGTCCCTCTCAGCGCCGCCCATCGATTCGAAGGAGCCCTTGGCGACGAGGAGCTTGGGTCTGCTGGGCTCGGACATTACCCGACCACCCTCCTGTAGACTTCGAGGACCCGGTCGGTGACCCTGTCCCACTGGTATTCCCTTGAGGCATCCCTCCCGGAGGAGCCCCATTGGGCGATCATCCCTTGGTCGGCGTTGACGACCTCGGCCATTGCCGATGCCAGCGAGGAGTGGTCCTCGCACGGCACGGACAGTCCGCTGCCGCACTCCTCCACCATGGAGCCGAGTCCGTTGACATCCGCCATGACGACTGGGGTACCGGAGTGCATGGCCTCCAGGAGCACCGTTGGCAGGCCCTCGAACCTCGATGGGATCACGATGCAGTCGGAGTTCTCGTAGAGCCACCTCTTCTCGGAGTCTGAGACCAGCCCCAGGACTGAGATGTGCTGCTTGGCGCTCGATTCCGAGTGCCTATCGTGGAGCCATTCGGTCAGTTCCCCCTTGCCTGCTATGGCCAGGTCGAAGCCCGGATCCCCGTCGTAGGAGTCCATCGCGTCCATCAGGACGTCCAGACCCTTCTGGAAGCTCATCCTCCCGACGAATGAGATCAACGGCCTCCCGTCGTCCCTGCCCGAGAGTCCTGCGGGTTCCTCCGCAGGTTCCTCCACCGGGGAGAATCCGTTTGGGATTACGTCGAGGTCGCCTCTCACTCCCTTCTTGCGAAGCAGGTCCTCGAAGAAGGGGGTCAGGACTACCCTGGCGTCGGACGAGTGGAGGGTCCTCCTCCCTTGTGCCGCCCACCTGATGCGCTTGACCGCCCTACCAATGGCAGTGGTCTTGACGTAGTCGTTGTGATATGTCGTGACCACCGGCTTTCCAGCGCCCTTTGCCTTGGAGAGCGTGCGCCTGATCAGGACCGGTAGCGTGTCGTGGAGGTGCACTACGTCGACGTCGCTCAGGTCGAGATCGCTCACCGACACGACCGGGTCGACGCCCCCGAGGACTCTGCTGGGGCCGATCCTGATCACCTCAACGCCCCCTCGTGTGAACCTCTGCTCCTCGTGCGCGGGCACGTCAGCGCACCATACTGTGACTCGGTGGCCCCTCCGGACCAGCTCCCGGCCGATCTGCTCGACGTGCTGATCCCCGCCGCCGACGTGCGGCCAGTACCAAACGTGGACGAGCAGGACGTGGAGCGGGCGGGAGGCGTCCATCAGTCGCCGACTGGGGGCCCCGTTTGAAAACACCCGTTGTCATGACTTAGCCAGCATCCTGATTTTAGCCCGGATGCGGGCTCTCGGTGACGTGTTCAGGCGCGTTGTGCTCGCGAGGTCTGCGAAAGACCCCTCCGGGTACGGTGCGAACCACTCCGTGATTGAGGGTCTTCTGGACAGGGCCAAGGCCAGCGGTTGGACCAGGGCAGCGACCATCGAGGATTGTACGCCCCGGTCTGGGCAGAGGGCTATTGCGTCCGCTGTTGCCGAGTATGGAGCCGACTTGGTCCACATCACCAACCAGCATGACGCGCACTTGGTGCCTGCGAAGGGAGGGACGGTCCCGTTCGTTGTCTCGGTGCACGACCTGTACGACCACCGACCGAGGGCGATTGACGCGGGAGACGTGCCAGTACCCCTGGGTGACAGGTTCCCGCCTTCGGCGAAGGCCCGGCTACTAGCATCCTGCAGGGAGGGGATGGCCCGTGCGGACGTGCTCCTATGCTCCTCCGAGAGGACCATGGAGGAGGCGAGGGTGATGTTCCCCGAGTCGCGGTGCGCTCTGGTCAGGGACTCGGTAGACGACGACTTCTGGGATCCCAACAGGAACCCGAGGCCACGGAGCATGCTGGGAGAATCCGGTGACGAGGGGAAGTGCCTGCTGGTCTCCGTGGGAGAGGGGGACCCGCGGTGGAGGGCTCAGTTCGTCAGCGAGGTGATCGGCTTGGTTCCCGACGAGGTTCGAGAGGACCTTCTTCTGTTCCGGATAGGTTCGGGCAGAGTCGACTGGGAACAGGTGGCTGCCGCGTTCCAGCATGCCGAGGCGGTGCTTTACCCAGGCGTGTCCGTCGGCTTCCGCTGCCCGCCCCTCGAGGCAATGGCGTCGGGTTGCCCGGTGCTAGCATCAGACCTACCCATGCACGACGAGGTCCTGCCTCCGAGGTGCCTTCTACCTGCCACGGATTCTGACCATTGGGTCTCGGCCATCGTTGACATCCACACGGAATGGGTCCGCGCAGGCGGAGTCCCCAGGCACGTGGATGATGACCTGCTCTCGCTGGCGAGGGCGTCCTTCGGCAGGTCGGCCCATGGAGATGCACTGGCCAAGGCCTATGGGATGGCATGTGGGATATAGCAAATCAAGGAGAGGTCGTGAATGCAGGCTGATCACCAAGCCAAGGCGACTAGGAGGCATGACATCGACTGGCTGAGGGTGATCCTATTCGGACTCCTGATCCCCTTCCACGTCGCAATTGGGGTCTACTGGTCCACGTACGGGGACGAGATAAATCCCAACTCCGAGCCCCCCTCTACAGAGCTTCTAGCGTCCGAGGAGGACCAGAAGCGCTTCGTCGAGGAGAACGACGTCTACACGCCGGAGTCTGTGGACTTCACCAGCATGATCCTCCACTGGATGCACCAGTGGAGGCTCGCTGCCTTGTTCATGATCTCCGGGATGGGGACTGCGTTCGCCTTCAAGCGTCGCACGTGGCAGGTCTTCCTTGGGGAGAGGGTCAAACGGCTTCTGGTCCCGATGTTCTTCGGGGCGTGGACGATGGGGTTCGCGGGTTCCGTCATCTTGGGAGGAGAGGAAATGAGCCCCCTCGGGCTCACCTTCGGGTTCCTGTTCGGGATAGTCTGGAGGTCGCTCGCCTTCTGGGTCCCGATCTACGGCAAGCTGATCGCGCTCGGGCACCTCTGGTTCCTCTGGAACCTGTTCCAGTACTCCCTGATCATGACCCCAATCTTCCACGTGGTAAGGAATAGCCCGAATGGGGCGATGGCCAGGTTGCTGCGCTCGTCTTTCAGCATACCGATGGGGATCGGGGCGCTGGCACTGATGCCCCTGATCCTCACAATGACCGAGGTCGTGTTCAAGCCGTGGTTCCCCGGCTACATCGGGGTGGCCTACGAGTGGTTCTGGTTCCTCGTCTTCTTCGCCTTCGGTTACATATGCATCATCGCCAAGGAGGAGTACTACCGATTCATCGAGAGCAAGAGGGTCGCGATCACCTTCATCACTGCGCTTTGGACCGTCGCTTTCGTCTGGTTGCGGCTCGAGCAGCACGACTCGGGCGTTCCGTACGTGGACGGGGGCTGGCTGGAGAACGGAATCTTCCACAACCGGATGACTCTGCTTGCATGCACCATCCACAGCTTCCACGCTTGGTTCTGGTGCCTCACCCTCTTCTCGTGGGGTGCTTACCTTCTGAACAGGCCGAGCGAGAACCTCGCCTACCTCAACAGGGCGGTCTACCCGTTCTACATAGTGCACATGCCACTGACCTTCGCCGGCCTGAGGATCGCCTCAGAGGTCGGCCTGAGGGACTACTCTGCGGTCTTCGTTGCGACAGCCTTCGTGGTCCTGTTCTGCTGGGTCTTCTTCGAGGGGGTAAGACGAACCAAGGCTACGTGTTTCCTATTCGGCATCAAGCCCACCAAGAGACTTGGCGTACCCGCTATCAATGACGAGAATTGAAATGCAAAACTATCAGGGTTCGCGCCCGAGGGTACTAGGACTCGATGGTGATAAGATGAGAAATCCGTTTGACAGAGCAACAGAAATAAGCATAGAACACCCGAAGAGGGTACTCGCGATCGGTTTTGTATCGACTCTCCTTCTATCGTCAATGGCAGTGTTCCTGGAGTTCGATAACTCCGAGGACGCATTCTTCCCCGACAACGAGACGGTTCGACTGCTGGACGAGGTTGAGGGCGAGTACCAGGCCAGCATTGACTTCGTGAGGATAATTGTCAGATCCGAATCAGACCTCTCGGATTCCTCGACTTGGTCCCATCTGGGCATGATGGAGTCGATACTCCTCGAGGAAGAGAACCTCTCAGGCGTCGCCTACCCGCTCTTCGGAGGCCAGGCGAACAACGGGCCTGCGAGCTCCGCGGTATCCTGGCTGAAGTACCAGAGCCCAGAAAACAACGCAGCGTGGATCAATGGACTTCTAGCCTCATTAGACGCCCTCGCAAATGCAGAAGAGGAAAACTACTCTGCGGCAAAGGAGACCCTGGAGGCCTCAATCTCCGAGATACCTGCCCCCATTGCAGTGACATCGCTGGAGATGTCGTCATGGGACTACTCAGAGCCTTCCGAATGGTTGCCGAAAATACTTGACGGAGAGGACATCCAACAGGAGTTGGCCACTGTCATCGGAGCTTCGCAATCGCTAGTCAGCGATAACGAGAGCAAATCCGCCGAGCTTGAGATTCTAAAGGGGCATATCGCAGGGAGAATAGCGCCTCTTCTGGGATATCAGTCGGTAGATCTGGGGTCTTCCATAACTGGTACCGTCCCAAGCGATACTGTTGACCTGTTAGCTAGTAATGGACCGTTCCTCGTCACGATGACGGTTTCTACTGATACCGAGGACTACGGAGGAAAGAGCGGAGAAGAGGTGCAGGCCGATATCGTGCTATGGACCGAGAACGTGGAAAGGGAGATCTTAGCCTTGGATGACGAGTCATCCAGTGTTTTCTCATTCTCCGAGTTCGAACAGGGGCAGAATGCAAACCTGGGAGCAGAGTTGGCAATACTGAATTCGGCCTCCCTTCTCATCCTAGGGTCGATACTCTACTTCACATTCAGGAGCTTCAGAGACACTGCTTTCGTCCTCGGGCTGACTGTGTTCGGCATACTAGCAACCTATGGGACATCGGGCCTGCTCACCAAGATTGGCGTGGATATGACCTTCAACGCGGCTATGAATTCTATTCCTGTCCTTCTGTTGGCCATCGGAGTCGACTACGGGCTACACGTGGTAAAGAGGGTGCGAGAGGAGTACCTGGAGGAGTCGGGGGATGACACCAGCAGAATATCCGCATTAAGCGAGGAGGCGAGGAGGAAGGCCATAAGGTCTGGAACCACTCTGACATCCGTCGCACTACTAATCGCCATTTTCACGGACATGGTCGGGTTCCTCTCGTTCAGGCTGTCGAGCCAGCAGTTCCTAGTCGTGTTCGGAACCGTGATCGCGATCGGCCTGTTCTACGTCTACCTGTTCAGCATAACTGCCCTACCAGCACTGATGACGCTTGTACCGCCCAAGGACATGGAGATGGGCAAGTCCGTGAAGACTGAGAGGAGTGCCCTAGTTCAGAGGATATCTCGGCTCTCGGACAAGCCGGCCGTTACGATCCTGGTGGCAGCATTGATCACGGCCCCGATGATGATCGGGGTCGGTCAGCTAGAGGTTGGCTTCGACACCAGGGACAACTTCGACGACTCGGTGCCGGTCGTAGCCGACTTCCTCCTCATCTCGGAAGACTTCCAAAGCAGCCCGTCCCCGATATACGTAGTTGTCGAGGGGGACATAGTCTCCGAAGATGGTTGGCAGGCTCTGGAGTCGGTAGTCTCAGTCCTCGGGCAAGACCAGCGAGTCACTGTTGTCGTCTCCGACCTCGCATCCACCCTTCTGTCGGCGAGAGGTGCAAACCCTGAGCTCTCAGCTCTCATGAGCTCCGTGGAGAATGGCGAGGAAGGGGGTTGGGCCAACCTCAACACATGGCTTACGGAAACCACGGAGGGTAGAAATCTCTCAGCCGGGATGCTCTCTAGCGATGGGAGGCAGACGCTGGTCTCTTTCCAAGCGGCCACCCTTGACTGGTCCAGCACCAACGCTTTCGAAAGCGAGCTCTCCAACGAGCTATCGGGTTCCATGGAGGCGGGTTTCACGGCAGATCTGAGTGGACGATCGCTGATACTGGCCCAAATCACCTCGGACGTAGCAGAGGCGGCCATCCTCTCGACTGCAATAGTGGCAGGGGTGATCCTCCTGACGCTCGTGGTAATCCACACCTTCAGGACCAAGGACGTGCGCCTGGGTCTCGCGAGGGGTTTTGTGACTTGGATGCCATTGCTCGCGGTCGTGGCATGGGTCTACGGAATCATGGGATTCACGGGTTTCCAGCTAAACTCCCAGACGGTCACAATCGGGGCGCTCACCCTTGGACTGGGGGTCGACTACGCCGTCCACCTCTCGACAAGGATAGAGGAGGAGGTGGAGAAGAACCCAGGGGGGACTCCGGAGGAGTGGGCGTCGGCGTCGATATCGACCACCGGTCGAGCGATGGCGGGAGCAGCAGTGACGACGGCAGGGGGATTCTCAGTGCTGAACCTCTCCTCGCTGGTCCCACTGCAGCTTTTCGGACAAGCGTTCGTCGTGGCAATAACCCTCGCGCTGCTGGCCAGCGTACTGCTACTTCCATCCATCTACACCAACCTGATGAAGTGGGAGCAGAACAGATTGGCTAGTCTAACATAGGCCCATCAGATAACAAGTGCTTAAAGCAAAAATTCCTGCCACTGGCTCCATGCTTCGCGTTTCCAATCTGAGGAAGGGGTTCGGTTCCGGACCCAGGAGGCTCGAGGTCCTGAAGGGCATCGAAATGGAGGTCCAGAAGGGCGAGTTGGTCAGCCTGATGGGGCCCAGCGGCTGTGGTAAGAGCACTCTGCTGAACATCATAGGCGGTTTGCTAGAGGGTGACTCGGGCAACATCTCCCTTGGATCATTCAACTATGGGACCAAGTCCCCCAGCAGGGTGGTGGACGTAAGGAGGAATGGGGTCGGCTGGATATTCCAGGACTTCCATCTCGTCGACCGTTTGAACGCCCTGGATAATGTGGCCTTCAGCCTGGAGCTTTCCGGAGTCCCCTCGGGTGAGGCCGAGCAGAGGGCCAAGTCTGCCTTGGAGAGAGTGGGGCTTGGAGACAGGATGGACTTCATCCCAGACCAGCTCTCGGGAGGGCAGCAGCAGAGGGTCGCAGTTGCTAGGGCCATCTCAGGATCTAGGCCGCTGATACTAGCAGACGAGCCCACGGGCAACCTGGACGTGAAGAGCGGCCAAGAGGTCATCGAGCTCTTCCAGGAGCTATGTGCTGAGGACGGTTTGTCGGTCCTCATGGTGACTCACGATCCTATTCTCGCTTCGATGGCAGACAGGATGCTTCTGCTGAAGGACGGTTTGACCGCAGCCTCGGACATCCGATCAGCATGGGGAATAGAGGAGGAGTGACATGAACATCGAATCACTGGTCACTAAGGTACTCCCAACGATGCTGCAAGCATGGATATTCCTTGCGATCTTCGTAGTTTTCTTGATTAGCACAAGGAAGGTCGCTGGCCGATTTTACTTTCTAATCAGGCCCATCATCGAACCTTCCAGTGGGCAGAAGAAGGCCAAGAAGGATTTCTCCATAGAGGACATGTATCAGGATTGGTACAGGTCATTTCGAGCACGTTGGCTGTCAGCGCCAAACAACATCTCAATGGCGGTAAAGAGCGCCTGGAGGGGGCGAGAGAGGGGTCTCGCGATCTTCGCTGGAGTGTTCCTCTCTTCATTGGTAATCACGACAGTCCTTGCCTACGCAGTAGGGCTGAATCAGGCATTCTTCGCCTTCAGCCTGGATGGGAATGAGTTCGATGCGAAGGTAGACTTCCAGTACGATCCTGATGCCGATTGGAAGGGGAGGACCAACGACTCGGCATTGTGGGAGTCCCTTTGCGTTGAGATAGTTGAGATGGAGGAGTTCGAGGACTGCGGACTGGTCTTCGGAAGGCAGGGTATCAGGGTCTCGGGTTTCTTCGACTCCGGATTCACCACGCCCCAACCACTCAACGTGCAAAGCGTCACCGGGGGATCCTCGGGATGGGAAAACGTCAGTTGGGAATTCCCGGAAGCGAATGAGAATGGGCCCCCTATAAACGAGAACAGGATAATTAGATTCTACGGGGGCGGAGTGTGGGACGGCGAGCTGGGTGAGAGGCACGCTAAGTCCGTTATCTACGGAGCCTGGCCGAGCACGGCTGCGGATGCTGAAGCAAACAGGTCGATAGTGCTGCCATCCAAGATAGCGAGCACCGCAGGGGTGGAGGTCAATGATACGATTGACACGCTGACATTCAGCTACGTGCTAGACACATACGAGGGAGGGGACATCGACATTGGCTTCCAGGAGTGTCAGGCGCAGCTCGAGTTCGTCACCAGCGAGGACTCGGCGCCGGTCCTCTTCTGCAAGGAAAGCCTAACTGTCACGGACCTCACCATCTCTGCGATCTACGAAGAAGGGGATTTCGGCAATCCAACACTACTCTTCCATCCCGTCATCGTCTCTGACTCCGTCCTCAGCGAGGAGCAGAAGACCACCCTGATGCAAAACGACCATGGCTACCTTGGAGTGGCCCTGGACAGGACGCAGATACCAACGTCCTCAACGAGAGCAGCCGTGAGTTGGCTCAGCGACATCAGGGAGGATCTAGAGAGCGTGAGGACAGATGTCGATACCCTCGATCCAGCAACGGGGGAGCCGACGGGCGATACTGAGTCGGTCCTACTCCCAAGGGAGTTCATCATCGGGGAGGGTGCGGGAGCGGTCGCACTCTCAATCGAGTACAACGACATAGTCTCGGGAACGATAACATTCCTGAACATCTTCCTCGGAATAATACAGGTATTCGACTACATCCTGGTGATCCCGATAGTCGCCCTCTCATTCGTGGTGCTACTCTACGGGCTGGTCCTCTCCCTGGAGCAGAGGAGGAGGGAAGTGGCCATCCACCGAGTTATAGGAGGTACGGAAGCCACGCTCTCCAGGATGATGGTGCTAGAGATATACGCTATCGGATCGATAGCATGGGCTCTCGGTTTCGCATTGGCCTCTGGTGCCGTGGAGATCGTACTCAGGGCGGTTGGTTTCCTGAGGTTCACCGACGAGGGGGACATCAGCGTGGACCCTGTGCTCAGCTTCGGGTCGACCTTCGCGGTAGCATCACTTACGCTCGGCGCCGCCTACTTCTACGGCAAGAGGAGGACGAACGACTTCCTGAACATCGAGATTGACGAGGGAGTGAGGAAGGTCAGCAGGGAGAGGGTGCCCAACTACCCACTACACTGGTTGGTGTTTGGAGTGGGGATGCTGTCATACGTGGAAAGCTGGATCCAATCCAACGGTGGTTTCCTCATTTGGGGGAGCAGCGGCATAGTAAGCAACTTCATCCTAAACGCAGTCCTGCTTCTTCTCGGGCCGTTCTTCCTTTGGATAGGAGGGGCGCTGGTCCTGTCCCGCATCGGGGCATCCGGACCTCAGATCCTCAATCGCATGGTTGGATGGTCCCCCGCGATTTCTGACATCAGGAGGGGGCTCAGTGGCTCTGGATCTAGCCAATCTGTAAGCCGCCTATCGCTGATCATGATGCTGACGCTCTCCATAGTAACACTTGCAGCGGTCCAGGGCCACACCGGAACGTTGGTGGACGAGAGGACCACCAGTGCCCAGAACGGGGCAGACCTGCAAGTGCAATTCGACTCTGAGCTATCCGAGAGCGAAGCCATGAGCCTGGTCATCCAGTCCATCCAGACCGTGGACGACAACGCGATCACGGACATCGATTCCATGGCTTCCGTCAGCTATCTGTTCCCCGGAGTCCTGGACAGGGACAGCGGAGGGGTGTACTCCACCTGGGTACTCTTCGACGGGCATGAGGACACGCTCATCTGGGACGAGCAGGCCATCCCGGGAAGCAACGCTGGGAAGATGGCGGAAGATTGGAGGCAGGGTGCATACACGGCGGGTGATGGGGCAAGGGATGCCCTGGACAGACCGGCAACAGGTAGCGCGCTCAACATTTCGATAGCCAACCTTGTCTTCGACGAGTTAGGCATCCCATCAGTCGAGGCCTCGGCCACGACCGTCACCGTGAACTACGCTGGGAGGACCGACTGGATCCCAGGGTTCTCGGCAGCGGAGTCCGACAACTCGATCGTCATAGGGGAGAGCACCTACATGGGCCTGATTGGCAGTCCCACGAACTACGCGCACACCTCCGACAGGTGGTTCTTCGAGCTCTGCAACCAGGAGGAGGGGGCCTGCAAGGATGCCTTGGAGGCAGTCAGTGCCGACCTCAGGAGCAAGGGGAGCGTCATCTCGGCCCAGGACTGGTCTTCCGCCCACGAGAGCAACGAGAGGAACGGCGGCCTGGTCTTCGGGACCCCCGGGCTCCTGAGCATGATGTTCGTCGTGGCAGCGCTCGCATCGGTATCATCGGCCTTCGTATTCCTATCCCTGGTACTGAGCCAGAGGAAGAGGGAGCTGGCCATCCTACAGGCGATCGGAGCGAGCCCGAACCAGGTGGTCAGACTGGTACTGTTCGAGATCATGTCGATACTCATGGTCAGCATGGTCCTCGGGGTAGCCCTCGGTCTGGCTGTCTCGGAGTCATTCAACGGCTTCTTCTCCGTGTTCGGATTCATCTTCCAGCTTTTCCTGGGGCAGAGCGCCCCCATCGACAGGGACCTGATCTGGCCCTGGTTCGAGCTGATCGTAGTCAATGGCCTAGTACTCGCAGCAGTCGTCATATCGCTCCTATTCACCACTAGGAGGGCATTGGACTCGGATCTGGCTACGGTTCTGAAGGGGGAGTGACATGGAAGGAGAGGCGGGCAACGAGATTCTGAGGGCTAACTCCCTCTACCACGTTTACGAATCTAGCGCCGAGGACGGCAACGTCGTCGCGCTCCGGGGGCTCAGCGTCTCGATCATGGAGGGCGAGGCCGTGGCCGTGGTCGGACCATCCGGATCCGGGAAGTCGACCCTGCTGAAGTGCCTCGGCGGTCTGATGAAGCCCTCGGCGGGATCCGTCGAGCTGGGCGGGACGAGGATGACCAGGCTGACCGGGGTGGAGCTGGTCGAGCTCAGGCAGAAGACCGTCTCATTCATCTTCCAGGACGCCAACCTACTGCCGCATCTGAATGCCATCGACAACGTGGCCCAGCCCCTGCTACACCAGGGAGTCATGGCCGGAGTTGCCCGCAAGAAGGCAATGGGCCTCCTGGAGAGGCTCGGAGTGGGGGACAGGGCATTCGGCATGCCGGAGCAGTTGTCAGGTGGAGAGCAGCAGAGGGTCGCGATATCCAGGGCCCTGATCACTGACCCGAAACTGATTCTTGCCGATGAGCCGACAGGTGCCCTTGACCCTATTACCAGCAGGGAGGTGCTGGCTCTGTTCGATCAGCTTCACAGGGAGGATGACGTCGCCTTCCTTCTCGTCACCCACAGCAAGGAGGTCGCTTCGTTCTGCGAGCGGTCTCTGGAGCTCAGGGAGGGGCGATTCATCGCCCAGCATGGGGCGGGGGTCGACATAGGTGACCTCTCCGACTCGAGGGAGTTCATAGTCGACGACTCCGGAACCGTGACCCTGCCTCCGGACGTGCTGCTGAAGATAGGTGGCCCGGGCAGGTTCGAGGTCCAGGAGATAGAGAGGGACGTGCTCCACCTCGAGAGAGTGGACGAAGAGAGGGAGGAGGTTGAGGGCTCTGGGGAGATGGTCCTGTCATCCACTTGCCCTGCTTGCTTCCACCCATACGGGGACAGTGATGAGCAGCTGTGCCCGGAGTGCGGTTCCAGCCGTCCGATGGTTCAGGCCTGAGGCAGCGTGAACCTCTGCGGCTTGGCGATTCCCAGGTCTGCGGGTAGCTCCCTGGTCTTCTCTGGCAGAGTGATGGGGATCATCTCGCGCCCGATAAGTGCCACCCTGCTCTCGCTCCTCTCCGACAGGACCTCCCGGCCAACCATCGGAGCGAGCCTCTCGGAGAACTCCATCACCTCAGCATGGCTGGGCATGTTGTCGATCGAGAGGTTGTTCCTGCTGTTTCCTACGAAGACGAATCCCTTCGCCTCGATGAAGTCGGGGTCAGCTAGGTTGTCCAAGCGGGCGTAGTCCTCGTGATGGCCCAGCGACTCGTTCTTGATCAGGGTGTGGCGGCAGACCGTGCGGGTGTCCAGGCTTGGTAGGAGCTCCAGAGTCTGCTCTAGCTTGTGGAAGGCCCCCTGGTCGAACTTCGGCTTGCAGATGCGGTCGAAGACCTCCTTGTTGGGGGCGTCCACGCTGACGTAGAGCTGCGTGGGCAGGGTATCTAGGTTCTCAATCACCTTCGGGAGGCTACCATTGGTAACCAGGAATGTGCTGGTGCCATGCTGGTGGCAGATGTCCAGGAACTCCCCCAGCCTCGAGTATAGGGTGGGCTCGCCATTGAGTGAGATAGCGACGTGCTTCGGGTTCTGGGCCTCGAGGAACTTTTCGGGGTCTGCCTTGGGATTCCCGCCGTATCCCGTCAGCAGCCTCCTGTGTCCGCGAACCGACTCTAGGTACAGCTCGTACGGGTCGTCGTCGATCTTGTTGAGTGTGTCCGAGTGGGGCTCCCTCCAGCAGTAGGTGCACCCAAGGTTGCAGGTGTCGACGTTCGGCGCCATCTGCATGCAACCGTGGCTCTCGATGCCGTAGAAGGTCCCCTTGTAGCAGGATCGGTCTGCGATGAGCGACTGCTTGGTCCAGTGGCAGACCTTGACGCCGCCGTGCTCGCCAACCAGCTGGTACCTCTGCTTGGACAGCCTGCTTGCGATGATCGGATCGATCTTCGTTACCGGGCTCTGAACCATCTTCCCCGACCTCTCTGGGTGGATTGCTCTCCTTGAATGATTCCTATCCGAACTTTATTCCCGTACCGTACGCGAAGACCTCTACGGCCCTGGTTCCCTTGGGCTTGGATGCGGGGGTCATCTCCGCCGTGTCGATCCGGACGTTGAGGACATCGTCCCATCCGGCTGCCTGTGCCTGCTCCCTTAGCCTCTGCTTTGCCTCTGCCCTACCGGCAGAGATGACTCGATGGAGAACGTCGATCCTACCTCCGAACAACTGGTTAATCCAAGCGATCAGCAACTGCCAGTGGCTGGGGGAGTAGACGACGTTCGCGTATACGAGCCCCGTTTCCTTGATCCCTCCGACGATGTGGTCTCCCTTGAGCGTAGACAGCGGGTCCTTCCCGAAGTGATCTATCGAGGCCCTCTCCCTGAGAACCAAGTCGCTCATCATCCTGTTCAGGTTCCTCTCGCTGAAGATCACGGCGTAGAGGAACATGATGGGATAGAAAACCGCCCATAGGATCCCGAAAACTGCGAATCCGAGAGAGATTAGCAGTAACGGCCCCAAGCAGCACATCATGATGAACGGGGAGTCTTCGCTCCGCGCCTCGGCTGCCTGGGCCATGGCGACGCCCGAGAACAGCAACACTGACAGCATCGATGATGCGATCAGAGTCCTCGCCCTAGCGTCTGTGGATCGCATCGGATCACCTGACTACTCGACCGTGACTGCAGTGCCGTAAGCGAATAGTTCCGATGCGCCCCCAGCGACTGAGCTCGTGGCGAACCTAACGTTAACGATCGCGTTGGCGCCCCTTGCCGCGGCGTCGGCGACCATGCGTGCGATCGCCTCGGTCCTGGACTCCTCCAATAGCTCGGTGTAAGCCTTGAGTTCCCCTCCGACGATGTTCTTCAGACCGGCGAAAATGTCCTTGCCAACGTGCTTGGCCCTCACTGTTGAACCCCCCACGACCCCTAGGTTCTGGGTGATTACCTTGCCCGCTATTGTCTCGGTGTTGACGACCATTATTCCGTCTCTTATGTGCTGCATGATGAGTGCTGAGGACACTCGGACTTGAACCTCACTCCTCGCTTAAGTGGAATCCGGAGGGCATCTCGAGCGCAGTCGGGGGGCGGGTCTTGTACGAGATCAGGACGAGTCCGGCAGCCAGTGTTAGCTCGCAGAAGATTACGCTGCCGTAGGACGCTATCGAGGTGAAGAGGCTGACCCATCCCATCTCATCTGCAGGGATCGCCTCGTAGAACTCGTCCATCCAAGACATGTATGAGTGGATTAGGTAGATCTGCGATACCGCGTGGACGGTGACCCATGACCAAGCCAGTCTGAGCGCGGTGGTCCTGTCCTCGGCATTCCACATCAGGATGGTCGTTGGAATTGCCAGCAGGAAGAGGAATGCGGAGAATGCGGCCCCGACGTCCCATAGCCTCATCTCGGACATATCAGATATCGCTTGGAAAACCTCCTCGCACTCCTCCCGGTCGGTATCGTCTTTGCATAGCTCCTCGGGATCGAAATCCTCCATCATGGAATCCATCACAATCCCGGAGAAGGCTAGGGACACGGCACCGAGCAGCGAGGAGAGCCCGAGGACGCCGATGAAGATGGCACCCCCCTTCAACCACCATGGGGATGGCACCTCCGGTCCGGCCTGGGCCACTCTGAGACTGCCGATCACGTGTTTGGGATGGGGTCGTCACCAAAAAGGGATTCAGTCCATGGAACCCATCTCGATCCTCTCCTCGGAGCGAATCATAGTGTGTATGCACTGCCTGGAGGGGTTGACGACGAACCCGAGCCTGAGGAAGTTCCGACCCAGGATCATCCTGTGCTTGAGTTGCGACCGGTCAGCTAGACAAATCTCGACGTCGAAGTCCCTGGATGCGATCTCGATGGACGTCATGATCACTGGGCGCATGGTCTCGTGACCACCCGTGTCCCTGATCCTCCTCCATCTGTGAAGGGGCCTCTCGGTCCACCTGCCACCCTCCTCCAAACGGAATCTGATTCTCGTCTCGAGGTTGGATTCGATTATCTCAATGTCAGCTGCATGGAGGGTGTTAGACCAAGCACCGGTGTCTATCTTTGCGAGTATGGGTGGCTTGCTGAGTTCGGGCAAACCTACCCACTCCCTCCATCCCACTATTGCCGGCCTGATCACGTCTCCACCGGGTTCGGGGTCATCTTGGGTTTCTTGAAACCAACGGAAGTTGAATTCGACGATTTCGCTCAGAATTGATCCCCAATTACTCACATGGAATCGTTGAAGTACAAGTCTCCACGCGTATCCCTAATGGCGCAGATAGAGACCGCTCTGAGCTACGACGACGTTCTCCTACTGCCAGCAGAGTCAGCAGTCCTACCAGCCGAGGTTGATCTCTCAACCAAGCTAACCACCGATATTGAACTCAATGCCCCGATCGCCTCTGCTGCTATGGACACGGTGACCGAGGCCGAGATGGCCATAGCAATGGCACAGAGCGGTGGAATCGGAGTAGTCCACAGGAACATGCCAATCGAGGAGCAGGCTGTGGAGGTTGACAAGGTCAAGAGGTTCGAGTCGGGACTTGTTCTAGAGCCCATCACAGTGGAGCCGACTATGACGGTAGGGGAGCTGAGGATGAAGAAGGACGAGTACGGTTTCTCCGGATTCCCGGTAATCGATGGGGACGGCAGTATCGTGGGAATGGTTACGAACAGGGACATAAGATTCGTCGAGGACGAGGACACGGCAATCTCCGAGGTGATGACCAGGGACTTGGTAACCGTTCCAGAGCACGTAGATTTGGAAGACGCAAAGAGACTGCTCCACCAGCACAGGATAGAGAAGCTGGTCGTCGTCAATGCAGAAGGGGGATTCTCAGGGCTGATTACAGTCCGTGACATCAACCGATCTCGGGATAACCCCCTATCTTGCAAAGACGAGCGTGGAAGGTTACGCGTGGTCGCTGCCACTGGGACTGGCGATTTTGGCATACTAAGGGCGCTCGCGATGTTCGAGGCAGGTGCGGATGCGGTCGCTGTGGATACGGCTCATGGGCACTCCCATGGCGTCCTAGAGACGGTACGCGCCATCAGGGAACAGGCTGGTCAAGATGCTCAGATCATTGCAGGTAACGTTGGGACCCCAGAAGCAGCATTAGCTCTGATCGAAAGCGGTGCGAACGCCATCAAGGTCGGGATTGGCCCCGGTTCGATATGCACCACCAGGATAGTCACTGGAGTCGGAGTCCCACAGTTTACTGCCGTGATGAGCGCAGTCGAAGCCTGCTCGAAGATGGGCGTTCCCGTGATTGCAGATGGCGGGATAAAGTACAGTGGCGACATCGCCAAGGCAATTGCTTCCGGAGCAGACTGTGTGATGGTTGGATCACTTCTGGCAGG
>Ga0207993_1000362_pt1 | contig 18104 bp, 7 predicted proteins | sample ETN01SmetaG_2_FD_185791 | JGI IMG/M metagenome (GOLD analysis project Ga0207993, IMG submission 185791) | Marine microbial and viral communities from oxygen minimum zone, Eastern Pacific Ocean - ETNP2014F12-01SV265 (SPAdes) (version 2) | ecosystem: Environmental > Aquatic > Marine > Oceanic ...
TAACTGCACTATTCGTACCAAGAGTTACTCCATCTATTGCCCCTCCGTTAACATCTGCAGTTGGAACAACCGTTGTACCCGTAAAAGTCACGCTACCATTTGCAAGAGTCAATAAATCTGTATCATCAGCATGCCCAATTAGCGATCCATCGATGTTAATTGTGTTGTCTATAAGGACTGGAGAGCCAGAAGCAGGGTTAATATTTATTGCCCCGGATGAAGTAGTAATGTTCACTGCAGCATCTCCTTGAGAAATATCATCAGATTTAATTGAAGATGCCGATATCCCTGTCAAGTTTGACCCGTCACCTGAGAATGTTGTTGCAGCTAATGTACCAGAAACTGTGAGAGTTCCATTTGCCAGGTTCATCAGATCTGTATCATCAACATGCCCTACATAAGTTCCATCAACCTTTACAAAATCGATTGTAGCATTATCAAGTGTTGTATTGCCATTGATGTCAATTGTTGTTCCGTTAATTTCAACCTCATTATCTGAAACAAGATCTAATACTCCATCTGCACTTTGCGATATCTTTGTACCTGAATCACCAAACTGCATTTGACTTAATGTATTTAGTCTTAATCCTTCATCCTCTATATGGGTTAGGGTTACCTCTTGATTGTCACCTAGATTTATTACAGCTCCATCCGCAAGAAATACATCCGAGAATTCTGCTGAAGAAGAACCTAATCCTGCACCATCTGACGATGCTGGCAACAAAGAACCTGTTGTCGTAATCGTAGAACCAGTGGTGACAGCACCAGAAATATCAACCACACCATTCATGTCAATAGTGGTTCCATTTATCTCAACCTCATTGTCTGAAACTAAATCAAGAACTCCATCAGCACTTTGAGATATCTGTGTTCCCGAATCTCCAAATTGAATTTGATTAGCATCATTAATTTTTATACCAGTGTCTTTAATATGAGTTAATGTGACATCTTGGTTATTGCCTAGATTTATTAAGGCTCCATCGGCAAGAAAAACATCTGAAAACTCTGCTGAGGAAGAACCCAATCCTGCACCATCAACAGATGATGGCAACAAGGAACCTGTGGTTGTAATGGTAGAACCAGTGGTGACAGCGCCAGAAATATCAACCGCACCATTTATATCAATAGTGGTTCCATTGATCTCTACCTCATTGTCTGATACTAAATCAAGAACTCCATCGGCGCTTTGAGATATCTGTGTTCCCGAATCTCCAAATTGAATTTGACTAGATCCATTAAGTTTAATACCAGTGTCTTCTACATGTGTAAGTGTAACATCCTGCTCATCTCCAAGATTAATGACTGCGCCATCTGCTAAAAAGATATCTGAGAATTCTGCTGAGCTTGTCCCAAGGGTTGCACCATCAGATTCATCGGGAACAATGCTGTCATTCGTAGTGATTGTTGTAACCGTAGCTGCTGCAGGAGTAGTGCCTCCAATCACTGAATTATCTATGGTCCCCCCTGAAATAATACCTGTGCCCGCTGTTAGTGTCGTAGCAGTTACCGCAGCCGGTGTGGTGCCTCCAATAACTGAGTTGTCTATTGTTGCTCCAGAAAGAGTAATATCATTGGGAACATATGCATCGGCAATAGGAGTCCCTTGCCACTCTCCAGAAGTAATGGTGCCCACTTCATCTATGGCAGAATCATTTCCTGTTGTGATAATTGTTCCTGTAGCATTTGGGAAGGTGATTGTTTTATCAGATAGAGTTGGGTCTTCAACTGAAAGTATGGTCTCAAAATCGTTTATCGACTCTCCCTCTAGGACAATAGGAGAAACTCCAGCTAAAATACCCATCGATGATGCCTCAACCCCTGTAATATTTGATCCATCTCCAGAAAATGCATTTGCCGTTATTGTTGATGAGGTTGTTAGGGTATTATTCCCAAAGTCGATTGCATTGGATGATGAAGTGATAGACCCATCGGACAGAGTTAGATTCCCTACTGTTGAACCCGTCGCCATGGTTGCAGTACCAGTGCTAAGAGTACCTGTGGTGGACAAAGCATCATTCCCAAAATCAATTGCATCAGAAGATGAAGTAATCGACCCATCAGCTAAAGTTAGATTGCCTACTGTTGAACCCGTTGCAAGGGTTGCAGTACCAGCGCTAAGAGTACCTGTGGTGGATAAAGCATCATTCCCAAAATCAATCGCATCAGAAGAAGAGGTGATGGACCCATTTGACAAGGTCAAATCACCAATCTCAGAACCTGATGAAAGAGTTGATACTCCTGCTGTCAGTGTTCCATTTGTGGAAAGGTTATCACTCCCAAACGATATGTTGTCTGATTCAGATGCTATGGTGCCATCAGTAAACGTTAAGTTCCCGATAGTTGATCCTGATCCTAAAGTTGCTATCCCTGTACTAAGTGTCCCGGTTGTAGAGAGATCATCATCTCCAAAGTCTATTTGATTAGATGCAGATGATATAGATCCATCTGCTAAAGTTAAGTTCCCAATTGTAGAACCTGACCCTGAGCTAAGTGTCCCAGAAGTAGTTATGGTTTCATCATCAAAAGATACAGTGCCACTTTCACTCGTTATACTACCACTATCGATAATCATATCTCCGACGTAGGCTCTAGATTCCGCCTGAACAGTAGTAAAATTTCCAACTTGTGGATTTTCAGAGCCAATTATAGTCCCATCTATAGTACCTCCATTAATATCCATATTATCACTATCTAGCATGGCTATACTACCTAGCCCAAGAGAAGCCCTTGCTAATGAGTCGCTTTCAACTGTCCACTCTGAACCGTTTGATACAAGAAAGCTGCCATCCCCATGCTCCAGTGAACCTATTGCCTCTAAGTTTTCGTTATAGCTTTGCTTGGAATCAGCATATGCTTTTATTGATTGCTGTGTAGCTAATTGTAATTCAGAATCAGATGCCATATCATCTTCGTCCAACACAGCAAATCCACCAATCGTTGATGCCATTACGGTTCCCCTAACCGTCAACGTGTCTCTTGAAAAAGTGAGTAGGTCGCTATCATTTGTTAGACCCATTAAATTCCCATCAATAGTTATAGTGCTATCAAGTGTTATATTATAACCATCTGAAGGGACAATGCTTATTCCACCATTTATAGTTTGTATGGAAATATTACCATCCCCAATAGTGATATCATCTGCTGCAACTGATGCAGGGTTCCCCCATGTACCAGCGCCATCGCCATCAGATATCCATGTTTGTCCAGAATCTCCAACCGAAGAAATACCATATTCTACTTTGCTTGCAGAAAGGAGTCCATCCTCAACTAGGTCAGTTAAGTTGGAATCCAACTTCTGATAAGCAGATAGCGTGTCATATAAATCTGCACTAGTAGCGTAATTTTCTAAAGAGTCCTTTAAAACGTAGATATCTAAATCAGGTAAGTTTGATAATGACTCGTAGTTAGCGGTTTTTGCATATGCTGAAGTATCTGATAGAACAGAATAGAACACTGATGTTAGAACCTGCCTAGGTGATAGCGTAGATCCTGCAACAGTTAACTCTAAAAATGCCTCTGGTGGGATCACGGTAAACGGATTTGTATTTCCAAGAATTGTACTAATAATCCCATTATTGACGGTTACTTCCTGATTCTCAGACCATACTGCCTCACCTCCATCTGCGGTTCCATAAACCTTAAACAGTATCTCATAGCTTCCATCATCGGTTGGGCTTCCATCTGCCTTTGTTATAAGACCTTGATAGGATATACGCCTTGGAACAGGTTGATTACTGGTTGAACTCATTTTTTCTACAGCATCTTTTTGAGCACTAACAGTTTTGCCTTTTTTAGCAAATCTATCTTGTCCATTGACAATGGTTAAAAGAAAAATAAAGATAGGAATGAATTTCTTCATGTTAAACTCCTGTTATGTACAAACACATTGATTTTTATTAATTTTTTAGTCATGTGGAAATCCTGGTGGCATTTCAGGGTAAGTGGGCCCCTCTTCTTCAGAAAAAACCTTATCAATTAAAAGGTAAGCAGCTCCTAATATAAGTGGATATTTACTGTAAGAAATCAGACTCTCATTTTTCATAATTAGCCTATCAAGAGTAGGTATCTCACTTTTGAAGTTGCTTGCGCTCATGAGCTTAGTCACACTTGACCTTAATTTTGATTCGAGCCCATATATCCCAACTTCATTCATATGAGCATATGGGCCTGTGATATCTGCGTCCTCAATCATATTAATATGGTCTATAGATTCAAATATTCTTAATGACAGATTGTCAATTGACTGCGAAAAGTTCCATGCAATTACATATCGTGCATTTAAAGCTCTAGCATTTTTTGCGATACAAGCATCTGTGTTGCATTTTTCATTAAAACCTTTTGGTTTTACCCTGCCTTCAATATCTGTCTCAAGGAAAACATCTAGCTGAAAACCAAGTATTTTAATCTCACTCATAATAATGCTGTTGATAATCTGAGCATCAATGTTTTTTATTGCATTATCAGAAAATCCTTGAACAAAAATACCAGAGAAAGTTGTGTTGTCTTGATCAATATCAATGGGGAGATCTGTTGGGGTAGGTAAAGTTCCCGTTGTTGGATTGGATATTTCTACCGCTTTGACTTTTTGAGATAGATACTCCACAATTAGTGTATCTCTATCCTCAAATCCAATGCGATCTTTTACTTTTAATATAACCTCTAATTTTGTGCCTGGATTGTTATCTGCAGCTATAACGTTTAGGACTTGCTTGCGAGTTTGAACACTCTTTATATATTGTCCTCCGTAAGTATCAACTGAAATCTCAGATGTAAAATTATTTTCACTTTTTAAAACAAGTCCTGGTGCAAAGGTCCAATGATATTTTATCTTTGATCCATCCCCAACATTAGATCTAGAACCATCCAAAAAAATGGTTTCCCCTGGACGGGTTTTAATATCCTTACCTGCATCAGCAATCGGCTTATTATTCCCGAAGAAAAAGTCTTGTCCAAAAGTAAGATTACTTAGAGCAAGAATTATAAAAAGTGACAACGATGTATTCTTAAGATATTTGTTCATTTTTATCCCTCGCTCAAGCATCACTATCAACCACAGTTGGTGTTATGAAAATGAGAAGCTCTCGTTGTTCTTTATCTCTACTACTATAATTAAATAGTTTTTTTATTAAGGGCATATCTCCTAATAGAGGTACCTTGGACTTAGCCTCATCAGCAGTATCGAAAATCAAGCCTCCAATCAGTAAAGTTTCTCCGTTATTTACTCGTACAGTAGTATTGGTAGATCGCGTTGAAATCATTGGCCTTTGATCATTCCCAATAAACCCAATTATATCCTGAACAACGGCATCAATTTTCATGCTGATTACCATGTCCTCATTAACCCTTGGTAGTACATCTAAAGCAATATTCACATGTTGATTTTCATAGGTATATGGATTGGTGCCAAATACACTTCCTTCACCCTGCGGTACTAGAACTGGAATAGTTGTGCCAACTACAATATTTGCTGGAGAATTGTTCATGGTTGTGACCTGTGGTTCTTGGAGCAACTTAGTGCTTCCATCGTTGGCTAATAATGAAAGCATTGCAGATACAATTGGCCTACTCAGTGTTGCAAAGTTCATCGTCTGATCACCCATTGTAATATATCCAAGGTCAAATGTGGAGAGAGTATCTGTATTTAGGTTTTTGACAATACTCATCTGTTCCCTCAAGTCCCAGTTAATTCCGATTGTTTCATCATGCCTCAGGGCGGTTTCAACAAACTTGACAGCAATATTTATCTGGTCGCTTTTCACATCCAGAGATCGAACGACTCCTTCGATAAGTGAGAAATTATTTGGTAAATCAGTCACCAATAATATGTCTTTTTCTCCTGGCTCAAGGTTGGTTGATCCAGTTGAAGAGATTGCTCTTATTTTCCCACGAGCGGTTAAAACCTCATTCACTGCCTCCAAGGCTATGCTTCCATTAACATAGTTTAGTCGGAACATTCTTGTTAATAGCTCACCACTCATTACCTTCTTTGTAGTTGTTGGCTGAACAATGATAATGTTGTCCTGGATGAACCATTCATAGTTATTTACATGTAAAATTGCATCGAGGGCGGTTTCAAGAGAAACATCATCTAGGTTTACCGTAACCCTTCCTGAGACATCTTCTCCCATTATCAGATTTAGATTATCTTCCGATAAGAGCATTCTCACCACATTGACCAATTTTGCATCCTGAAAACTGAGGCTAACTCTGGATGGAGGAAGTCTCTTGGAACTTGAGGCATACCTCTTAGGGCTCTTTTTTACATTATTTTTCTCCCATACTATTTTCAAGACATGCTTCTTTTTACCACCTGTTGAAGGTTCAAGCTTTAGACTGTATTCAGGAACTCTTGTGAAATCTAGTTTAAGTTTTATTCTATCATCGATCTCATTTTGATTAACGTTTCTGGCTACACTTATTGAATATTGATAAAGGGGAGATTGGTCACATTTCTTACTAAAATTCCCCTTATCCCATGTCACATTTTTAAATAGAAGAGAGATGCTCGGTGGCGCAAAAGTTTCGTTGGTTACATAGTCGAAGTTTGCACCACTAAACTCCATAACAAGTTGATAAGATTCCTCATTATCCTCAACATATACTGCATCTAAACTGGGTGCAGGTTTAAATATCCCATATTTAAAACCCTGCCCCTGCAACATATATGCTGATATGATAAAGTATAAAAACAATGTTCTTGGAATGTTTATTGAGTATTTCATTTATTTTTCCAGTTTAAGTTTTACGTTGTATTGGTCTCGCTCCAATACCACTTGATTTTCAATTATTTCAATCACTCGAAATCCCCGAACTCGGTCGTACTCGTGTACGATTTGTCCATTGATGATGGCCTTAAATCCACCTTCAAATTGGGTAATCCCAGTTAATTTGAACCAACTATTATAGATGTTGCTCCTATCATAGAAGATATCTTCTCCCCAGCTATTTGCTTGTAACAGAGCTGGAGAGCTATTTTTATTCTCAATGATTCCATCGAGTGTTCTATTTGCCCTTAAACTATTTTCTAGGAATAGGTCATGATCTGTTGACCATGCAGCGATAGATTCAATTAAAACTATTGATGACACTATAATTAGTGTGATTGCTATAACCTTTTCTCTAATCATGATTCAGGCTCGCCATAGGTAAGATAACCTAGATCAGCAATAACCCCTTTTGGGTCTAAACTATCTAGACCAATTGAACAATATTGCATTTGAAGTATGGAATGATTTTTCTCAACCTCATCAATAAATTTCCCAATGTTGATAAAATTCCCAGACAACTTAATATTTACAGAGTGCCTCTCAATTTTTATTTCTTCTTTGCCATTCCTTTTACTGATTAATGGGAAAGTATTTCTTGGGTCTATTTCAACATCATTGAACTTGATGTCCATCTTCTCTGCTAAGTTTTTTATCTCGCCTAGCTGATTCATTAATTGAGCGCCAGAGACTTTTTTTGATGATAGAAGCTTTTTGTTATCAAGAAACTCTGTTCTAATCTGGTTCATATCATCAAGAACCGTAGACCCAGATTTAAGTGTTTGATCCATTTCCTTGATGGATGACTGAATAGAACTAACCCTTTCTTTAACTCTTCGAATATCATGGTAGTATATCGCCATGAGAGAGCATGATATTAATAATAGAACATAGTATTTGGTTTTTTGATTCATAATAAACTAACGAGTGATCCTAATTTTGTATCTTGTATTCTTAAAAGAGGTCTCTTTTTCTTCAACAATGTCAACGCTTTCAAAGCTTTTTGTATCTTTTAGAGTCTTTATAAGCTTTTGCGCATAAGGGAATGCCTTCTTTTGTTTGTGTTCGAAAAATCCATCTATACTAATCGACATCTGGGAAGTGTTTGATTCTAAAATATCAGGCACATCTGTTGCCTGCGTTTTGTCGATAGTAATATCCGTTACCTTAAAATCCATTGGTATCGACTGGCTAAGGTACTTGAGTGTTGAAACCATGCTGCGAGAAATTTCTTTATCATCTTTCACAAGTTTACTGAATGCATTTGCAATCAGGTTTTTGGAAGTCACAATATCTTTCATCTCTTGACGCATGTTTAACAGGCTTATCTCCGACTGCTTCACTGAAATCATTGACTCAAGAGGCTCTATTTTAGACCTTTGAGCAAGTGACCCAATTGAAAAAATAGTTAAGAGAACTAGTATAGCATTTTGTAGAACTTGATTGGGTCTGAAGTATTTATATTCTTTCTTATGGTCTTTAGGTAAAATATTAAGTTTTTGATCTGGATCCATAAGCAGACCTAGGTTTGCCATGTAGTCAATCTGAATTGAATTTTCTTTGATAGATCTTTTCCTATTTAGAATTTTATCGGATTTATCTTGAATAGATTCTAGTGAACGATCTAGTTCGATCAATTCAAGTTCATACTCTGTTTGCTTTTCTCTAAAGTTCTTCAGTTCCTGCTCAAGAACATCAATACGGTCACCATAATTAAATGCAAAACCTGTGAGTTGCTTAACCTCCTCTTCGAGACCATCCAATTCATTTTTTTCCCGAGTGATCTGAAGTTCTAGTCGCGTGCATACCTCTTCCATTTGTTTTATTTTTTTATGGCTGGTCCTTTCTTTCTCATTTATGACATTATTTATAGAAGACTTTTGATTCTTAAGCTTTGAAATCTCTTGCTCTATTTCTTCAATTGATTTAAATATTACTTTTGATTGAACTTTTAGTTGAGCTATATCCATATAGCTACTCATTTTCTGATCTGCTATTTCCCATTTCCAATCTTTGCTCTTATCATCTTGTTCAAAAAATGAACTTTCCAGAGCTATTTTCATCTCCTCATTTATCTTAGCTAGCTCTTGATCCATCATCGCAGATTCAACTCGTTTATTTTTCAGCTGATCTTGTAATTCATTAAGCTGTCCATCTAAGGTGTCTCTGTTTTTTGCCTTGAGCTCAACGTTGGTATAGAGGTTTGTTATTCGATCATTTAGCATAATCTTTGAAGCCGGATATAATTCTTTAACGTTTGAAATTCCGTTTAAAGCCTTTCTATGATCGGTAGATAGTTTTACTAAGTGCTCCTTATTATTATCGATTAATATCATTATTCGGGATGAATCAGTATCATAGAATTCAAGATCATTCTCTAATACACTGATTGAGCTCTGAATCTCAGATCTTTCATTACTCATTGAATCAACTAAAATATTTAGGTCTTTTATCATACGCTCGGTTCTTTCAATGGTCACCATCATATCTTTTTCCATTTGAATTAGATATCGTAGTTGTTCTTTTCTATTTGGCCTGGTCTTTTTCTTTTTGGAATCATATGGGACTTTTATATTCTTCTTTAAATCTTTAACCAAGTCATTAGAGGCTTGGTAGTCCTTTTCAATTTTCTGATACTTTCCAGAGATATCATCCCTTTCCTTATCTAGCGCTACAAGCTGATCATTTAATATGGAAAACTCACTACGATTTAAATCGATCTTTTCTGATAAGTTTATTTTTTCATTATTAAACTGTTTTTCTATTTCGGATATTCTTAATTGTTCTGTATCATGCTTTTTGAAAATATTTACAATTCTTTTTTCTAGAGATGCTCTAGAAATACCAACTTTTTCTTTTTGTTGTAAAAGAAATTCAATTTTCTCTTTTGTTTTCTCTATTTCACTAAAGAAATAAAGCACTCTGTCTTCAGCTTTAATTAGTTTTTGAATTAGTTCCTGGCTTTTAAAAGATTTCTCCAATGACTTGATTTCTTTATCCCTCTGTCCTTCTACATCGAGCCTTTTATTGGATATTGATTGCAACCTTTCCTCTAATCTTCTTTGTATGTCTATGATTGCATTTTGCTTTTTATTTGGAATGTTTTCAATTTGAGTGTTGATTTCAGAACGATCTTTGTTAATACTTTTATTTATCTCATCAAAAGTGTTTTGACTTTCTATAAATTGTTCATTCTTTTTATCAACCTTGTCTACCATTGCCTGAATCATAGACTCAAGTTTTTGGATTTTATCTTTAGACGTATTGATTCTTTTTAGTATTGTTGACTTTCTACCTCCATATGGTCTCAATTTCGTCATTACATCTCTGTAGCTCTTCCTATATTTTGCCATGAATTGTTCATACCTACTGACGAATAGTGCTAGGTCACTTTTTAATTTTCTCACCTCTTCCTTATCAAGAGAGATACTTTCATCTGCCATTGATTGAGCTATTAGATCAACATCCCCATCATTTTTAAATCGACTTAAACCATCTTTCAAAAAGACCAGATAGGCTTCAGAACTTTTTCTTTCTATCGTCTTTTCAAGTTGATTGATTTGCCCATTTATATTTTTCTTTTCCTGCCTCAGCTGGCTATCCCATTCTCCTTTTTGATGTTCTAATCTGTCCAGTCTTTCCTGAAATCTCCGGCCCTGGTTTAAATCTTTTTGTAGATTGTGAATCTGTTTTTTTAAGGAAGCTATCTTTGGATTATTTTTCTTTTTTAATGAACTTAAAGAAGAGTGTGCTTTTTCTCTTTCTAGCTTGAAACGATCCCTGTCTCTACTGGCTCTCTTAAAAGATTTATCGAGTAGTCGACTCTTTTCATTTAATTCCGTTAACTCTTTATTAAAATATGTTTCTATAGTTATGGATTTAGATTTTTTTGCTTCTGACTTTTTCCGTTCTTCTTCTTGATCAATTTTTTTTAATTGGCCATTAAACTTTGAAATTAGCTTTTCTCTGTCAGCTTCAAAGGTTTTGACAATTGGAGTCTTTTCCTTGTTAATGTTTTCAATTTCATTTCTTTTATCAATAACCTGTTTTTCTAATTGCTCTATATAAATTGATCCATCTGATATTTCTTTTGAGATTTTATCTAACTCTAAAGAGTTGTGATCCAATTGAGATTTTTTTTGTTTTTCCTCATCTTCCAAGGAACTTATTTTATCATTTATAAACTTTTTATCTTGCTGAAAACTTTTTTCTAGCTCTGCTTGCTCTATCTCTAATCCCTCATGTGCATTTTCACAAGATTCAATAAGAGTGTTTAATCGAGTCATTCTTGATTCAATATCTTCCATGTCACTTTTCAACATTCTCTTCTGAGGATTCAATTCCTTAATAAGCATTGAATGATGCTGAAGATCTTGTATCTGGTCTATAGTATTTCTAATGTATTTTAATAGATCAAGTTCCTCCTGCCTGTCATTCACCTTACGTAGAACCTCTTTCTCATGTACGTCAATTTCTCTGTTGAGTGAGGTTAATGTTTTTTGATTCCCTTTTATTGTTCGCTTTGCCTGCCTAGTCATTCTTTCAATGTCTGAATGCTTGCTAAGCATTTCTCTTTGAGACTCATTAATCTTAATTATTGACCCTGTAAGGTTCTTTAGATGAATCAAATTATCTGGTGCTTCAAGAACAAGATTTAAAATTTTTAATAGTTTTTCTCTGACATCTATTCCATCATCTCCATCAATTATTTTATTAGGGTTGGTATTCTCGCCTGAAATCGTAGCCTGAAATGATTCCTTAATCTCATCTATTCGCTTTGTATTCTGCGTTAGTAAGTATCCAGAACGTTGCAAGGTATTCAAATCTTCAGTTGTTAAGTTCTCAACAACCTTAAGATGATCAAGAAATGATCTTTTAAATGCATTTGCGGTTGCTTGTATAGAATCTTTTAGATATTCAAAAACAGTAACCTCATCCTTACCATTCTCTATTTTCTGGTTCATATCGTGCAGAGATTCTTCAAGATTAATAATAGTAGACTCGAGGTTGTCTATATCCTGATCTAAGCTTTCTTTTTCGTCCCCTAATTTCGCTCGAGAGCGGGAAGCAATCTTTACACGAGATTGATATTCCCCTTTGATCTGCTGCCTCTCTTTATCTTCTTTATTTTTAGATCTATCGTGCTCATATTCTAGCTCAGAGATAGTGTTGATTATCTCTTCGTGTTCCTTATACTTTTCTATCAAAACTGAGCTATGCTCTTCTAACAAGGAGGTGACTGAACTTAGATCAGATTTGAGCCCATCTTGTCCAGATAGATATTCGTCTTTGATTTGTTTAAACTCTTTAGACGCACCCAATAATTTTTGATTTGCAGATTCAATAGATTTTAGTTTTGAATCTTTTTCCATTTCGATTCTTGTTAGTCGATATTTTGCGCTCTCAGGACTTTGGGCTGACTCTATTGCTTTTTCATGTTGATTGATGCTTTTTTTGATACCCTCTAACTGAGTTTCCCTACTCTCTCTTTTCTTAAAAAGCCCATTTGAACGTAATCGCTTGATGAGAGGTCCTTTTTGTTTATCGGAGTCTTTTAGAAAAGCTGAATTGAAATCAGAAATGTTTTTCACCTCAATTCTTAATTCTTGTTGTAGATAATTATTAAGATTCTTGATGTGACTTCCGACACCACAGGTGAATATTTGCCCTACTACATCTTCAGAGAATCCATCATGTAGTATTACTTTTTCAAAGTAATATATAGATTCCTTGATTTCATTTAAAAACCCTAGGGATAAATGGTCTAATATTGATTTTGCTTTTTTAAAAGGAATTCCATCTTGAATAGATGAGTCAGAGGTCTCTGGACTAAGACCATAATGGGATAAGAAGTGGAGGGCATTCTCCTTCGCCTCTTCATCGGTTGAATTAATTATAGTGAGCTCCACTAATGCATCGGCAAAATAGTTTAACCCTTTTGTGATTTCTTTGGAATCGAGTAGTTCGCCTTCCTTAAGAAAGACAATATAGGTTTTTTCACGATCTATATATATAAGGAGTGAAAATTGACTTTCATGGTTGAGATTGTAATATGCGTGGAGGTTCTTAAGAATCTGCGGAATTGACGTATTGTATCTTGGTTGAAGACCGGCATCAATCAGATCGGAATAGTCCTTTATAATCTGATCTCTTTTATTTGAAATGCATACTGTAGCACTTTTTTCATGTCCCCTATTGATAACATAATCAAATAAACTATGATCATCTTTGAAATCGTAAGAGTCATTGAGAGTATTAAGGAGCCCCTTTTCGAAAAGTTTTTTGTTTTTTCCTTTAACGGAAGCATAAATCATTTGGAGCTGATAATTATCTGATTGAACAGCTAGATAAACTTTTTGTCTTTTATTATTACTAATAAATTGGTTAGAGACATTAACAATTAAATCCGTTAGGGTGTTGATTTCATAGTCTTTGACTTTAAAGGGAAGTATATAATTGTTTATACGTTCAATTTCAAATCCTTCTTTTTTTAGATTGCATAATAAAAAGGTGACATGGTTATTTGATTGAACAAAGGTCATGGCTCTTTTAATTCCATTTAGTTTTAAAAGAGTGTTTTTAATGGGGAGTGATTTTTGCCCATTCCATTGATTAATAATCGTTTTCCTTTCAGAATCTTTTTTATTATGAGATACAGTATTCCGTTTTATTTTATTCCTTCGTGATTCAAACACTCTTTGATCTATAAGCGTTCTACGATCCTTCCCAATGCGGCGTTCATCTTTTACCGAATTTTTTTTGGTTTCATTTCTACGATCTAAAATATTCCTCCTGCCAATTTCTCTCCTATCATTTTTTTCGCGCCTTTCTATTTCTATTCTACTTTCTGGATCCTTTATAGAATTCTTTGTACCACCGCGATGGACATTATCCTTTTGTAATCCTTTCCTATCAGGGTCCTTTTTATTATCACCGGCTTCATTGGATTTAATTGTATATTCTTTGGCTGTTGGGAAAAAAAGCTTTTGCTCAATCCCCTTAACCATTTCAGTAGAGGTAACATAAAGAAGGTTACTGGAAATTAATTTTTTAATATGATAGTATATTTTTTCTTTTGGGAATGAAATAGAGTTGGCAATCTCACCAGCAGTTTTTGGTTTTTCGTCAAAGCAATCCAGGATCTTTTTTGTGAACGGTTTTTTAAAGACCTTGATTATTTTATGATCCGTTATCTGGATTATGTTTTTTTGCCCTTCCATAATATTATACGCTTATATCAAATCTTAAGATTTCGCAAACGGGTATAGGAAGCGCGAAAACCACGCTTTGGTTTTGCAACCAATTTGTATATTGACTCCACATCATTTATTACCTCGGAAAAAGTAATTTATTGAATTTATTCTATAAACAATGAAGAATACAAGAGTTGTTTATTTTTACAACATTATATTTTATAGGAATTATTTGATATATTTTTAAGTGTAATTTTTAAATTTGGAATAAATTTATTTATCTTTTTTATATCTGTATTTTATTTTGTAATTATTTATTTTTTTTAATAACAAATTTTTACAACCATTTTTTAAGTCTGTATAATTTTATTTTTTTCTTTGTATAATATTAATTTTATTGACGTGAAATGCGCTATTTACTAACCTTTTACAATCTAATTGAAAAATAATAAATCAGAATATTTATAAAGTATAAAGTTTTTATTATAATTATTTGAACAAGTTAAAAATATACAATGTTAAATTTTACTGTTTATAATCATAGAAGTTAAATCTTATAAAACATTGTATAATTATTAAAATTTTTTTCTAAAATTTTATTTTATTTTTATAACTGGTTTAACTTGTCTAATTCTTCTATATATTGAAAATATTCATTCTCAAGCTGAGATATTTCCTCCATTACCTCATTAAGAAAAGGTGCATTGCTTTTATTTTTTACATCATGTTGCAGCAACTCTTTATCCTTTATTTCTTTTTCAATTTGTTTGAATCTTTTATTTATCCATGCAATTCTATTTTTTGATTGTTTTCTTAATTGATAATCTTTCTTTTTGTCTGTTACAGGCTTGACAAGTGGCGCATCTTCATTTTGCTGCTGTTCTTTTTTCCACTCATAGTATTCATAATTACCTTGATATGTAATCACTCCTCCATTACCAACCTCACATGTAATATTGGTAATTTTATTTAAGAAATGTCTATCGTGAGATATACAGACTATTGAACCCTCAAACGAAGCCATAGCTTCTTCTACTATACTCCTGCTTACCATATCTAGATGGTTGGTCGGCTCATCCAATAGCAATAGATTTGATGGATCCAATAACATTCTTCCAAGTGCCAGCCTTGCTTTTTCCCCACCTGAAAGAACTTTTACCTTTTTTTCAATCTCCTCTCCTGAAAATAAAAACCCACCCAGGTAAGTTCTGATTTGTGTTTCTGTCATTCCCAAAGCAAACTTTTCAATAGATTCATATACTGTATCTTTTTCTTCTAGAGTCTCTAATTGATGTTGTGCGTAGTAGGATACTTTTATATTCTGTCCGTATTCGAACGAACCATTAGAAGGTTTTTCTACACCTGCTAACATTTTCAATAATGTTGATTTTCCTGCTCCATTTATTCCAACTAAACCTATTTTATTTTCTCTTTCCACAACGAACTTCAAATCATTAAATACTTCTACATCGCCATAACTTTTACCAACATCTTCGCAAGATACCAGTCTTAGAGGGGATCTGTTTGGTTGTGGAATTGTTAATCTTATTGATGAATTGTCTTCGCTTGGTTCTTCCAAGATTTCTAATTTTTCTAGCTTTTTTATTCTGCTCTGTACCTGAGTCGCTTTCGTATTTTTATATCTAAAACGCTCTATGAATCTTTCTGTTTCCTTTATCTCTCTTTGTTGATTTTTATAGGCATTTAAATAAAGATCCATTTCTACTTTTTTATTTTTTATAAAGTCTGAATAGGTTCCTTTGAAAATTTTGATTCTTCTTAGGTCTATTTCTATTATATGATTTATGGAACGATCTAAAAAGGTTCTATCATGACTTATCAACACCATTCCTCCTTTCCAACTAGCAAGGAACTTTTCCAACCAAATTGTAGCCTCTAAGTCTAAATGGTTAGTTGGCTCATCTAAAAAAAGTACATCTGGCTCCTGCATAAGAATTTTTGAAAGAGCGACCCTCATCCTCCATCCACCTGAAAATTTTCTCATTGGTTCTTTGAACTGCCATTCTACAAAACCTAAACCACCTAGTATCTTTTTTGCTTTTTTTTCTAGATCCCACCCACCCATTGATTCAAACTTAAATTGTAAAACACCTAATTCTTCTGCGATATCATTATTATCGGGCGATTTTGCAAGTTGATTGCTTAACGAAAAGATCTGTTCACCAAGCCCATCAATTTCTGGAAATGATGCTAAGACTTCTTCAAGTATTGATTTTTCTGATCCAACAATAATTTCTTGCTGAAGATATCCAATTGTTAGGTTTTTTTCTTTCTTTATTTTACCTGAGTCTGGACTGTCTAGTCCAAGCATCATCCTTAGAAGTGTTGTCTTTCCTGATCCATTTTTCCCTACCAGGCCTGCTCTCACGCCTTTCTTTATACTTAGAGTTACACCGCTAAAAAGTGAACCAGATGGGAATGATTTTGAAACGTTATCAAATTGAATCATCTAATTTGAAAATAAAGAAACTCTAGTGAGAGTCTTAAACTATAATTCCCCAAAAACTACTCCTCCTTCTTCCTTTTTAAGATTAACAGGGTGTATAGAATTTATTAGTTCAGGAGATTGAGGAACTTTTACTTGGATATAATTATCAGAATATCCAATAGTATAGCCACTTTTCATACTTTCAAATAATACTTCTCTAGTTCTGTTTATATACTGCTCCTGAAATAAGTGACGTTTTTTATCAGATAGGTTACGGAGTATTCTACTTCTTTTTGATCTTTTAGTCTTTGGGACAGAGTTTTGATAACTTTTTGCATCAGTGTTATCCCTTTCTGAAAAAGAAAACACATGCAAATATGCCAGGTCTAAATCTCTTATAAAGTTATATGTATCCAAAAAATCGTCATCTGTTTCCCCTGGGAACCCAACGATAACATCTGCACCTATGCATGCGCTTGGATCTAATGATTTAATTAGGTTGACCTTATTCCTGTAGTGGTTTCTATCATATCTTCTTTTCATCGTTTTTAACAATTTATTTGAGCCAGATTGAAGCGGCATATGATAATGTGGCATGAAAAGTTTTGAAGAGTTGCAAAATTCGATGATACTCTCATTTAAGAGATTTGGCTCTATCGAAGAAACTCTAATTCTTTCTATATTGTCTAGCCTATCCAATTCAGAAATAAGATCAAGGAATGTTTCATCTTCCTTATGGCCAAAATCACCCACATTTACACCTGTCAAAACAATCTCTTTTACACCATGAGTTTCTATTTCTCTTGCTATCTTCATAGTAGTTTTAATATCCGCACTCCTGCTCCTACCTCTTGCAAGAGGAATAGTACAGAATGAGCATGTATAATCGCATCCATCTTGAACTTTGAGATATGAACGGGTCCTTTCACCAATAGAAAAGGATGGTTTAAAATCATTCAACCTTTCTACACTGGAATTGAAAATAGTAGTATCCTTACTCAATTCCATTTCATCAAGATGTTCAAGTAAATTAAATTTTTCTTCAGCCCCCAATACCATATCAACACCATCAAGGTTTGCGATTTCATCTGGTTTTAGCTGCGCATAGCAACCGATAACGGCGACTGAGGAATCAGGATTTTGTCTTTTGGCCTGCCTTACTAACTTTCTTGCCTCCTTATCTGCATTATCAGTAACTGAGCATGTATTTATAACATAAATGTCAGCCCTATCACGATAATTAACCTTTTTGAAACCTTGTTGAATAAAATCTCTTGAGATGGTTGAGGTTTCAGAAAAGTTCAGTTTGCATCCCATAGTGTGGAATGCAACGGTTTTTGGCTCAGTACTCATATTTTAACATTTCTATTTGGTATTAAAAATTAAGAAGAATGATGTATCTAAATTCCATTCAATTGGAATCACAATAACAAAAAAACATAAAACATGGCATAAAGAATAAATATGCTTATTTTTAATTAATTTTCAAAATTTTTCTAAATTTTTATTGTATTTACTTATAATTTCTTAATATTTTTAATTATCAACAAGAGGTCCTTATTTTGAAATTAGATAATATAGATTTAAAAATAATTGGTGAACTTCAGAAGTCTGGACGCGAATCTGCGAGTAACATAGCAGAAAAAATAAAAGTATCTGTTCCAACTATTACAGAACGCATAAGAAAGCTTCAAGAAA
>Ga0207993_1000363_pt1 | contig 18102 bp, 17 predicted proteins | sample ETN01SmetaG_2_FD_185791 | JGI IMG/M metagenome (GOLD analysis project Ga0207993, IMG submission 185791) | Marine microbial and viral communities from oxygen minimum zone, Eastern Pacific Ocean - ETNP2014F12-01SV265 (SPAdes) (version 2) | ecosystem: Environmental > Aquatic > Marine > Oceanic ...
TAGCAGTCTAAACAATATTTGTTACCTTTTTTTAATTCAGGAACTTCTTCACTGTCTTCTTGAATTTCTATTTCAAATGCTTTTGCACCACAAACCATGCACATTATTTCTGTCATAACATGCTTGAATCTAGAGCCAACATAAAGCTTTTTGCTATGAGAACCAAGAATGTGTACCAAATTGATTCGCCGCAACAACTTCTTTTTTCTCTGAAAAGAACTTCAAACCCGTTAGCACTGAATCTAAATAATTTGAAAGTTTAGGCTTAGTGTAAGCAAAAAATGGAAAGAAATTCCAAATTTTACTTCCTCTGTTAAATATGTAAGGCATAATCGTAATCGAAACTGTGCAGTAATCCTGCGCTTCATTAATGCGCCATGAAACAATAGAATCGTTTCCTGAAGAATCACCAATCGTTAGATCATAGCCAATTCCTTCAATCCAATTGTAAAATTTCCTACCTAAAATTCGTCCCCCATAATACTCAATGGAATCTTCATAACTTCCGTTCGACCAGGAAATAGTTTTATTAAATTTGCAAAAAGGATGAAATTTTTCTAAGTGATTTCTTGAAGAAATTATTTCCCATAATTCTGCTTTAGATAATTCAATCTTAATTTCTCGACTAACACTCCAAATGTAATCATGAGCTTGTTTCATTATCTACTGAACCACTTGTTGTTACTGCGATAATTGAACCAAGGATAAGAAACATGCCTATTGCTTGTTGAAGGGAAGGTGATTCAGACAAAAGAAGAATACCCCAAACTATAGTCAAAGTTGGCTGGAGCAAAATAGCAAATGAAGTATAGGCTGCAGGAAGTCTAGGAAGAGAATAAGCTATCGCTAGCCAGCCGACAACTTGACTGAGAATCGCTAACGATAATAGCCAACCATGCATAGGCATTACTAATTCAAAATTTATCGGCTCAACATGAATAGATTGTAATGGAAGGAAACTAAGGATTAGAAGCCCGATTGCACAGCCTGCAGTTGAATCAAATTGTAAATTAACAGCAGGAGCCAACTCTCTGTTTGCAAATCTGTAAATAATTAAAAAAGCTGAATAAAAAATAGCTGTAAAAACCCCTGCAATTACTCCACGAACTGGATGCTCACCGTATGGATTATCATCAAGAATTCCAGAAATTAGAACTAAACCAATCATAACAATTGGTAATGAAATTAAAATAGATAAATTTGGTCTTTCACCAAATAGCCACCAACTCATTAGTGTAACAATAATTACCTGGGAATTGCCGATAAGAGTACCAATTCCCGTACCTATCCAATCTACTGTACTGTGATACGCAAGAAAGTCAAGGGAGAAGGCAAAACCTGCTACTAGCGCTATCAATCGTGTGTTAATCGAACGGGAATCGACATCTTTCCTCAACCAGATTATTATGATAAGAAAAGGAAGCGCATATGCCATTCTGAAGAATGCACCTGTCAAAGGATTTGCATCAGATAAAGCATACAGAATTGGAGCAAACGAAACAACTATTCCACCAAACATCGCTATTGCCATAGGTCTTTGCAACATTGATGCTTTCATGTCTTAGATTACGGAAGGCCGTATATGAAGAAATCTTACGCTAGCAAAAAAATGGTGCTCCCGCCGGGATTTGAACCCGGGTATTCGGCTCGAAAGGCCGAGATGATGGGCCGGACTACACCACGGGAGCTAATTTACATCTTAGAAAGCTAGGATTTAATATTATTGTACTAGTTTATACTTCAAAAGAATCAAGCTTAGATTTCAATTTTTCTATCTGTCTCTGGAAATTTTCCCTCTGTATAGATAATTCTCCCTGATATCTTGTCTGAGAGGCCTCCAATGCACTGTAGTTATCTGTCTTAATCCTTTCAATTTCAGATTTATGCGAGTCTCTTTCTTTTTCTAACAAAGATTCTAGCTCTTTAATTCTTTGTTTAAGAGTTTCTATTTCACTCACATTTTACTTACTATAATGCACTTTAAACAATTAGTTCCATAACTATCTTAATACACGCTGTACTGAATAGTTAATGTGGAGAGATCCTTCGAGAACTAATCAAAATTATCAGATTAAGTATGTCGTATCTGATGGTTGGGGCGATCCTATCCAACTAAATCGAAGGCCCAATTCAAAAATGTCTTTCTCAAGCTATGAAAAACAACAATTGAAAGAATCTATAGGTATTTTGACTGTGGCATTTACATTAGCTCTAAGTGATGGACTGGCTATTGTCCTAAATAATCCAAATATATTGATAAGAACGTTACCTCTAGCTTTCGCGGCAGTAATGACGGGTTTTTTACTTCACGAATTAGCTCACAAATGGATGGCTCAACAATATGGTTGCTGGGCAGAATATAGAGGGAATAAGAATGGATTATATTTCGCATTAATGATGTCTGTTTTTGGTTTCTTGTTAGCGGCACCAGGTGCAGTCATGGTGTCAGGAAATATTACCAAACGACAGAATGGAATAATTGCTGCAGTAGGACCATTGTCTAATATTGCTATAGCTGCAATAGCTTTCCCATTCTACATATTCACTGCGAATATCGATATCTGGATTATAGGGGAACTTGCAAGATTCTTAATTATAATAAATTTAATTTTGGCAGGATTTAATATGATTCCAGTTCAGCCCTTAGATGGTTCTAAAATAATTGTTTGGAATAAATTAGCTTACTTTGGGATTATAGCTGCTATTCTCACAATGGCCTTGATTTATTGGAATATTCCTACCTTTTCATTCTGATGGGCACTACATGGATACTTTATGATGGAATATGCAGTTTCTGTAAGAGTAGTGTGAGTAATTTTGAGCGAAGTCTTGAAAAAAGAAATTGTAAAATTAAGCCTCTTCAAGATAAAACAGTCATGAAAATTTTGGGTATAAATGAGGGAGATGACTTGCCTGAAATGAAAATTATTGGAGATGATAAGAAATTATACGGAGGTGCAAGAGGGATTGTATTTCTTTCTAAAAAAATATGGTGGGCATGGCCTCTATGGGCTTTCGCGCATTTACCTGTAACTATGTCAATTCTTGACTATATTTACAAATGGATTGCTAAAAACAGACATCGAGCTGTTATATGCGAAATTTAAAGCAGTGTAAAGCACAAATATGGTGCGGGGGGAGGGATTCGAACCCTCGTACCACTAAGGACCGGATCTTAAGTCCGGCGCAATTGGCCAGGCTATGCGACCCCCGCATTTGAAAACCCATGTAGAGAACCTTTAAAGAGAGCTTCACTGTAAAAAAGTTAACTAAAGTTTGGAAAAGTAATAATGTCTACTGCAACCACAGCAAAAATAATCTCGCAAGCTGGTAAGGCAAATCCACCTTCATTAGTCGCATTATATGGAGGGACTTTGGGCGAAAGAAAGGCAGCAATTACTGAAATTGAAAACGATCTTCAAGCTGTAGGATTAAATATAATTGAATTCAACGCAAGACGATATTTATCAGAGAACGACTTATGCTTACCACTTGTTCAACAAATCGTTACTGAACTAAAAGGAAATTCTGGGAGTAACGGTACAACTTCAGATTTAGTTAATAGAATTAATGAGAGTGCACCTGTAATTCTTTCAACAAATTTATCAAGTGAAAATAGAGTCGAAATGATTCATCAATTTGACTCCTCAATGAAAAAATTGGCTGCAATTTCGATTGAAAAAAAACCACTCATAATTACCTTACAGGGTATTGAGAGAGCGGTTTCAGGCTCTTTCACAAAATTATCTGAATTTATATCGAATTATATTAACATTAATGGATTTATGTTTATAATATCTTTAGGGACTGAACACCTTGAAAAAGAACTATTGGAAGCTAATGTAAACATAAATTCAGAAGATTTTCTAGAAGATACCTTCGATTTTGTAGCTAATTTTAGTACTGAAGCGAATGTTCCAGCCAAACAAGAAAAAAAATCTGAAGATTTTTTCAAACCACCTGCAGGTTTAGAAGTAGAAAGCGGAGCTGCAATTGCAGCTAGAAGGAAAGGTAGAAGAATCTCAAGTGCTCCAGCAAAAAAAAGCTCAAGTGGCTTTAAAGTAAGAGAATTGGCCGGAAAGAAAGCTACTATCAAAAAAGCTAAACCTAAAAGAAAAATTATACGAAAAGTGGGAACCCAAAATAAGGCAGTCAAGTTCAAACCTGTGAGTGCAAATAAAAGTGCCCAATTTCTAAAGTCTGTAAGAGCAAGTGATATTTTTGCTGCTAAAAAATTCTGGAGTAAAGCTAACGATCTTTCATATGATGAATTTACTGATGTAGTAAATTCAATACTAAAAGAAGCCTCTAACAATGATTCAAGAGTTAGAGCTACTGCAATTACTGGGTTAGCATCAATTGCAAAAGGCGTCTCTTGGGAAATGCCATCTGAAGTTATGGATCGGGCATTAATTATGACTGGAGACGGATCTAAAGAAGTCAAAGATGCTGCAGCTGACGCGATCAAAGAAATGAATGCGGCTGGCGTTGAAAAATCTCCAGGAAATAGCCCATCAAGTACTGACTCTACTACTACTTCAGGAACTATGGAGTTAAGTGAATTAGACACGGATAGTATGCTAGGCAAAACATCAGGAAGTGTTGCGTCTATGTCAATAGGATCAGGAACTGGAGGTGTCAAAGTTATGGGAGGAGATCAATCAAGTTTTGGTAGCGCACCTACTTTCAAAATGACAGAAGATATTCCTTCAATGAAGAAAGACAACGTTCCAAAATTTAAACCAACTGGAAGTAAAAATACATTCAAAGTTGTTGACGAGAAAAAGAAAGTTCCAAAATTTAAACCTACCGAAAAAAAGAAAAAGAATGTCTTTAAAGTAGTAGATTAATTGACTTTAAAATAAATTGTATTTTCTTCTACCTGAAAACTATCAAACCCTTTGTTAATATCTCCAATAATTAACTCAGCTGGTTCAGAACGAGTTTCCGATTTTATGTATTCCCAATCTTCATCATTCAATTTAGGAGAGTCTGACTCCAAGCAAACTTTCAGTGAAATTGATGCTTCTAAATCTAAATCCAGATCTTTTCTTTTAGACTGAATACGTCTAGTTATTTCTCTAGCTAAGCCCTTCGAAACTAAGTTCTCAGTAATTTCTACATCTAATACGAGTGAAATATCACCAACGTCCTCGACTTCAAATGTCGAGGCTGCATATCCTTCCTTTTCTACTCGTTTGATATTAATGTCATCTGGGGTAATGTCAAAACCTGCCAAATTAGCAGCTCCCTTTTCAATATCTGACAACAGAGAATCTGGATCTGATTTAGATAACTCTGCCAAGACCTTGGGTAAATCAGCTCTGCACTTTGCACCTAGAACTTTATGATTGGGTAAAACCTCGATCTTCTGAAATCTATCCAAATTCTTTTCAGTCGTCAATGTTTCTACATTTAACTCCTCTGCGATAATTGAATGGAATTCATCCAATTTAGGCCCTCCAACTATCCATCCTTCTTTACAAGGAAGTCTCTGTCTACGTTTAACTGCAACACGTATTTTACGTCCTGTTTCTGCAAGGGTCCTGACTATTGACATTTTCTTTTCTAATGACAAATCTTGTGGTGGTAAATTCTTAGGTACTAAATCTGATCCTAAAGGCCAATCTGAAGTGTGTACAGATGATCCTGTCAAATCGAAATGAATTTTATCAGGCATAAACGGAGCGATCGGTGCCATAAGCTTGCTGACGGTTGTAAGAACTTCATGAAGTGTAGACTGACAAGCCAGTTTATCGTGGCTTTCAGCTTCATCCCATAACCTTCTTCTTGAACGACGGACGTACCAATTTGAAAGGTCATTAATTACAAAATTCTCTAACTCTCTAGCTGCTTTATGGAATTCCCATGAAACATATTGATTGTGATAAATTTCTGCGACGGATGACAGTCTTGAAAGAATCCACCTGTCTAAAGCTGTTCTTTTTTCGACAGAAATAAAATCTTTGCCATAATCAAACTTATCAAGAATTGCGTAATCTAAATGAAATTTGTGAACGTTCCATAGAGTGAGGAACATTTTAGCATAAGTTTCTCTAACACCATTAGGATCAAAATTCATGGGATTCCATGGTGCACTTTGTGATGTCATATACCATCTAATGGCATCAGTACCTTCTTTGTTGAAATGATCCCAAGGATTTACAACATTTCCTCGAGATTTACTCATTTTCTTCCCTTCATTATCTAAAATGTGACCCAATGATAAGCATCTACGATATGATATACTGTCAAAAACAGTAGTAGAAACTGCAAGCAAGGAATAGAACCAGCCTCTAGTCTGATCAACTGCTTCACAAATATAGTCGACAGGAAAACTATTCTCAAATTTGTCTTTGTTTTCAAATGGGTAATGCCATTGAGCAAATGATGCACAGCCAGAATCAAACCAACAATCCATGACATAAGGTTCACGAACCATTTCGCCTTTACATCCCTCTGCAGTACAGCACAATTTTACATCGTCTACGTAAGGCCTGTGTAACTCTTTAGGTGTGGGCGAAGATTCTGTCTTTAAAGAATTCATTTCCTCGATACTTCCAATACAATGTTGATGACCACAAGATTCACAAATCCAAACCGGTAGAGGAGTTCCCCAATACCTTTCTCGACTAATAGCCCAGTCCTTGATATTTCGAAGCCATTCTCCAACCCTTCCAGTTCCAGTCCACTCAGGCGCCCATTCAACTTGTGAATTATAGTCAATTATTTTGTCTTTAACTGCAGTCATTCTAACAAACCAACTATCCATTGCATAGTACAATAATGGATGATCTGTTCGCCAACAGTGTGGATAATCGTGAGTGTAAATGTGTTCTCTGTAAAGACATCCCTCACTTTCTAATAAATCAATAATTTTGGAATCACAGTCTTTGACATAATTACCATCTAAAGAATCATGAGTTCCTTGCACAAACTTTCCATCCATGCCTACTGTGTGTTGAGCTGGAAAGCCAACGTCCATACCTAACTGATAATCATCTTCACCATACATTACTGCAGTATGCACGATACCCGTTCCATCTGTAGTAGTAACAAAATCTGCTGCAACTACTGTCCAGGCTGTTTCAGAATCTCCCCTATCAATTGCTCCTGGAAATAATGGTTCATATGCTTCTCCGACTAATTTGCTACCCGGAAACTCTTCAATTATATCTGCGTGATGACGCAAAACATCAGACATTAAATCCTTAGCCAGAATTAATTCTTCACCAACTTCTGCACCACCTCTACCCTCCCAAGTGTCTGAAGGCTTAGATGTAATTTTGACTCTGCAATATGTTACTTCAGGACCAACTGCCAAACCTACGTTTCCTGGTAATGTCCATGGAGTTGTAGTCCAAGCCACAATTGAACCATTTGAATTTTTTAATTTGAATTTAACGTAAACTGCAGGCTCAGCCACTTCTTTGTAACCAAGTGAAACTTCATGTGTAGAATAGCTTGTTCCAGTTTGTGGACAATATGGTAATACTTTGTGACCTCTGAAAAGAAGATCTTTGTCATGCATTTGCTTAAGAGACCACCAAGCTGATTCAATATATTCATCGTGGAGTGTTACATACGGGTTATCCATATCAACCCAGAAAGCCATCCTCTCGCTCATTTCACGCCAGGCCTCTTCATAAGTCCAAACACTTTCTTTACATTTTTGATTAAAAGCTTCCATTCCGTAAGCTTCTATCTCTTCATTAGACATTAAATTCAATTGTTTTTGAACTTCAATCTCAACTGGTAAGCCATGAGTATCCCATCCGCCTTTTCTTTCTACTAAATGACCTTCCATAGTTTTCCATCTACATACCATGTCTTTGAATAATCTGGAAAGAACATGATGGATTCCAGGCTTACCGTTTGCAGTGGGAGGGCCTTCCAGAAAAGTGAAAGGTTTTGATGAGCGTCTGTTCTCTATACTATTCTCAAAAGTTTTTTCTTTTTTCCATCGCTCTGCTACTTCTTTCTCTAACTCAACAGGATTGTAATTGCCTGTTTTTGCTTGATTTTTACCAGAATCAGTAACACTCATCCTTTAGCGTGATTAAGGGCATGATATAAAGAATCACCGAACTTAAACTTAAAACCCCTAGTGATTCAACATGCTCGGAGCCGGGGTGGCTCAGCCTGGTAGAGCGTCGGACTCATAGGGTAAAAATAGTTCCGGCTATGCCTGGGACATCCGAAGGCCGCGGGTTCGAACCCCGCCCCCGGCACCATAATTTAAGGCCGAAAATTGCTAGGCTCATCTCCACTAATTTTTGCGAGGGATGCAATACATTCCTCATTTTTAGTGCAAATTTGAAAGTAACATTCTAGACTACTTTCAGTCTTAAATTTTTGTTTACATACTTTACACTTACTTGATGAGTTAAATAAAACAATAAAGGAATCTTTGCGGAATCTATTCTCATAACTTCCATTTTTTGTCTTAACTAAAATAGCAGTTTCATGAGATTCTCGGCGGCCTCGATCTCCCCAACTTTCATTACGTCCAAAAATTGCTCTGTAAATATATATTGAAGGGATGGCTAGAGGTATCAGCAAAGCCGCTGCAGGTTCTCCTGAAACAAAAATTATGATGAAAAAAATAAAAAGTGCAATGCCTATTCCATATATCTTTTGAAAAAAAACAGACTTAGCTTGATCTCCTTTTTTGAAATTATATTCTGTTTCTAGTTTGTATTGACGATCGGATAACACTTACAAACTTCATTCCCATTCGATAGTGCCAGGGGGTTTATCTGTTATATCATAAACAACTCTGTTAACTTGAGACTTTAATTCACGAGTTATTCGCTCAGAAATCTTTTTGAGAACTGGGTATGGGATTTCTGCTGCTTGTGCAGTCATAGCATCATAGCTGTGGACTGCTCTTACTGCAATTGTATTTCCGTACGCTCTTACATCTCCCTGAACTCCAACTGTTTTCACTGGTAAAACTACTGCAAAATATTGCCATGGTAAATCCATGAGACCATCTTTAGCTGCCAATTCTATTTCTTCTTCAGCAATGTGACATGCTTGTCTGACTACTTCTGTCCTCTCTGGAGTAGCCTCTCCCATTACCCTAACTGCCAAACCTGGGCCTGGAAATGGTTGTCTTTGAGATACTGAAACTTCTAGATATTCAGCAAGACTTCTTACTTCATCTTTGTATAATTCTCTAATTGGTTCACAAAGAATCATGTCCATATCTTCAGGTAAACCTCCGACATTATGGTGAGATTTGATTGTATCTCTTAGACCGCCGCCTGATTCAATCCAATCTGGGGCTATGGTCCCTTGAACCAAAAATTTACCTCCGTAATCTTCAGCTTCTTTCTCAAAAACCCGAATAAATAATTCACCTATTATCTTTCTTTTCTCTTCAGGATCGGTTACATCTTTGAGACCTGCATAAAATTGTTCAGAGGCATCCACCACCTTGTGCTGGACTCCTAGTGTGCTAAGCATTGAAGAAACATATTCAGACTCACCAAGTCTCATATATCCTGTATCCACATAAATCGCAAGAAGATTATCTTTCACTGCCTTAGCTGCCAAGACTGCTGCCACTGTCGAATCGACACCTCCAGATGCTGCAATTATTGCCTTATCTGTCAATTCAGTCTTTAATTTTGCTACCGCTTCCTCTGTAAACTTTTCAGGATTGAAAAAAGCCATTGTTTTATCCATTAGGAAGGGCTATAGTACTTTATCGCTACAAATCCTATTTAGGAGGCCTCTAATCCGTATTTATGGCAAAAGAATTAGTGTGGATTGATTTAGAAATGACAGGACTCAATCCTCAGATTCATAAGATAATTGAAATTGCTACAATTATTACTGATTCTGAACTAAATATCATTGCAAAAGGACCTGATTTAGTAATCAATGCCTCTGATGAGGAACTTAGTAAAATGAATTCTTACGTAACTGAGATGCATACAAAATCTGGATTAATTGAAGAAGTAAAAAATAGCAAGTTAACAATTAGAGACGCTGAAATAGAAACTTTGAATTTTATCAATAAGCATATTAAAGCCAAAAATAAGCCTCCCGTTTGTGGCAACTCAATCGGAACTGATAGACGATTTTTAGATGCTCAGATGAACGATTTAGAAAACAGACTTCACTATAGAGTTGTTGACGTTTCATCAATAAAAGAATTAGCAAATAGGTGGTATCCGGATGTGGATCGGAATATACCTGCAAAAGCTGAGAGCCATCGAGCTTTAGAAGACATCATAGAGTCAATTGAAGAATTGAAATACTACAGAAAGAAGTTATTTATTTGATATGAGTGGGAAAAATGTTCTTGTAACTGGAGCTAACGGACATGTTGGATTTACTCTTACAAAAATGCTTGTCGAAAGAGGGTATAACGTTAGGGCAAGCGTTAGAGACAAACACAATAAGGAATTAACAAAAAATTTATCCAATTTCGATGTGGAGATTGTAAGTTTAAACTTGATGGAACCTGAGACTATAGAACCGGCCATGCAAAATATGGACGGTGTTTTTCAAGTTGCTGCAGTATACAAAAGCTGGGCAAAAAATCCCGAAGAGGAAATAATCAATCCCTCAATTGTAGGAGGAATTAATGTTTTGAAGGCGGCTCACAATTCTGGTGTGAAAAAAATAATTTTTACATCTAGTACTGCAGCTATTGGAAGAAGTGGACCTAATGGCAGAGCTTTAACTGAAAAAGATTGGAATTCAAAATCTAAGCATCCTTACTCATATGCTAAAACTGAAGCTGAAAGAAGAGCATGGGACTTTTCAAAGGAAATGAATACAAATATGATCGTGATGAATCCTACTGCTGTGATAGGGCCATATTTTCATAGGCATACTCCAAGCACTTTTCTATTTGATAAAATATTGAAAAATGAATTACCTCGTTTACCTCCCCAAACTTTTGGATATGTAGATGTTAGAGATGTAGCATTGGCACATATTCTTGCTTACGAAAATAAAAATGCTGAAGGTAGGCACATTCTTTGTACGCAATGTGTCGACGGATTTGAACTGATGAATATAATTAAGAATGTAGATTCTGAAATAAAGGTTCCAACTAAAATTGCACCTATGTGGCAACTTAGATTATACGCTAGATATGAAACTACCAAATCTTGGTTCGGATATACGCCTGCTATATCATCAGAAACTGTCAAAGAATATATGGGTAAAATAACAAATTATGATTCTAGTAAGGCAAAAGATGTGCTTGGGTGGAATCCAATGGATTTAGAGGACTCTGTTAGAGATACTCTAAATTGGATTAAACACAAACTGAGTTAAGGATTTTTACAAACTATCATTTTAGTGTGAGTCGTAAAACTATTTACACGCTCTTCACTTACGATTTCTAGGCCACAATTAGAAATTATATCTTTGAAATCTACATGCTTACCAAGTCCAAGTCTTTTCCTGAAAGGGTTCCAAAGTGTGCCTAATATCCCTTTTTTATCCTTATAATGATTAACTATTGCAATCAGTCCAGATGACTTTGTAACTCTTACAATTTCTTTGAGAACAACCTCAGGGTCTGCAACAACTGCGAGTGTATGAGCTACTACACAATGATCAAATTGATCTGTATCAAATTCTAGAACATGAGCATCCATTTGCTGGAAATTAATTTCAGCTGCAAATTCCCCCTTTTCCTGCCTTTTTCTTGCCTTGACTAACATCGGTTCGCTGTAATCAATCGCTTCAACTCTGACGAAATCAGGCACATGTGTGAGAGAAATGCCAGTTCCCACTCCAACTTCTAATATTTCATCTCCTTTTTTAAGTCCGAGAGATTTGTACATTTTGGAATGTCCATCCGCAAAAGAAGGCGCCATAAATCTATCATAAATTGGCGCATAAAGGCGATAAATACCGTGTCTATGCTTTCTTTTGCTATCTGTCATAATACTTTGCAGGAGTAACGGGTTTATACCATTAACACAAATTATCTTGATTTAACTTGGGACAAAACATACCAAATACCAATTAATCCGACAAAAAGTATAGTTCCTGAACCAAAACCTGGGTCTGCTCCATTCCAAGATGAAGGATCTGTTAGAATGCCATCTCCCTTTGTAGATACAAGCCATACGAAATAAGCTGAAAAAGATGACATTAGAAATATGAAAAAGGCAATTATGTATTTTACATGACCTGGTAGAGTTTTTCCTGTTGCATAATATTCAAACATAGCTTTGCCAAAATACTGATTTGATAAGGACCACCGAAAAAGAGTTTCATTGGATAAAGAAAAAAGAAAAGCGGCAGGTACTGCCCAAGATACTGTTGGCCAACCAGGAACCCAAATTCCTATGATTGCAAACATAACAAATAAATATCCTAACGAGACGTAAATTTTGCTCTTTAATGGACTACTGGAAACGCAATATTTTTCTACGATTTCATCTATGGTCTCTAATCTTTCAGAAATAGCCATGCTTGGTATTTAATCAGATAGAGCGGCTCATTAAAGGTTGCTTTCGGCCACCCTAAATTAAAAAAATAAAGAATACTCATTTATAACGCTGGTTTTTCAAGATTATGAACAAAAGTATTCTGTGCATGATTATGGTGATAGCCACTTCATTTACAGGATGTATGGATAATTCATTAGATGAAGAATATTATCCCAATCTAAAGAATAGACATAGTCTCGAATGGGATATGACTCATACTTTTTCAAGAGTTTTAGAGCCGGGTCCACATTATGCTCTTGATGTTCAAGAAGCTACATTTACAGTAGATACTAGTGAAGTCTGGGAGAGTGGCCCTGCTGAAGCTGATGTACATCTTTCTTACTGGTTACCTAGTAACACGCTAGATGGTGAAAAAGTACCTGTAATTGCGATAATTAGCCCATATTTTTCTTATGGTCAACCTGGCGATGAATCAGGACACACTGGAATAGTTAGCGCGGGTAGAGGAGAATTTATTTATGAAAATTTTGTTCCACATGGATACGCCTTTGCACAAGTTGCTGTATTTGGAACTGAGCTATCTACTGGATGCTTTGACTATAGAGGTGCAGGCGAAGGGTTAGGTATTCACAGCGCTGTTGAATGGTTGGGTAGTCAAGAATGGAGTAATGGGCACGTGGGCCTGTATGGTAAGTCGTATGAAGGAGCTACACAATGGGAGGCTGCTGCATTAGGAAGTGAATACCTGAAAACAATCGTTCCAATTAGTGGTACAACTGCATTACATCCCTTACTTTACAAAAACGGAAGTGCTGAAGCTCGATCACAAGTAATGCATATGAATTATTTTTCAAGTACTGTTGACTATAACGCAGATGATTTGGACAATGTGTGTCCTGACATATTAGAAGGACTATTTGCTGGACCTGTAACATACGGAGCTGGTGAACTAGACCCATACATGGAAAACTACTATAGCGAAAGATCTCATATTGATAAAGCATTTCAAAACTGGAAAGGTTCTGTTTACTGGATACAGGGATTACAAGATTGGAATGTTGATCCTCACCAAGTATTCAGTAGCCCTGACGGAAATCCTTGGTATCAAAGATATGAAGAAGCTGGTTTCGATGTGAAAGGAATGCTTGGTCAATGGGAGCATAATTACCCAGACCAATGGACAAAGCACAATGCCCAAGAAACGGGATATGGAGCTGAAGCCATTCATAATATGACTAGATGGGATTGGGCTCAGGACCTGTTTGAGTGGTTTGAATATTACTTAAAGGGAATAGGGCCAAGACCTGATTTAAATGTTCAAATTCAGAGTAATGACGGACAATGGAGAACTGAAACCACGTGGCCTCCAAAGGATAATGAAAAGAAAACTATCTCTTTGGCTGACTGCCAAAATAATGGTGCGTTTGTAACTGGATTATCTGTCATTGGTGGCGTAACGCAACAAAGTATTACTTTAGATTGTCCAGCCCTATCTGAAAGCGAAATTACACACATTTCAGGTCTTGTTAAACTACATTTAGATACTATTGCCTTTTTCGACGGTGGGCAAATTTTTGCAGAAATGCAAGATGCAGCTACTGGTATGAGATTAGGTCACGCAACGATGGATATTAGGTACCATGCTGGTGGATCTGAGCCACAAACTGTACTGCCTAATGATAGAGTAATGATGTTAATGGAATTTCAAGCAATTGACGCAGTTATTCCTGCTGGGCATGGAATTAGATTAGTACTCTCAGATTCCGGAGAAGATTATCTCGCTCCTCTTTGTGGAAATGCATGTCCAATACATGTGCTCTCCTCTACTTCGAACATGATTATTCCTGTGATTAATCCAGAAAAAAGTCAAATGTTTATTACACCTCAATCTGATGATGCTGCGAATAATCTTTAACTAAATTAACTTAACTTGTGTAGTACCTTTGACTAATACATTTTCGTAAGTAATGTAAATTTTAATTGTACAAGAGTCTGAGCAAATATCGAAATTATTCTCGTAAATAATTATATTCTCATCTTCTTCCCAGAAATCTGATTTTGAAATAGATTCAATAATCGTACATTTTGCAGGACTAACAATTAACGGATTGGAAAGTGCAGGAAATGTACTACCGTTTAACGCTGCAACTAAAAATGAAACATGACGAGCTTCGTCATCTTCATTGTAATAGCTTAAAAATTTGATTTTGAAGTAATTTCCATTGTTATTAATTATATATATTTTATCTTCAGGTTCTACTCGGTGTGTGCTGAGCTTGTAATCATACCAATCTAATCTTTCCTTGCTACTTTCAGTGAAGTCTTGATCTGGAATATTTACAACATCTTCAAAATTTTTACCTTCAATGATTGTTCCTGTTACGTTTTCTGATAAAAATATATCTGTTTTAGAAAATCGTAATTCAAAAAAGGATTGATTACTTTCAATAAGATTAGGTAAATCAAGATATGTAAACTCATCTTCTGAAGTAGCATCTACCATTACAGTAAATGTCATTCCGTCAGAACTCAACTTAGGCTTAACTTTAGATTTACCTATATCATTAGAAGTAAAATTTCCTTTTGAACAATCCATGGTTTCAGTACCATTGTCAATGCTAATGCTTAACTTTGACCATTCCAACGGCTCATCTGACTTTGAAAATGAAATGTCGATTAATGAATTGTTTTTTTCAGTAGTTAAATTGCTTGTTGAATCTACTGCTGCATACTCGTTATTAGTTCCTAAATCTTCTTCATATGAACTAATCATGAATAACCAGGTGGCTCCTGCAATTAGCAAAATAGCTATGATACCTGTTCCGACATATTTGTAATTCATATTATTTAACTCCTAAAATGGTCTTTATCATACTTGGATACTTTAAACTTGCATCTTCAACAAAATATGAGCGGGCCTTGATTGAAAGCAAGTCAATGATTACCACTACGAAAAATAATACAATTAACAAAGCCATTACTTTGTCATATTGCAAAAATTTAAGATAAGTAGAGATGTAGTATCCAATACCTCCTGCTCCGACAATACCTATAACCGAACCGTGCCTTACATTATATTCAAACATAAATAGTAGTTGTGAAATTAAATTGTTAGCTGATTCTGGAACAACTACTCTTATGATTATTTCAATATTACTGAGACCCATTGCTTTAGCTGCATCCAATGGATCTTTAGATAAACCTTCAATTGTTTCATATTGTAATTTGCCAAGGTAACCAATAGTGTAGAAGGTCATAGCCAAAACTCCGGAAACTGGACCTAATCCCACTAAAATAACGAAGAAAATTGCCCAAATTAAGCTAGGCAGCGTTCGCATTCCTGAAAGTAATAGCCTAAAGGGTATAGCGATTGAATCGTTTTGCAAATTTCTAGAAGCAAGCGTTGCAAGAGGTAAACTAATGATAAATCCAAGGCCAGTAGAAACAAAAGCAATCTTTAATGTTTCAACTATTCCAATGTATGCAGGTGAACAGAGAATATCCCAATTTCTATCGCATACTGGATATGACCTAGCCTCTAAAACTTTCCAGTTAGGCGGCCAAAGGGATTCATAAAAAAATATTGATAAATTTTCTAAGCTGTTCTCTAGGCTATTCCAATCTCCATCAACTAGATCTACAAATACATACCAAGTTGTTAAGATAACACAAAGTAAGAATATAGGGTACTTTTTCCTTCTGAGTAGTGTTGAGCTATCAAATTTCATTTTTCCACTTCCACGAGAATTGAAAAATTATTTTCGCCTCTTTCTAATTTGAAGCAACGATCTGCTAACTTGGCTCTTTCAATGTTATGCTCTACTATAATCAGAGTAATTTGATTAGCTTTTACATAATCATGCATTACATTCCAAACAGTATCTGCTGTTTTGTCATCAAGCTCACTAAGAAATTCATCCGCAAGAATCAGTTTTGCTCCTTGAGCCATAGTCCTTGCTACCGCAACTCGTCTCTGCTGACCACCTGAAAGATACTTAATAGGTTCATCAATCTTGTCGGACAGCCTCATAAGTTTAATTGATTCTTCAACTTTGTCAATTACCTTTTGATCATGAAAACCTGATACTGATCTAAAAATTGATTGGTGGCAAATGGCTCCCTCTAATACATTAAAATAAACTGTTTCATGCTTAATCAAACCTAATTTTTGTGGAATGTAGCCTACATTCCCTCTTTTTGGACGCGTATCTAAACCAAATATTAGTAACTCTCCAGCTAATGGTTCTTGCAACTTTGCTATATTTCTAATTAACGTAGTTTTGCCTATTCCTGATTCTCCGATAATAGAGATTATTTCTCCTTTGACTATCTGCAAATTGTCAATATTAGCAAGGACTGAAGATGAAGAATAGCCTATCTTTAAATCCACTGCACTAACTACGCTGCTCATATACCTCTGGAGTCCTCCGTAAAGGTCGCACTATTTACCGTTACATCATCGGTACTCTGAGGTTTGTGCTCAATGAACCAATCGGTGTGACATGAACTCATGTGTTAAGATTCATTTGCACGTGTGATTTCCTCTCACAATACTTGGACGAAATCTTTGTGAGAGGAAATAACTTTATCCACAAAATATCTAAGATTAATCAGAAATCTCGTATTTTGTGTCGTAGTAGGTACTTATTCCAGGAATTGCTGAAATTAAGCTGCTGTAAGATCCAAGATGCTCTTGGGTATTAGCTTCTACTAGACCGGACGTACCTAATATGTTAGACATAATTTCCCCACCACAGGTTTTCCTTTCAGAATCACTGTCTATTTGGTGTGTAATTACATTGTAACATCCAGTATATGTTTGACCTTGCATTTCGTAGTCTTCGACATACATTTCGTTGTTCATGGCTAGCATTGCGTTCAAGATAGCAGTTCTAGTTTGAACATCTAGTTTTTCTGGATTGTACATGACTGGGTGAGATGGCGCTTGTCCAAATGCTGGTAGTGGCACATAATCATCCATAGGTAAACACCAGTCTTCATTCAAACTAGCATTTTCGTTACCACAATAGGAGCCAACGGTTGAATCCTTAGCAAATGCAACATCTCCATATCCTTCAGATAAACACTTCACAGCTCCTGCATAGCCATGATACGGAGTACCTGAATCTGGTATGCTTGCATTATCGCTAAAGAAATTGTAGATTGTATTTCTCAATGATTCAATATCATCAGAGTCGCCTACTACTTCTGCGTAGTCGTTAGAAATTAAGTATCCCATAGGTAAAAGCATTCCTGCAGATTTTAACCAACCTGTGTGACAGGAGACCTTACCTTCTAGCAGAGCGAAAGGATCTGTTGAAGCATCATCATCCAAATGAGCTGCAGCCATTTCTGAGTCCTTGTGTACCCATGCATGTGCATTGTAGTATGTTCTACCATCTGATTTTTTATCTGCAGCCATAGTTGCTAAACCGTATTGTTTCCAAGCTACCCACGCTGCACCTCCATCCATGAAAGCGATATCTGCATTACCAAATCTTAAAGCCTCAATGATTGAACCTTCTGAGGTTATAGGGTAAAGCGTGACTTCCACCCCAGTTTGAGCTGCTATGAAGTCAGCCATTACTTGAGGGTTCTCATCTGGATTCTCGTAGTCGTCTTTAACCTCATAAGCAATTCTTATTTTAGAAATTGTAGGAGTTACTGTATC
>Ga0207993_1000364_pt1 | contig 18098 bp, 11 predicted proteins | sample ETN01SmetaG_2_FD_185791 | JGI IMG/M metagenome (GOLD analysis project Ga0207993, IMG submission 185791) | Marine microbial and viral communities from oxygen minimum zone, Eastern Pacific Ocean - ETNP2014F12-01SV265 (SPAdes) (version 2) | ecosystem: Environmental > Aquatic > Marine > Oceanic ...
AGATGCAATTTCAGAAAAATCAATGATATCCTTCCTATTTATGAGGCTATCGCTTCTATCTCGTACATAGTCATAACGATAACTCACATCAACATCGGTGAGCCACTGCCCCGCTTCATCTCCTTTTGAATGCAGCTTCAATACAGTTGCGATGCCAGCCTGCGTTCTAATGACTTCAGCTCTTTTGAGCCCAACTTGCTGAACATTGCTTAATTTCTGATCGTCCCAAAAATTTAATTTTGACTCCTCTGCTTGCGCACCAAACATCCACTCAACTTTATTGAGGTTTAAATATTTTCTCAAATCTAACTTATTTGAATAGTGATCTAGCGATCTATCAATAAATCCCCTCTCGTTACTTAAGTTTTGATTTTCAGCTAATTTGTGAGAAGCAAGAGCTACTTCAACTTCTCCAAGCATCATTAGAGCTCCATCAAATCGCAGAGCCGCTAACTCATTCACCGAATTGATCACGTTAAAATCTCTGGTATTGTCAAACTCTTGATTGTCTTTTGTAAAATTCCATTCAAGATTTCCATCAAGAACTCTCCCTTTTAATCTATTAGTCATATCAAAGGTAAAGTGCGACAAACTTGATATTAGTCCAGGTGATTCAATTTGTGAGTCTTGAAAGACTCTTTTATAGGAACCCCTTTTTTGATTAACAGACAAAAATGAATTTTTTACTTTAAGCTGCCCATTAGCATTCCAAAAACCTGAATTGTAAGAACCAAATTGTTGAGAAAACTTCAAATTTTTATCTTTAGTATTTTTAGGTACAATGTTGACCACTCCTGAGAAAGCGTCTGAACCATAAAGCACAGAGTGCCCACCTTTAACAATTTCAATCTGTTCAATGTTTTGCATATCAATCAATGAAAGATCAAAAACATTATCGTAGGGTCTATTCAATCTAAAGCCATTATACAAAACTAAAACGTCATCAGCATTACCCCCTCTAATTGACACCGTTTTTCTACCAGAAATTGATTCTTCAATTTGAACACTCTGATCGGTTGCTAACAAATCACCGGCATCTACATAAGCTCTTAATGCGAAGGCGTCTGCTTGAATAATAGACACTGTCTGCGGAAGGTCTTTTTCAATAGCTGGTTTTCTTTTTACTCCTGCTGTTTCAATGGCTTCGAACTGAAGAACGCGAGGCTGCATTAAAACATTAGGTTTAGATTTAAGACTGTCTGCGCGAATGATAATTCTATCATAGCCAATGTGCTTGAATTCAATGAGCTGATCATCATTTATATTTTCAAAATTTAAATTGTATACCCCGTCGATACTTGATGAAGTTCCTTGATCGGTATTTACAATCGATATGTTTACACCTGAAAGTTTTGCATCGGTGAGTTTATCAGCAACATAGCCTGTGATATTTTGAGAGCTATACAATGAAAAGTTTAATAGGGTAAAGATGAATAATTTTTTCATGTTATTTATCTATACTAGCGTATTTATCCTTGATTGACATTAAATATTCCTTCGCAGACTCATACGTATTGTCAATTTCCCCATTGAGAATAGCTTCCTCAACCTCTAATTTAATTTTACCTATGATTTTTCCTGGAGCAAGATTGAATATTTTCATAATCTCCTTTCCGCGCACAGGAGACTGAAAGGCCTTAAGCTTGTCCCTCTCAATAACATCAGACATTTTGAGCTCTACTCTTTCAAAGTTAGCTAGGTATTTTTTTATTTTATTTGGATTTTTAGTAGTTATGTCTGCTCGACACAAGGTCAATAAATCCTTAACATCTTCTCCAGCAGCTACCATCAATCTTCTTATTGCAGAATCGCTAATATTCTTTTTTGCAAGAGCGATAGGCCTCAGGTGAAGAAGTGTTAATTTTTTTAAAAAATTTTTAAGCTCATTTGAAAGCTTCATTCTTTTTGCCACCTTATTAAGCATTCGCTCGCCAATAGCATCATGGCCGTGAAACGTATACCCTTTTTTTGGATCAATTCTCCTTGTATTGGGCTTTGCAATATCATGAACCAGAGCTGCAAATCTCAGTTTCATTTTTTTGGATAGCTTGGCTGCATTATCTACAACCTGCATAGTATGGTAATAAATATCTTTATGGTGCCACTCGCTGGATTGATCCATGCCATACATAACATCAATTTCGGGAAAAATAATTTTCATAATGCCGGATTTTTGAAGGATATTTAGACCAACTGAAGGTTGATCTGTTGATAAAATCTTACAAAATTCTCTTGTGATTCGTTCTTGTGAAACAATTGAAATTCTAGAGGCCTGCTGTGCCATCGATTCAAAACAATTCTCATCTATAGCAAGATTAAGCTTAGATGCAAAATATGCAGCGCGCATCATCCTTAGCGGATCTTCCGAAAAAGTCTGATTTGGCTCTAGCGGAGTAATCAATCTCTTTTTCTGGAGGTCTTGTAAGCCGTTGTGTGGATCAAAAACTTTACCAAAATCGTCCGACGCCACACTCATTGCCATAGCGTTTACCGTAAAATCTCTCCTTATTAAATCTCCGTTTAGATCTGTAAATGTTACCTTTTTGGGCTTCCTTGATTCTGAGGAATATATTTCTTCTCTTGCAGCTGCAACTTCAATTGGTATTGGGCGTAATGGAATGTGCGCTGTTGAAAAGCGATGAAAGGGAACAATTTTAGATGCACCTAATTTATCAGCTAAAATTTTTGCAAAATCAATCCCATCTCCGATAACCATTAAATCCACTTCTTTGATTTTCCTGTCTTCAATAAGGTCTCTAACAACACCTCCTACAGGATAAACATCTTTTTTATATTCGGCAGCTATTTTACCGATTCTTATCAATAAATCTTTTAGCAGAGGCTGCCTATCTACAAGATGTGCAATATTGTCCATGGGGTAAATTAATACAATTATACTTCAGGATTGGCATGGTATAGGTTTTATCTATTACTTTCTTGGATGCGTTTAATGCTATCAATCTTTTTATTTTCATCATCAATTTTCTGCCAGTTTGGTAAAATTGAAGTAAAAATCGATGACAGGTTACTACGTAACAGTGAGAAGCAAAAGGTGTCTTCAATTAAAAGTGAGGTCTCACGATTCTTCTCAAAACATACATGGAATGAAGAGTTTCAAGATTTAAAAATACCGCTACACATTTCAATAGCATTTCAAGGAATTGCTCAAAAAGGAGGAATGGAAACATTTCACGCCCAAGTTCTTATTTCTGATGGGATGGATTTAAGATATTTTGATAAATCATTACAATTTTATTATAACCCAGGTAGTTCAATCTATTATGATCCAGTTATGTTTGAGCCTCTAGGCAGTTTTTTTGCTTTTTACGCTTACATGATTTTAGCTGGTCACATGGATACATACGATTTTTATGGTGGCAATCTCTCTTATGATCAATCAAGAGAGATCGTCCTTAGAGGTATTGCATCAGACTATCCAAAGGGTTGGAGTCCACGAATGCAGCTCTTGAAAGAAGTCACCCAAAATAAAGGCTTGCGTGAAGCGCGATTTGCGTTCTACGTTGGAATGGACCACTTTCTTCAAGGAAAACCAGATGAAGCGCTTGAAGAGTTCAATTTAATGATGGAAGGATTTCAAGTTGTTTTTCGGCAATTTCCAACAGGAAGAACACTTTACTTTCTAGATGCTCACCGATCTGAGCTCGTAAAAGCTCTGGGTTTAATGGGGCAAAAGAACATGTTGACGCTTCTTGCAGATATGGACCAAGCTCACAAAGATATCTATCTTAAAGCAATAAAATAATTATTCTTTAATTAAGTCTACAGATTTTTTTTTACGACGGATATAATGATCAAAAACAACGCTTCCCCAATACATATTTTTGATAATTTTTGCGTCTTTTAACTTTCTGATTTTTCTTGTTCTAATTCTCCGCGAAACTATTATGTGGGGGTGAGTAATTATCCAAAGCAATGATTGAATAATTCCAATAAAATGACTGATGTCAAAGCAAAAGAGCGCATAAAATAGAGCGACAAATTCTAAAGATAGTCTAATAGGAAATAAATACAATGTCATTGGAAGGCTGTAATTGGTGAGCATCATTAAGAGGGAATTGCGATGATTTAAGTACTGCTTCTTTCTTGAAAACATTGGGAGCGTGACAGCGTTCTTATGAAATACTACAGATGTGGGGACAGACCAAACTTCTTTTCCAGATAAATGAATTTTCCAACAAAGGTCTATCTCTTCCTGGTGAGCAAAAAAAGTCTTATCAAATCCATTTAAATCAATGAACATCTTTTTTCTAATCATCAAAGCGGTGCCACTAGCCCAAAAAATAGGCCTGATTTTTTCATATTGACCTTCGTCTTTTTCTAAGTTTAAAAATAATCTGCCACGAGCAAATGGAAAACCTAAAACATCAATCCAGCCCCCACAACCCCCTGCATAGTCAAACTTTGTCCTGTCGAAATAGTTTAAAATTTTTGGCTGAACTGCCGCTACATTTCTATTTAGGTTTAAAAAATCAACAAGGCTTTCAATCCAATTTTCATTTTGCACAGTATCGTTATTTAAAAAAATTAGGTATTCACCAGATGAGGATTTAGCGCCAACGTTGCATCCCTCAGCGTATCCTAAATTAGATTTATTTTGAACAAGGATAATATTTGGGTGGTTAGATCTAATCCAATCCTGACTACCATCACTTGATGCATTATCAACAACGATGATTTCTATATTTTTGTAGGTTGACTTACCTAAAGAATCAAGGCATTCAGACAGAACATCGATTCCATTCCAATGTGGAATGATTACAGATACTTTAGTGTTGGGCATGAAGCAAAATTATTTTAGGGTTCTATCCTTTATTTTTCTTTCAAATCGTTAAGCAGTTTTTTTGCTACTGGATCATCTGGGTTGTTCTTTAACCAATCGTTAACCACCGCTTCAGCCTTGTCATTCATATCAAGATTTTTATATGCGAAAATTAAGGACGATACTATTTGTACAAAGTAGTTTCGCCACTGTTCCATTTCAGCTTGAGAAGTAAGCTTTGCGCCAGATTCAATGGATTTAAAGTCTTGATACAATTCCTCAAAAATAATCTTGCCTCGCTCTAAAGAGTCAAGCTGAGCAAGGAATACTTGACCATACTCCACCTTATCACGAATATTCAAATCTTTACGAGCAATTAATATATTCATCACCCTTTGAAGTTCATCCATATTTCCAAGCTCTCCGTATAATCTACCAAGTTGATAATGCAGCTCTTTTGAATCATATCGTATCGTTTTTTCTGGAATGTTATCCTGCATCCGATTCAATACCTGCAACCCTTTTTGCCTATGAACGTTCGCTTCTTTTTCGTTGATTGATTCGTTGTCTTTATATTTCATGTAGTGATAGCCTGCAAGCTGCATGTAAGCGCTTCTAAGATTTTGTAGTAGGCGAATATTAGTTGAAGGAAAGAAGTAAATATCTTCGCGACCTAAATTGCGATATAAATATCCCGGGTTATAGTTTTTAAACCATATCTCATTTTCCAACTCTCTCCACTCTCGCGCTTCAATATCACGACCCCAAACCTCAGAGCCATATCCTGACATAAGATTTGTCCACATTCTACTTTCGTTTAGACCGCTTTGCTTGTCGCCTTTGTAAGGACGCAAGCGATAAACCAAACCCTCCATCTCTAAGAATTCTTCAAGACCTAATCTATTTGATTGGGGTACCGTCACTGCAAAATAGATTGGATATTCCCATTGAGCAGCAAAAATAATTTGGAGAATCATTAGATCTTTTACCATCAGCGCAGCACCAGCAAAGGTTGGATTAACTTTCCATTCAATATAGCCCGCTTGATTCTTATCTGTTTTTGGAGCAGGGACACGAACCATTTGAGATTTCCATTCTTTTAAACCCGATGATACTTCTTGTACTTGAGCATCGTTCATTTTAATGAATTCACCTGGTCTAGAATCTCTTAATTGACGAATGTACCATTCTGTATTTAATAGACTAAGGTTTGCAACAGTAACATCTTTTCTAATGCCTTCCACCTCCTGTAAGTACCAAAGGGGAAAGGTATCGTTGTCTCCGTTTGTGAAAATGATGGCGTTGGGCTCGCAGGACTGAAGAATATTGTAGCTGTAATCCCATGCAATTCTATTATCAGAGCGATCATGTTCATGATAATTAGCTTTTAACATCATCACGGGCATGAATAATGTTAATAGAACTACAGATAGAATTAATCCATTCTGTTCATTGGTTTTACCCTTTAAAAATTTGTTAACTCGGTCCAGAAAGGCCTGTAACGCTATACTAATCCAAATTGAAAAAGCAAAAAAACTACCTACATAAGAATAATCTCTTTCCCTTGGCTGAGGGTTGTCTTGATTTACAAAAATTATAATTGCAAGACCCGTCATTAAAAACAGACTAAGTACAGAAAAAGCTCTTTTCCTATCTTGTTGGAAGTGATAAAACATACCCCATAGCCCAAATAAAAATGCTAATGGAAGTCCAAACTGGAACCAAGCCACGCCATCCTCATTAGGTCTAGCGCCGTAAGCTGTTACAAAAGATTCAGTACTTGGACCTCTTCCTGCAAATTGCCATAAAAAATATCTCCAGTACATCTTTTTTACCTGGTAGTCCCAAAAATAATCCCACTGCTTGTCAAGTCTGTAAGTCTTATAGGCCCGCTCTTGACTGTTTGTATATTCTCTGCCGTTTTGAGGGCGTCCAACCGCAACGTGCTTATCAGGTAGACCAGTATATCTTCGTGGAAATTGGAACATTCTACCATACTGCTCTCTTTCCATATAGGCTATGGCTCTTGAAACAGTTGATGGGTCGTTTTCATTGATTGCGGGTTTTTGATCAGATCGAATGAAAATCATGGCATAACTTGAATAACCGATTAAAATAAGAGCGGTAGCAGATAGTCCTAAGGCATACTGAAATTTTTTATATACGATTGCTGCAATAGCAGTACCAAATATTAATATCCAAATGAACATAACCGCAGTAAGTCCAATCTTATCAACGAACTTTGGCATGCCATTAATTATTCCTGTATTAATGACATAAAATACTGCACCGGTAATTACTGTTGTAATTGCGAAACCTTTGTAAGAAAAATCAAATTTTCTAAAGTAGATAATCAAGGCTAAAAATGGTAGCGCTAAAAGATTCAGCAAATGAACACCTGTAGCAAGGCCAATCATATATGCAATTATTAAAATATATCTTTCATTGCCTTTATCATTGGCTCGTTCAGACCAAAGTAAAATTAACCAAACTACAATAGCTGTAAAAAAAGTAGAAAAACCATATACTTCTGCTTCAACAGCATTGAACCAATGCGAATCAGTAAACGCAAATGTAAGAGAGCCAATCATAGATGATCCAAAAACAATGATGGCATCAACAGTTGATTTTACTTTTCCGCGATAGCTTGAGATAAGTTTTACACATGAAAGATATAGAAACATCACAGCAAAAGCAGAGACTAGTGGTGAAATTAAATTTACTCTAAATGCAATGTCAGGATTGAATGGAATCATCGAAAAGATTCTTCCTATTATTAAATAAAGCGGACTGCCGGGTGGGTGTGGTACTCCTAAAATATATGATGTCGCAATAAACTCACCTGAATCCCAATACGGAACGGTATCTGCCATTGTCAAAACATAGACAAAAAACGAGCACGCTAGGCTAAAAAGAGCGGTATATAGATTAAGTTTCTTAATTGATGGGTTCATTTAACTCTTTTTCTTTTTTGGTTTTTTCTTTGATTTGGGTTCCGGCTTAGCCTCATCTTTCGTGCTTGATGCACTCGAATCTTTACCGCTGTCATCTAAAGTATCAGCTTCGGCTCCACTCTTCTTTTTTTCATCAATAAAATTCAATTTTAATTCACTTAAACTGTGAAGAATATATTGCTCCTCCCACTCTGACAAATTACCCTTCATTTTTGTTTGTAGCATATCTAGAAGGTCAATATAGTAGGATGCTTGATCCAAATTTCTCTCCATTTCATCAGAAACGGGGTTTTTTACTTTACCTAGAGAAATCCACGCACTTTGAACAAAAGTATTGACCAAATGAATAAATAATTGGTCTTCTTTGTTTAATTGATTTTCAGACATTTTTCTCCCTTCAGAGGTTCAATTGTTTATTTTTTTTTGAATATAGCTACCTAAAATACACCCTGTTGCTTTAAGAAGAATAGTGATATTAACCCTTGGGTAGTAATTGATTTAAGCGATCTTTGTATGCCGAAATCAATTCAGAATATATTTTATCATGGGTATTGCGTAATGTATCAATATCATTATTGAGCATTGTCTCGGCTGCAGTTCTAGCCTTCTTAATCATTTTGCCATCAAGCAATAGGTCTGCTATCTTAAAGTTGAAGAAGCCACTTTGTTTTATACCAAAAAACTCCCCAGGACCTCTCATTTTTAAATCTTCATCTGAAATCTTAAAACCATCATTTGTCGACTCCATGATTTTGAGTCTTTTTTTTGAATGTTCATTGATTTTCCTTTGCACTAGGATACAATAACTCTTCTTATTTCCTCTGCCAACCCTTCCTCTCAATTGGTGTAATTGTGTTAATCCAAATCTTTCAGCATTTTCAATCAGCATCACGGTCGCATTTGGTACATCAATTCCAACTTCGATCACAGTGGTTGACAATAATATATTTATTTTATTTTCTGAAAAATTTTGCATAATCTTTTCTTTTTCAGATTTGTCTTGACGGCCATGCAATAAACCAACTCTCAGATCTTTAAACTCGTTTTCAGATAATGTATTGTACATGTCAATAGCAGCAGATAGATCAGATTTTTCAGATTCTTCAATTAATGGATAGACAATGATGCATTGTCTGCCGGCTTTCACCTCATCAACCATGAAAGAATAAACTCTATTTAATCTTTTCTCAGATACCATTTTTGTTACTACTGGAATTCTGTCTTTTGGTAATTCATCAATTATGGATAGCTCCATGTCTCCGTGATAGGTAATGGCAAGAGTTCTTGGAATCGGAGTTGCTGTCATTGAAAGAAGATGTGGGTTTACACCTTTTTGAACCAACGTATTTCTCTGATTAACTCCAAATCGATGTTGTTCATCAACGATGACAAGCCCTAATGAGCTGAATTCAATATCTTTTTGAATAAGCGCATGCGTTCCAACAATCATATCGATTTTATGGTTTTTTAAGGCAGTAAGAATCTTCTTCCTTTTCCCAACAGGCATACCTCCTACCAACAATGCACACGAAATTTGAGCTGAATCAGCATGCTTCTTGAACGATTTATAATGTTGATTGGCTAGGATTTCTGTAGGTGCCATTATTGCAACCTGAAATTTATTTGATACAGAAATTGCAGCGGCTAATATTGCAATAATTGTCTTTCCTGAGCCAACGTCCCCTTGCAACAAGCGGTTCATTGCATAAGGTTGCGATAGGTCATCTTTGATTTGCTTCAATACGCGCTTTTGAGCTTTGGTGAGTTCAAAGTCTATAGTATTATATACTAATTTTGTTTGAACCCCTGTCTTAATTAACGGCTTTGAGGGAAGCTTGTCTAAAAGTGACTTTCTTGAAAGCATCATTAATTGAAAAAAGAAATGTTCACTAAATTTTAAACGATTGATAGCGTTATTGAGCGCATTGCTTGTGCTTGGAAAATGTATCTGCTTCAGGGCCTCACTAATTAAGATTAGACTATGTTCTTTTCTGAATTTATCGCTGAAGTAGTCTGGCACAGTTTCAATTTCATTAATTAGAGATCTAATAATTTTTTTTAAAAATAAATTATCAATTTTATTTGCTTTCAAAGGAGCAGGTATAGAGTATATAGGTGAGATAATTCCTGAGCTAAGCGGATCTTCGTTTTCTTTTAGCTTGTCAAACTCAGGATGTACAATTTGTAAGTTATTATAAAATTCTACTTTGCCGCTTACAGCCAATCGATCTCCGATTTTTATTGATTTGCTTATAAAACGAGCTCCATTGAACCAAATTAAAGTTATCATGCCACTTTTATCAGATATGATTGCTTTGAAGAAGCTTCGCTTTCTACCTTTCACTAATCCAGCGGCCTCAACTTTACCAACCAAGTTAATCTCAGTACCAGTCTTAGCGCTTCCAATAGGTGTGATGCTTGTTCTATCTAGATATTTTCTTGGAAAATAATTTATTAGATCAAAAAGGGTTTCTATACCGATTTCTTTTAAAGCGCTGAATTTAGCAGGCCCAATTCCTTTTAATGCGCTTGTTGGACTATAAATATTTAGAGCCTTTTCAGGCACAGTGTATTTACTTCCATTCCTTTCGATAGGTGTAGGTCACGGTTTTTGAAGATTCTTGAGGTATGCTTAAAGGAAAATGGATGGTTGAAGCATCGATTTTTCTATAGTTGGAAGAAGCATTTCGCACTACCCAATCACCATAAATATGTTCAATTAATTTTATATTTACACCTCTGCTAAGGGTATTGGTTACCGTAATGCTTATGGACGCCTCTTCACTTTTTCGCTGCTTATCATAGTTTAGAACCTTCCGCTTACCTATAACATCGAAAGCTTTACCCGAAGAAATCGTTGCGGTATTCGATCGAGGTACTTGGCTAATTTTATCCTGGCCAATGTATTCGATATTGCCACTATTCAAAACTTGATAGAGTTGAATTTTTCCCTGTGGAAGAGGGAGATCTAAATTATTTTCAATAGTATTTGGTATTTTGTATTCTATTGAAAGAGGTTCTTCTTTTTGGCTTTTTTCGTTATTCTCAAATAAATAGGTCTTCTCAAAGTTGATTTGTCTTGGTGTGTACAATCTTGTAACAAGGGTTTCTTTGCTCACTAGATTCATATTTGTTCCCATTGTGTAAATGTGGTAATCCCCTAATTCAGAAACTTCAGCATTTATCATAGTTGATTTTCTACCGGATGTTTGCTGTTGCTGATCAACCTTTGAATTCAAATTAATTCTTCCTTCAACCAAGCTTAGGTTCATCTTATCAAAACTCATATTGGTATTATTTAAGATTTTAGCGTCTGCTAAAAATTGACCCTCAACTCCATTAGGCTCAATAATCAATCTGTAATTTGCCTCCCAACCGAATCCTGATGTTAAATAAGTAAGATTTCCAGCAAGTGTATCCACCTCTGCTTTTGTTTCAATGGCCCACTTGATAGTGGGCTTATATTGAACGTCCTCCATTAGGCCTGGAAGATTGATATAGGCAACTCTATCTCTATTAAATGAAATTATTGACCTTCTTCTTTGCAAAGTTAATGTTTCATCAGTCACCTCTACTAAGGTACCGCTCATATCATTTTCATTGATAAGTTTTACATCAATTCTTTCGCCAAGGTAATTGTATAGACGATCAGAAAAATGGAATACATCCTGATTAAAACTTTGAGTAAGAACTTTTGCATTTTCAAGAACTAAAAAGGGGGAATCGTAAACAATTCCAAAAGGTAAAATATCCCAAATGATAATACTTTGATCGGTTTCAAGATTTTCCCAAAGCACTGGCTGTTTGACTAAAGCAAATCCATCTTTGTAGATGGTAATATTTGCGTACAAAGATTGTGCAAATGAGTTTGAGAAAAGAAATAATGCAAGAAGTAAACACCTCATGATAAGATATCTAGATTCTGTTTTATTAGACTGTACTCAATTTTCATATCTTCAAGTTTCTGCTTTTCATGAGCAACAATATCTTTTGGTGCTCGCTTAATAAAGTTTTCATTAGAAACTTTTTTCTCAGCAGATATTACATGTTTATCCAATTCATTCAAACGTTTTGTGAGGCGTTTGATTTCAATATCAAAGTCAATCAATCCATCAAGGGGAACAAATATTTCCATCATATTAACAATTGCTGAAGCAGATTTTTCTGGGCGCTCTTCGTCGTCTGAAAAATCTATGTTTTTTATACCTGCTAATGTTTTTATTATTTTATCATTGTTTTGAATTAGTGTTTCAAATTTCTTGCCATTTCTAATGATAATTCTAGATTTTTTGTTGCTAGGAACATTCATTTTGGTTCGGATCATTCTAACCGCTGAGATTGTACTTTTAATTATCTCAAAATTTTGAAAAGTGTCTCGGTCATAATTGCGATCATCGGAGCTCAACCACGAAGTAACAATCAAATCATCTTCACCGTCAACTTTAAAATAAGACCATAATTCTTCAGTGATGAACGGTGCAAATGGATGTAATAATGTCAAAATCCCCTTAAGAACTTTGACAGATATCTTTTGCGCAATTTTACTATTTTGACTATCCTCTGAATAAAATCTAGTTTTTGCTATTTCAATATACCAGTCGCAATAATCGTTCCAAGTGAATTCATAAATCAACTTTGCTGCTTCATTGAATTTAAAGCTATCTAGACAGTCATTGACCTCGATGGTAGTCTTCTTTAATTTGTTTAAGATCCATCTTTCTGGCATCTCAAGTTTATTGATGTCTATCTCTTCATTATCTACCTTATCATCAATATTCATTCGAACAAATCGAGAAGCGTTCCAAAGTTTATTCATAAAATTTCTACCTATTTCTAACCTTTCATTAGAAAATAGAACGTCTAGTCCCTGAGGAGACATCAACATAGTTGCAAATCTTACAGCATCTGTACCATATTCATCAAAGAGAGTAAAGGGGTCTGGTGAATTGCCAAGAGATTTGCTGAATTTCCTTCCATCTTTATCTCTTAAGATTGAAGTAAAATAAACATCCTTAAAAGGTATTTCATCTAAGAACTCCATTCCAGCCATTATCATTCTTGCTACCCAAAAGAAAATTATATCAGGACCAGTTACCAGTGCGTTTGTCGGGTAAAATGTCTTTAAAACTTTACTGTCTTTTGGCCAATCATGAACAGCAAAAGACCATAACCATGAAGAGGCCCAAGTATCTAGAACATCAGGGTCTCTTGTCCAGTTTTCTGGGTCATCTGGACCGTCAATTGAAACATGGATGCTTTCGGGGTTTTTCTTATTGTACCAGACTGGTATTTGGTGACCCCAAACAAGCTGGCGACTGATGCACCAATCTTTAATATTTTCCATCCAATGGCTATAGGTTTTTGTCCAATGTTCAGGGTGAAAGTTTATCTTTTTCGATTTTATAACATCCATAGCAGGCTTTGCCAAATCGTCCATCTTTAAATACCATTGATCGGAAAGATAATATTCTATTGGAACTCCGCCTCTTTCAGAGAATCCAATATTATTGGTATAATCCTCTATCTTATCCAAAAGATTCAATGATTCCATTTCTGCAACAACCAATTTTCTTGCCTCTTCTCTAGATATCTTTTGAAATTTTTTAGGAACATTTTCATTTAATGTAGCGTCATCGTTCATAATATTTATAAACTTAAGATTGTGACGTTGTCCCATTTCAAAATCATTTGGATCATGAGCGGGTGTGACTTTTACACAACCGGTACCAAATTCAATATTCACAAATTCATCGGATATTATTGGAATTTCACGCTCAGTTAAAGGCAGTTTAATTTTTTTACCAATGTAATCTTTAAAACGTTCATCTTTAGGATTTACGGCAACTGCAGTATCACCAAGCATAGTTTCAGGCCTAGTCGTTGCTACCACTAGATATTCTTCATGGCCAACCAAGGGATACTTTAAATGCCAGAGCTTTCCATTTTTTTCTTGGTGAATGACTTCTTCATCGCTTATTGCGGATTTTGATACAGGGCACCAATTAACCAATCTCTTACCTTTATAAATTAATTCTTTGCGGTAAAGCTCAACAAAAGCATGCATTACTGCTTTAGAATATTCTTCATCCATTGTAAAGCGCTCTCGGTCCCAATCGCAAGAACAGCCAAGAGTTTTAAGCTGCTTTATGATTATTCCGCCATACTTATCTTTCCATTCCCATGCATGATTAAGAAACTCTTCTCGGGTAAGATCATTTTTATCGATTCCTTTTTCTTTCAACATTGATACAACTTTAGCTTCTGTCGCAATAGAGGCATGATCCGTTCCAGGTATCCAGCAAGTATTTTTTCCCTCCATGCGAGCTTTTCTAATTAAAATATCCTGAATCGTATTATTCAAAACGTGACCCATGGTTAGCTTTCCAGTCACATTAGGAGGTGGAATTACAATAGTGAATGTTTCTTTTGATGAATTTTCATCAGCGTGAAAATAATTTTTGCTCAACCAATAAGAGTACCACTTCTTTTCAAGAGTGTTCCAGTTATACTTAGTATCAAGTTGTGCCGTAGACATAAAGCTTTAGATTAATGGATTTTTGAAATGTTATCTATCTAAAATAAGACTAAACGCTGTGGTTAGCTTAAGCACGTTTTGGTTTGCTTTGATAAGATTATCAGTGATGATTCTTCCAAGGTTTCTCATAACTAAAAAACCAACATTAGGGTGCTCATCGCAAACTCTAAGTAAATCATTTTTACTTATTTTCGCTAAAGTGCAGCTTGATAACGCTTTAACATTTGCAGTTCGTACATCTCCATCTGAAAAAATTGACATTTCGCCAAAAAGAGGGTGATCTTCATTTGAAAGTTTCATGATAGATTTTTCTCTATTATCAGAGTCTCCTTTATTTACTGACAAAGTAAGGGCCTGATTGATCTCAACATCTCCGTCAAGTAGTAAGTAGATAGAATCTCCCTCATCACCCTCAACGATAAATTTAGAATTTGCTTCAACTTTTTCCTTAGAAAGAATAGGATGAAAAATATCGAGCTGACTATCATCAAGGTCTTCGAAAATCTTATAATTTTTTAATTGTTCATTCTTCATTGCTACCTCAAGGAATTAAAAGGGCTTTTTCGCCATCTTTAATAATATAATCGGTTTTGGGATTAACATTAACGTGAACCTTGCTCTGCTCCTGGAGTGAAATACCACCCTCTTTAAGTTTTTGCTCAATAAATTTATCCAGAGAAGAGCTATCAGAGGAAAGAATACTTCCAATTCCTAAGTGCTCATCTTCATAATAAAGCCCAACTAACAACGAACCGTTTTCACCTCTAAAATAATCGAAAAGATCTCCATACTCTTTCCCCACAAAGTTCGAAGGTATTTGTTTTCGAACGAAGCGTGATGATGAGTCCGCATTTACTAAATGATTTGATAACTGTGGAACTCCTGGATCTACAACATGTGAAGCTAGAATGTTTAAACTAAAATCATCACTAATTACAACTTCATCTGCTTCTGCCCTCTTGATGTGGGTTAAGTTTTCACGTTCAAGCAGATAGGCTACCACTCTTATTGAAGAATCAATACTTTTGATGGTTAAAGTAGCAAAAATTGTTTTTTCATCATGAAGGCCATCTTCATTATTGATATTGTTTGGTATTATGATCACTGTGTTAGATGTGGTTACGCTGGCCTTCAAAAGAGTCTCTTCTTGTGTATAATCGCCGGATACAAAAAGGATATTCAGTTTGGTGAAACGAGATTTGATTTGATTAACCTCTTCTTCGCTTAGCTCGTTTACTAAAACTAAATCTAAATGTTTTTCATGGTTTAGTTTTTGAATGGAATTCATCAAATTGCCTGTGTTTGAATTCCATCCACATAAAACTATGTGATCAGATATGTTCAATTTTTCCAAACCTTTACCCTCCCGGATTTTTTGTGCTACAAAAATAGATGAAATTGATGCAGTTAACAATGATACGAGCGTGATACCCGCAAACATAATAAATACCGCAAAAACTCTTCCTTCAGGGGTTTCAGGTGAGAAGTCACCGTATCCTACTGTTGTCATAGTAACAATTGCCCACCAAAAAGGATTATCCCCTTTTGAAATATCCCCTGTTTCAAGCCACTGAAGAACAATACCACCAAAAATCATGGTAATAAACAAGCCTATACCAACCTGAAAGAAGCTATTGCGAATTAGAGTTTTAAGCCATAATTGCATAATTGAAATATAGTTATTCTTTTAATGACTGACTTAATGAATATCGCAATTTCAGGAATCACCATGAAAAGTGATTTATTTTTTTGTAAAAATACCTACGCTTTCAATGTGTGGAGTATGTGGAAACATATCAACAATGGTTAATTTTTCTAAATCGTAACCTTTGTCTAATAAAATTTGAGCATCTCTGGCTTGAGTCGTGGGGTTGCACGATACATAAATTATTTTTTTAGCCTGGAGCCTTGGAAGGAATGAGGTCATTTTTTTGTGCATTCCCGATCGAGGAGGATCAACAACTACAATATCTGGCTTTGGACGTCCGCTTAAGCGATGATTATCGAAATAGGTGTCCAGATTAGCAACCTTAAAGTCGACGTTCTCCACATTATTGTAAAGAGCATTTTCTTCGGCGTTCTCTATTGAAGAGACAATAATATCAAAAGCGTATACAAATTTTACTTTTTGAGCTAAAAAAAGTGAGATGGAGCCAGCTCCACAATATAAGTCATATGCTATTTCATTTGATGAAGAGTCAACTTCATCCAATATGACGTCGTACAGCTTTTCAGCCATATGGGTGTTGGTTTGAAAAAAAGAGTTTGAAGAAATTTGGAACGTCAAATTCTTAAGCTTTTCTTTCAAGACGGGTTGACCATAGAGTAGAATCTCCTTTTCTCCAAAGGATACATCAGCTTTTCTTGTATTGATGTTGTTAACAACGGTCGTTATTTCAGAAAATTCAGATGTTAATTGGGATACAAATGGCACCAGTCGATCTAAATCTTCATAGGCAGTAACTATATTTACCATTAACTCATTCGTGTTTTGACCAAATCTTAGCATAAGGTAGCGCAAGAACCCTATATGTGTTTTTTGATCGTAAGGCTTCAGTGAGGACTTTTTCGATAGATCTCTAACAAAATTAACTATTTTGGAGCCAACGCTAGGCATAATATCACAAGAATCAATATCAAGAATCTTATCCCAGCGTCTAGGTATGTGCATTCCCAATGCAAAATCAGACTCAACCCCTAAGGGCTCTTCTTCAAGAATCCATCTATTTTTTGAAAAGGTAAATTCCATTTTGTTCCTATAATTAAATATTGGATCTGCTTCTATAATCTGATCAACTTTAAATTTGTCAAGCCCTACCTGCTTTTCAAAGATTTTCTCGACCTGTTTCTTTTTTTGATTAAGCTGTTCCTTATACAGAAGTTGTTGAGTTTTACAGCCTCCACATGTAGGAAAATGAGAGCACTTTGGATCTGTGAAAAAGGGGGACTCAGAAATTATCTCTTTAATTTTTGCCTCGGCAAAACCTTTTTTCTTTTTAGTGATATAAGCGAGGACTTTTTGACCGGGAATCGCTTTTTCAACAAAGATTACAAAATTATTGAGTCTAGAAAGACCTTTTCCGCCGTAAGCCAAGTCATCTATTTGCAGCTCAATTTCTTGACCTTTTTTTAAATCCAACATTATTTACTGGAGAACAATTAAATTATTCTTTGAGGAGTGAAATTAATTTCTTCGCTTCTTCCTCCGAAGAAGCTTCAGCGTAAATACGTATTATTGGTTCGGTGTTGGATTTTCTTAAATGCACCCATTTATCATCCCAGCAAAATTTTGTTCCGTCAGTAGTATCGATTGCTGCATCTGAGTATAAAGCCTGAGCTTTTGAAATCAAACTTTTCTCATCAGTATCATTGATATCTATCTTATCTTTAACAATAGTAAAAAAAGGTAAAGACTTAAAAAGCTTTTCTACGGAACTATTTTCATCTTGAGCTAAACGATTTAATATCATAGCGGCTGCCACCAATGAATCTCTTCCAAGGTGCGCTTCTTTTAAAATAACGCCTCCATTGCCTTCGCCACCAAGGTTTGCATTTTCTTCTTTCATTCTTTTGACAACATTTATCTCTCCAACGGCAGTTTGTATCACTGTTGAGTCGAATTTAGCTGCCATATGTTCTAGAGCCATAGTTGTAGATAGATTTGTGACTATTTTTTCTGGCTTTTTTGAATTAATTAAGTAACTCTCAGCTGCAATGACTAGCGTATATTCCTCACCCAAAGGTTTACCCATTTCATTTACCACGGCAAGCCTATCAGCGTCTGGATCAATAGCAAAACCAATATCAGCTTTGGATTCAATGACCTTAT
>Ga0207993_1000365_pt1 | contig 18080 bp, 14 predicted proteins | sample ETN01SmetaG_2_FD_185791 | JGI IMG/M metagenome (GOLD analysis project Ga0207993, IMG submission 185791) | Marine microbial and viral communities from oxygen minimum zone, Eastern Pacific Ocean - ETNP2014F12-01SV265 (SPAdes) (version 2) | ecosystem: Environmental > Aquatic > Marine > Oceanic ...
CATCGAGCACTTGCGTGTGGAGGCTTTGTGCGTTATATACACACACACCATGTCCGTGCGATTGCCCTTTGAATTCTGTCTATATCCGTCATCGAGCACGGGTATATAAAGTTCTACTCATGAGCGGCGGTAAACAGCGCTTCATGAATACACCCAGTGCATGTTCCGTTTCGCAAACTGCGTGTGTGGTGTGCTTGGACGAAGAATCACCATACGACGTAAACGTGTGCTTGGCGCACAACACACCGGACACACCCGTGGCACACAAGATGTGCTGGGATTGTTACCAGTCTTGGTCGTCTGCGCCTGGGGCTGCGTGCCACATGTGCCGGGGGCCGCTGCTGCCACACTCGGCGGTATCTCAAAATTTCAAGAACCAGATCAACCGCATGGATTTCAGCCAGCAGTCTGGGCCTGACAAAACAAGGTGGTATCCAAACGGTCTCAAGTACTATGGGGCTTTAACAGGTGGCGTCCCCAGTGGATTTGGGATACTGAAGAGGCGCGGGCAGACTGTGTACGAGGGCGACTGGCTTGCCGTGGAAAACCGTCCCGGCATTCCGTGTCGTGAATTCCAAAGCGGGCCTAATGTTTCCCATGTTGGCGTGCCGCACGGTTTTGGGACCATGAACAATTCACAGAGCAAGTGGACGTATAAGGGAGAGTGGGTGAATGGACAAAGGAGCGGCAGGGGCAGGGAATGGCATCCCGACGGAGATTCGTATGAAGGAGGATATTTGAAAGACAAAAGACACGGGCACGGCATGGAGATGTACATAAAAGACGGCCAAACTCGGTACCAGTATGACGGAAACTTTGCAAACAATTTCAAGCACGGGCAAGGGCGATTACAGTGGTTAGGCGGGGCCGTTTACGAGGGTGAGTTCAAAGATGGGAAGCGAGAGGGGTACGGAATATACACTTTTGGGGACGGGGGGTGCAAGTATGACGGTGGGTTCCTTCAAAACCGTTTTCACGGACAAGGAAAGATGAACTTTTCTGATGGCACGATGCACGAGGGCGCCTGGGCGAGGGGCAAGAGAAACGGTCCTGGTAAGTTTACATATGCTGACGGTTCATGGACGGCGGGAGAGTGGGTCGACGACGTCCAGCAGGGCATCATCGCCGAAGGCGGCTGGAGGGAGCCAGGGTTTTTGTCGCCCGAGGAGACCACGGACGAGTGGGTACAGGACATGTAGTCACGTTGCCATCAGAGGCAGCATGGCAGGTGCAAGTACAGGACAAAACAGGCACAACACAGGGCTTGGTGGAAAGTTTTTTGGAATGATTGGGAGCTGCATGCCTTTTTTGCGCATTTTTGCAGCTCGTAATGTCTCATGCCATGGATATATCTTATATGCGTCTGAGCGAACCAGTATATAAGCAGAGCACGGCCTCAAGCAAGAGATGTCAGACTCAACTGCTACAACCGCCCCCACGGCGACCACTTCCGCTACAGAGAAAAAGCCCGCGGAAAATTCCAGCGCCCCGGCCGCTGCTGTGCCCGACGAAGCCCCAAAGACCGTTGAAGTCTCCGAGCAAGCCCCGGGCACGGACTCTTTGGAAAAGCTGCTGTCGCACATTTCAGAGCTGAAGCGCGAGAACACGGAGCTCGAGGAGGCCATGCGTCATGTCCGCGAGGGAAACCTTGCCAAGCTGAAGTCGTCCATCGCCGAGAAGATCCAGCCGTGGATCTCGTCCCTGGACATTGCAGACGAGTACAAGACTTCGTTTTTGAGCGGCATCGAGAAGGCATGCGAGGCGGGCGGCAGCAAGACCATGACAAATTTCGAGGAGAACCCTGTGTACACGGTCGTGTGCTCTGCAGCGGCTGCGCACGGATTGGCGATCCAGGAGCTCGAGGACACGCGCAAGAAGCTGCAGACTGCCGAGGAGACATACAAGTCCGACCTCAGCAAGCAGGAGGGAAAGATCAAGGAACGCACGGATGCACTTCTGTATGCATCCAACAATGACGCAAGCCGCCCCTCGAAGCGCTCGCATGAGCAAATCTCCAGCGGCAACGAAAACAACCAGGACATCTGGGACTCTATGTTTACTACCCTGTCCAACACCAACGGCCGGTTTTGAAATCGTAGTTTTTTGAATTAATTATTTTCAAATAAAGATTTGTTTTTTGCTTTTTGGTACAAGAAAACTTTTATTTGTCAAAAGAAGATTGCACGCTAGTTGTGCTGGAGTAATTGAGTTTGTGTGTCTCACGCTCAGCTAAAATTCTGTTTACTTCAAGAGGGCTGGGATGGAGGTATTGGTGATTTGAGGGTTGGCCGAGGGCATGATTGACTTGCCGTTGCGTACTGCTGCCACGCCAACAAAATCTGCTCCGTGGTGGCCACAGCCAAAGTCGTTTTTGTTCAACTCAGTCTTCTTGTAAGTCCAGCGTGACGTGCCCTGGTATGCTAGCTTCGAGATAGTAGACTCATTGCCTATCGTGGCCTCGGGGGCTGTCTTAGTCAGAGCTCCCTGGGAGTTCATCTGCAGCGTCTCATACGTCTTGGCAATCTTGTTCTTGAGCTCGGTGACGAAGGTGGCGTTGGTGATCCGCTTGTACACGCCGTTTTCAAATGCATCTGCATTGTGAATGTAAGCTTCCGGTGCACCGAGAGGCTGCGTGTTGTCGTCGTTGGACTTTAGTAGGATTGGCGAAGGCATCCAGTCTACCGTGTTGACCATGGGAATCGGTACGATGCTTGCTTGGTCAAACGGCTTGGAATTGTCTGCGTATGCGTTGATGAAGTCGGTGGTGTCATTCATGTTCAGCACTTGAACGTCCTTGCCTCCGCAGTATCCATCATAGGCCAGGTCCCACACCCTGTGCATGTTCCTGCAACCAATGTGCGTTAAGTACAATGACTCATACAATAGACAGGCATAACAAATTGCAAACTTCAACTTTTCTTACCGTTCGTTGAAGACGATGGCTCGCTGTTTTTTCAAATCGCAAACGCGTTAGTTACAGTGCGTGATACAAAGGCAGGCATAATTAACTGAAAATGTGGGGAAGTTCACACCTCGTGGTATTTGTACGTCTTTTTGAGCGCGTTCATCATTCATCACAATCAAGTCAGTTGCATTTTTTTTTCAAATAACAATACAAGCAAAATACACATAACAAAAGACTCACCATGCCCCATACGCCTGGTTATTATCGTCACGGGGGTTGCCATCGTAAACAAGTTCGTTAGTTTGCTCATACACTGCAAGCAAAGCATTTGGAGCAACAACAAAAACAAGAAAACAAACCGTGCTGCCCATCGTCAAACACCGAAAGCTCCGTTTGGCCCCTATTTTCGTGAGAAACGTGTAAGTCAGACGCAAAACAGGCAACTTACGACTCACACCATGCAACTGATCGTACCAAAGCGTGGCTCCCAAATACGCCAAACCACCCTTGCCAAAAATTGCCCCCAACATAAAATGCTCAATGCACGGGCGCAGGAGCAGGAGAAAGTTGCATCCTGCTGTACCCGACGTGACGTCGTCTTCAAGCCAGGTCTTGGAAGTACCAGTTTTAATCGCATTTACCATGATCTTGGAGATGTTGAGACTCACAAAGTTGTCCGTGTATTCATCGTACAGTTCCACGCGGCCATCGTTTTGCTCAGCGCCAGTGTTGTCACAAGTTATGGGGCCGTAGTAAAATTCCGCGGTTCGCACGCGTCGGCGCAACACATCTCGCGGGGCCGCGCCTTCCTCCATCGAGAATGCCCGACTCTTGATGATATTGAGGCCCCTGTACTTGGCAATCATGGGGCCCTGCTTCAGGATTTCTGCCCCTGCGTCGCCCTTGGCGATGTATGACGTTCTTTCCTGCGTCATGGTCATCTGAAAGGTGAGCTTCGGGCTGATCAAACAAAAGTCGGGCTCCTCGGCGCCCCACGACTGCAGCAGCTGCTTCGTGTCCTCGATGACGATGTCTGTTTAGGTTTCACAACCTCAAGATTAGAACTTTTGCCAAATCATCAGAAGATATGTATTGCGGGTAAGTACCGAGTGCATTCATATTCTTCTGCACAAAGCCAAACATGTCCACGTAGTCTCGGAGCGTCTTGGTGACCGAGTCGTCCATGTAGTACTGGTCATTCACCTGCTTGGCATACGACGGGGCCAACACCAGGGCCATGTGGACGTCGAGATCTGTCGGTTTTGAGTCAGTTTTTGTCCACTTCATGGTATCCAGGGCAGGCGGCAAAAAAATAGCAAGACTCACCGTTGGTGTTCTGAATGCTGCCCACCACTTGCAACACCTGATTTCGAAAGTTCTCCTTTCCTGTTTTTGCGCCAATTTAGTTTCCTTTTAGATCAGCACTTTTGGTATCAGCGTTGACTCGTCTACCTTTCTCGGTGTTCATGAAGTTGTGCTGAGAAAAACAGAGACAAGTGGTCAGTTATCATGCAGTAACAAGCATAAGCATAGTTGGTGGTGGGGTGGGAAAACAAATACCTCCATTGTTATGGCCAAACTGTCGTTTTTGATTGATCAGTACATGTCTCTATTGCATACATAGCACATAAACACTGATACTTACCCCTGACGAACTGTGTAACCCGAGAATGTCTGTCATGATACACAGCATCGTCAGTTTCTCGGCGATTTCAGCGTGGCATAGAAAAAACTGAATCACAAAAACGCACCTGTTTCCTCTGGGTGAGTGTTCGCGCCGCACTCTCGTAGGGAACGCGCGACGCAAGTCCCTCGTCAAATGTATAGACGCTGACAGTCAAAATAATGTTAGTTGGTCCATGTGCGTCGGGGGGCTGACAGTGACAAGAGTTTAATTTGAAAAGACTTACTTCCATTCCAGTTTGGAGTCCGGGGTGTTCATGTACTGGTAGGGCAATATAAGTGTAGTAAATGGACTGTAGGTCGCGTCCGTGATCAACCCATCGACGCGATCCTGCATGTACGGATTGGGCCCGAGGAGCTTCTCGGGAAGGCGGTCGGGGATGTGCAGCCTCGAGTGGCGGAAGTTGCGTTTCTTGTCGGGGTGCGACTCGTATGCACTCGGCCCCAGCAGATTGAGGAAATCTTGCTCAGTAGTGTCGCGATGATCCCGGGCCTGACCGAGGTCGTTGCCACTTTGCCCTGCATTAAAGGGAAACTCCGTTGCGGCGCTCATGTCTGTTGACTTTGTACAGGGCCAAAATCGAGCGCTTATATAGGTAACACGGGAAGTGCAAAGATTTAATAACGCTGATACCCTCTGTAATCTGTATCTTTTGAGTTCTGCCAGTGATTTTCAACTCAAATTTGTAAAATATACCTTGGTCCCGAGGCACCGCTTTGGGTGGAAACACGCGTTCTTTTCTTGCGGGTGGCCCGTACATGGTCGCAGCCGTTGTATTGCAACGATATGAACACGCTGACAGATTACACGTTTATTCGTTCCAAACTGTACACGGGAACCCTAAATTATGTAACAAGCAACGCAGGAACAACATGATAGGGCGCGAGTTACCTTTGAAGCATAGGGATCCGGCAACGCATGCGTGGTTCCCGGTCGCGTGCGCAACAAGCAACGCAGAGACAACATGATAGGGCGCGGGTTACCTTTGAAGGATAAGAATTCAGGCGACGCGTGTCTCGTTTGCTCTCGGGGCCCTGTAGTTCCACCTCGTCGCTTGTAGCCTTGATGTACGTCATCATAGGCTCCTTCAACACGTCTGCAATGATCTGAAGAAAGCGTGTGCAGTTGCGAAGTAGCTTGCACGAGATGCGTTTACAGGTTGAGTAGATGCTGACTTCCAAATTCGGACATGCATACACCAGCGCACTGACAAAGAGGCACACACTGATGGTTTTGCCGAAGCGCCGCGGGGTTGAAATGAGAATCTCTTGGCGAATGGTCTCCCAGTTGTTGGTCTCCAGCAAACGCGGGTAGCTGCGCTCAAAGTGCCCGGGAGGGTCGGTCTTGAACAGCACCCGGCACACCGCGCACAAAAACTGCTCGTGGAAGCAGCGCTGGTGGTATGACCGCTCCCAGCCCCCTTTGTCCAGAGCATTCAAGGCGCTGCGCAGCTTCTTGATGCGCGAGAACCCGTCCACGGCCGCCGAGGTGTCCTTCTTGGCCTCCGTCTTGGCGTTGTAAAACGAGGATAGGCTGCCAAACTTTTTGTTCAGAAAGTTGATGCTCTCCTGGGAGTAGTGTCTGGCGTTGGTGTCGTCGTCGACCGCTGCCGCCGAGTGCGAGACCTTGGCGATCAGCTGCGTGAATATTGCGTCGTCCTCTTCGACTGCTGGCTGCGACATCGAGACTGTTTCTGTGGGTGGGGTACATATATACGCGCGGTCGGATTGGGGTTGTTTATTACTGGTCTGTGTTTTTCTAAAGGATACCCGAGCATGGTTTATCTCCGGGCATGCCCTATGTGCTATCCCATAAATACTGATGTTCTTACAAGACAGGATAGATTGACTGCAGGCCAAAATCCACAAGGTGGCGGTCGCACTGTTCCTTCACGGTAATGTATTTTCCTGGCAAAACTGAAAATAAGGTTTTGTTCCACAACACATCCTGGCCCATGCGCGGCCAATGCATTTGCCGCGCGACCTCAATCATTCTGTCTTTATCGCTTGCTGGCCCATTGAAGTGCAACGTGACAGGGAATCTCTTTCCCCCTGCAAATTGCGTGCTAGATTCACAAAGCAGTCCAAGTTCTTTTTGATTTATGCCCATACAGTCCGCCTTTTCCGGGTTGTATACGACTCGCCTGTGTTTATTTTCAAGGACTATTTCTCGCCCCATTTGCATGCGATATGCGTTCAGAAAAATGGATGATTTGTAGTCAATCCCCAAACTGATATTTGTCTGACCATATTTGAAAAGCGGGAGTGCATCGCACAAGAGTTGTTGGTCTCCGGCCATCATGTATGGATCAAACGGGCCGCGTGTGCCGGTAACCGGTTCTATGGGTCCGAATTTAGCTTCGATGTCTGATAAGAACCAGTGATATGCTTGTCGGGAACGCGCGAGGAGGTCTCTTGTTTCGGAAACAAAGCCGACAAATGACCCAGCGTTGAGATACGGGGTTGCGGTCTTGGTGTCAGGAAGCATCCACTTTGGAGCACACGGGGCTCGTTTCCATGCAAGTTCTTCTTTTACGCCACAGCATCCCTTCTCACCACCAAATATAACGCTGGTTTGTGCCCGCAATAATTTTTTGACTAATGCACTCACTGTGTTTGTGAAGAGGATATCGTAAGCATCGACATACAGAATAACCGTACGTTCCAGTTCTTTCTTTACAGTGGAATGATAAATTTCTTCCACAAGCCTCTGGACCGACCACAATCGTTCGTTTGTCGTGAACCCCCGATCAAATTCAGCTTGCCTGCCCTGACCCAAAACATTCGGACTAAAGCCATGCGCAAAAGCTGAAGCGGACATGAGGCAAAACCCTTGGTGAGATAAATCCGTAGCATATGTTACGGTGTATACCTTGTAGGAGCCTTGAAAACGCACGCCGTTGATTGTCATGTCGACGTTTACAGTGGAAAATAACAGTTTATTTTGCGTGTCTTTTCCGCCACTGGTGTTTGTGCTCATCTCAAAACATTTGTGTGGCTCAAAGTTTTCAACCTCGCAGAAGATTTGAGTTGTCAACCACACGCGTTGTTTGTTGGGTGTAGTGACGTTGTATGCATACTTCAAATGGAATTTATCCAGCCATTTCAGCACGCTAGGACTGATTAGATTTCCGCGGATGGCATAGTCGTGAGCCTGTGTAATTTTCACTAAAAGAGTTGATACGAGAAGAACAAAAAAGACGACTTTCATGAATAAGGCTATGCCGAGGTTTCGACAAACAACTCTAGTCTACATTGTTTTTTTGCGTTTTGCAAATTTAGCAGACATTTTTCGTACTTCAGACCAAGACCATGTGAAATAATAAAAACAAAAATGCCACATACTGCAGTGCTTCTGCGCCCCACAGCGCCACAACCCATGTCATCAGAAAGCCTGTACATTCTATGCCGGCATGACAACCTGATGAATGGATTCCTGTGTAAAGAGTGCCTGCGGGAGGGAATCGGGGGCTGGGGCCTCTGTGAACACAGCAACCCGTGGCAGTCCTGCAACCTCTGCCAGCATTCCGAGGCGTGGCTGCTTCAGCGACTTTGCCTGTGGCAGCGTGAGAGCGAGCAGCAGCAAGAAAACTTTTTGGCATTTTCGATGACGTCGCATCCACGGCTGGGCAACCGGGTGGACCCGCCAGAGGTGTACACGGAGACGGCCACAGCAACAACAGGCAAGTCTGTAACAGTGACAACCAGGGTCGTGGTGGTGCATCAACACTGCGCTTTCTCGAAGATTCCGGACGACATTCTCCGGAAAATATGGGAAGAGTATCACAAGCGTTCTACCACCGAGCCCTTTGCAGTGGCCCCTGACGGCTCTGTGCGAACAGTGTGGTGACTTTGGTCGCGCTAAGTTGTGTTTTTTGATTTTTTCGTTTTTAAAAATACAGGGGGCGACTTCCGAAGAGGAAACACTGAAATGTCGACGGGCACAAGCGCGCGCAGTCAAGCTCTGCATGAAGCGGGTGATGTTTTTGGCGATTGTGATGCGCTCCTGAACCTCGAGGACTTGGACTTGGTTTTCCTGTCTCCAGACGTGGTGTACCACGAGCGCGAGCCAAACGTTTTGGAATTTCTGGGCACCCACTGCCCAATGCTGCCCGTCGAGCCCGCAGACTACACGCCGTTTGCTTTGAGGACATAGCCTTTCATAGTCGGCTTGAATACAGTCTGACATCGTCAGCCTTGGTATGGGTACTGATATCGCGGGTGGCCTCGGTAGTCCGGCAGCGGCATGGGTGCATACGGCGGGTAGTCCGGCATGGGCATGGGTGCATACGGTGGGTACATCGGCATCCGCTCGCGAGCGCCATCAGTGTACTGCGGTGCTGGCGCCAGGGGGCCGTAGACCGGTTTCGGGGTCTTCAAGCTGTACACGTAATAAACAGTGACAAGCAAGTTCACCAGGGACAGCACCAGCACGGACACAGTGCTGAGCTGCAGGGCGCGCAGCAAGTGTTTGGGTCCTAGGTCTGTCGTGGTCTCCGAATAGTACAGCGGAAGGCCGACAGCGTCCGGCGGCATCGCGCCAATCCAGGACGACTTGACGCTGATGGCGCTCGGGTTCAGAGTGGCGGCCTGCGTGATGCTGACCATTTGTACACCTTCAGGTAGCGTCCGCAGAATGCGCTCGGGGGTAACCACCACTGCTCGGTTCTCGCTCTTGGCCGGCGTAAAGACCATCTCGGACCTCGCCGTAATGTAGCCCCCACTCTGCAGCAGGCGGCGGCGAGACAAAGACTGGCACTGCAGGTCGTCCAGCACCACAAACGATGTCGGCATGATGCTTGCCACAGAGGTGGAGGTGGATTTCTTCAGGGCCTCCTCCATGACCTCCCTCATTTTGAGTAGTGCCATGGTTTCGTTGGGCAGACACGCGATTTCCAGCGGCACCAAAATTTCGATAATCGCGAGGCGGCTCGTGCCATTCTGAATTTCGTCCCCGCGCCCTTGGGCTTTGAGCTCGTCCTCCACCAAAAGCGCCATGATGTCAGCCGAGTTCACGTCCTTGTAGCGGCGGCTCGTGAGCTCAGAGGCAAACAGTGACTCGTTGCGGGTCATATTGTCGATGGTGCCCGGGACGCTGTGCAGGACGCGCGCGGGGCGCTCCAGCAGTCGCCGCCGGTTCTGTGCACTGTGGTACGGGACGAGCTGCGCCTCGGCCGGGCCCCGGAAGTCATCTCCGTCAGCGAGGGCGAGGTCTATGCCCAGCCGCCGCTGCAGCTGGTAAAAAGCGTCGCGCAGCGTAGACGCAATGCGCTGCGACAGCACCGAGTCGGCGCGCCCGAGGTAGCTCACCAGTTTAGCCCCTTGCGCCAGGGCCCGCAGCTGCTGCTGGTACGGGAGCTCCATGTCCACAAAAAACTGGCACCTGGTGCTGCCGTCCGGGGCGGAAGTGGCGTCTGAGATCGACACGAGCTCGCGGTTCAGTCCAAACACCAGGGCGTACACGTCCACGTACGTATTCGTCAAGTACGGGTGGGCGGTGAAAAACTCACAGGACAGGCCGATGCTCGCGCTGTGCCGGACCTTGGCGTACACAGCCTCTTTGTGCTCGTGCAGAGTCGAGTGCATGGTCACCAGCATAAACGTAAACGTGTCCTGCACGAGGTCGATCCGCGTTGTGATGTTCAGCGCACGCAGCGCGCTCGCGGTCCACGGGAGCTCGTTGGACTGCACAAAGGCCTTGCGGTAGCGGTCGTTGAGCTCAAAGACGCCGGTCACGACGTCGGAGTGCTCCTGCGCGACGCGGCTGATAAACGCCGACTCTCCGAGCGCGCCGGCATGGATCCAGTTGCGCAGGTTGACGTCCGTCTGGTTCACGATGGCGCCTGACGTGTTCATGTCGCGCGGCGTGTGCAGCGCGGTGATGGACTGCGTCTGAAAGTCAAACACGCCGTCCTCGACCTCCCAGCGGCTGATGCACCCGTAGTTGTTGCGCACGACCGACAGGGGGCAGAGTGTGAGAAGCTCCTCGGTGGGCAGCAGCTCCGTGCTCTCGCTGAGGGTCTTGCCGTTTGGCACGACAAAGGCCTTGTTTTGGCGCAGCAGGTTCCGGACCTTGATGCGCTTCAGCTCGCTCAGGAAGTAGATGCTGAACATGGCGGACACACGGAGCTCGTATGCGGACTGGCTGCTCGCCGCAAACATGCCGTGCTCTCCCAACACCAGGTAGGTCATTGAGCCCATGCCAAACTGCGGCGTCTTCATGCACACCGAGTCGGGGTTGATGTCGTCGCAGATCTCGTTCGAGTTGGGCGTGGTCACCCCATGGAAGTACGACACGCTCGACGTTAGCTCGCTCGCGTTTTGCACCAGGCCGTTGATCATGTCGATGCGCACGAGGTCCTCCAGCTTGATGGACGAGGACACGGTCGAGCACTGCACTTGCATCGCGTGGCGGAGAATTTGGCTCGAGGTCTGCACGCGCTCGTGCGAGACCTTGTTGGACGCCGTGTTGCGCACCTCCACAAAAAAGTCCAGGTACAGCTTCTGAATCATGGCGCTCGGGCTCTGGTCATAGGCGGACAGCACGGGTTGCAGCGTGTCGCGGCCCAGTGGGAACACATACACCAGGTGCTGGTGCGTTTCGACAAGCATGATGCTCGTGCAGACGGGCTCCTGAAACGCGCAAGTGTGCTCGCTCTGAAAGGCGGCGAAGGCGCTGCTGGAGGCTAGGGTGCACATGTACGCGGCCCCGCCTTGCGTCTGCGTGTATCCGATGCGAAACGTCGCAGAGTCGTGGGGAATGCCCTGGCCGGTAAAGCGCATGTCTGCATCGGTGATTGTCAGCGACACCCGGGCAAAGTCCTCAAAGTGCCCAAGCGGATCCTGGACGCGCAGAATTTGCACATCGACGTGCTGCGAGAGCGTGTCGGTCACGGCGAGCTCCGACATGACCGTGTAGGTCGACGCAATCACCGCCTTCAGGCTCTGCTGCGTGTATGCCACGGACATGTGCGGCCCAAAGAAGGAGACATCGGCGACCCCGACAAACCACTCAAACTGGATGGCGCCCTGCTGCACCGTCTTTTGCGCAAACCCCGTCTCGGCGTCGTGGTACGACACAAACAAATCGACCTGCACGCTGCCGTCCGGCAGCGTTTGAGTCGTCGCCACGCTCTGGTTGCGGCCCGCGCCCATGACACCGTGCAGGCTGAGCAGGGGCAGGTCGAGCTCGTCGCGCGTGCAGTTGGCAAAACCCGACAGCCCGAGTGGAAGGTGGAACATGGCCGAGATCTGCTGGATGCAGCATCCGGCGTCGCCCGAGGACTCGCCTGTGAAGCGGCACGGGCGCTGCGTGTCACTCAGGCCCATCAGCGCCCCGTCGGCGTCTGTTTTGGACACGTACAGGACCTTTCTTGTGCTTTGGCTTGCCGGGACCTTGAGCTGGAGCTGCCACCCCACGCCCAAGTCCGGGGAATCGATCCAATACTTGTCCATGATGACGAGCCCGCTCGACTGCACGCCGTCGATCGCCTGGGACACGTCGTCCTGCGCAAAGCGCACAAACGTGTAGTTGTGGACGGCACAGGACGCCTCGAGCAACGTTTGAATCCCGGTGAGCGGGGACATGAGCCACTGCAGTGGCAGGTACACAGAGAGAGACCACTCGCGGACGAGGGCAGAGGCCGCGAGCACGTTGTACGCGACGCGGGCGAGGCTGGTGTTGACGGCAGGCTGCAGGACTTGGTCTGCCCGCATGGACTGCAGAATGTCGCCGGCCAAAGCAACAACCTTGTGCGAGTCTGGCCAATGGTCCTGGTCTTGAAACACGACACTGAGTTTGACGCCGTCGCTAGAACAGGCCATGTTTTCAAAGCCGACCTTGAGTTGCCCCTGCTCGCATCTGCAGTCGTGCCCTCCAGGGATCGCAACGCATTCTGTGTCGATGGGGCATGCTGTATTGCCGGCACACGTGTCTGTCTGCACCAGTGCGCATTCTCGTATTGCAAAGGGGTCGGGCAAGGGAAACTTGGCGCACGTTGCTGCAGTGTACATTCCCGCCGCCGGCAGCGCCACTGAGTCACTGTACCAGCCCGATGCTGAACCCCGGTCCCAGAAAAAAGACGGCATCGGCGACGCGCACTGCTGCCGGTGTTGTGTCACTGCCCATGACGTGGTGTTTATGATATGTCCGTGGTACACGTTGCTGTCCAGCGGCAGCACCTCATCCAAACACATGGAGTCTCGAGGCGGGACGCATTCTGTGCAAGAAGGGCCTCCGTCGCAAAACTCGCCGGCGTCAAGGACTCCATTTCCACAGAGCGGGGATCCTGTACATGAAACATTGTTAGGGCACGCTAGCAGCAGGGGCACACAAAAACATGTTTTGAAAGGGGTCGGTCGAGCGCTTGAACTTTTTATATATACCCAAAGGATGCTGTGTTGACCTCTAGATGACCGTCCGAAACTATTCCTGTACCGGCGGCAGGCCGTGCCCGAGCCAATGACAATTCATGGTCATGATGCCGTGTTGTATCCGTCGCATGCTTTTTAAACTCTAAGTGACCGTCGAGAGTAAAATGAACTGGAACTGGAATGAGTGGCCGTCTAAAACTATTCCCACACCACCGGCAGGCCGTGCCCACGGAGACGCAAGTCTGGTGGGAAGCGTGCGTCGTCGACGCCACAAATAGACGAGAAGCGTTTGCGCAGGTGCCAGCCCTTGGCAGGGCCCATGCCAAAGATTGCGTTCCCGGCTACCGGCTTGTACTTGGTGTCAAAAATAGGACGGTAGCAGTTTTCCACCACCGGCGTCGCCTCCATGCCGCGGGCCTTGAAAATGAGCTCAGGGTGCAAGGGGCTCATCTTGCAAAAAAACTCGGGGTCGTGGTGTCGGTGATACTCAGGGACCACGTCCTGCGAGTACTTGGTATCGATTCGCAGGTTGTGGGGCTGAACAATCACGTGCTCCTGCCGCGAGGGCACGTACACCTCGATGATGCAGTTCAGAACGATCCGGGGGTGCGTGCACTCGCACCCGTTGAAGACGCTGTCACCGGGCAGTTCCTTCAGAAACAACTTGTCTCCAGGTCCGGAAACGGGCGTGTGGTGGCAGCCAGGCAGCATCGATGCCTTGGGTCGTTCACGCTCTTGGATGTACCGCAAGAGCAGTTGGTCGCGGGAGAGCTTGCGGGGGTCGTCCACGTGCCGCGTGCTGTTGACGTGGTCGTACAACTTTGCCTGCGCCACGCGAATCGCTGTTTGGGTGCAAGACGGCCCCAGAGGCTCGTAGGGGCATTTGCAAATGCTGGTCGCGGTGTAATACGACAGCGCGCGCGCCATGTGTGCCCGGGACTCGTTGTGCTTGGCTTTCACTTGCTTCGCGATATCCGCCTCCGACAGGCCTAAGATGTTGTCCACGACATACACTTGAGGCGTCGTAACATCTGCAGGTAGCTGTGGAACTCGCGGCGTATCGGCTTCGGCACGAGAAGCGTGGTGCTGGGCTTTGACTTGCGCCAGCAGCTCTGCCATCGAAGCACATGACAAGCCTTCCAAGACATTGGGCATGGTCGACTCTTTGTTTCGATTCAACTCGATTTGATTCAGACCAACCATAAAAATTGAAAAACAAAAAAAACACGTGGTTGTTTTTGACTTGGTTTGTTTCTGAGTGGCGCGGTGACATGTCGGGCTCGCGCCGCAGAGGTGCGCCTGTGCATGCGATGCGCGAGTCTACCTCCTTTCTGACGCACGGCGGCGCGATGCGCGAGTCTGCATGTTGTATGGCGTACGGTGGCGCGATGCGCGAGTCTACCTCCTTTCTGACGCACAGCGGCGCGATGCGCGAGTCTGCATGTTGTATGGCGTACGGCGGCGCGATGCGCGAGTCTATCTCCTTTCTGACGCACGGCGGCGCGATGCGCAGGGGCCGAAACGTGCTCTGTCGACACTTCCAAGTTCATGAGCTTACTGTACAAGTGCAACTCGGTCTCTTCTCACAATCCCGTCGAGGTGATGCAGTATTCGGCTCTGCAGGGCATCGCGCTCAAGAACGAAACACCCTTCCTGATGGGTTGCAAGGACATGCTTCGGATCTCGGAGGAGACACAGACTCACTTTTGCAACGTCGGCGGCACGGCTGCCGAAACAACCACCGTCTTGGTGCTGCACGAAAAGGGCATTTACCGGGAGGGTTTCATTGTGCAGGAGGACCACACACTCGACCAGATCTTTTCGGGCTTCCGCGCTGGTCTGAAGGAATGGCAAGCGTGTACGAGTGGCATCGCGTTCGCCTTCTTGCATCCTCAGACCTGCAAGTCTGGCAGTCCTACGCCGCAGCACCCGCCCCTGGAACTCATTGACTCTCATGTCACAGTCCAGGACGTGCCGAAAACAGCGTACAGCAGCCGGCACAGCAACCTCATGTTTCACCGCGCGGAGCGCGTCATCATTGCCTGCGACGACGAGTTTCTCATCCGCATCCGCTCCCCGATCCGACGCTACGACATGTTGCTCGACCCCGACCCGGCGTTTGACTTTCTGCGTTTTGCCGAGTTCACTTATCGTGCGAGCCCGTTCTTGCCGCTCGAGCAGGTTTTCGCGGATCACTGTGCCATCCAGGAAATCGACCGGCAGCACGCGTCGTTTTATTTGATGACGTGCGACGACCGCGCGCTGTGGCCCATTGTGCACGGGACGGAAGCGCTGCATGATCTGCCGGTTGACGGCGGATTCAAGCTACACGTGCACGTTGAAGACCCGGGCGTACATGTGTCGGTTCTTCCGGCGCCCGTTTCCAAGCCTGAAATGTCACCCTCGCGCGGCCTATACTGGGAGGAATTCGCGCGCGCGGGGTTGGATGTCTGTGACGTCACGGACCAATTCCGCAAGCGCAACCGGCAGATGCAGGGGCTTGACCTGCACGGGTGCAAGAAGTTTCTGAGTAACCAGGACATGATTGCGAGCCACATTGTCACCAATATGACGGTGCGTTTTTTCGCCCTGCAGCAGGCAGTGACTGGGGCGGGTGACGTTGATATTCACGCGTCTAATTTGGCCCGCGACAATGCCATGGTCGAGAATGCCTTTTTTGTGCATTACTGGGAGCAGCACGAGCAATTTTTCTCCACGTGGACCGAGCGGGCCGTGTCGCTGTACCTATCGGCGCGCTGGGATGATTTCCAATTGCAAAAGTGCACCCTGAACGACGCCGTCATGGCTCTTGCGCGCAAGGAGGCCGAGGTCGAGTCCAAATCGCGCGCAGTCGCAGAGTTGCAGGAACGGAACACCAAGCGACACGCCGAGCTGTTGAAGTGTCTCCGCAATGGCCAGCAGCGGCAGGGGGATCTCGCCCAAAAGGAGCAGCAGTATGCCGCGGAGGCCGAACGCTTTCACAAGCAAGTGCAGGAGCTCAAGAAGAATCAGGAGAGGCATATGGCAGCCGTGGACAAGTTTCAGGACGAGCGCAAGAAGCTTGAAGGCGAAAAGGTTGAGTTCAGGCTGAAAAAAATGCAGCTGGAGGAGCGCCTGGTTGGTCTTGACATCTTGGAGGCAGATCTTCAGTGCAGGATTCAAAGCGTCGAGATGCAAAAGGAGTCGCTCGGCGCTTTGCTGGCAAAGTCTGAGAAGCAAGAGACCGAAGCCAAGGAAAAGGTCGACAACATCAAGGACCACAAGAAAAAACTATGCTCTCGCGAGGCCATCATACGGCAGCGCGAGGTGGCCGTGGAAGATCGCGAGGCGGCTGTTGGTGATCGCGAGGCGGCCGTGGAAGATCTCGAGGCAGTCGTGGAAGATCTCGAGGCGGCTGTTGGTGATCGCGAGGCAGTCGTGGAAGATCGCGAGGCGGCCTTGGAAGATCGCGAGGCGGCCGTGGAAGATCGCGAGGCGGCTTTTGAAGAGCGAGAGGCGGCTTGGGAACAGCGCGAGGATGTCTTGGAAGATCGCGAGATGGCCTTGGGACAGCGAGAGGCGGCCTTTGCAGAGCGCGAGGCGGCCTTGGGACAGCGCGAGGCGGCTTTTGCAGAGCGAGAGGCGGCCTTGGGACAGCGCGAGGCGGCCTTTACAGAGCGAGAGGTGGCCGTGGAAGATCGCGAAGCAGCCGTGCAAAAGCAGAGGGAGCAGTTTGACGACGACCTCCGTGTGGTGCAAGAAACAAAACAACAATTCCAAGACATTCAGAACCAATTGGTGGAGAAGGGGGATACGATTTTGGCCTTGGAGAATCAGTTGTCTGAAAGCGAGGCCCGTGGCATGTGCGACGCCGCGACTCAGATGGACACCGCCATCCCCAACACGAGCGCCGTGGACGAATACATTGGCAGTATTTTTGATCTGTTGTGCCTGCACTGCGGGCGGTATGCCGGAAAAATTGCAGGAATGCTGCGCGAGCATCTGGCGGGACTTGGCTTAAAGAGCATGAATGAGGACGACCTGTTTGTCTTTGTTTCTCAGAGCGTCAAGGTGCTCAGCACTCTTGCCAAGGCGGCCAAGTGGTCCTTCAACACGAACGCCAACGACCTGTTGAACAAGTTGCAGTCCGTTGACTTTCCTGAGCAGGATGATATTTGCAATTTCATGCTCAGTCAGCTGGACCCTGCCCAGATTCTGGTCATGGCCCCGGGCATCGACGACCTGAAAAACCTGGTGTCGGAAATTCGCGAATCACAGCAATTCACTGACTGGTTGCTCTGCGAAGAGTACCTCTTGTTTGTTCGCATGGCCATGGAAAAACAGGCCGAACAAGTGCTCGCGTGGCAAAGCTCGGCACACAGGCAGGAGGCTGCCAAGACCGCATGCATGGCGGAGCTGCAAGTGTACCCGACCAAGACCATGATTGCGCGCAAAATCCACTCGTGGATAGAGCTGGAGTTGTCTCGCCTGGATGACTTGATTGAGCTCGAATCAGACTTTATCACGCGCTACGTCAAGAACGAGCGCTTGTACAAGGTGCCCGCGAAAGAGATTGTGGAAATCTTTGCCATGAGGCATCCTGGCGTTTTACAGGAGCACGACGTGGGCCTGATCTTTCAGCGACGGAGCTCGCGCGTGCTGTGATGCAGGACCAAGTATGCACGATAGACAGAGTTTATTCAGTATCGCCTTTGTGTTCACCCGGACGTTTAGGGCCGGAGTTTTTGAGTGTGTGTATGAGGACTTCTTTGTGGTCCTGACAGTTTGGGAAAATAAAGTGCAAGTCTTCCAGCACTCCTTGCATAAATACCCCGATATCGCTGAACATGGGCCGAGCATGTGCGGTCTCTGACCCCTGTTGCTTGTGTCTGTGTACAATGCCGGGGACGTCGTGCTCCAAAAATGAGGCCAGTCTTGTGTCCGCTTTGGGTTTCTCCACCCTGCGGCAGGGGCTTGGTCAGGGGCTGGCGTGCGTGTTTTTTGCGGACTTGCTTTGAATACGTGAGCGTGCGCGAATTACCGGACTTGCTTTGAATACGTTAGCGTGCGCGAATTACCGGACTTTCTTTGAAGACGTTAGCGTGCGCGAATTACCGGACTTTCTTTGAAGACGTTAGCG
>Ga0207993_1000366_pt1 | contig 18078 bp, 16 predicted proteins | sample ETN01SmetaG_2_FD_185791 | JGI IMG/M metagenome (GOLD analysis project Ga0207993, IMG submission 185791) | Marine microbial and viral communities from oxygen minimum zone, Eastern Pacific Ocean - ETNP2014F12-01SV265 (SPAdes) (version 2) | ecosystem: Environmental > Aquatic > Marine > Oceanic ...
AAGAAGTTAATAAGATTGCATCCGAACTTTCTAAACTAGCTCCGGGAACAATGAAATTAGGACTTGAAGCATATAATCATCAAGATAAAATGGATTTTGATGAAGCTGTTCCTTTCCTTAAAGAGCAGCTAGAAAAATGTCTAAAAAGTGATGATGCAAAAGAAGGTATTACAGCATTTTTAGAAAAAAGAGATCCAGACTGGAAATAAAAAAATGAAAGTATTTAATAAATTATCTCCAAATGATGAACAACTTAATGGTTTTGTGGAAGGAGACGTAGAGACTCCAATTGCTATGGTAAATCTCCTTAAATTTAAAGAAAAGGCAGAGTATGAGGATGGTAGAGAGACTAATTTATCTGGTGCTGAGGCATATGCTATTTATGGAGAAAAAGTTCAAGAATGTCTTAAGAAGGTTGGTGCTGAAATGACTTTCTCTGGTGTGGTTAGCAGACTAATGTTGGGAGAAGTTGAGGATCTGTGGGACTCTGTTGCAATAGCAAGATATCCAAGTAGAAAAGCAATGCTTGAAATGATTATGGACCCCTATTACCAAGAGATTGAAAAACACCGATCAGCAGGTCTTGAGGGTCAACTAAATATTGAAACAAAGTACTTCTAATGGATTTAAATTATGGTCCACAATATGAAGACTTTAAAAAAGAGGTTCAATCTTTTTGTAATGAATATAAGGATCTAAGATTTGTCGATAGCTCCCAATCACCTCTTGCATCAGATGGAAAAGGGAAACATGGTCCAGAGCTTACAAGGGCTGACTGGCAAAAGTTGCTGATTGAAAGAGGATATTTTGCAAGGTCAGTACCAAAAGAATATGGTGGATATGGTGGCGATCCGGACATTATAAAATCAAGAATAATAGCAACAGAGTTCTCTAAAGCTAAAGTTCCCTCAGGAATGGGTGGACAAGGAATTGATATGCTTGTCCCTACTCTCTTGGAGCTAGGAACAGAAGAGCAAAAACAAAAATATATCATGCCAACCCTTCATGGGGAGATGATTTGGTGCCAAGGCTACTCTGAGCCCAATGCAGGAAGTGATCTTGCAAGTCTTCAAACAAAAGGAGAGCTCATTGATGATGAGTGGGTCATAAATGGCCAGAAAATCTGGACTAGTACTGCCCAATATGCCCAAATGATGTTTTGTCTTGTGAGAACCGAACCTGATGCTCCTAAACATGGCGGTATTAGTTATTTGCTTATTCCAATGGATACACCAGGAATAGAAATAAGACCTTTAGTTGATATGACTTTAAAAGCTGGATTCAATGAGGTTTTTTTTACAGATGTAAAAGTTCCAGCAACAAATATTGTTGGAAATAGAGGTGAAGGTTGGGCTGTTGCAAATGCAACCTTAAGCCATGAGAGAGGTTCTCTTGCTGACCCAAATGCCACAATGAATAGAATCAATATGCTTATTGATCTAATGAAAGAAGAGTCAATTGATGGGAAGAAACTTATTGATATTCCAGTCTACAGAGATAAACTAATGGCGCTTCAAGGAAAAGTAGTTGCTTTTCAATCTCACAGTCTTAGAACTCTATCTTCAAAAATTAATCCTGGGCAAGATGTGAAACTAGGAAAAATGATCCAAAAATTGGTTGGGACAGAATTAAGGCATGAACTAGAGGGATTTGCTATCGATATCATGGGAGAAATAGGAACATTATATGAACAAAGTCCCCTTTTAAGAGATGGCGGGAGTTGGCAATTCATATACATGTATTTCTTAGGTCTAATAATTGGCGGCGGAACAAGTCAAATTCAAAAAAATATTATCTCTGAAAGAGGTCTTGGAATGCCCCGTGAACCGAAGGTTAAGGATAATTAAAATGTATTTTGGACTCTCAGAAGATCAAGAATTTTTTCAAGAAAACATAAAGAAATTCTTAGATGACAACGCATCAGTAGATGTTATAAGGAAGATTGCAACGGATCATCCTGAGCATCAGAAAGATATTCAAGAAGGTCTTGTTTCTCTTGGTATCAATAGCTTGTTAGTACCTGAAGAATACGGTGGGTTAGGTCTTAATATTCTTTTTGCAACAGCTGTAAGTCAGGCATTAGGGTCAGGAATTGCACCTTCTGCATTTATAGGATCATATGTTATGGCTCCAATCGCTATTTTGAATGGTGGCTCTGAGGACCAAAAGAAACTTTATCTTCCTGATATAGCCTCTGGAAAAATTAGTTTTGCTGTGGGTTTTTCTGAATTCATTGGTGCCAGAGAAAATTGTGAGATTATCTTTAAAGATGGCAAACTAAATGGAAGATCAATTTTTGTATTAGATTCTAGAGATGCTTCACATATTATGGTCGCTGACAAAGATGGAAAGATTTATATTGCATCTATGAACTCTGAGGGTTTAACTAAAAACCATCTCACTACTGTAGATAAAACTAGATCTTTTTCTGAGGTAATATTTAAAGAAGTTGAAGTTGAATTATTAGAAAAATCTAAAGACACTCTTAATCCTATTCAAAAATCTATAGATGCTGGAAGAGTAGCTTTAGCAGCAGATACTGTAGGTGCAGCTCAAGAAATGATAAATAAAGCTGTTGAGTACTCAAAGGAAAGAAAACAATTTGGTAGAGTTATAGGTTCATTTCAAGCCGTTAAGCATATGTGTGCTGAAATGACTGCGGACCTTGAGCCTTGCTATGCGATGGTTTGGCACGCAGCTCATTGCATAGATGAAGATGAAGAGGATTCAAGATTTATGTCATGTCATTCTAAAGCTCATACTTCTGAAGTTGGAAAGGTAATTGCAAAAAAAGCCACGGAAGTCCATGGCGGAATGGGGTTTACTGATTTGCTTGGGCTTCATTATTGGTTCAAGAGAATTGGTGTTAATAGGCAACTTCTTGGTGCTCCAGAGATTGTTAGAGAAGAAGCAGCTAAAATCCAGAAACTTATTTAAAATTGAGAAAAATAACTAAAAATTTATTTTTATTATCCTTTTTTGGGATATCTTTATTTGCATCTTCTGAAAAAGTTGATTTTTCAATTTCCGAAAAATATCAAGATCTAAGCTCTGAGATTTTCAAGAACATATCCTCACATCACTACACAAGAGAAATTGATAAAGAAAGTTTTAATGATTTGTATATTGATGCCCTTCTAGAGGAATTAGATGGAAATAAAAATCTATTTTTAAGCTATGAAATAAAATCTTTCAAAAGAAAATCTTCTAATTACAAAAAAAATAGAGAGAATTTTGATATTAATTTGGCTTATGAAATCCTCAACACCTATTTTAATAGGGTCATCGAAATTTCTGAATATCAAATCAAGTTAGCTAAAAAAGATAGCTTTGATTTATCTATAGATGAGGGTATTGATATTTTTTATGATGATAATGAATATGCTTCTACTATGCTTGAGTTAAAAGAGAGATGGAGAAAAACAACAAAAAATGATTTTATAGTTTCTGTTTTAGCAAAAGATGATGAAGATGAGATTATTTCTAATCTTACAAATAGGTATGAAAGAAGAATTAAAAGAGTCTTGCAAAGAAAAGATGAAGACATCTTTTTGTTAGCTATAAATATAATGACTAGACAGTTTGATCCTCATTCAACATATTTATCTCCTTATAATGCAGAAGATTTTGAAATTGATATGAGTTTAAAGCTTGGCGGCATAGGTGCATTGCTTTCAAACTCTGCGACAGAGGACTACGCAATAATTGTAAGTCTTGTTCCAGGTGGTCCTGCAGAAAAAAATGGTGAACTGGAGCCTAATGACAAAATCGTAAAGATCAAACAACAAAATGAAGATATTTTTGAAGATGTAACTGGATGGAGGATTGATGAAGTTGTACAAAAAGTTAGAGGGGAGCCTCAGACTTTCGTAACATTGGAGATCATACCAGGAGATGCTGAAGATAACAGTGTTCGTAAAATAGTTGAAATTGAGAGAGAGATAGTCGAATTAGAGGAGAGAGCAGCAAAATCAAAAATTTATTCTCTAAATAAGAATGGTAGTGAATATAAAATTGGAATTATTGATCTGCCCTCTTTTTATTTAGATTTTGAAGCTTGGCAAGCTAGGGATCCAAATTATAAAAGTAGTAGCAAGGATGTTAAAAATATTTTGGACGAATTTAAAAAACAATCAGTTGATGCAGTTTTGGTTGATCTTAGAAATAATTCTGGTGGAGCTCTTACGGAAGCAAATAAACTTACAGGGTTATTTACATCAGCTGGGGCTACGCTTCAAATCAAAGAATCTAATGGCAATATTATCCCCTGGGGTGATGCAAGAGTGAGGCAAGCTTGGTCAAAACCTATGGCGGTATTAGTTAATAGGTATTCTGCATCAGCTTCTGAAATATTTGCAGGTGCAATTCAAGATTATCAAAGAGGGCTAGTAATTGGACAGAGAACATTTGGAAAAGGAACAGTCCAAAGATTAGATAATTTGTCTGAGGGGCAGTTAAAAATTACTGAGTCAAAGTTTTATAGAGTCAGTGGAGATAGTACTCAAAGCAGAGGCATAGATCCTGATATTGTTCTTCCTTCAACCTGGGATATAGAAACAGTTGGTGAAAGTTCTCTTCCCACTCATTTGCCATGGGATAAAATAAAACCAACAAGATATAGAACCTTTACCGAGGACTCAATTGCAATTGAAAAAACTATTGTTGCTTTTGAAGAACGTTTATCTACTGATCCAAATCTAATTTATTTAAAAGATGTTAGGTCACGCTATGATCAAAATAAAAATAAAATGGAGCTATCTCTTAATATAGACGAAAGAAGATCTGAGCAAGAAGAGAGAAAGCAATGGCTTCTTGAGGTAGAAAATAAAAGAAGGTCATCTCTCGGCATGGAAATTTTTAAAGATTACGAAAGCATGGATGAATTTAATGATAATTTTGATGCTGAGGATATTGATACAATTAGAGACTATTCTTTACTTCAAGGTATAGAAATTATTGGTGACTATATTGATTCAGAATCTAATTTTCTAAGTTGGAGAAACACATAATGAAATGTATATCATTTAATATTAATAGCGTTCGTGCTCGGCCTCATCAACTCATTCACCTTAGAGATAACCTTGATCCAGATGTTATAGGCCTTCAAGAAACAAAAGTTGATGATCCTGAATTTCCTATGGAGGAAATTAATGAAATTGGTTATCACGCAGAGCATTGGGGTGGTAAAGGTCATTATGGTGTTGCGTTACTTAGCAAAGAAAAACCAATTTTTGTTCAAAAAGGTTTTCCAGATGATGATGAGGATGAGCAAAAAAGGTTCATACACTGTACTTATAAAATAGGAAAAAAAGAATTTGATATCTTGAATGGTTATTTCCCGCAAGGAGAAAATAGAGAGCATCCCACAAAGTTTCCTAAAAAAGTTAAGTATTACAAAGATTTAGAGAAGTACATACAAAATCTTGATAAAGAAAATATTATTCTAATGGGTGACTTCAATGTAGCTCCTGAAGATGAGGATATAGGCATTGGTGATGTAAATGCAAAAAGATGGTTGAGAGAGGGAAAATGTGCTTTTCTTCCTGAAGAGAGAGAAATGTGGTTTAAGATCCTAAACATGGGATTTACTGATAGCTGGAGATCTCAAAATCCTGGAATAAATGATAAATATACTTGGTTTGACTATAGATCAAGGATGTTTGATCAAGATCCAAAAAGAGGTTTAAGAATTGATCAAATACTCGTATCAGAGTCTCTAAAAAGCTCTATTAAGACCACTGGCATGGATTATGATGCTCGTGCCATGGAAAAGCCATCTGATCACTGCCCTATTTGGCTAGAGTTGGCTTAATTAACGCTTTGCTTTGAAAAATCTTTGAATGATCTCTTTGCATTCACTCTCTAAAATTCCAATTTCATAATGAGTCTTATGATTATGAAATGGCTTATCAAGAAAGTTGTCTTGCGAAACTATTGATCCTTCTTTTGGTTCCTTAGCTCCGATATAAAGATTATCTATTCTTGAAGCAACAATTGCCTTTGCGCATAAGTGGCAAGGCTCGATAGTCGAATAAATATCACACCCAATTAATCTATAATTCTGTTCTTTCTTTGATGCCATGTTAATAGCTTCAATTTCTGCATGAGCAAAGACCGAATTTTTTTCAATTGTTCTATTTTGACCATATCCAATAATTTCATTGTTTTTCACCACAACTGCACCTATTGGAACTTCATCTTTTTCGAAAGCTATCTTAGCCCTTATTAGAGCTTCTTTCATAAATAGTTCTTTCATTTAATTATTTGAGCTAGCAAAAAAGTTTTGAAGCTTTTCTAGTATCTTTTTTTGGGAACCCTCAGCAGTTTCCATTTTAGAAATAAGTTCCTCATAAGCTTTTGCGGCATCTGGCCATGGACCCTCTTCGTTAAACCTTTTATGTATTAATTCTGAAACATTTTTTTCAATCTTGCTATCAATCCTGTCAGGGAAATGAAGGTATAAGATTCTTTTAGCAAATTCTCTATATCTATCATCTTTTATTCTGATAGCAATATTATGTTTCGTTTCAAAATCTTCAGATTTATGAAATTCTTGAAACAATCTTGAATCGTCAGGTGATGGAAATCCTTCATAAACCTGTTGTTCAATAAAGTCCTTTGCAGGATAAAATGGTTTATCTATATCTGAACAAGCAGCAACTATTCTCTCTTTAAATTCAAAATTCTCTTTTATCTTTTTAGCCCTTGATACAAGCTCATCCTGAGTTAAATCAAATTTGAAATCAAATTTCTCACCATCGGCCACTGCTTGAGACTTATTTATTGCTAATACTTTAAAAGGTGACTCAGCATTCGGTTTTTCAATATAAGAAATGAGTTCATGGTATTCAAGCTCAAGGATATCCTCGATTGGATAAGACAGGTCTAAGAAAATTGCTTTATTTGGAGACTCTGGATTCTGACAAATAAATGTTAGTGGATATATAAACCTGTATCTCGGGCCCCTTTGCACATAACCAAAATAGTTTCTGGTTGAAAGCATTTCTATGAAACTTGCTTTTGTTGCTTGAAGAAAAAAATCTTCAACTAAATCAGAGTGCTCTGAATAAATGTACTTAATAAGATGCACCATGAATTCACAATCTGTAAGAGCATCGTGAGCATCTGATACATCAATACCAATTTTTGGAAGAATCTGATCAAGTTTTAGTATTGGTAAATCATAATTATTCATATTGAACTTAATAAAGTCAGGATAGAGATAGGAAACTAACAAAATTAAGAAATATAAATCGCTTCTACCATTACCATTTGTGTTTGTAATATATGGTGGCAATAGATTCCAATAGAACTGTCTTCTATATAGCTCTTCGTCAAACTGATGACCGTTATAGGTTATAAAAATTGACTGTTTATCATCACTCCATTTCTCCCAAGTATCATATATATCTTTCATCATTTGATAATGAGATATATTTGAATCTAGACTTGAAATCTTTTTGTGAACTAAATAAGCACCTGGTTGAGGAACGACCCACGGTAGTGGCCTAGATTCAATATTCTGAGCGTCAATTCTTTCAAAACTCTCATCTGTTAAGATTGAGGCAGATTGAATTATTTGTATAAAATCTTTTTCCCTTAAGCCTGTGGTTTCAGTATCACTAAAAATGAAGTTTTTTTGCATCTATGCGTCTATTTCTGAATCTATTAAAACAGCTATAAATAGAGCAGGTTCATTTCCATTATTCCGCCATGCATGATTTGTTCCTCTTTGAACAACAGTATCAAAAGGTTTAAGGTCTATTTCATCCTCATCGAGTATGAGGGTAACATCACCTTTTAATAGAATAATATAATCAATACTGTCTGTCTTATGCATTGCTGGATGCTTTGATACATCAACTCTGCAATGAGATGCTTTGATCTTATCAAATGCATCTGCAGCCATTTCATTTAAAATTTCAACTGGAACACCTTCTGGAGTAGGGTTAATTTGAAAGTATCTAAATTTCGTTCCTCCCTTTGAAGGTTCAAGCTCTATATCGATATCAGCCTTATCCTCAAAACCCTTTGTTGTAAAAGGAGTTGATTCAGTATTCCAAATCTCATATAGGCCTCCAACATCTTCACCAATGGATCTGGCTGGCGGCCCCTCATGCATTACAACTGATTTTCCTTCCGCATTATGTCCTGTAATAATTCTTCTCATTTATTTATCCTCCTATCTTTCTTCTATCTAAATAAATATATGGCGAGTAAACTAAATATATAAAAAATATAGCTACTGGATATAGTATAAACATATGAACCGGTGGTTCGGGCATTAATGAAAGAATATTATCGCCGTATGGTCTTTCATTAAGATACCAATAATTTGCCCCCAAAATATGATTAATGCCATACATAATCGCCAACAGGATTGACGAATAGAATATTAGCTTTGGTATATCTTTTAAATATGGTCGTTGACCTAAATTAACAATTGAAAAAACTACTGCAAGCAAAATTAATGAGTGGCCATACATAGTTGCAAAATATTCATAGTGAGGGAAAGCAAACTCAGAGTCGGGAGTTAATATAGACATACCAGCGCCAGCAATTCCCCAAAAATATGCAAAAATGAATAAAGGTCTAAATCCTGTTAAAAGAAAGACCGCGATTACAATTGCTGAAAAGTCGCACAGATGCAAAGGCAGATTTTCTAATAGGTTGCCACCTTTAATTAAAGTTTCAACGTATGTAGATCTAATTTGATTCTCGACTAATAGAAAAATTAAGAGATATTTTGAAAAATTTTCTAATCCAGGCTTTGCTTGAATTAGTTTTGGGATAAAAACTATTGCCGCTAGGCAAATACAAAATCCCAAAAAGTGAGATAAAGATAATAATTCAAATTCTTGCATATAGGTTTGATTTAATTTTGCAGATTTATGAGAATCTTAAACTGTTGTCCTCTATTTTCCCATAATTTATTTCAAAAATATCTTTCAAATAGTTTTGATTATTAATCCATGGTTTTTTGTTCCCTTGCTTTACAGTAATGGAGGCTGCTCTTCTTACGTAACCTGATGAGAAATCATCTAGGAATCCTTTTGTTTCCTCTAAGTCATCAGGAGCTATCGGTAGACATTTAGCATAATTATTATCATTCATAAAATTGATTAGTCTGCAGGCATACTTGCTTGTAAGATCTGCTTTGAGTGTCCATGAGGCATTTATATAACCAAAGGTATTAATAAAATTTGGTATTTGGGTATACATCATACTTTTGTAGATAAAGCTTTTTGAAATATCAATCTCATTTTCATCAACAAAAATTCTGATTCCGCCAAAATTTTGAAGCTTTATACCTGTAGCGGTAACAATAATATCTGCTTCTATCAGTTTTCCTGAATCAAGCTGGACTCCCTTTTCTGAAAATGAATCTATTGTTTCTGTCTCTACAGATACTCTTTTTTGATTAATGCTCTCAAAAAAGTCACTATCTGGTGCCAGGCATAATCTTTGCTCCCAAGGGTTATAAGTAGGAGTGAAGTGTTTTTCAATATCAAAACCAGGAAGTTCATCTCTTACGAGATCTAGTAGATAATTTTTTACTAGCTCTGGGCTTCTCATTGCCCTTCTATAAATTCTTCTTTGTCTAAGAATATTTGTAAATCTAATTATCTTATAGCCAAGCTTTGGAGAAATATAATTAAGTAAATGAAGAATCTTGTATTTACTCGGAGCGGAAGCAATATATGTTGGTGATCTTTGAATCATGGTCACATGACTAGCCTTTTTTGCAATCTCTGGTATCAAGGTAACTGCTGTAGCTCCGCTTCCAATAACTGCTACTTTTTTATTTTCATAATCAATAGAGCTATTCCACTCTTGAGGATGAATTATTTGTCCTACAAAATCCTCAGACCCTTTGAAGATTGGTTTATGCCCACTTTTATAACTGTAGTATCCAGCACACATCTGAATAAACTTAGTTTTAATTGTTTCTAGTTTATTTAGTTTTTTATTGTTGATTCTCAGCTCCCATACCGAATCTTCAGAATTCCATGAAGCTGACTCAATATGCATATTAAACTTAATTAAATCTTTCAGATTATTCTCTTCAATAGTTTCATCTAAGTAGCCCATTATTGCAGGGCCATCTGCAATAAACTTTCTACTATTCCAAGGCTTAAACGAGAATCCAAGAGTATGCATATCTGAATCCGATCGTATGCCAGGATATTTGAAGAAGTCCCAAGTTCCCCCAAAGTTATCCCTACCCTCAAGAATTAAAAAATTGGCTTTGGGACTATACTTTTTAAGATGGCAGGCTGCACTAATACCAGAAATACCAGCACCTATAACAATAGTATCGTAAATCTTATTTTGGAATTGTGTATTCATTAAGTTTTATTTTTATCAAATATATTCTTAACTTTTTTATCTTTATTTTCTAGAAGTTCTTCATTTATTTTCACTATTTCATCAGTGTCTGGTTCAACCTCTAAACGCGATACAGGAATTGAATTACGAATCTTTTCTGCGCTATCGATAAGACATATTTCTGACTCAGCAAGTGGACCAGAACTATATGCAGATGTTTCCATTCCCTCCTGGACAAAATTAATAAGTTCCGTATCTTCTGCATTCACTTCGCGATTAATTCTCCAATTTAAATATCTTGCTGCTTTCATCTCCCTTCTTTCATCTGGCAACGCATATGGTATTTCTCTAATAAGAGTCTTGCGAGAGTTGATTGGTATAAATTGCATAAAATCCATCTGATCTGGATAAATATCAAATGCTAGATTAGGCCACAATCTATAATAAGACCAATGCATTTGCTTATTTTTAGGTAAATGTTTAGATTCTGGCAGTAATTTTTTATAGAGGTCATTGGACAAATTTTTCTTTCTTGTTTTATTAAGATCGCCCCACATTTTATGAATAAATCCTCCGTCCTCAGATAATTCAATTCCATAACTATTGCCTACTAAACCGGATAAACCAGGATGAGCAACAGGTATATGCAAAGCATCAACATAATTATCAGCAACCTGCTTCCAGTTAACATCTCTTGGCCTCATTGTTACCCTTCCTAGGGGCTTTATATCCTCTAATTTATATAAAGATAATTCTTCTAGATAAGGGTTGAATTGATCGGCTACGCTTGGCGCTGAACTTGGATTTATCTTCGCAAAAATAAATCCTAAAAAGATTTCCATTTGTACCGGCTTTAAGTTGTGATCCCCTTTATCAAAGTTCTTAAATTGCTCTTCATGAGGGACAGATTTAAGGTTTCCAGATAGATCATAACTCCATGCATGATAAGGACATCTAATTCTTTTACCGCAATTCCCATCATCCTCTAAAAGCTTTGTTGCCCTGTGAGAGCAAACATTATGAAAAACATTTATATCATCGCTCTCATTCCTTACAGCTACTAATCTTTCATTAAAGAAATTGAAAGTAAAATAATCTCCTGGATTAGGAATATTTGAAGAGTGGCATATCAGCTGCCAGTTATTCAGGAATAAGTGTCTTTTTTCAAGCTCTAGAAATGCATCGCTTGTATATGTCCAAGCTGGCAAAGTTTGATGGCTTTTAGAAATCATAATTTTTTACTTAGAGTTAAAGTCTACTCTAAAAAATAACAAAATTCCTGAGATGGAGCTTACTAGAGCTAGGATAGAAAATATTTTTAAGAATATATTATTTATCTTATCTCTTGTTTGCCAATCCATAATATGGAATCCCCACATTAAGTCCCAGATTCTCCACTGAAGTGAACGCACCGCAGTGATTTCCCCAGAGAAAACATTTAAATATAGATTAATCTTCTTATCTTTATCATTTAGAGAAGTTACTTTGTATAAAGGAAGGTCCCTGCCTCTAAACTCTGAGCCTTTTGAAGATTCTGAGATTTCTTCTAAATCTATTGGCTCGAGTGTTGAAGATGAACTAACAATTTCAAAAACTTCACTTTTACTTAGCTTGCTTACAGGAGTGCCAAGAGCATTAAGATATTCAGTGCCCTTACTTGCGTTTACAACAAAAATAATTTCATCCAATCTTTTTATTGCTTTAATCTGGTAAACATCTGATCTAGAAAAATTAACTTCATTGAAATTAACAGGAAAACTTTCTGTTAATCTGTATTGCTCACCTCTAACAAGCTCAATTTTATTAAAGGCAAAATAAATACCAGATATAGTCCACAAAAATAGTTGAAGTGAAATAAAGAAACTCAAATATTTATGAGTGTTTCTTACAATATTTCTCATCTAAAGGATTTAATAGGATACGAGCGTTTCTATGTTATAGCCTTGTTCTCTAATTAACTTACTACCGCCAAGCTCTGGAAGATCAATAATACATAAAATTAATATATCCGACTTTTCAACATTGAAATTTTCTGTAAGAAGTTCTGCACATGCTATTGCGGTTCCACCAGTTGCAACTAAATCATCAATAATTGCGATACGCTGTCCTTTTTCGATATTTGTATTTTTCTGAATTTCTATTGAAGTACTTCCATATTCAAGATCAAAACTCTTTACATATGTCTCATTTGGTAGCTTGCCTGGTTTTCTTGCTAAAACAAATGGAAGCAAAAGGTCAGTTGAAACGGAGCCAGCAAAGATAAATCCCCTACTTTCAATACTCACAATTAAATCTGCATTGAAGCTTTCTGTCATCTTTGTTAACTCTTTGCAGGTCTTTCTGAATGGTTCAGGTGTTTCAATTAAGCTTGTTATATCCCTAAACTTTATCCCTGGAATTGGGAAATCTTCTACGTCTCGAATATGTTTTTTTAAATCTAATTTATCACTCATTTTTTTCCTCTTTTAAGATATTTTATCAAACATCCTAAAAATTAGCGCTTATATCAATTACGATTAAGACAGCAATTGAAAGTTGAAATAGCAGGCTGAGCCAAAGGATTAATTTAATGAATAGGCTTGGCTGTAATTCTTTTTGAAGTTTATTTGATAGATAAATTGCCCCTATATTCACAATGGGTAATCCCATTGCAGCCCAAATACCTGCAATTAATAAAAGAGTTATTGGGTTTGGTAATAAAAAGTAGAAAACTCCTGAAAAAAATGGCACTAAAAACGCAATGAGTTTTATTAATGTCTTTCTAGTGTTCTCTTTTTCATAAACAAATCCCATTGAAATTAAATAATCAGAAATTGTTCTCGTAAATGCAGCTGTTCCCGATAAAAGGGTTGAGTAAAGGATGAAAAATGCAAGTACTATAAAAAGCCACTTTGCCCAGTCCCCCAATACAAGAGAAAACATATTTTGAAGCGCACTGATGATATCAACATCCCAAAATGATTGTGTAGCCAAAGATTCCTGAAGTTGGGGCAAAGTATTTAGAACTCCAGCACCAAGAAAGAAAAATGGAAGTGTTCCAATGGTAATGAAAAAGATAGTTACCCAAACATCGGTTTGCATTGTGCGAATCCAATTTTTTGTCTCTTGAATATCCTCAACATCTCCCTGAGCATAACCTTTCTCAAGACACCAATAGGTATAAGCCATTATTTCTCCATAACTTATTCCCGTAAAACCAAAAACTGCAAGAGCTAGCGGGAGATATTCAAATGGAAGAGTGAAATTTAAACCTGAAAAAACTTGAGAAGCGCTAAGCTCATAAGCAGTTGATTGCATAGAAATGGCAATAACAAGAGTTATTAAAGAAAATATCAAAACCATTCCAAGTAGAATATTCTCAAGAATTGAGTATGAACCTCTTACTAATATCAACCAAGTGATAAGACAAGATAAGACTACCCATATCTCAATATTGATAGAAGGAAACATATTTGTTCCAGCTTCTGCAACTGCACCAACCAGTCCGCCCATGCCAATAATTGCTGGCAGAACCCCCAAAAACATAAACCAAACGAGCCAAGAGGTTGTTTTTCCATTTATCTTTGTTTTTGGGCCTGGAATTTCTGCAAAAGCTTCAAGAAAAGTTTTTTTTGTAACTACGATGTACCTACTTATTTCAGCTTGAATAATTGGCTTAGTCCATATGCTTAAAAGCAACCACCATAAAAGAGTAAATCCAGCTGCTGCTCCTAAAAGTGGTGTCATAACAATTGAACCACTTCCAACAACACTCCCAGTAACGATTGCGCTAGGTCCAATAAATCTTAATCTCTCGAGAACTGTTCGCGGTGCCTTATTTACAGAACTAATTTCTTTCAACTTTATCTATCACTCTTATTAAAGCGTTTGCAATTTCACTAGAGGCTTCCTCTTGTATAAAGTGCCCCGCTTGGGTTTTAGTAACGGGAGCATCAGGAAAATTTTTCTCCATTGCAGAAAGTCCCTTTCCAAGAAGAGGATCTTTCATTCCCCAAACAATCTCAACTGGGATTTGTAAAGTCTTCACATATTCTTCTATTTTTCTCATAGCAGCGGCATCTCTATGATCTGGACCATCAGGTACCATTCTCATCATAGACAAGGTTGCTTTAGAGTTACCACTATCAAATACTGGTTTTCCATAAAGTTTTATAATTTCTTCAGACCAAGATCTAGGATCTCCCTGAACCCTTCCTAATTGTTCAAAGGGATTAAAAAGAATCTCAACAAACAATTCACCAACAACAGGAGTCTTCACTCTTGCATGCAAAGGAGTTAAATCTACTTTCTCTTTTGGTGAATTAAAACCTGTGTTCATTAAAACAGCTCCTTTTAGAAGACTAGGTGATTGGGAAAGTGCGCCCATTCCAATTGGACCTCCCCAATCTTGACCAGAATATATAACTTCACTTAGTTCTAGTTCATTTAAAACCTTATTAATCCATCTAATGTGATTATCCAAAGTATGCTGGTTTGCAGGAATCTTTGATGAAAAGCCTAAACCGATTGAAGTTGGCATAATTACTCTAACTTTATCAAGCGGCAGCCTATCTGCTATTTTTCTATATAAAAAACCTGAGGTAGGGTTCCCATGCATTAGAAATACTGGAAGTCCCTGTCCCACCTCAAGAATATGAACTTTAATGCCAGGCTCAACTTCAACAAAATAACTTTTATAATCAGGTGAAACCATCTTTGCTGCATAATCTGGTAAAGGAAAGTTTTCATAGATACCAGAACTAAGAGTAATGGTTCCCGAGCCCATTGGAGTAACTATTTTTCCATTTCTAGTGATATAAAAAGAAAAAATAGTAATTAAGAGGATGATCGAAATAACGACTATAAATAAAATTCTCATTTAGATCTTATTCGTTCCCAATAACTGTATTTTGAGTATTATAGTTCATATTAATTACTCCCACTCAATAGTCGCAGGTGGTTTACCTGAAATGTCATAAACTACCCTGCTCACATCTTGTATTTCATTTACAATCCTTCTAGAAACTTCATCTAGAAATTCGTGAGGTAGAAATGCCCAGTTAGCAGTCATAAAATCCACTGTTTCAACTGCACGAAGCGCTATTACCTCTGAATATCTTCTTTCATCACCTACAACTCCAACAGACTTTACAGGGAGGAATACTGCAAAAGCTTGGCTTACTGAATCATACAGATTTGCTTTTCTTAACTCCTCGATAAAGATTGAGTCAGCTTCTTGAAGTATCTTTATCTTTCTTTCATTAACTTCGCCAAGGATCCTTACGCCTAAACCAGGTCCTGGAAATGGATGTCTGTTTAAAATAATTTCAGGCAAGTTAAGTTGTGAACCTAATCTTCGAACTTCATCTTTAAATAGATCTCTCAATGGCTCTACAAGTTTTAACTTCATCTCCTCTGGCAATCCACCAACATTGTGATGAGATTTTATTACTCTTGCTTCTTTTGATTCAGATTCTGATGACTCTATTACATCTGGATAAATAGTCCCCTGTGCCAAGAAATCAATGTCTTCAAGCTTTGCTGCCTCAGCATCAAATACATCAATAAATGTTCTTCCAATTATCTTTCTTTTTTGTTCTGGATCTTCAACACCTTTTAAGTGTCTTAAAAATATTTTCTGTGCATCAACCTTTATTAGATTTAAATCCATTTCATTCTTAAATGTTTGTATCACTTCCTCTGCTTCATTCTTTCTTAGCAGTCCATTATCAACAAATACGCATATCAGGTTATCTCCAATTGCCTTAGATAATAGTGCAGCTGTAACTGATGAATCCACTCCCCCTGAAAGACCTAAAAGAACTTTTTCTCCATTTGTAACTTTGATTATTTCTTCAACTCGACTAGTAATTAAATCATCAAGTTTCCATTCAGGTTTGCATGAACAAATATCAAAAATAAAATTGTCTAAGATTAACTTACCTCCTTCAGTATGAGTTACCTCAGGATGGAATTGCAGGGCAAATATAGAATCAGAGGAATGTTCCATTGCTGCAATTGGTGCTGATTTAGTTGAAGCAGTTAATTTGAATTCTGTTGGAAGAGTTTCAACTTTATCTCCATGACTCATCCAAACATTATGAAAATCTTCTGACAATCCTTCGAAAAGCTTTGATTCGTCTTCGATCGTTAATTCAGAGAATCCAAATTCTTTTTTTTCAGAAGTTGTGACCTGACCTCCCATCTGCTCTGCTAAAGTCTGCATTCCATAGCAAATACCAAGAATTGGAACTTTTAAATCGAAGACTATCTTTGGAGCTCTTGGAGTATGTAAATCGGTAACAGATTCAGGCCCGCCTGAGAGGATAATTCCTTTAGGATTAATGTCTTCAATCTTTTTTATATCAACATCCCAAGGCAGGATTTCTGAATAAACATCTGATTCTCTAATCCTTCTAGCTATCAATTGAGTATATTGAGAGCCAAAATCTAATACTAAGATCGTATCGATATTTTTATTTTTTATGTCGAGCTTAGGCTGAACTGACATTTTTACTTCTAACTTCTTTGGTAGTTTGGTGCTTCTTTAGTAATTTGAACATCGTGCACATGACTTTCTGTCATTCCAGCATTTGTAATCTCAACAAATTTACTATTCTCTTTCATTTCATGAATATTTTTGCAACCCACATAGCCCATACTTTGTCTAAGGCCTCCCACTAGTTGATTAATCACATTTATAGCCCAACCTTTATAAGGCACTCTTCCTTCAACTCCCTCTGGAACGAGTTTCTCAGCATCAACATCCTCTTGAAAATATCTATTAGTGTCATCACGTTTTGACATTGCTCCAAGTGATCCCATGCCTCTGTAAGTCTTAAAGCTTCTTCCTTGATAAAGTTCAAATTCTCCCGGCGCTTCCTCGGTACCAGCAAAGATACTTCCAAGCATTACACAGTCAGCACCAGCTGCAATTGCCTTAGCAATATCACCAGAATATCTCATACCACCATCTGCAATTAGCGGCACTTTACCCTTAACTTTTTCATAAATAGAAAGGATAGCTGAAATTTGCGGCACACCAATTCCTGCAATAATTCTCGTAGTACAAATAGATCCAGGACCCATGCCAATTTTTACTGAATCAGCTCCAGCAGCAATTAGCGCTTCTGCTCCTTCAGGAGTAGCAACATTTCCTGCAATTACGTCTTTACCTGAAAACTCTTTTTTTATAGCTTTAATTGTTTCCACAACATTCTTTGAATGACCATGAGCACTATCAATAACGAATAAATCAACGCCTGCTTCATATAAAGCTTTTGCTCTTTCCATTGTTTCAGCTCCAGTTCCTATTGCAGCTCCTACTCTTAGCTGTCCTGCTTCATCCTTTGTTGCATTAGGATGTTTTTCAGATTTTTCAATATCTTTCATCGTTACAAGACCAGTAAGCTCCTCGCCATTCAGAACAAGCACTTTCTCAATCCTGTTTTCATACATTAATTTTTTTACAACGTCTTGAGATGTATCTTCAGATACTGTTATTAACTTTTCTCTCGGGGTCATAATTGATGAAACTAAATCATCCATATTGTCTGCATATCTAAAGTCTCTGCTAGTTACTATGCCTTTTACAACTCCATCATCGACAACAGGCATTCCAGATACATTGAGTTCATCAGTTAGCTGTTTTAGCTGGCCTATAGTCTTATTTGAACTTATGGTTGTTGGGTCACGAACGACACCACTTTCATATTTTTTTACATTTCTTACTGCATTCATTTGCTCTTTGATGGAGCAATTTTTATGAAG
>Ga0207993_1000369_pt1 | contig 18023 bp, 16 predicted proteins | sample ETN01SmetaG_2_FD_185791 | JGI IMG/M metagenome (GOLD analysis project Ga0207993, IMG submission 185791) | Marine microbial and viral communities from oxygen minimum zone, Eastern Pacific Ocean - ETNP2014F12-01SV265 (SPAdes) (version 2) | ecosystem: Environmental > Aquatic > Marine > Oceanic ...
CAGCGAAGCTGGCTTGTAATTCCTCCACCATAGTTATTGGTACTACTGTTATTTACCATTCCTAGAGTTGCTCTTAATGGACCAGCATCATAGGTAACCGTACCTGTTATATTGGTAAACTCATCATCGCTTCCAGGGGTAACGCCATCTCTCCATGTCAAATCAAACATGTCAGGATATGCAGAGTTTGAAGGTTGTTCATCTGTCTGCTGTAAAAATTCAAATTTATTCGCGACCTTAACGTATGGGTCCTCTTCTTTAGACTGTTCAAGAGCAGCGAAAAACTTAAGACCCGGCATAATAGGCCCGCTTACGGATGCTAAAACTGTTTGGTGGCCATATGAGAAACCATCGCCCAATAGAGCAGATTCACCAGCTCCGCTTCCATCAGTCTGCAAAGAAAATGATCCGCTAAAACTGTCTGTACCGGTTTTTAGCGATCTCTTTACCACACCAGAGTTTGCGCCACTGACCTCAGCATCATATCCTCCAACTTGAACCTGAAGCTCTTCAATAGCTTCCTGAGGAACATAAACAAGGTTTTCTCTATTTGCGAGATTTGTAGTAGATGCGCCATTTAGATAATATGCGACTTCGTTGTCTCTACCACCTCTAATATGGACATCTCCATTTTGAACAACCACACCAGGCATGGTAGCTAAAACACCATCAAGAGTTCTGATTGGCATGTTTTCTAGCTGGTCTCCAGTGACAACATTAACAGAAGAAGTTTCATCAACTTGTATCAATGGCTTTTCTGCGGTAACCTGAACAACGTCTCCTTCAATAGTTGATGTAGAAAGAGAAAGGTCTACAGGCGTGCTTAAACCTGAAATAACACGTACACCAGTCACTTCCTGCGATGTGTATCCTATGTAGGATGCCTTCACAGTATAAGAACCTGCTGGAACGTTAATAATTTGAAATTGACCATCTGCATCAGATGAGGCTCCAGAGCCAGTACCAAGAACAACGACGTTAGCACCAACTAATGGTGTGCCATCATCACCTGTTACTGTACCACTAATTTTCCCTGTAGTCTGGGACCATACAGTTGAAACCAGAAAAGCGACAACTAATATTCGCAATGTTTGCTTCATTGTTTATCCTCCGTATTGAGAGTGATTGTTATTTATTATTTAAAATTCTTTAATTTATTGGGAAGTAGAGAGAGTGCAATCCCCAGTTAAAAACAGGGGGAAAGAACTGTTTTAATGCTATTTAATCTTCATCCCAAGGCCAGTATACAATACTAGCATTACATAAAACTAACATTAATCTCATATTAATACAATACTATTATGAAATTATGGTTTTTGTGCTTTTGCGCTATTAATTCACCTTAACCACTGAAGTTCAATCAGAGGTACCCATCGTTCCAGCAAAGGTATATAAGGCAACAATCGTGTTTGCTTGCCATATGGGTATTGGCCCGAAACAAGCTTGTAGCCAATCATCGCTCTAAACGTAGACGAACGCTCCCAGACAAGGAGCAGCTTATGCTCAATGGAGTAATCTCCTTCGCGCATAGAGTAGTTATTTGTTTTGCTATTTGTGCCTAAGTCAGGGATGAGTTTTAAATCTAGATCCATGAAAATTCTGAATTTTCTTATCAGCGCCCTATCGAGATCCACCCCTGTATGCAACCCCCATCCATTGTGAAAAACCTCAAGCCTGTGGTATATAATTGGTAGATCTATGTTTGATCTGGCATCTAAATCTCCAAAGACTAGGCCAAAATCAAAGCCAGATTTTATAGTAGTATTTACCCCAAGTAATTCTTTAGACATTAACAAGGACCCTGAAATCCCTAACATTGGTGGAATAGTAAGGCTTGGATCAATCATTCCTCCAATCCCTTCCCTAGAAAGCATGTTTAATAAAGGAGTAGGATAAACAAAACTCACTCTTGTAGCAGTATTAAAAGATTTAAAATCTGAAAGGGGAACCTTAAAAGAAGCATTGGGCAGAACAAAGAACCAACCAGGATAGGAACTCAATTCTAACCCTTCTTTAATTCCATAGCGTATTGGATGAAAGATTCCAACAGACCATTTTTTCGGGGGCATTATGTGCGCAGAGTGAGAATCCCAATTCGCATTACTACCTCTAGTAATAGAGACAAGTAGTGCAGTTAACAATATTAAAGATCTTACCATTAAAGCTAATCCTCTGTCAGGTTGCTTAAGGTTGCGCTTATTGGCATGTGATCACTTAGCTCCCAGCATGCTTGATGCGTATGGCCAGACATATCATCCCACTCTAAATTAGTAAATAGATAGTCAATCTTGCGATCGTACTTTCTGATAGTACCCTCGCCCAACATACTTGTTGAAGGAGCATGTGTGTAGTGTTCAGGAAGGTTGATAAAATCTTCAGCAATAGCGGGGTCATATAACTGATATAGTGGTGCTAGAATATCTGGCTCGCCAATAAAATTGTCAAAAAAGCTACCTTCCTTGTGGAATGGATCAATTCCATCCACATGATAGGACTCTCCCTCACAGATATCATTCATACAGTAATCAATGCTAGCCCCAGGGGGAACAGCATTCAAGTCTCCGCCAGAAACAAACACATGCCCATCTGAGTGTATGCTGTCTAATATTTCAAGATATTTGGCAACGTGCTTCTCTTTTGTATCATCGGTTGCAAATGCAGTCGCATGTATGTTCACAGCGTAGAACTTCTTTTGGCTGCTGGAAGCAAGCTCTGGGATTTCAGACTTAAGAATATTTCTTCTTAGGTAAAAGTACTGAATAAGATCAGACTGGTCTGTGCGTAGCCTAAGCTGTATTCGTTCAGAAGAACCAATCTCATACTTTGAAAGGATCGCGTTCCCCATGTTCACTCTTCCGATACCATCTGTAGGAATAAAGTCTGCCTCCCAAACCGATGCGTAGACACCATAATTTAAAAGCGTGTTATCTAAAAGGTATTGTATTTGGTTCCAATACCCAGTTCTCTTAGAACCAAGGTCAACCTCCTGGAGAAGAACAATGTCTGGATCAATTACAGTAAGGGTTTCAGCTATAGCCTCCATGGTTTGGGTAATTGTTTGTTCATCGGCTACTACATCCTCACCACAGGAATCTCCAAAGAATGAAAACCTTCCCACTCCAAAGCGCATATTCCAGGTAAGAACTTTAATGCCTCCTCCTTGATATGTTTTTGAATTTGAGTCTACGTTGGCCGCCTCAAATTTTTTTGGTGTAGACAAATCTGGGAACTCAACAACAAATGGTTCACAACCATTTCCTATTAGCAAGAGAGTTAAAAGTAAAAAGTTTTTCATAATACTGTTATTTATATAACAGCGTTAAAATGTTTTCAGGGGGGCGGCCTATTACCGCATTTTCGCCAACTACAAAAATGGGTCTCTCCATTATCTTAGGCAGGCCTTCCATAGCTTTAGCAAGGGCTCTGTCATTATTAATAAGAGACTTAATATTATTATCTTTAAAGTCTTTCTCTGAGGTTCGAATAAAATCTTTTGGCCTCTTACCAAGCTTTTTTGCAAGAACAAGAATCTCATCTATTGACAGGGGGTCTTTTAAATACTCAACTATATTAAAGTCTATATTGTTATCGTTAAGAAGCTTCACGGCTTCGCGGCTTTTGCCTCACCTGGGGTTATGATACAGCAGGGCTTTTGACATTCTTACTCCTTATATATATATATATATTAATAAAATTATGAATTAAATCTTTATATGTTAATACATTAAAGTATTTTTTTAGAAAAGGGATCCCTGTCTCGATTCGATCACCACATCAGTGATACCGCCTTCCTTCTGCTGGTTTGCCGCTAGCTGCGCAAGGCGAACCGGTTCAGGGAGTCTATACTTTTTGACTAGGTGCTTTGTTAGCTTAACCGCAGATGTGAGGTCTGACCTGTGTCCGGTAGAAACATAGATTGGGTTTTTGTTTTCTTTAGACCTGAGGGCCATGCCTACAGTTTCACCATTTAGAAGAATTGGTTTTTCTGAGTATTTTTGCTGAGACAGGTGGTCGTGGCTACCAACAAGCATCTTATTACTTACCCCTATTGAAGGAACATCCAGAAGAACCCCCAAGTGACTTGCAAGCCCAAACTTCCTTGGATGAGACTGACCATGAGAATGAAAAACAATAAGGTCAATATCCTGAGATGTTTTCCTAAAAAGAGACATTAGCGGGGCTCCCTCCCGGAATGTCAAAAGACCAGATATGTAATCAAAAGTGATTTCTTGGGTAACGCCATTCTGTTCAACAACTTCTAGGCTTGGGTATTTTAAAATAGTCAGCGCTGCGTGGATTATGTTTTTTCCAGCATCAAATGCAACCGCAGTGCCGCCAATGTATTGAATATCATTACCTATAGAAGAGAAAACAATCTTCTCTCTCAGATTATTCTGGATTGCTATTGCCTCATTTGGACTAATATTCCAGCTATGGAATCGAACGGGCTTCATTTTCAAATCTAACAAAGGTTATAAAAAAATGAAACTATGTGCTTTTTGGCTCAAACACTCCGGTTTCTTTATTTTTTTGCACCTCATCCCACTGGAAATAGCGTCCGTTCATTGCAACGTATACCCCGTAGGGAAGGGACTGCGCAAAGGCAAGCGCCCCGCCTATGTTAAAAAGGCCGTCACTACTCCCAAACTTATATGGTATCATCGCCCCTGTTAGAACGATGGTCTTTTTTAGTTTGGCATTAGCTAAAACACCACATGTTTTGGTCATGGTATCTGTGCCGTGGGTGATAACAATTTGATTTTCATCTGCGGATTTACAGTGATCTAAAATTTTCAAACGGTCGCCATCTGTCATCTCCAAACTGTCTATTAGCATTAAAGTAGTGATTTTTACTTTTAACCTAGATCTGCCAAGCTCAAGTATCTCTCCCATATGAGTGTCCTGGAAGTACAACTTTCCAGTAATTTCGTCATATTCCTTATCAAAAGTCCCTCCTGTTATAAATATCCTGACTGACATATCAATTCATACTATTGAACAAATTTGCTCAAAAGGTTTTTTTTCTAATTTTGGCACCACGGCATCCTCGTTGGGAAAACCTACGGGTATCAACAACACAGCCCTTTCATTTTTTGGTCTATTTAAGATTTTCTCTAAGAACCCCATTGGCGAAGGTGTGTGCGTCAAAGTAACCAGCCCAGATTGATGTAACGCAGTTAACAAAACTCCCGATGCAATTCCAACCGACTCATTAACGTAATAATTCTTTTTCCTTTTTTCACCTTCCAAATCATAATTTTTTTTAAACACTACAATTAAGTATGGTGCGGTTTCTAAAAATGGTTTTTCCCAATTCGTCCCAAACTGATTTAAGTCTTCTAACCAATCATCTGGAGCGCGGTGGTCATAAAACTCTCTCTCCTCTTTTTCCGCTGCTTTGCGAATGTCTTTCTTAATACCTAGATCTTTCACGATTACAAAGTGCCACGGCTGCTTATTCGCTCCAGAGGGAGCAGAGGAAGCACTTTTTATTGCGTTATAAATAATTTCAATGGGAACTTCTTCATCTGAAAACTCTCTTACAGTTCTTCTTCTGATGATGCTATCAAAGAAGGCATAGGAGTTTTCCAACATATGTTTATTTGATATTTTTTTAAATTTTAATTTTTCAAACGCCATGCTATTCTTTACCAGTGTATTTTACGTTATAAATTTACCAATTAGCCATGAAGTCTTTTGAAATAATCACCATTTTCCTTACTGGAGGTTCTCTACTCAGTCTCTTTTTTTATAAGAGCAGGGGACCTTTTTTGTACCTCCTTTTTCTAGCATCTATTGCAGCGATAGTGCAGTACCTTGCTGATGGGTTAAGGTGGCAGATGTTGGCCGTAATATATATCCTGCCAGCAATGTTTATTACTTATAAATATAAGATAGTGAATCGTTTTACTGGAACGATCTTAGGGGCCTGGTTTTTGATATCAGCCTTTATACCATGGGCTGTACCAGTGTTCACAATGCCAGCTCCTGAAGGTGACTTTTCGATAGGATCAGAAACGTTTCACTGGGTAGATAGCTCCAGACTAGAATGGTTTACTGATGAAAATGATAATGACGTACGGGAGATAATGGTTCAGGTATGGTATCCAAGCGATAGCTCTAGTAGCACTGATCCAAACCCGTATATGGATTTTATGAAGCTAAGATCCAAGACGCTCGCATCTGCTGGGAAAATCCCAGCTTTTTTACCCAGCCACTTAGATATGATAATCACCAATACTCGGAACGATGCTGATTGTTCAGAGAAATTAGCAAAATATCCCGTCTTTATATTTTCACATGGCATAACTGGCTCAAGACATCTTCATCAGATCTTATTTGAACGTCTAGCTTCCAGGGGATATGTGGTTTTTGCTCCAGACCATAGCTTTGACGCTAATCTAGCAATTTTCCCAGATGGGAAAATTGCTGATTACCGTTCTGAAATCACTGGACATCCTGACAGTATCCTTATAAGGGAAAAACAGATTAATACTCGTGCCTTTGATATAGGTTTTATAATTGACCAAATTAGAAAAATAGAAACTGGCATAATCGATTCAAAGCTTTCTGGGAGACTTGATTTAGATAGAGTTGCCTTAGGCGGGCACTCATACGGAGGCGCAACCGCAATCCTCGCATCTCACAATCATGAAATTATTAAAGCATGCGTGGTTTTGGACGGCTGGATAAGCCCCATCCCTGATAAAGTAATATCCAAAGGGATTAATGTCCCTTTTCTTTTTATGGGTCGTCCGAGTTGGCATGACTCTGACTACCCCGGTAATTATGAAAGGCTAGCCGATTTAATAACACACTCATCAAATGAAAAGTATGATCTTCGTATCAACCAAACACTTCACCTTGATTATACGGATATCCCGCTAATGTCTCCATTAGTGAAGCACGTAATGGATGTTGGTGATCTAAAACCCTCTACTATCCTTTCTTTAATTAATGATTTAGTGCTTGGGTTTTTAGAGGTCCACCTTTTAGAAAGAGATTACAAGGGGTTTCAACAGGCATTGGATAATAACCTTTTGATAAAATCTTAAATGCGACATACCCTTAGAATTACGCTAGGCTTTTTGTTAGTGATCATTGGATTAATTGGAGGGTTAATCCCCATTTTCCAAGGATGGGTTTTTGGGATTCCTGGCCTAATAATACTTGCTGATTATTTTCCTCCAGTTAAGAGGATATTAGATTGGGCAAAGTCAAAATACGGAAATGAAAGTGACAACAATTCACGTTGAGTAAGGGTTATATCAGGGTCGTATAATGAGATCGAAAAATTTTATGAGATTCCTTCTTTCTGAGTTTTGGTTTGAATTTTTTTTAGCGTAACCTTTCTACCTAATTTGACTAACTATAGTGTACGTAATTCAATTATAGACCGCCTCCTTTTCCAAAAACAGTGCCAATAAACACATCCAAGATTACAGCAATAGTCGGAGCCCAATGGGGCGATGAGGGTAAAGGAAAGATCACTGATTTTTTTGCTGGTGAATCAGACTATGTTGTAAGGTTTCATGGAGGAAACAATGCAGGCCACACAGTCATAGTTGAGGGGAACACCTTTAAGCTACATCTAATACCTTCTGGAATAATATATGGTGGTCCAATGTCAATCATAGGCAATGGAGTGGTTGTTGATCCAAGGGTTCTACTTGAAGAAATTGAATACATAGAAGGCAAAGGAATAGATCCAAAGCTAATGGTTAGTGATCGAGCTCATGTAATTATGCCTTACCACATTGAGCTAGATGGCGCTCTATCTAACCATCAGGGCGACCTAGCTGCAGGAAGTACTCGTCGTGGTATAGCTCCTGTATATGCAGATAAGATGTTTAGAAATGGTATTAGAATCATTGACCTGCTAGAGCCAGACGTTTTGATGGAAAAACTTACCAAAGGATATAGTTTTGCAAAGGGCATCATCGAAAAGGCGCTTTCTAAAAAAATTGAATCTTCAATTGAAGAAATATTTGATTCGTATTGTGGCTATGGAGAGAGACTCAAACCTTACATAACCGATACGTCTGTAGAACTTTATAATGCACACAAAAATAATAAATCTATTCTGTTTGAAGGGGCCCAAGGGATAAGCCTTGATGTGGACCATGGTATATACCCTTACACCACTTCATCAAACACGGCAGCTGGGCATATTTCCACAGGAACAGGTGTTAGTTTTAGAGACATTGGAAGAATTATTGGTGTTGTGAAAGCCTATCTAAGTCGCGTAGGAGAGAGCCCCCTCCCATCTGAAATGCATGGAAACGAGGCAGAAGCGCTAAGAGAAAAAGGTGGAGAATATGGAACGACCACCGGGAGGCCCAGGAGGGTTGGGTGGCTAGACCTAGTCCAGGTGAGGCAGGCCGTAAGAGTAAATGGTTTGACAGAGATTGCTCTTACAAAGTTAGATGTGTTAAGCGGATTTGAGTCTATAAAGGTTTGTGTATCGTATGATGTCAACGGGGAAAATATATTAGAGATGCCTGCAAGCCTTTCACAGTATAGACTTGCTAGGCCGGTATATGAATCCCTCCCTGGGTGGGACAACCTTCCTGACAAGATATGGGAAAAGGGATTCGGCGCTCTGCCAGAGACCTTAAAAGAGTATATCAAATTCGTTGAAGATCAGGTTGACTGCCCGGTCAAGCTCATTTCCGTTGGCCCTCAGCGACATGAAACAATTTTAAGATAGTGAGCTTCACAAAAGAAATTGTTGATTTTTCAGGATTGTCTACTGAGCAAATCCAAGAAAAACTACTCGATCTAAACATATCAATTACAGCGCAAGAAGCATTAAAAATCCAAAATGAAATGCTTGGTAGGTCCCCATCAATTTCAGAATTGGTTTTGTTTTCCATCCAGGGGTCTGAACACTGTAGCTATAAAAGTAGTAGACAACATCTAAAGCAATTTACCACAGAGGGACCTGATGTGATATTAGGAGCAAAGGAAGATGCTGGGGTTGTATCAGTTGCTAAGGATAATGAAGGAAATCGATGGTGCATTGTAATGAGCCACGAGTCACACAACCACCCATCACAAATTGTGCCATATGAAGGAGCCGCTACCGGAGTTGGTGGAAATGTGCGTGATGTAATGTGTATGGGCGCTGAGGTAATTGGATGTACCGACTCGTTTCGGTTTGGTGATATATCTAACAATAAAACAAAGTGGATACATGATGGCGTAGTCTCTGGAGTAGCTGGCTATGAAAACCCACTAGGGATACCAAACATCGGTGGGGACCTGTATTATAATGCGGGGTACAATGAAAACTGTCTCGTAACCTTAGTTACTCTTGGTATAGTCCGGGAGGATCATATAATTCACTCTTACGCGCCACAAGATGCAAGTGGATACGATCTGATCCTTGTGGGAAAGCCAACGGATAATAGCGGGTTTGGTGGAGCAAGCTTTGCGTCATTAGAACTTGAAGAAGAAAAGCAAGACCAGAATAAAGGAGCAGTCCAGGAGCCAAATGCATTTCTTGAAAGACATCTATTGAAATCCTCGTATGCTCTCTTTAAACACCTAAAGGAAAATGATCTCATTAGTAAGGTCGGGTTTAAAGATCTAGGGGCGGGTGGCGTTGCATGTGCTAGCGTAGAGCTAGCAGAGACTTCTGGGTTTGGGTCAGAAGTCTGGCTTAATAAAGTTCATATTGGAATGGATGGGCTACACCCCTCTGTATACCTATGTAGTGAAACTCAAGAAAGGTTCATGTGGGTCTGCCCTACAGATATCACTCCAACAATTTTAGACCACTATAACAAAGTGTTTGACCTCCCTGGAGTTAGCAAAGGTGCAAAAGCATCTGTAATTGGAAAAATACGAGATGATGGACAATATATAGTCCACAATGATGGAGAACAGATTGTAAACGCGTCTGCAAAAGAAGTAACGAGAGGATTTTTATATGATAGGGGATTTGAAAATCCAAACCTCTCTTTCTCTGAACCAGGTCTTTCCTTATCTAAAGATCTTGGAAAAACATTGTTGGAAATCCTAGCTCACGAAAACATTGCCAGCAGAGAACCCATTTATGAAAAATATGACAAACAAGTACAGGGGAGGGTTAATGTAGAATCTGGGGTTGCAGATTCAGGGGTATTAACCCCCTTCAACTCTACTGATTACCCTAAAGAAATACGTAAGGTAGGGATCGCATTATCTACAGATCACAATCCAAGATATTCAATGATTAGCCCGTACTGGGGTGGGGTAAATGCTGTAGTAGAGGCGATGCGAAACGTTGCATCTGTAGGGGCAACCCCCCACGCTATCACAGATTGTCTTTGCTATGGTAATCCAGAAAAGCCAAAACAAATGTGGGAGTTTGTAGAAGGAACTCGCGGAATATCAGATGCCTGCAATGCGATAACACTCAAGGATAATCCATCATACCCAACTCCGATTATTGCCGGAAATGTCAGCTTCTACAATGAATCTAAGAATGGTCCGATCCCCCCAAGTCCTATTGTGAGCTGCCTTGGTAGACTAAAGGATATTGATTATGTCCTCCCAATGGATTTTCAATCCTCGGGTTCTGATATTTTAATGGTAGGAGAAAGAAAAGATGAACTTGGTGGCTCTATCTACTACCAACTTTTGGGTGAGCTTGGGGCAAACGTTCCAAAACCAGATTTTGTTGAAGTGCGGAGCCAGATATTTGCTATTACGGATTGCGCAGAAGGAGGTCTAATCCTTTCATGTCATGATATATCAGATGGTGGAATCGCAACCTCGATCGCTGAAATGACTTTTAGAAAAGACATTGGTTGCTTAGTAAACATACCTGGTGAACTCCAAGATCATAAAATACTATTTTCTGAAACAGGTGGATTTGTGATTGAAACAAAAAAGAAAAACACTGAAAATGTTATAAAAGTCTTTGAGGCTCATGGTTTACATGCCTCAAAGATAGGAGAAACTGGCGGAGAGTACATTCAGCTGAATGAAACAATCAAAGTTAAAGTGCGTGAGGCAAGGCATAGATGGGAAAATGGTCTCAGAGAAAAACTATAGTTAGCTTCTACATGTTTGAGATACCAAAGCGATGAAAAAAGTAGACTACAAGTCAGCAGGTGTAAATATCGATGCTGGGAATAAAGCGGTTGATCTTATTAAAGAAGGGGTTAAATCCACCTTTACAAAAAACGTGCTAACGGGAATAGGCAGCTTTGGTTCCTTATATGATTTAAAACCTATTCTTGATGAATATCAAAATCCTGTCATGGTACAAAGCATAGATGGGGTTGGCACCAAGACGATCATTGCGAGAAAGCTCAATAAGTTTGATACCGTAGGTATCGATCTGTTAAGCGCGTGCGCAAACGACATACTGGTAATGGGAGCCAAGCCTCTGACTTTTCTTGACTATATTGCAAATGACAAGTTAAAGCCAGATGTGGTAAAGGAGATAGTCTCTGGAATGGTTAGGGCATGCAAAGAAACTGGTGTATCTCTTGTTGGTGGAGAAACCGCAGAGATGCCAGACACATATCTTCCTGGTGAGCACGATTTAGTTGGAGTCATAACCGGTGTTGTTGAAAAAGAAAAAATCATTACCGGAGAGCGTATAGCAATAGGTGATTCCATAGTCGGCCTTCCATCAAGTGGGCTACATACTAATGGATACTCATTGGCCAGAAAGGTTTTTTTTGACATTGGTGGCTATAGTGTCAAAGACAAGATCTCGGAACTTGAGAGCTCGATTGGGTTAACTCTTTTAGAACCACACATAAACTATACAAACCACCTTTTTCCCACTCTAGATGCGGGGATTGACATACACGGTATTGCCCATGTTACAGGAGGCGGGATTATTGAAAACCTTCCTAGGATATTGCCTGATGGGTGTGCAGCATCGATACAAAAAGGTTCTTGGCCAGTCTTAGATGTGTTTAATGCAATACAATCTATTGGGGGTGTATCAGAAGATGAAATGTTCAGAGCATTTAACATGGGTATAGGCATGATTTTCATTATTAACAAGGAAGACGTTAGCGCTGTTTCAAGTGCTCTTAGTGACACATCCCCTATCTTTAAAATAGGAGAGATAGTAGCTGGAAATGGAGAGGTCGAAATAGGATAATGTCAACACACTCTAACATCAAGATAGGGATAATCCAATTCCCGGGGTCCAATACGGAGAGAGAGACCTTTATGGCATGCACCCGAGCAGGAATGGAGCCAGTAGAGTTTTTATGGAATAATGACCCAGTGGAACTTTCTGAACTTGATGGATATATCATAGTAGGGGGATTCTCCTATGAAGACAGATCAAGGGCTGGTGTCATTGCTGCACTGGACCCTATTATGAAACAGATATCTATTGAGTCAGAAAAGAACAAACCTGTCTTAGGTATTTGCAATGGTGCTCAAATACTAGTAGAAAGTGGACTGGTCCCTGGATTCAAAAACAACCAGATAGGCATAGCTCTCACTGATAACAAAAGGGTTAAAGATGGGCAAGTTGTTGGTGTTGGATATTATAATACCTGGGCAAATCTTAAGGTTAATGCTGACCCGAGCAGGTGTGCGTTTACCAGGAGTCTTGAAAAAGATCAGATAATAAAAATCCCCCTGGCTCACGGTGAAGGACGATTTACAATGCCTGAGTCTTTGTTGGATAATCTTATAGTGAATGATCAGGCTGTCTATTTATACTGTGATAACGATGGGAACACTCCAAATGAATTCCCTGTCAATCCAAATGGGTCGCTGTATAATCTAGCTGCAGTGTGCAATAATAAGGGAAACATTATGGCCATGATGCCCCACCCAGAAAGAACGGAAAATGGCGATCAAATCTTTTCGTCTATGAAAGAATTTATTCAAATGGGTAATCCAATTACCGATCACGATCTAGCTCACAATCAAGAAAGCTATCGCTTAAAAAGTTATTCAGCTGATGAGTCCTGCACTGAGTGGTTGGTAAACATGATTATCACAGACAATGAAGCTGTCTCAGTTCAAAATGCTCTTATTCAACTTGGATACGATATTGTCCTAACCCGCCAAACTCATTGGGAGATTGAAACGGCTGGTGAAAAAGAAAATATATTGGAAAAAATCGAAGCCTCTGGTGAGCTATATAATTCAAATAAGGAGTTCATTGGTAAGCGTGAAACAAATGATGGAACCGTATCGATTCTTGTACATCAAAAAGAAGATATGCATGGTAGGCTAAAACAAGAGTCATTAACTGATAGATTTCAGATTGATGGATTGATTAAAATAAAGCGTGGTGTGGTCTGGAATCTGTCTACGAAACGCGGTAATATCGACACCATAATTAATGAAGTTTTAGAAACAAACATACTATTTAACCCGTTATCTCATGAATGCTATAGAATCAACTGAACACTATAAAGGCCGCATTAAAGCGGAAATATCAAACACGCTAACCAATACATCCCTTAAAAAAGGAATAAAGAAAACTGGAAAAGTCAGAGACCAATATGACCTAGGTGAAAAAATTGCCCTGATAACAACCGATAGGCAAAGTGCTTTTGACCGCGTCCTCGCATCAATCCCATTTAAGGGCCAGGTTCTAAACCTTACCAGTGCCTGGTGGTTTGATCAAACGAAAGACATAATCAAAAACCACGTAATTGACATACCAGACCCAAACGTGACACTGGCAAAAAAGTGTGATGTTTTTCCAATCGAGTTTGTCGTTCGAGGCTACATAACAGGAAGCACAAGCACATCGCTGTGGACCGTATATAATAATGGCGATCGCGAATATTGTGGTAATGAGCTCCCTGAAGGATTAATTAAAAATCAGAAGCTTGATCAAAATATGCTTACTCCAACAACAAAAGAGGAAGACCACGATAGGCCCATCTCACCAACTGATATTGTAAAAGAAGGCTGGATGACAAAAGAGGATTGGGAATACTGCAGTCAAAAGGCTCTAGAACTTTTTTCTTTTGGACAAAAGAAGGCAGCAGAGAATGGAATGATATTGGTAGACACCAAATATGAAATGGGTCGTGATGCAGATGGAAATATTGTTCTAATCGACGAGATACACACTCCAGACTCTAGCCGATATTGGATCTCGGAAACATACCAAGAGCGCATGGATTCTGGGCTTGAGCCTCAGAACATAGACAAGGAATTTTTACGCTTGTGGTTTGTTGATAACTGTGATCCTTATAATGATGAAACCTTGCCGAATGCACCGGAGGACCTTATTGCAGAGTTGTCTAGTAGATATATTTATTTATACGAAACCATTACCGGAGGGTTATTCCCCTTCCCTGACACTGGAAAATCAATTAAAGATAGAATCAATGAAAACATGGAGAGTTTATCATGAAAGTTGTAATTATAATGGGTTCCACATCAGACGAACCCCATGCAAAAAAAATAACTGATAATCTTGATGGTTATGGAATAGACTGGGAGCAACATGCCGCTTCCGCCCACAAAGAACCGCTAAAGGTTTTAGATATACTTAACGCCAACAGGGATAAAGAAAATGTTGTTTATGTTACCATTGCAGGTAGGTCAAATGCCTTATCTGGCTTTGTAGCTGCAAACTCTGAATTTCCAACTCTTGGGTGTCCGCCTTTTTCAGACAAAGCTGACATGCTAGTAAATATACACTCTACCCTGCAGATGCCAAGCAATACCCCTGTGCTTACCGTAATAGACCCTGGTAATTGCGCCCTGGCTGCCAAGCGGATACTAGGTGCATAACGCACTTGGCGCCCTTTCTCCTTTAGATGGTCGCTATAGTGATAGCGTTAAAGAACTGAATGCATATTTTTCTGAAGCCGCTCTCATGCGATACAGGATCTATGTTGAGGTTGAATATCTCATTGCGCTTGGTCATGAAAAGAAAATAAGCGAGCTCCGGCCCCTAAGCGAGAGACAACAAAAAAGTTTAAGAAAAGCGTACCAAGAGTTTGATATCAACTCTGCTCAAGTGGTCAAGGATATTGAGTCAGATACAAACCATGATGTCAAAGCAATAGAGTATTACATCCAAAAACATTGCAAGACTTCATTGCATCCTTGGATTCACTTTGCCCTTACATCCGAGGATGTAAACAATCTCTCCTACACTCTAATGTGGAAACACGCACTAAAACAAGTATACACTCCCGCTCTTGTTAGTACTCACCGTGAACTAAGGAGAATGGCAAAGAAATATCGAGCAGTTCCCATGCTGTCTTTGACCCACGGACAGCCCGCGACACCAACTACATTTGGAAAAGAAATAGGTGTTTTCTATAAAAGGCTAGAGAGGCAAATTTCTCAATTAAAAAAGCACACCTTTCTAGGAAAGCTCGGCGGCGCAACAGGAACATGGTCGGCACATACCAGTGCATATCCTAATGTGAACTGGGTTCGGTTTACTTCAAGGTTTGTAAAATCACTTGGGCTAAAGCCCAACCTAGTAACTACACAGATTGAACCTCATGATAGCATGGCAGAGAGCTTCCATCAGGTTGTAAGAACGAATACCATTCTGAAAGACCTTTGTCAGGATTTATGGATGTACGTAAGCAGAGGAATTCTATCTCAAAAAAAAGTAGCTGGTGAGATTGGTTCTTCAACAATGCCTCACAAGATTAACCCCATTCAATTTGAAAATGCAGAAGGAAACTTAGGGGTTTCAAATGCATTACTAAACCACCTAGCTCAGAAGCTCCCAATATCAAGGATGCAAAGAGATCTTACCGACTCTACTGTTTTGAGAAACCAGGGAATGGCGCTTGGATATTCTTATCTATCCTTGAAAAATATTTCCAGAGGTCTTTCGAGAATTACAATTAATAAAGATAAAATGAAGTATGAACTAAATCTTCATTGGGAGGTTCTTGGCGAAGCTGTTCAAACGATTCTCAGGAAAGAGGGTGAGCTAAAAGCCTATGAAAAATTAAAAGATATGACCCGGGGCGAGAAAGTAGATGCAGAATCAATAACAAAGTTTATAGAATCATTAACATTGTCAGATGAACATAAGAAAACCCTGTTAAAGCTAAGTCCAGGGTCTTACGTTGGTATGGCATCAAATATTGTTGATCAATTATAATGTGTGGCATCGTAGGTATTTATAAAACCAGCGACGACGTTTGTAGTGAAATATATGATGGCCTGATCCAGGTACAACATAGGGGACAGGACGCAGCTGGAATTTCAACTTGGGACGGATCCAAGATGCATCTGCAAAAAGAACTAGGTCTTGTAACAGAGGCCTTCAAAAAGGAGAGTTCCTACTCTCACCTTGTTGGGAATATTGGAATAGGGCATGTTCGATATCCCACAGCTGGATCAGATGATGTTAGTGAGGCTCAGCCTTTCCATACGGCAAATCCAGTGAACATCACTCTCGCCCATAATGGTACGCTAATCAATAGCGAAGAAATTAGAGAAGATCTTGTAAAAACACACTTCTGCCAGTTCAATACAAACTCAGATTCAGAGGTGCTATTAAACCTATTTGCCTACGAACTGTATAAGACAAACTTTAGAAAACTAACCAATCAACACATCTATAAAGCTTTGAAAGGCGTATTTGAAAAATGTCAGGGAGGCTACGCCGTAACGATGCTGGTAGCGGGAATAGGTCTCGTAGCATTTCGAGACCCAAATGGGATAAGACCTCTTTCCATTGGAAAAAGGAAAGACTCTCTTATGATCGCGTCTGAAAGCAGTGCGCTTACTGCATTAGAATTTGAGGTGTTGTCTAGCGTTGCCCCAGGTCAGGCCATTATAATTAATGAGAGTGGCGAATTGTTTAAAAGGTGGATAACCAGGGGTAATGAACACCTGCCTTGTTTGTTTGAGTTTGTATATTTTTCTCGTCCAGATTCAAATATAGACTCTATTTCGGTACACAAAACAAGGCTGCGGATGGGAGACTTTCTTGGAGAAAAAGTCAAGAATGAGTATAGTAAATTAGACATCGATGTGGTAATCCCTATTCCAGACACAAGCAGAACAGCAGCGATGCAGGTTGCGTACAAGCTAGGTGTAAAATACAGAGAGGGTTTTATGAAAAATCGATACATTGGACGGACTTTCATAATGCCAGGGCAAAGTCTAAGAAAGCGAACAGTAAAACAAAAGTTGAACCCAATAGATATTGAGTTCAATAATAAAAATGTTCTCTTGGTAGACGACTCCATTGTAAGGGGTCATACTTCAAAACGAATTATTCAAATGGTAAAAAACAGTGGTGCGAAAAGGGTGTATTTTGCTTCGGCTTCTCCTCCTGTAAGGTTTCAGAATATTTACGGTATTGATATGCCCGCAACCAAAGAGCTGATTGCGCACAAACGAACTGTTTCTCAAATAAGAAAAGCGATCGGAGCTGATGAACTTATATATCAAAATCTTGAAGACTTAAAAATGGCCGCACACATTGGGAATCCAAAAATAAAGAAGTTTGAAGATTCAGTTTTTACTGGGCAGTATAATGTGGGAACAGTAACAAAAGAATTTTTAAATAGTCTTGAAAAAAGCAGGCTCGATTCAAACAGATAAACCTGCTTTAAGTATGAATAAAGAAAAAATATTGGTCGTTGGATCCGGAGCTAGAGAGCATGCAATATGCCGCTCAATTTTTAGATCTAATAAACCACATGACCTATTTTGTCTGGGGTCAAATAATAATCCGGGAATCATCTCTACTTGTTCAACTTTCCAAGTTGATGATATAAATAATCCTGACATAGTACTATCTTTTGCCAGAAAGACGGGCTGTACGACTGCGGTCATTGGCCCTGAAAACCCATTGAGTGAAGGAGTCGCAGATCTGTTAGATAAACACGGTTTAAATGTAATCGGACCCAAAAAGAAACTCGCACAGATTGAAACATCAAAGTCTTTTACGAGAAACTTACAAAAGAAGTATAGCATCCCTGGTGCTCCCATATATCAGACCTTTGACTCAATGGACGGAGTAGATGAATTTCTAAATATACTCGGAGAAGATTTTGTTGTTAAGTATGACGGGCTGGCAGGTGGGAAAGGTGTTAAGG